>Ga0065711_1008004_pt1 | contig 28073 bp, 15 predicted proteins | sample Hoacrofraction12_FD_59098 | JGI IMG/M metagenome (GOLD analysis project Ga0065711, IMG submission 59098) | Hoatzin crop microbial communities from Cojedes, Venezuela - Epithelial fraction 12 v2 (version 2) | ecosystem: Host-associated > Birds > Digestive system > Esophagus > Crop | place...
TAGGTGACCCTGCTTCGGCAGGGGGGTTGGACTAGATGACCCACAGAGGTCCCTTCCAAACCCTACTATTCTGTGATTCTGTGATTCTGTGATTCCTAATGATCTCTCTGTGATTGAACCAGCATTTAAATCAGCAACTAGAACAAGGAGCAAAACTGAACACTGGACCAGTCCTGCAGGACACAAGTATCTGATTTGGTTTTGTCTAATATCAGAGAGCAAAATTTTGTAGATTGTAAAAATTGTAAGAACCGATACATTTTAAAAATTTTTCTTGCTATATTTTTACAGAATTTCTATTGCGACATAAGCTTTTTTGTTGTGATATTTTGGGTGAGATGAAATGTTTTAATGCTCATGAAATGCATATGTTTTCCTTTTACTTAATGAATATGAAATACTTTTTATTCAGGTATTATATTCACCACTATCTTTTCCCATAATGGTAAGAAGCCTTGAAGAAGCTAGTATTTGGGAATTAATTTTTCATTCTTCTTCGAAATCTGAGTAACCACCCATGAGTCACAGGAAATCCACACTGCGTTGTGGGAAACACAGTGCTTCTGGGAGCCAAGACAATAGGATTGAAGGGAGACCTAGATTATACCTCACTTAAGTCAGTATGCTAACAGGGAAATGAAAGGTAATGATTTATTGCACTGCTACCAAATACAACATTTGGCTTATTTAAAAAGAAACATTCTGACTTAGGTTAAATAATGCATTAAAAATATTTTAATCCAGGGAAAGCCTACTAGAAATCTTTTGATTTTACTAGACGAAGGTTGAATTACTGAGGTTTCAGGAGCAAATTGTCCTATGTTACAGAAACTGGTAGATCATACTCACCAAGAATTCCCCTTTCTTAGTAACACCAAAGAATCTGGACCCTGTGTCCTCTGGCATCAGCCTTTCAACCAGATTTCCTTTCCCTCAGACTTTAACTACACTTTTGAAATAGTTTGCACCCAGCTAAACAAATGCTATGCACTCTAGGGCCGTGTTGTGTTTTGCGGAGAAAAGCATCTGTAGCAAGAGCTAAACCTGTGTTGCAACACAACGTTGTCCCGAGGGAACAGACTCCACTGCTTAGCAAATCTTATTCATTCTTGTTAAGGCGCCGCTTTCCGATCCTTAGCTTTCATCGCATTTGGTGTACCATGGATTTGGATTTCTTTGTATTTAGTGTTGGGAGGAGACTTTTTAGAAAGGAACAATAGCATCAAGAACCATCAGGTGTAATCACGCAGTTTAATTCTTGCACAGGGGCAAGCTTAGTGATTCACTGTGTCTCCTGCCAAATGCTTTGAATCAATGTGAAGCAAGCAGGAAAGGTAATCCTGTCCTAGTTTTGTCCTAGAACATTCCTCCTGCCTGCAGTGCTCTGCAGCAAAGTCTTTTGAAAACTGATGTTAGCAGCGCCAGCAGAAGCCATGGTGGCTCACGCATGCTCCAGGCTGTGGGGATGTTTGAACGGTCACTATCCCTGCCCTGGGTACCTTTTACACAACTCTTGCAAGTACGTGTTCCGTGTCTGCACATCTTGTGCGCATTGTTTAACAGGTAGTTATGGGACCGAAGCAGAAATGAAGAAACTTCCAGCATTGCTACAGCTAATAGAAATGGAGTAAAACATACCTCTGTGATACTGAACCTGTTTGAGAGTCTTTTTGCACATGAATTCTGACCAAAGGGCTGCTACTAGCATAACCCTTAACCCAACTCTAATGTCAGACTCAGAGGAGTGCCGAACCATGCTGACATCCTTTTGAAATTACCAGAATAGTCTCCTTCTCTGCTGTTTTGATCATCCACTGTGCTTCCCACGGCGGTTGTTCCCTCATCTGTCATTTCTCGTCTCTTTCCTTGGTTAGGCTAGAGCTCCTGCCACCCCCCGGGAGGTAGCACCTTTCTCCCTCAAAGATCCACTAATTTCCTGTCACTCCCAGCTCTGAGTCACAGCACCCTCAGGAAGAAAGTCAGAACCAGCTGAAGGCACAGACCAGCCAGGCACCCAAGACAGGCAACTATCACCTGCAGAGACAGATGGTTTTTTTAACTGCAGAGGTTAAACACTTTCATCATTACATCCTGCACCTTCAGCACAAGGAAAGATGGTAGTTTCAACATTGCATCAGCGTAATTCATAACTACCTAATTTATCTTTAGGAAAACTGATGTCTCCCCAGCCTCATTCTAGAGAATAGGGAAACAACCTACCTGTTGCTCTTGTCATGATTGCTGTGAAGCTTCTGGGTTCAATTAAGACAAAGGATTATAAAAGCAGACAACATTCCCTCATGCTGGGGCATTCTTTTCATTTCAATCAGCTTTTTGAAACTGTGCAGGAGCATAGAAAGTGCTCAAAAGAGGGGGGAGGAGGCAGGACAGAGCAAGGCAGGGCACATCAGCATACTGAACAGCATTTACCTGCACCTGTGAGGTCACTGCGGTAGGGATGCAATGCATGACTTTGTCAGGGCCTATGGTAGGGGAAGATGAGAAAAGGCAGAAGGAAAATAGCCCTCGACATCTGGGAATAGGAGATGTAGGGCTACCCTTTGATAATGACACACAATCACAAAATCAGTAGCTGAGGCTAGCAGGGACCTCTGGAGGTCATCTGGTCCAACCCCCTTTTCAAACAGGGTGACCTAGAGCTGGTTGCCCACGACCTTGTCCAGTTGGGTTTTGAATATCTCCAAGGATGAAGACTCCACAGCCTCTCTGGGCAACCTGTACCAGTGCTCAAACACCCTCACAGTGAAAAGGATTCTTCCTGTATTTAAACATAATCCATTTTTCAGTTTGTGTCCATTGTTTTTGTCCTGTCACTGGACACCACTGAGAAGAGTCTGGATCACTTGTTACCTCCTTTCATTCCCTCCCTTTGCTCTCTCCCATCGGGTATTTATGCACAAAATAAAGATCCTCCTAGAGGCTTCTCTCCTCCAGGCAGAACAGTCCCAGCTCTCCCAGGTTCTATTTGTATGAAAGATACCCAAATGGGGCAGAAGGCTGGCTTGGTTGAGCAGGGATCTTCTTCTAGAACTTAGGAAGAAAAAGAAAGCATATGGACATTGGAAGCAAGGATAAGAAACTCAGGAAGACTACGGGGATGCTGTTTGCCACTGTAGGGAGAAAATATGTGTGGCCAAAGCTTGATTAGAGTTCAAGCAGGACAGCACTGTGAAGGACAACAGAAGTGTTTTTTTAAATATGTTAACAGCCAAAGGAGGATCAGAGATAGCACTGATCCATTAATTGATGAGGCCAGTCACCTCACAAATAGGGATGTAGACAAAGCAGAGATGTTTAATGCCATGCCTTCTCTGCCTCTGTCTTTAACACCAGTGATGGTCTCTGGGACCCCTGGAGCCCTGTGTTGGAAGACCATGATGGGGGGAATGATACTCCCAGCTGACTGAATTTGTTTGAGACTTGCTGCTCCAGCTGGATGCACATAAGTCTCCAGGATTCATCCCAGGTGACAGAAAGAGTTGAACGATGTCATGGTGGGACCTCTCCATTATTTTTCAATGGTCTTGGGAGTCTGGTGGTCCAGGAGCTGGCAAATGTTATCTCAATTTTCAGGAAGGGTAAGAAGGAAGACCCTGGTAATTACACGCCTGTCAGTCTCACTTCAGTGACTGGTAAAATTATGGAGAAGTTTATTCTGGGAGTTACTGAAAAACACTTGAGAGACAATGCAGCCATTGGTCATAGCCAGTGTGGGTTCGTGAGGGGGGAGTCCTGCTTAACCAACTTCATTTCCTGTTATGACAAGGTCAGCCATCTAGTTGACCAAGGGAAGCCAGTAGATGTGGTGGGTTTGGATTTTAGCAATACTTTTTATACCATCTCTCACAGGATCCTTCTGGACAAAATGTCCAGCACAGAGCTAGACAAGCCCATAACGCGTTGGGTGAGCAACTGGCTGACGAGCCAGGCTCAAAGTGTTACACTAAATGGTGTTACATCAGACTGGAGGCCAGTCACTAGTGAGGTTCCCTAGGGCTCAATCTTAGGGCCAGTGCCCTTGAATGTTTTTATAAATGATCTGGATGTGGGAATCAAATGTACATTGAGTAAGTTTGCCAGTGGTACCAAACTAGGAGGAGCTGTGGACTGTCTCAAGGGTAGAGAAACCTTACAGAGAGATCTGGATAGACTAGAGTGCTGGGCAATCACCAGCTGTATGAAATGTAAAATGAGCAAGTGCTGGATTCTCCACCTGGGACAGGGTAATCCTGAGCATATGTACAGACTGAGGTTGGAGAGGCTGGAGGGCAGTCCAATGGAAAGACTTCTGGGAGTTTGCATTGATGGCAGGTTGAATATAAGTGAACAGTGTGCCCTGGCAGCCAGAAGAGCCAACCTTGTCCTGGGGTGCATCAAAAACAGCATTGCCAGCTGGTCGAGGGAGGTGATTGTCCCACTCTACACTGCACTAGTGCCACTCCACCTCGAGTACTGTGTGCAGTTCTGGGCACCTCAATATAAGAAGGACATCAACCTATTAGAGTGTGTCCAGAGGAGGGTGACAAACATGGTGAAAGGGATCTAGGGTAAGACTTATGAGGAGCAGCTGAGGTCACTTGGCTTGTTCAGCTTGGAGCGCAGTCTACACCTTTCTTAAGGTGGCCAGCGGACCTCCTCTCTCCAGTGACCAGCAATAGGACATGAGGATATGGAAGGTAGCTGCATCAGGGAAAGTTCAGACTGGACTTTAGGAGAAGATTCTTCACGGAGAGGGTAGTCGGTCACTGGAACAAGCTCCTCAGGGAAGTGATCATGGCACCAATCCTGTCAAAAGTTCAAGGAGCATCTGGATGATGCTCTTAGTTATATGGTTTAGTTTTAGGTAGTTCTGAGAGGAGCAAGGAGTTATACTCAATGAACCTTATGGGTGCCTTGCAACTTGAGATATTCTATGATTCTACTAAACATCTTCGTGGTCTCCAGTATCTCCATGTCTTTCTTGCACTGGGGAGTTCGGCTCTGGGCATAGCACCCAGATGTGCCTCACCAGGGTAGAGCAGAGGGGAAGGATCACCTCCCTCGACCTGCTGGCAACGCCCTGTCTAGTGCAGCCCAGGAGTACAGGCATTGAGCAGTGCTTTTAAGNGCNGTTTTGCTTAATAGTCAGAGAAAAAAATTAATATCTTTAAATGAAAAGGTCACTGCATTAGGGGTGTTTTGTGCCTTCTGCACACTTGTTTTGTTGCCAAGTACCCATGAACAGTGGCAGAGTGGCAAGGTTTGCGTCACTCAATCTCAAGACTTCATACAAATACATCATTGCAAACCTGTCTTCATAAAGAGCTCTTGTCAGAGTTGGTGCAGCACTTTGGGGTTGGGATTTGCCATATGCCAGCTACAGTGTACTTACATTCTATGTCAATGCTCTTAGTGCACAGAAAGTATGAGGTAATTTACTCCTCTTCCAAACTGTGGCTTATAAATGCTCACTCTACCCTTCAGCCCACTAACTTTTCCAGGAGATGAGCCCTGTAGTGAAAATGCACCACACTCGGCTGAACAGTGTGAAAGCTCAGTTGGTAGCAGGTATCCCACAGCAAGTGTAAACTGTGAGGCAAAACCTGTTTCCGATGAGACATCTTGCTAAAAAACAACGTTTTGCCTAGAAGGTCTGGCAATTTGATATACAGGGTGTCTGACACTTAATGTTCATATCATATCCCACAAAAAGATCAACATGGAGCCTTTCAGGGTTGATAACGAACAACCCCTCTAGTAATTAAGCTCTGTGTAACTTTTGGAAACAGGTTCAAGACTTCTGGGATTCTTTAATTCTCACAGTGCATCACCCAAGCACAGGTTCAATATTCCCACAGAAAGCAGCAATCCCTCTGAATTATGGACTTCCCCACCCTTGGAACCGAGACACTGACATGTTCTGCTCCAGGCACTGAAAAGCTCAGCACTGCTCTCTCTTTTTTTTCCTTTTTTTTTTTTTCTGTTTTCTTTTTCCCCTAAAGTAAGTGTTTCCTGTCAAATTAACGTTCCCAATTACGACTGGATCTAATCCCTGGTGATTACCTACCTACCCTAATTGACTGTCTTGTTCCAAACCAAGGCAGGGTGTTTGAACAGACAAAGAAAAAAAGGCTCTGATTTGCTGAGACAGAGAGAAAACACTTACCCACATAAACTATCAGCTAGCTTTCTCTCTCCCAATTACTACCCTTCCTTCTTTGAGCAATTAAAACTGTCTTGAAATGTTTGTGGATTCCAGAAAATTTAGTCACATACACAGTCTGCTAGTCCAGCTGGTCCCTGAGGAATTGGTACTGGGATACAACTCACAGTTTTCTGAAGTGCATTGGGAATTGAAGCATTTCAAAAATTGCTACTTAATTCCATGGCAGTGTGCTTTCTTTACTGACTAATTCCTAATGTCATGATATTGGGTACTAGTTTTGTGACTGACAGAGACATAGGCTTTAATGTTCCCAAAGTGATGCTTTCTCTCTAATATCACCCCATATTATTTCAGAGTTGTTTTGCAAGGAAGAACCTAGCTACTTATTAATCTGTAAGTTATTTGCATCCATCTTATTACTAGCCAGAGCAAATATGGCAAATAAGGGAGTGCAAGATAGGTAAACTAACAAAGAACTTCTTTCTGCGTGTTTGGGGTTTTATCTCTTGGTGTAAAGTTATAGCAATAAAGGAAGGACCACTCCTCTGATGTTTTAGCAATGATGTCCTTCAAAGTACCTGACGCAAACAGAAGAGTTGTGTCTACTAAGAAGGAGTAGACAAGAAGGAGTTTGTAAATTCTCCCCTGCTCAGTTACAGTAGTGAGCAAACTGGCAACTCCTCCATCCCCAACTCCTCCCACAGCACCACTGCACACCATCCTTCCTCCTTCCAGAAAACTTTAAGGTTCAGATTCAGATCTGGGGGGAGCTGATAGTTCTCTACTGACCTGAAGTAAAATGGCCTGATCTACACTGTAAGAGGATTTTCTCTATACTGCAAAAGGAGAGAAAGTAAACGGCTTGTGAAAAGATTTCTGGACAGCCCCAGCATCCTGAACAAAGTGCTTCACCAGCCCCACACTTGGAAGCAGTCAATCCAAGGAGACATTTAGATGCTGTCAATGCACTACAGCAGCCAAGAAGAGTGACAGGGACCTTAACATACTGGTTTTTGTTAGCACGAGAGAGTCGCATAAGAGACCGATGGCAGAAGATACCCACACTGATTACTGGTTACAGAGTGATTTATCAGCCTTGTTTAAGTGGAAATGTAAATTGGATTCAAGTGTGTAAATTATTCTTAACCTTATTGACTTCTATGGGAAAGTAAAGCGGGAAAAACATGGCTAAGAAATTATAGGGTAGCATTAAAGATCCTAAATCATCAAAATGTCTCCCAGGACATAATTTTCCATGCTTATTTCAGTGAGTACATGCAAAAAGAAGGGGAAGTGATATAGGAAGAATAGTAAGGAACCAACAAGCACTTTGCACGTGTTTCTGACACAATTCTGCATTTCAGCAGCCAGTGCTCTTACTAAGCATCATCTATGCACATACCTACATATATCAGCACCAAGAAAAAAGGGTACTTTTTAGTATAACACATCTGAAATAAATGTGAGGATGCAGACATATCTGTAACAAGCACACACTCGTTTGGCATGTCAATGCTCCACTGGATGCAGTTCTTAAAAGAAAATATCCTTGATTTTAAAATGAGCATTCACCTAAATTCTCTTAAAACCAAAAAGAAAACCAGAATAAAATGGAAGAGTGCCCTGCCCATTTTACTATAATATTTATCTTAAATACACTTTAGCTTTTATTTACAATTACATTTTTGAGAGCATTTTACATTCATTGTCTAGAGGAAAACCAGTCTATCCAGAGATGGTATCTTACAATCACCACGAAAGCCAGTATCACCCACTGAAACTTTTGGTGAAAGTAATTTTTAATCCTGACTGATTACTGATGATGAGCAGTGTTCATTATTCTTTCTGATACTTTTTTTATAAAGTCCATTTGTAGAAGTATAAAATTGGTCAGGATTACAATTAACTTGCCCTGGCAGCTGGAGGGCAGCATTTCTCTCACAATGAGTAGCAATTTGTCTGCAGTGAAGGCAGATGCCAGAACAATAATCAGTATGTTTCAACTGTAAAGGACCAATAATTCTCCAAAAGCACCCCAGATAAGATGGAAATCTGAATCAACCCTGTGAAGAGCTTGAGGAAACATTCATAGATACAGCTCCTGATCTGAAAGTAACTTCAGCGCCAGTGGTCTACACTTGGCATCCCATCACTAGAGAAGGGAAGGGAGAATGATAGACCAGCACCCCGGATAAGATCTAGGGGTACCACCAACATCACAGAGCTGCTCCCCCCACTATACTGCCCAGTCCCTCTGGGGACACGCAGTGTGGAGTATTCTTTTGCAAGAGGCTCCTTCCATGCAGCTGGCAATTGCCATTGGTTCTCTGGCATGGCACAGGCTCACGGGGAGAGCACCTGAATCTTGAGGATCACCCAGTAGTTTGCAGCAGATGGTAAATCCTGCACTAGCCATCAGTGATATTTCCTGAAGTGATTGCTGCTGTCAGATGCTAGGGGAACTCATTTGTTTTAGTCCTTTTCTAGCCAAACCACTGCTACATGCGTATTCAAAGGGCACACATCAGAGGCCATCCCTGTCTCCACTTAAACACCCATCTGAGAGGGATATGAAGGTCCTGCTGATGTCCACTCACAAGCATTAGGCTGGGCAAGTGGTTAAAAGCCTCACAGCCTAGGTTCTCTAGTCATGCACAGCCCAGCTATGGACTTCATGGGCTAGATCAGGTGGTCATGAGATGTGACTCACATGCAGTACACAGCAACTTCGTCTGTGAAACAGGGTCCTGGCTGGAGCCCAAACCGCAGAGGTGATTAGGTTGGGCTGCTTATTGGCATTCCTGCAGTGCTGATGGGGAGGTAGATGTAGGGTGGAAGAGAGGGAGGAGAAGGGAAGCATCATGGGGGCAGTGGTGGACGGCTGATGAGAGGGCGAAGAGGCAGTGGTGGGAGCCTGGAGTGCACTGACTTCATGATACAGGTGAGCCTGAACGCACCTTTTGGCCTGGGTTTGAGCTGCCTCCCTCGTGGGAGTGAGTTCACACCTCAGGCTGTTTCTGCACATTACTAAAGTATCATCAGTTTAGGGATACAACCTGGTTCATTTTCACATACCCACAGGTTACAATTGAAATTATCAGCGATCTTGTGTAGGAGATGTGGGTTATATGTAAAATAAACACACACGGCACTGTCTTCAGTATTTGGTAATTAAGTTCCAAATGGCAAATATTAGTGCCAGTTTTAATTAAGGTGTTGCACAATGGCAAGCTGTTAGGTTACAAGAGTGAGGACCGAAAAGCTCTGAGTTCACTCAAATTAAATGTCATCAGGTTTTAATCCCAGTGAAGAAACATCTTAACCACAACCTAAAGCTGAATATTTCTCCCAAGATTTATTTAGCACTAACAGTAGTAATTCTGAATTTTTAGTATCCATATAATTCCTCAACTCCTGTCCAAAATTTACAGCCAAATTATTAGCCTCCCTCCAGTCCAAGCAGTTGGGAGGGGGAAGCACTGAGTGATCACTTCTCTAGTCTGTTACAGAAGAAAATCTGGATATACGATAAACTAGTGGTATCTTAGCAGAATAAACTAAAACATAGTGGGATATCCTCCACAGGACAGCATTATATTTGTTGCATTACTTTTTTTTAAGAACTCTAAGTGCTTTATTATTTTTATTTTTTTTTTGCCTTCCCTGTTTTCAAACACATGGACTATTGATACTAAATTCCAGCCTCCGCGAGAAGCAGTTTCAGAGAAGCCTCTGACATGATTTGTGTTCCTGTGGTCAATTGTTCTATTTTCTCATAGAAGGTCATTGCTAAGACAAATGCCTGACAGAAATCTGCTGTCTTTCATCATTAGATTTTTCTGAGTTGATGGATTCCTACCCAGGGAATCTTTACACATGCTGCACTGAGAGAGGCAGAAAAACTCTGCTGTGAATTTTTACCATTTGCTCTCCGACTCCGTGCTTTCCAAACTGCATCTCAGGTGCGGAGCCAGGTCTTCAGTGTATTGGGTTATCTGCGTTTCCTTTTCAAAGGAGCGGTCTAATGCAGGATAGGATTTGCATTTTCAAATGAATTTTTATTTCCTTCCAGCTGAGAAATTAATGCCAAACTGGGCATAAATTGAGATTAAGCCAGTTCTTGAAGCCACCTTTGGGGCAAAATGAATATTTCCTTATTTGTGAAGGTGCTGTAGGGGTTGGTGGAAATCCACACAGATCCACTACTGACAGCACAACAACGTTGATTTACACCTTATAAGGACTTTGCTGCTTCCTACATGGAAATGCTGACCAGCTTTTTTTTTTAAGGCATGTGAGCTTTTAATTATTGTATTAACTTTATCAACTGTCAAATACTTTGAAATAATTTAATATTCCCAGTCTCCTTACAACCTGTTTATTGATATTCATGAAGTGAATCCCCTCTTGAGATGTCTAGACTGAATGTCAATATGGTTTATAGATGAAGACATGGTTTATAGATGGAAGGTATTAATAATTGAATCCTGAAATTGTTTAATTTTACTTCAATAAAAGGCCAGGCAGGACAGGTTCCAATATGCCCTTTTGCTAAACTGATGCACAAGTGAGTACAGCCAAATGGAATAATTTCAACCATCATTGATGTATAAATGTGATTGACTTGGGAGGCATATTTTAATAAATAAATTATTTTGTTGAAATTATTTTCCTGGGTGAAGTTCCTTCTTTCCACATATGACAGGAGTAGAGATACCTCTTTATAGTGTACGCATGCACTTGGCATAACTTATAGAAGACATATTGTAGCCTTCAACCTCTGCCTGAAAGTCATACCAGAAAGGAGTAAGGAGAGACATGTTCTGAAGAATGATCACAAGAGTAATATTTAAGCTCTATGCAGGAACAGCAGGACAAATATTGTTTCTCCTGTATTATTCATAACATCACAATAGCTGCTAATAACACTCCCTTCTGTCCTTTTGAAATATGTTTATTCAATAATCTAATCAGGATGAGTAAAGGTCTGGGAATATCCTGAGGGAGAAGATCACTAGCCTTTCAAATATGAGAAAAACCTTCTGTCGCAGACAAGCACATAATAAACCCAGACCCAGAGGAAAGAAGAAATACTATCCAATCTTTAAATCATGAAAATTCTGCTGGAAATGCTGGGGTCTCAAAGGTGCCAGCAAGCTTCCAGGGAGATCACTTGGTCAGTGTCTCACTTGTCCACTATCTCTATAAAATTTTCTATCAATGAGGACTCATTTTTTAAATATCTGTAGTCTGATCCCATGCCCACTGAAGTCAGCATGACTTTATTTCTTAACTTCAATGCATATGTTAGCTCACAGAAAGACCTATTTACAGTTTTCTCAGTTACGTTGGAAGCCCTGATAAACCCAGTATTTGTTATTTATCAGCACCTTAGATTTCTACAAACATTTTTATTTTTACTATGAATAGAATCAGAGTGTTTTATTGCTTTTATAAAGTGAACCGAGTGCATGTGTGGGTGCATGTGTGACAGGAAAGTTTCCTGGACTACACAGGATCTCAGTGATCATTATGAACTCATTGGAAAGGGCATATATTAAATCCTAACAGATATTCTACATCTGTTCTGTGCCAGTGTAAAACAACTCAGAAGTTAACTTCAGCATAGCATCTTACTAGTCAGAGGATGAACAAAGCTAAAAGATATTTTTAACTGAAACTGAAAGCTACAGGTGGAATTTAGCTAAGAGACAGATGTCTAGTACATAGGTCTGACTATGGATGACCTGCAAAGGTTCAAGAGTCACTAAGAGCATCTCATTAGCAGGCTCATTAAGACTCTCTCATAGGACAATACCATGTCAATTTTAGTCTTAAACAGCACTAGAACCATAGAGTCATAGAGTCATAGAATCATAGAATCATAGAATCATAGAATCATAGAATGATTTGGGTTGGAAGGGACCTTAAAGATCATATAGTTCCCTACCATGGGCACGGATACTTTCCACTAGACCACATTGCTCAAAGCCCTATCCAACCTGACATTGAACACTGCCAGCAAGGTGTAGCCACAGCTTCTCTGGCAACCTGTGCCAGTGCCTCTTCACCCTCAGTGTAAAGGCACTGAGAAGAATTTCTTCCCTATATCCAATCTAAATCTATCCTTTTTCAGTTTAAAGACTTTACCTCTTGTCTTATCAATCCATGCTCTTGTAAAAAGTCCCTCTCCAGCTCTCTTGTAGGCCCCCTTCACATACTGGAAGGCAGCTTTAAGATGTCCCCAGAGTCTTCTATTCTCCAGGCTGAACAGCCCCTACTCTCTCGGTGTTCCATCCCTCTGACCATTTTTGTGGTCCTCCTGTGGACCTGCTCGAACAAGTCTACGTCTTTCCTGTGCTGAGGTCTCCAGAGCTGGACGCAGGACTCCAGGTGGGGTCTCAATGGTACCCACCTCTGGATAACTGTGATTTAAAAAGATAGATGTCCCTGTTGTCATCATAGTGACAAATAGGCAATACTTAAGCTATGTAGAAATTTACTTCAAGTCTGTGCAAAAGTGGCCAAAATGTTCATGACTGCTATCATCTAAAGAATTCTGAAATACGAAAAAAATGCAGCAAAACACAGCTTTCATCACAAAAATTCAAGCATTTTAAATATTGACTCCTTCTGTCACTTTTAGGTCAGTAGGAGCATCACCCACGCAGTAACATCCCTGAGACATCTAAGTCCCTGCCTTAATGGACCCTATTTTCCAAACATCAGTCAAAGGTGTTTCTTTGTTCCCTAAGAGAATGTGTATGCCTTGAACAGTCTTGGATTCAATGTTTTCTTTCAGTTCAGGCATCTTTGCAGGCCTTCTCACACCTACCAGTCCTTTACCTTCTTCATCAGTGGAACTAAAACCCTTTTCTATATGCTTTTGCCAATAGCTGTTGGACACCTTGACAGACACTACCTAATTAGACAAGTAGACTTCCTACAGAGTCCTCGGACACCTCCTTCTCAGTAGTTCTGACCTCTGTTTCTGACCCAGGGTGGATCAAGCAAATATCCAGATCCTCATCTTGGCTGGGACTCCTAGAAAACCTTGTAAAATAAAAGTGGACTGTTCCACTGTATAAAGTGTCATTTCATCAACCTAACTGATTTGTGTGAGGTGAAGTGACTGTTTATTTGACTACCATGAGCACAAGACAGCTTTTCAATACCCTTTCTCAAATATGAATATCCACTACTACCAATACAAATCAATAACAAACCATTTGGAGCACTGTATCTTTTATCTAGATGTTTATATTTTAGTGGGGAAAAAGTCTGTTTGAATCTTTCTGCTGAGTTCATATGGGTGGCTTAGGGGGAAATGTGTAAGAGAAAAACAATTATATTCTTATCTCCATGGGTAACAGAAAACCGTGGCACTGACAATTCTTTAATTTGATTGTTGAGACTAATCTTCTCATGTCAGCAGACAAATACATGATACACCCTAATATTCCTGCACGGCTGATCCAGAAATGTTACTGTTTATACAATGTGATTAATCCTGAGACTTTCTCCACTGGAAGGCTTCTCCTCCACCCACTAGATCCACTGTTCTTTTTGTTCTGGTCCCAAAATACGGCCCGTTTTACCACATTGTCAAAAGTCATGTCAATTAGACACCAGGAAAGAAGCAAGAACTCAACCTTGACAATTCCTGATGACCCATGTTCATCTGAATTAAAAGCAGGACTTTTATTCTACAGTAAAAAGTTAGGTCTTCTAAGCTCTACAGATGATTACACAATAGATAGCCCTGACTCAGATTTCAGATGTTATAATGTAGGTGATCACTCATGACATGAAATAAAGAAATGGAAAGTATGATATTTGTATGTCATTATGGGGTAATAATATGTCAGCAGATGGAATCACCCCTCTGAGTAAAGTTTGCACTTCTGAATAAATTTATTCCATTCAGAAATTGGGAAGCATGTTAAAAGAGTATGTTAAAGTAATTTTTGTTTCCAGTTAATTTCTATTCCCACCTCTCTCTATTTCTATTACTCGTTCCGGCTCTTTTACTGGACAGTGTTCTTGTGTCTGCAGTGTGATGTGGATCAAGAAATTGATCTACATTAAAAAAAAATACAAAACCACCTGCTGTTGGTTTTAGGTTAGATCATAAACAAACTGAGGCAGGTATGGTGCCCAGCCATCATCTGGTATTTCAACAAAAAAGCCCAGTCTTGTGAATCCCACAAACTAAAAGGACCAGTATCACAGAATCATGGAAACATAGAATGCTTTGGGTTGGAAGGGACCTTTAGAGATCATCTAGCCCAACCCCCCTGCAGGGAGCAGGGACAACTTCAACTAGACCAGGTTGCTCAGAGCCCCNTCCAACCCAACCTTGAATGTTTCCAGGGATGGGGCCTCTACTGCCTCTCTGGGCAATCTCTTCCAGTGTTTCACCACCCTTATTATTAAAAATTTCTTCCTTATATCCAGTCTAAATCTACCGTCCCTTAGTTTAAAGCCATTACTCCTACCATAGAATAGTTTGGGTTAGGAGGGACCCCCCTGCAATTAGCAAGGATATCTTCAGCTAGAGAAATATTAAAGCTGGATCTGTCCATAGATCATGATCTGAGCCAAGTTAAAGCTCTGGGAATCTTTTTCTGAGTTTCAATGGGTTTTTAACTAGGCCTGTGATAAGCGAAGTAAATCTGTGCGCTCTGATCTGTTAACAAAGCATACATTGCCGATTTTATATAATACATAATAGTTTCTTCATCCACAAAACATTTAAGGCAAGCACAGCAATGTGGAACACCACGAGAGCCTGAAGTAAATGAAGATTATTTTGCCTGTGGGTCTCCTTAAATTGTGACCATCTGTTGGCCAGGTGAAACAGGTGCTGAGCATTTGCAATTCCACTGAAGCACAAGGAGCTTGGTGGAGTTCTGCACTAGATGAAAATCCTCTCACTCTTTTCAGTCCACAATTAGCTGTGGACCAGTGTGTGCTGTCGTTAGATGAACCAGCCCAATACAATCTCATAAACAGAATCAATTTCTTTACAGAACTGAAAACATTCACATTTTTGGAACCGATTATTATTTAATCCTATATATTTGGGGTTTATCTACCAAAGAAGTAAATGCAGCAAAATACTATTTCTTTGAGCTACGAGCACGCTAATTAACCACAAGAAGTGTTGGAAAGAATCACTATATTGTCAATCTAACTTTACAGACCAAATATATCCAGGCAATTAATTTTAGTATGTTCCAAATTTTATTCACTGTGGCATACAAAATGGAAATGAAATAGCACTTGGCTGAAAACAAGGAATAGTTTCTCAGCTAAAGTTAAGTGACATTTCTCTTTTTAATTTCAGTTGTTCTTTGCTAATTCATGTGAGCTGAAGATCTGTGTCACAACGCAGATTTGACCTAGATATCTAGGAAAACAGGATTAAATCTATTAGGATACTCTAAGGCAATAGATGCAAGTTGCAGACAAAAGCGATCTTTTCCTGACATAGCTGTATTTCCATGGGATGCAAATTCCCCAGGCTCGTGTCTACTAGATAAAAAATGTTGTCACAAGCAAATGACAATTTTAACAGAGTTGTTGCATGGGGCAGACAATCTGCTGAAACGGTTGAGAGGTTTAGGAAGCTTACTCCAACCGCTAGAAAATTGCTACAATAACTTCTGCAGAATTTATTGTTCCATTGTAGCCACATTTTCTTTATACTATCCACATTATTGATTCAGCTGTGCTAGTAATTGTAAGGGATGATGTTATAATAATGTCATTTTGGCAAGATGCAGTACTATTTAACTAATACATTATTTTCTAAAAGGATTCCTTTTAGAAACCATATGTTCTTACTAGATCATTTACTCCTTTCTCCCTAGCCTTTGAATACAAAGAGAAATAGAAATGGCAGGGGGTAACAAAGCTTGTAATATAATCTCTTTCCCCTTAACCTTTATTCAGGATGATCCCTTCAACTCATGAAAAGTCTACTTTGGAGCAATGTGAAATGTTTGTTAGGAAACCCAAAGCAAAGCAAAATTCAGCTGTTCGCAGCTTTTCCTGCAGATGTGGTGTCCAGTCCATGTTTTGTCAAAAGGTTTGAGTCTTTTGATTAAACCTGAGGCTAGTTATGAATGACGTGGAGCCAATTTACTGTTTTGTATCAAAAGAAAAAGATAAACCCCAGGATTTCATATGCTTCCAGCTACAGACTGACCAAAATCTGAACTGTGAAGTTCATGCTCTTGCTTCAAAGACGGAAAATGCCAGAGCTGAACTCTGGAGAGAGAGGGACCGTGATGAGCAGAAAGGTGCAGGTTGAGGTTTGCAGCTATGCTTTCACACCCTCCATCAATGTCTCTGAGTGAGACTGCCCAGATTCCTGACTTGCATCCACGCCACAACTGAAAAAAGGAACCAAAGAGGCTGCCCAGAACCTAGAAGGTTGGAGCAACCTGTAAATTTGCTCAGTCTTTTGCTTTTTTTTTTTTCCACAGTGGCTACAAACAAACCAGCAGAGCCAATTATGACATATCTCTGTGATATGACACTTCATCACTTCGTCCTGGACAATGCCCATGAGCTCATTTAAGATATATATGAATAATTGTCATATAGCTTTGTGTTTATTACTAAAATGGGAGAGTTGCAGGGTGAACTAAGCAAAGAAAATTTCTTAAACTTCAAGGCCTTCCAACATGCTGCCGTCTCAGTCCTACAAATGGCCTACAGTAAACTACATTGGCCTTTCACAGTCAAATATAAGGTGCAGGAAGGATGTTTTAAAGGAAAGGAAGACAGTTTGTGCAGATAGTGAGAATGGCAGCTGCAGATACAGGAAATGTAGTAAAAAGCCCTCTTGGTTTTAGAAGCAAGGAGCCACTACATGTTATTACAAAGCATATGCATTTGACAGGTGGAAAACAGGTGACAGGCAGATGAGCAAAATAGTAACTAGAAACAGGGCAAAGTAAGAATCCAGATCAATGGGAAAGAAAAGCTTCAAGGCAAAAAAATATTGCAAAAGCTTTAGAGTACTGGGAAGAAGAATCCAGTCTGTATAGAGGACTGCTTAGGGAGATCAAAATGAAAAAAAAAATAAAATAAAACTTTCACTACCTCATGGGAGGAAAAGAATAAGAAGTGAATGTAACTTTGTAGCTAGACAAAATAGGAGATAGTACAACAGCTGTACAAACTGAAGAGGAAGGATGGATTATCCCAAATGATCAAGTGAAAGCAGTTTAACATGTTACTACCTTCTCGGCTGGATTTTACCAGCCCCAACGGAAACATGATCATTGACTATGTGAGAACCCCCTTTCAGCCAACATGCAGTACAACAGAAGAACTCAAAGAACCCTTCACAGTGCTTTTCAATGCTACATCTCAATATGATTTACAAAGGACTTGAAAGGATGTCTTGCAGTTCTGGAAACATAAAAGGTGTCCTCATTAGAGACGAGACTGCTGGAGGACACGATGCCTACATATAGCAGAGAGAATTGAGAGAAACTGATCTTACTCTAGAAAAATGCCTGAGGATGACAGGAAAGCAGATGCATCCAGAAAATAAATAAAACCATGTCAGGCACTTAGGCTGGCAAAGAACCCTATCGCAGCCAAGGTCAAACACAGAGGAAAGCTGGGCTGGCTAGGATTGCAAGCAGTAGAGTCCAATTGCACATGTGTTGAAAACAGAATAAACGGGGAATCAAAACACCCAGCTTGTACCAGCAGTGCAAAAACCATGGGAAACAGAACTGCTTAATACCTTAATATGACAGCTAAGAAAGAAAGAAGCGGAAATATTCATGATGATTTCTAGTGAAAGAAGAGGGCAGCTACAATGTGATGCATCAACCTACATGCACTGGTGAAGAGGATGCTAGTATTTGTCATCAACAGCTAAGCTGTTGGATCAACAGCCAGTTCAATTTGCATTTGAACTGTGGAGTCAGTGCAGCACCAGTGACAAACATCTCTTTTAGGGCAGATGTTCCATAAAATTATTTTTGGACAAATGACAATAAAATATGGAATATTATAGTTGAGAGTTCATAATGTACATACTCAAAAGTAGCAGGGAAATCCAAGTCTGGCATCTGGCATCACGCATTTTCCCTCTCCTGACCAGAGGAGACAGAATTATCACTATGGGTTTTATTCTAGCAATTCAACAATAATTAAAAGGCAAAGAAGCCTGGAGCTATGCTGAAATGAGCGTGAGCCCTACACTCTCCCACTACATTACTGAAATGCAGAATTCCACTTTAAAAAAGTAATTAGAAAGGCTGAAAATACGTGAAGCAATGTTGGACTTTCTTAGACTAGTTCAAAGGAAGGCAATGGCCCAATAGTGGGCATAGCAACAAATAACATTGGGAGTTGCACTGTTTAATAGCAAACTGGTAAGAAATCAGTACACACTAGTGATGACTAAAGGCAGACTTATTAAGGACAAAAATTGTAATTGTAATGCCAAAACCATTTTTTGGCATACTGAGCTAAATGAGCCATCCAGTCAAGAGGCCAGCATTCTCCATAGACCTGTTGGTCTAAAATTTCAAAGCATCAGCCTGGTTACAAAGGTGTTTATACGCAAACTGAGCCTCACCCTAGTGAGAATGCCAAGCATCTGGCAGATGCTGGTGAGCAGGCTAATGGTAGTTTATATCCCAGTAATATCCAAAATGAAGATGAAGACTGCCATAGGAGGTAACCTCCTACATGAGGTGGCACATGGGTGCAAGACAGTTATGTTTAAAGCAACCCAAGAGGAATCCAGCAAAAGGAAGAACAGGTGTCATAAAAAAGAAACATATCACAGTAAAAACCGAGCTTGGGATGAGTTAAAGCATGTATTCTGCTGGCCAGGAATAAACCCCCTGAGCGAGGACCTAAATGATATAGAATAGGCTGTCCAAAACTTTCCCTTGCTCAATCATCAAAAGCCACCTGAAACCCCAGACAGCTCTAGGAAAACACTGGGTGGACCTGCTCACTTCTTGTGAAGAGAATGACGTGAAGATGAAAGATAATCATCCCAGTTTCTGGAGGTGAAGTAGCTAATGGATGCTTGTACATGGACAGTAATCAGAAAACTGAAAACACATAGATAGACCATCATAAAAATAGTTGACAAAGGAAACAAAACTTGAGGCATCTACTTAGAGAAAAGACCTGGATCTTTTTTGTCATGCAGACACACTATTTACAGTCAAAAGGCAAAATTTGAGCAGGGTGTATATCAAAGATTACTAGATTCAAGAAAGCTGTGAAAACTAAACCAAAGGCAAATGCAAAGAGCCGTCAAACAGCCCACAGCCATGGACAGACAGGCCCCAGGCCTGACTGAGGAGTACATGAGAGCTGCTGTTTCCAGGTTGCTTTCTGCTGAAGAGTCAGCCCAAGCCAGACCCGTGAGCAGGGCACAGGAGGAATGAGATGTCACCCAGCTGAACCAGGACAGAAGTAAATTCCCGCCAGCAGCTACAAAGCAAGCTGCTTGAAAGACAAACACCCTTACTGTGTGAGGACAACAGCTATCATGAAAACCCATGTCCCTGGGTGAATGATGTAGCAGTGACCTCTGGCTTCTGACCAGATGACAGCCAGCAGAAGGAGCACAGGTTGGATGGAGGAAGTAAAGGCTTTGCATGCCTTCATCCCAGATAACTTTAAAAGCTGGGTGGAGGCACTGAAGCAGCAGTTGCTCTGCACAGACACCCTTGGAGGGCAGTTTATTTGGTGCCTAAAGTTAGTTGAAATTAATCTAGCTGAAGGAGGCTCGTGCTTTGCACACAGTTGAAAATCCAGCGCTTCCTACCTAGTTCTGCAAACAAAGAATCACATTAATTTTAGAAACATGCATCCTCTCATGTTAGTGAACGTGGTACCTGAAACAAAGACCATTACTCTTGTTAGTGACTTCAAAGGGCTTAGATCAAGCGTCTAGTGAAACTGTACTTACAGAAAAAATGATTGAAATTCAATGCCAAGGCCAGTCTGCAGCAATTCTCTGTGCTCCTCCTCCTAAACTTTACCATTTGGGTTGAGCTGTATCAAAGCCCTTTGGGTATCTATAGCATAATCTTTATCTTGCCTGTCTACGTCCTGACACTGCATTAAAATGGACAGGGCCTTATTAAACCACCAGTGCTGCATGCATGTGCGGCAGCCTTGTTTAGGAAAATATTTGTACTTTATAAAAGTGCTGTATTGTACTGTTTGACTTGGCTTTTCTTGGCTATAGAAATGTTAGGAAAGCCAGTATTTTAATCCTGTGTATTGTCATCAGATTAAAAAAAAAAAAAAAAGAATTATTATGCTGAAGAAATTTTTTTTCCAAAGAGATAACATCCCACAGTGCTGACAGGCTTTTTTCTCTAATGATATATGAATTGGAGCTAACAGGGGGAGACAATAACTGCAGGCCCTTTGATTAATGTATTTTCTTTGGTTCTCTCTTTAAAATGATAGATTGGTCCAGGAGGACAGTTTGCCATAGATATTTGCAACAGAAGTGTGAGCTCCAAACAAAATAGGGAACCAAGGGTTGTTTAATATGTTGTAGACATCTGGTCCATTTTCATGAGGAAATCAGCATAGAGTTAACATTCGATTATTGTCGTATATGAAAGGCTTAAAAAACAGTCCAGGTGTATCTGATGGCACAGGAGCAGAAAAGAAAAAAAATTCCCATAGCATAATTTAAGAGAAGAATGTGTTTTAACACTACAAATGAAGTTTAATGATCCAAATCTACTCATTATAGATAAAAACCATAAAGATAAAAAGCATAAAAGAAAACAAACGAAGAGAAAAACTAACCCTCTCAAGTAATCACATGCTCATGATAAGTCTTTCATAACATCTCAGTTCTATTACTTTTGTCTGTTTGGAGTCAATGAGTTGCCTCACTTTGCAAAAGTAAAGACAAGCAATAGGACGAACTTTATTGTGATGAAGTTAAACCAGACTCTGCTCAGAACAAAATATAAAAATTTCCATGTCTAACTCAGATCTTCCAAATGGCATTCTGCAAAAAAGCTACACTTTATACAGCCTGTTTTCTAAATAGCCTTATTGTTAAAAATTACAGAGTGCCTTTAGAAAATGATTGTAGGAGACATGCCAATACTTGGTGAATATAGTTCATTAGAACGGACTTGGCAATGTCTTGAAATGTTGTGTCTCTAACCCTTCTCCTGTGGCACAGTCTCCAGTATAGAACACAATGTAAGGTGTGTTGAAGTATTTCTGTGCACTAAAGAGTGAGTAAACACACACACTGACTAAATGAAGAGATAGAGGCAATGAGACGTTGATCTGGAGCAACCAATATCATAAAACAAATAGACAGCCTGATTGTGCTGCACAAATAAATCTCACAGAAAGACAGGGTGGCCTGTACACAGAAGAGAGGATTTTTGATTGCTTATTGCAAAATGGATGGACACAAGTCTTCTGTGATGGCACGAGCTGATTTTCATCAACCAGTAGCTTTAATTTAGCAAGCCAGAGGTGCTGAGGTAATGTTAATGGAGGGCCAAAGATTTTAAGACTTTGAAGAGAAGTTAGCTAAGGAGTGATTGAATTTAAAGCTAGCCACTGAGGCGGAGCTCCATCTCTCCTTATGTTAAACACTTGGGTGTTTATGTTAGAAGCCTCTCTGTTCTGTAAAAGGAGAAACAGACACCTCCTAAGAGGAGTTTGGATGGTCAGTGCCTCTTTTTCATCCTTGGCTATCCAAGAAGCATCTGAATGGAGCACTCTAATTTAGATAAGCTGAATCTGGACCAGTAGGTTTGACTGTCCTTTTCTTGTGACCAGATTGACACTGATAGAGTTGTGGAATTGGAAGGAAGTTACACTTACCCTTTTTTATGTATGGTATAAATATGGTATAAAGTATAAATATAGTACATGATACAGATCTTTTCTGATAGACCTAAGCCCATTGTGTCATTTGCTGTTGCAGTTCTGGAAAAGGTGGTGAAATAAAATGTCTCATTACATCACTTTTTTTTAAGCCATTCACAAACTTTTTTGGTCAATCTAAACCTGACTTTTCTGGCAGATACAATATGTAGTTATTAAAGATACCTGATACCAATGACAATGTTATTGCAACATTTATTTTGCTTGGAAAATACACATTTACACTGACTCTTTAGATTGAGGATTCCCTTTTATGGCCTACTTTGGGCCATGACACATAGGGGCTGATAAAAGTAAATCTCCTTTTTACTGCTTTGGAGCTACAGACCTGAGTAACAAGAAAGGGATATAACTGCAGAGGACAACTGCGTCTAAGGGAGATTTTGCTTACAATGGAATAGTTCATCTCTGGTGTGTTTTGTTTTATTTCTTACGCCTCTATCTTTCTATTCTATTTCCTTTTTGTTTTACTTACAAGTGTGTTGGGACTTTCAGATGACAGAAAATCACACCACCTTGAAATGAAGGCATTTATGTGGTGACATCGACAACATTTCACTGTTGCCCTCTGGAATTTAATGTGGCTAGTCTGAGTCATCAAGGCTTTCTTTATACTGTAGAGAGAGAGTCTCTGCAGTACTGTAGAGAAGCAGCAGTACTGTAGAGAAACTTCCGAGGGAAAATTCATCTCACCTGTCTTAGGCACCTCTTCTGAGAGCCTCGCCAAATCAGGTCCCTAAAGAGGAGGAAACAAAAAAGATTGAGTTGCTTGTTCTTACTTTTTGAATGGAATCTGTCTTCCCATAACTGAGATATAGAAAATGAAAAACCCTAAGTTTTTAGAAGCAATAGAAGAAAGAAAAGATATGCCAGCAGTATAATTCTGCCTGAAGCTAAGATATGTGTTGTAATACGCAGTGAATTTTTCACTGAATTAATTTGCATGAATATTGCACAGGGAAATGTGTATGTGCTGTGCCTTTAAATGTAGATGCTTCCCAGAATGTTATTTGCATATTCACAAATTATGTATTCCTATTATACCATGTACTGAAAAACAATAATAAATGTAGTTGCTACAATGGAGGAGGGTCTTTTTAATCTTTAATTAAAAATTAAATAGAAGTGTTCTTTGATGATGTCAATCTCTACTTAATTGAGGACCAGATCATACCCTAATCCACTAGCTATGGTAGACTAGGATTTACTGACCAATTAAATAAAACCATTCAGTATTAATATATCAGAATACTCATGAAACTCTAATTAAAGCTGTAACAAATTGTTTTTTAGTCATTTCATGAGTTCAACAGTAACCCAAGTTGCACTTATTTTGCAAAAATCCAATTTTAGTCTGCCTTATTGAAAGAAGCCAAAAAAATGTGCTCTTTCACACCCACATATGCACAGACACACTCTATGAAATCTGTTTTGACAGCTTCCTATAATATTTAACCAACGACGACAGGCGAGCTAAAGAATCAATAACTAAACCTTTGGTGCATGTTGCAATCACGAGCAATTATTTACATGTCATGTTGAGTCATTTGGATGGTGAAGTATTGTTCAGATCCATCATCTAAACAGACAACTGTATATATGTGCTTTCAATTGGCTCCTCGGTCCCTTGGGACTTTAGTTGAATTATTTTGATGTGAATATTCATGAGGTTTGACAGTAGTGTTTACCACTTCATTATGGCAAAGATTTAAGAGCTGTGCTTACAGTTCTTGGAAGGGAGTAGCCATGACATTTGGGAAACAAATGGCTAAGGCTACGCCACCTGCATAGCTCGTATGCGGAGATGCCACAGCTGCACCAAGACGGCTCTGTGCATCTGTGCACAGTGGGGTGATGGTATTTATATGGAAAAACCAATGCTTTGTGGTGGTATCCAAGAGCCAACGGTTGTAGGAAATCCCATAGACTACCAGGTCTGCCTACTGGACAGTCACCTAGGGCAAATCACACTATGCACAAATTCAAAGGAATTGTGCAATGGTGATCCGGTCTGTGCCTTGCGGTGCTGGGCTGATATACTGTGAGCCCCTAAGGCTGAGTCTGACTGCCCTAGCTGCTTAGTGCTACCAGCTCTCATTCAGTTGCACTTCTCACTTCTTGGCCCTTTTCAACATACTCTCAAACTGAGCAAATGAAAGCTGAGGCATGTAAAATCTCCAGGTACCTTTGAAACAGCTGGATGTCTAGCTCTACTGACCATAGAATGGTCAGAGTAATTCTTGTCCCATTTATCTAACCCACAGCTATAGTCTCATTATTAATAAAGTGCAGAGAACTTTGAGCTTGGAATTCAGCAAGTCACAGTAATATTATTTGCACCATTTTTCACAGGTGCAGCAGTTCTTTTACAGGCCTCCCACAAGATACAGAGACAGTAAGTTCCAAGAATGGAAGAAGCAAGTGCTCAGCACCTCTGCTATGATTTAAACTAATTAAAGTCTGAAGTCCTGAGCTGGTAAATATTTGCATTATTATATTGTGACCATATATTGCAGAAGTTGCACGACAGTGCAATAGTGATTTACAACTGTTATTAGTTTGATTTTTGCATTGGTCACATTAAGAGATTCTAGAGTGTCTTTGATATTTAGGAACTCACATTTCAAAAAGGTGTTCTGGCTTTGCCAGTTTACTCACTGTTAATGTGACATAGACTTCTAATGCATTTAGTTACTTCTGAAAAAATGTGCCTGTTTTAGCTCATAAGTGGGCAGAGTTATACAGCAGGAAAAAGTTGTATGGTACTGGTGATGTTGGATGCCATATGCACGGTACTGGTGTGGAGGGGTAAGTACTTGAGCTGGCTTGAAAATCTGAGATATCTCACTCTGAATTTCCCAAACTTAAGGATTTCAGTCTCATCAGCCATTTTGGAAAATCTTGACTAGATGGACATTTTCTAACTGTGTTACCAATACCTTGGTAGTACATGAGGTTCTTCAAAAGAGGAAGAGACACTACCCAAGAAGACGACGACCCTGTTCAATGGGTGCACAGGGTCCGGAGCTGGGATTTAGCATGGCTGCTACAGCTGCCTTTGGTGACATATAAACCAGGTCCTACCAGTGCAAATCCTTCCTAGAGTATCTCCCTTCCTTTTCTAAACAGAATCTTGTGAACAACAATAACAAAAAAGACAAACCAAAAAGACCCCTTGCAAGTGGCTAGGCTCACAAAGGCAGATGAAGATGTCTCTAAACAGCATAGCATTTCAAGGAGCAATGGCTCTTCCATGCTGGTTAAATCAGAAAAAAGGACACCAAAAATCTCTCCTAACAGTCACTATGATACAGGATTCACTTGTTTGGAAACTAGAAGGTCAGGAAACTCAAGTGAAGAGCCTAAGGAGCCTCACTGATTGAAAGCCTATTAATAATAGAAGAGATTATTCACTGTTATCAAATATAATTACAGGCATCAAACACCCTGGAGCTGAAAGACCATTTATATAACATGCAGAATAAGCAGATGCAGCTGTGTGATGTGCTGCTCTGCAGCTTTTTAACACAAGGTTTCAGGTGGCAAAAGAAACCACATTACTAGAGCTATAACAGTGACCACGTGTATGTATTTTATGTGGCACAAAATACTCCAGAAAAAAATGACCACCTTACTATTTGTGTAATCTTAATGCATTTCAACGAGTGTCTTATCTATCCATCCATTTTATGTCTGCAACTTCAGGTCTAGGGTTTGAAATATTCTGCAAGCCATTGGGGGCTGGACTAAATAAACCACAGAGGTCCCTTTCAAACCCTACGATTCTGTGATTCTGTGATTTTTGAGGACTCCTTGTGTATTCAGTGAATGAATAACACAAGCACCTGGACTGGGACTTGTGATTCTTCATCTAAAAGTTAAGGTACAGCTACAGCCCAGTGCCTGGTTCCAAACACCGTGATCACTGGATTAAACTGAAAGATTACTACTGATCGGTTTGAAGCAGAGCTTTTCTATTGGAGGAGTACCTCCACAGCCAAACTAGGGCACCAACACAGATGGAAAACACATGGTTCACAGGGTATGTCTATTTCTGTCAAGAATTTTATCTAACCGGCTCAATCTTAGGTCTTGGCATCCTCACCACCTACACTAAACATAAATTAGTTCAGTCTCGAGTAAACTAACTTGTTCCCTCCAGAATAAATCTCTGGTGTGTAGTGAAAAGTTCAATCCCAACACTACTCTTCAGGGGTGAGGTGGACAAGAATTGACAATGTTTGGCCCCTTTCAACTTACAAAGGTCTCCAACTTCCCTAACAGGGTGTAACATATAGATATATATGTATATCCATTTCTTGCCCTGCTTAAGCCACCTTTTGGCCCATTCTTCCCTTGACGTGTTCACAGCTGAAGCATGCTCACATCTTCTCCCTGGCCTTGGGGACAGGCAGGCGAAGGATGGACTCCGATGAAAATGCATGAGATCCCCTTGGCAGGGCATATGTTATCCAGGCCTCTTTAAACTGCCAGGCCTTTTTCCTGTGTTTCCGTTCTCATTGTTGCTGGTCTCCAAGATATCGATACAAAAAAAGCTTGACAAGCAACACAGAAGGGCAGAAAATACTTACGACAGCTGAATGGGTTTAAGAAAAAAATCCCAAAACATGCCAGTGTTGTATTTGCAGAAGCAAGGCAGCATGTGTTTAAATGACTTAATGGGCTTCATTTGTTAGGGCCTTCGATTAGAGGTCACCCATGATTTATACACCAACAAAAGCCTCATTGGGCACTAAAGAAAATTATTATTATTGTTATTTTATTATTATTATGTCTTTATACTGCAGGCACTCCTAAGAGCACCACACAAGCGTTAACTGCTATACAAGAAACAAAAAGAATAAAGTAAAACAACTTTAATAGCAAAAGTCTGAGTCACAAATAGCTTAAAAACAAGGTAATTAATTACATTTCTTCTGCCAGATGTCACCCTTGTATACATATATAAATGTTTACAAAAATATATATGAAAGTTCCTCCTTTAGAGAGAGCGAGAGCAGAACAATTTTTTTTCTAAACATCAGGACAAGATGTATGTCACAATTATCTCATCTGCTTGAAATACATGTGCATGGTTATTATCATTTACTACTTCCAAAGCTAGAACTTCTAGCTAAACTAAGGGTTACACATGCGACAGACAGAATTATATGGTATCTAGACATTAACTTTGTATGGATTTTATGAAGTCTTGCAGAAAACCATTATCAGTTCCCCTAGAAGTTTTTGGTATTAACCATCATTAAAGCTAAAATAAAATCCGACCTTCTTTAGAAAAGACATTGTGCAACAAGATTAGCATTATTTTTTTTTCATTTTGGCTTATACAGTCTATTTTCCCCAAAACCTCTTTGTAGCATTTGGCAGATGTCATTGTGCAGTATTTTTCTTCCACCAGTTTTATTTATTCTGCTTCCTATGGGATTTTAGGGACTGCAGCACGCAGAGATGATGCAATGACTATGACAACTGTGCCAATATAACCAAAAAATGGTATAGGGAGTTGAAAGATAAAGAATAGTTTTAGAGGATCTGAAAAGGCTGAAGCCACTGCTAAGCACTCAGGCTAAAGGCAGAACTGTGTCCAGTTCTGGGCTCCCCACTTCAGAAAAGATGAAGAGCTACTGGAGAGAGTCCAGCGGAGGGCTACGAGGATGATGAGGGGACTGGAACATCTCCCCTACGAGGAGAGGCTGAGGGAACTGGGCTTGTTCAGACTGAAGAAGAGAAGGCTGAGAGGGGACCTAATAAATGCTTATAAATATCTGAAGGGTGGGTGTCAGGAGGATGGGACCAAGCTCTTTTCAGTGGTGCCCTGCGACAGGACAAGGGGCAACGGGCACAAACTGAGGCACAGGAAGTTCCGTCTGAACATGAGGAAGAACTTCTTCCCTCTGAGGGTGACGGAGCACTGGAACAGGCTGCCCAGGGAGGTTGTGGAGTCTCC
>Ga0065711_1005160_pt1 | contig 28071 bp, 15 predicted proteins | sample Hoacrofraction12_FD_59098 | JGI IMG/M metagenome (GOLD analysis project Ga0065711, IMG submission 59098) | Hoatzin crop microbial communities from Cojedes, Venezuela - Epithelial fraction 12 v2 (version 2) | ecosystem: Host-associated > Birds > Digestive system > Esophagus > Crop | place...
TTTAAAAAAAAAAAAAAAAAAAGCTGGAGGGGTTTGGCCCAGAGCCATTAAGGATGCAGGCGACTGCGCTGCGGTCTGACAGCGTATTCCACAAAACACTGAAAAGTTCTTCTCGGGGTCCCTGGAGTGGGCTGAGGCACTTTGCTTGTACTTAACATATATCAACTGTCACCCGACGGCAGTCGGTGTTGAACTGAACACAATGGAACATCCAGATGGTCTAAACAAAGCGAACAAATGTTCACTGCTATTAAAAGCTGTTTACATCAACTTCCAGTATTTCATGTGCTGAAGTTTATATTGTGTCACTACTGGGGTGCTTAGCTCCATCCTCAGTTCGTATCAGGGATTTCTAAACTATTGTTGCTTATGTGTTAAAATAACATTCTGGATATGCCTTAAATACATGCCACTGAAGGTTCTTTTTCTTTTTAATAGGAAATTGGTCATTGTATGCTAATTGCACGCTTTCAAATATCGTAATTGATTGTCCCATCTAATTTCCCCTTGCTTTTTCCCCAGTGTAGCCTCCTTCCAGCACCTCCCCCACCAAACATGCGCTGAGCATGTACCGTGCCGTGCCGGCTCCTCTTGGCACGCCACCGGTGGCAGCCGGGCCGGATGGCTGTCCAATGGTGATGTCTGTGCGCGGCGTGGTTTGCTTTCTTCCCTGAAAGGCTCTGAGATATCTACTGCTGTCTTGTTAGTGATGAAGATGTGTAAGTGACAAATAGACATTTTGCATCTCCTTCCTCTGACACTTGTTCCTGGTATCCACATCACTGAAAGTCTGGATCCCTGCCTTCTACTCGCAAAAATAAATTAATTGGTGGGACTGAAACTTAGCACAGTCTACTGTTTTTCATGAAGCTGCAATGAAATTCTTAGAAAGACCGCAAATGAGGAAATCTTTGCAAAACAGTGCTGTATTTTGCAAGCATGGTTTCTGGTTAATTGTATACTAGTGTTGACAGAATGACCACAAGTGCTTGAAGCACTAAAAAAACCCTTGACTACACTGATTTAAAGAATTGGGAGATATATATTTTTTTTCAAATATATGAGTGAACGATCACATGCAAGCTGTTACCCACTTGAAGAGTATTTTTTTGCAAAATACAAATCAAGTTGTTTTAAAGTGGAACCTGACCAGCTCTCCCTCCTCCCCACAAGCATCAGATTGTTAAGGTCTTAGAGAATATGAAATTGGAGCATTAGCCTTTTTGAGTGAGGACTTTTTTCTTTGGTTTGTGCCCTGTATATGTAGCTGTTACTGGTCACCATGGTAGAAATAATAAAATGAAAAAAAAAAGGCACTAGAGATTATTTTTAAACTGCAGGAATCTAATATTGGTGTTCACTATTTCTTTAGAATACCAGCTGTATTTATCCCAGCATATGTCATTCATCTGCTTGTCAGTGATAGCACTAACTTTTGCAAAATGGACAAAAACGCGTGTATTTCTCCTGGGAGAGAAATCCTGTCACACCTTATAGGTTTTGAATAAATAAAGCTCTGCAGCGTTGAAAGAGGGCTACTGTGAACATGTTCTGAAGGTCTATGTGGAGTATGCTAGCGATATTCTTTCCAAGATGTTTATACCATGCAGAAGATATTCTGAAGAAGTATTGTAATTCTTAAAGTTAATGCATTTACAAAGAGGCTGGGGAAATTATCATTCTGAATTCAGGAGGTTTCTTTAATAAGCTATTAATATTAAAAAAGAATGGTAATTTTGTAGTACATGTGTAGAGCAGTTTATATCCTCACAATTTTTTTTGCTTGTTTACAAATAGTAGTTGTTACTCTCTGAGCCTGTTAATTACAATGTTGAATACAAGAGTTTGGATACTACATTACTTTTATTTTAGTATTGAGAAATATGATGCGATTTGTTACTTTATAAGTGTGATTTTAACTGCCTGTTTGTAAATGTATGAATGAATGATTGAAGCTGTCTCAATCTTGCTTGGTGTTTTTAAAAACTTAGAAAATGGAGGTATTTCTAATAAATTGCAGTGTTTTACAGAGCCACTTTCCTTTCTGACTGCAATATGTGACCGTAATGTAAGATAAAAATATTAAATTTTAATATCTCGTTTCGCTATTAGTTGCAAAGGTGATATGGCAAATAGCACATTTTTCCTGGTATGTTCTAGCTGATAATCGTTATATTGAATACAAGACAAATTTCTGTTTCCAGAAGCTTCAAACATGAGGTCCCCAGAGCCAAACTTGGTATGCACAACTTTTTCAAGTCAGTTCCATTTTGTTCTGAGCTTTAATAAAGTATTTAACTTTAGGCTATTGATTTGAAAAGCTTGTTTGTGGGCTTTTTTTTTTCTCCCCCTAAAATGTTGCAGAGAACTAGAACAAACTCCCAGGTATTTCATGCTCTTCTTGCTATTATTCTTTTGTTGCATGGCTAAATCTCCTTTCCTTAGTGCTGTGCCTGTTGTACAAATACCAAATTCGTGGCTTGGCAGACATCCTTAGGAGTAAGGTTACTGCTGGTAATTTCCTTTGAGTTCTGCAATGTCCACATCGTTTCCAGAGATGAAATGGCTCTTTACAGGCATCTTCTTCTGTGGAATGTAATGGAAGGGGTCTGATACATCTCTGTCATTAAAGGCCTTAGTCCTGAGTTTTTCTGTCACTTTTCTGTCCCTGAATCCTTGAACCCAGCAGGTATACAGTACTGCTTTGCACGGAGGTTGTCTCCTGAAGTTATGATGAACTTCGCTTGCAGGACACATGCTCTAGAAACACGAGGGTAAGGTTCTGCACAATGAACCCGTACAATGTTTAATTCTGATGGGGTCAGGGCACATCAGAAGCGTGTGAAATATGTAGAAGAAGTAGGGTTAAACCCAGGTGATGCCGGTGGGCGGGGCATTTGAGACTTCTTCTCTAGAAAGTCAAGTTAGTTCCTCTGTTACACTGGAACATCACAAAAAAAGAGGCGAATATTGTTCTACATTTCAAAATGATTAATCTCTGATGTTTCCATTCCAGGGGGTTTATTGCCAGAACTGTAGGAAGTGGTTGCATGAGGAAATGTTATACAATAAAGGTGACATCATTAATTTTAAATATTTCACTAAGCAAGACCTTTCTTGACAATGCAGAATGATAGAGAAGGAAAGATTTTACTTTACTTAAGGGAGCTCTGAGAGGTATTGAGACAAAACTCTTACAAAACCACAGTTCTCATGCTTGACAGGGGTCAAGCAGCGTGCCCGCTGTAGATGAGCCGTTTGGAGCCAGATTGTCAATCCAAATGCAAGCTGCTCTGTTTCCTGTTTATGCCTGTGCAGAGTTACACATCCTGACTCGCTTGCCTTCAGCTGCAGGTTTTTCCGCACTCCCTAGGAGATTTCTTCCTTAAAATGGCTTGTTATTTATCATTTAAGTAAGCCATTGGAATTTTGTTAATTCCTGTTTTACTTAGCACATGCAAAATGGTATCATTAGCTAAGGGAAGATAATGTTAAGGTAGTAAGAGTTACTGATACTACTAATTAAATGACCTTTGCAAAACAAAATCTGATCAGGCTATGCCTGAATATAAAGAACCGATGCCAAGTTTACTGCTTCACAGAGGCCTGGCCTATTGTATATCTGACCTGAGGTTATCAGCAATTAAAACCTGGTCTAGTAATTTAAAAATAAGCTTTTTGTATATTACACATTTACATTTTTCCATCTGCCATAAGATTAATTAAACATGTTTGCACTGTAAAAGGACGTTCTTAGTGGAGCAGTTTGCTTGGTATGTTTATGAAGTTCCTCCCTGGACAGAGATTGTTAAGATTTTTTTGTTATTCAGCATATTCAGCAGTATAGCTCCTTTTTTTTTTTGTTTTTAGTCCCCTCATGCAATAAAGTGAACTGAAAACCAAACATACCTGAAAGAGTTCACTGTGCTTTGTTCTTTCCCCTTAAATTAGAACAAAATGAGAAATAATTCTGATTATAGCCTGGTTAGCCCTGTCGGGGTTCTTCTGCATTAGCTAAGTCATGCCTTTCTTTAAAAGCTAAAGTTTTACTAACTTTAATGGGCTTTCTTATAGGTAGCAAAAAGCTTCTGTTAATTACCTACATGCCTGGCTTAAAAGCTAAAGGACGGTAGTTACTGAGGAAGGAGATTGCTAATTAAGCCTTACTTCCAAGCAAATGTGGATGCTATGGGATAAAATGACTGACAGTGAACTATATATTCCTCCCTCCACCTCTTTTGTTGCTTTACTGTGGTTAGAAATTAGATCTTTAACACATGCTACACTGATTTATATGAAAGCACCAGATTAAAGTTGGAGGGGATTTTATTAATTTAACAGTAGACTTTCCCCTAAAATAACAGAGATATGGCATGAGCAGAGTAGGTGTATAACAAAGAGTCAGAGTATGTTGAACCAGCATAATTGCAAGGAAAGAAAAAAAGTATTTTACAGCTTTTCTGCAGATTTGACAGAATTAGGAGGAGTCCTATTTTCACTGTACTCAGTAGGAGTAGAACTGGACACAATCTTCAGCTGGGGTCAATTGGCCTAGCTTTAAAGTTAATGGCCCTTTTGCTCTTTGTACTATCAAAGAGTATAACGAGTTAGATACTGATAAAAACTTCACAAAAATATCTGAGCACCTATAATGAAAATTCAGAAGTTCTTCCTTTGATCGCTTGTTGCTAGTTTGTGAATAACTTCATTAAACTTGTTAGTGCTATATTTGCTTATTAATATGGTTTATATTGGTATGGTATCTAATATTTTTCGAGGATTAATGGTTTCTAATTTAGTGATACCACTGTGAGACAGACAAATCTCAAAGTTCCCATTTTACAGACTGAAACTTGGCAACTTTGTGTAATGGTTTGTGTGACTTAGTATACGACTGTTTGAGACTTGTCTTAAACCCTTGGTTTTTCCAGTCCCAACTCTGAAGTGGGCTCAGCCACTCATCCTGCAAACTTAAGTACCAAAGGTTCACACCTGACACCTATGTTCTGAACTTTGTCTCCATTCAAAACTCCCTCCCTCCCCAACAAAAAGAAAACCCGAAGCAAACAAAAAACCCTAACAGACCAGCTACAAGTCAGCTGTGGAAAAGTCATTACAGAAGATATCATTCATATACACAACTGAATGAATTCCTTTTCTCCCAAAGGGTCATTATATTTAATGATAGAGTAAAGCTGAGGTTTGGAAATTTGGTTTTAATAGATGTTAAACAAATCATTAAATGCAATCAAGTTTATTTCCTATGTTATTTGAAGTCGAAAGGGTGTTCAGAGTCTCTTTCCAGACATTTCTTGTTGTCTTCATAAATTTTGTTAAATAACAGCTGATGAGAGTATTTATATCTTGAGTGAGTATTGTTTGACTACAATTTTCTATTTTTATCATCATTTATTGTTTGCTTCTTACATTATAGATGTACTTGATGTAAATTGCAGAAAATAGCGTTTTAAACCTTTTTTCCTCAATTGTCTTTTCAGTACAAGTAAGATCGTGAAAACACTCTGCAGTACCCAAGTTAACTTTAGAATGGTTAAGCAGCAATTCCCTTGATGACCATGTTCACATTGTAAGATGCATCAACACACATGTTTTATCTATCAGGCCAAAAGTATATCCCATTTAGGGCTTTTCCCCACAGTAATCAAGGCGGGAGACAGCAAAACAGCATTCCCTTCAGAGGATGCAGAGACAAAATGAACTCAACATTTGTTAAAGACTAAGCCCTGGTACTAGTTCCTTTTTGCGATATGTTCTAGCGTGACTTCAGTTCCCTGTAGTGAAGGCAGCCAAGGTAAAATGCACAAGACTGCAGATTCATTTAGCAAAAATGGGTTGCTATGCGTAAAGCTCCTTAGGTTCAGACTTGTTGCTGGTCAAAGCTGGCCTATTGACCTGGTCCACATAAGCTGGGTAAATCTGCAGGTTTTTGTACGCTTGCAGCATGAAAGGTCTCAGACTCTAATTAAATGCAGAACATATGTAAATAGCCTTTCCAGATGCTTTAGTTAATGTAACTAATATCAGTCTGAATCTAATGTCTTCCTTTATTTAGAAGGTGAAAGAGTTGGTGTGAAATATTTGTGTCTTTGAAAATTTTAAAACATGGTATTTGTTTTTCTCTTATGATGTTCACTATTTTTTTTTCTTTTATTTATAGCAAAACCCATTTTGCCTATAAGAAGCATATGAGCTGCCTTTTCCTGGAGAAAAAAAAACTGTCTGGCATAAAAGCAAATAGCCTGTGGATTTGGCATGATGATAAGCAGAAAGACGGTCATTAGTTTCAAAAGATTTCTCTTCCATTTGTAGTGGAATATTGCATTATGCCTCTGGTTGAGAAATGTGAATAGTAATCTCACTTTTATGCACCCTGGGATGGCTTGCTGCAGACCACTCAAAATTATTCTTGAAAAACCAACCAAACGAAACAAGGCAAGCAAAACAATCTATGTTCACAGCTTTGTTTTAAGATATCATAGGCATATTTTTACAAAGGACCCAGTCTTACTAGCTGCTGCTTTGTAGAATTCTCATCTTCTCTGATTATTTGATAAAGGCTAATTTTGTCGACTTGCTTTGCCTTTGTTTAGTTTATTTTCTTTTTTTTTTTTTTCCAGAATTCTTAACCTTTCCATACTTTCAGTGTATTTTTAAATTATAGCAAAAATTCCCCTTCCTTCTCCTGTGGCTAGCAGGAAGCCAGCAGGATACAAGTACTGCTTACTCACGGAAATTAAGAACAAAACAATAGAGTAAGAAAAATAAAGAAATAGAACAAACAAGCGACACTATCTTTTCTGTTAAAGCTTAATGTGTTGTGTGTTGGTTATCCAATATTCTGCAGCTTAAAGTGTTGAAACTTCCCGGGCAGAGTTTCTGCAGAATTTGGCTCCTAATTATTTCAGTGTCTGCAACTGAAATATGGTGTTGAACTACTGGTCCTCTCTGTAAAGAAAATAAAATGGGTAAAAAAGTGGTGAGCCAGCAACAGTAGCTTTGCAGTCAAGAGCCCATATTCAAGGTGTGATAGTTACACGGAGCAGTGGTCTATTAACTTATTTCTCTCGTATCCCTGCAGACACCGGTGTTTACCAGACTTGTCAGGCAGGCGCAGGTGACGTTGGGCTGCCTGGCCGTGGGCGTTCATCATACCCTCAATGTATGAGGTCTCTCGGTCTCCTGTGAAGTCTTCCCTGAGGTGCCTGCACTGTCCTGGGCTCCTGCTCCCAAGCAGAACCGCAGCGCGTGCCGGGGGACCGCTTCCCTTTGAGTGCACCACCCCGGCCAAGGACACCAGCAACTCCTCGTGACCCTGCTTGTGCTGCTTAAAATGACCTTAGTGAAAAAAGGAAGGGGGAAAGTATGCTTCCATCTTCTTTTCTCTTTCTCCTGGTGATGGTAGTGATATCATCATGTGATCAAGTTGCCTATTTCCCCTTGAATCAAAATATAGCTCCCTAGGGTGCCTATTTGAAACAGTTTTTGATGCAATTACTCAGTTTGCATTTATGTAATTTGTAACCCACCTGTCCTTGAAAGACATTGATTCCAAGCTCTCAGTCTCGTATTTCTTTCCCAAAGTTGCATATCTTTTATTTTCTTAAATCTCTAAGTTCATCAGCACCATGGACGTGTGACTGGAAGATGATATAGGTCAAAAGCTTTGCAAAATTTGCAAAAATTTCCTGTGGTGATCTGAACAAGACTTAGTGGGGAGAACTGACACCAGAGGAATTTAAATACACGTTGAATTATGTGGAGGGTAACGAGGACTTGAAACTTTTTGGCTAATTGTTTTGAACATTGGACTTCAGATTATGAGACTTATAACACTGCATGGCTCTTCTTGTTGATGTTTTGGTTTTGTTTACAGGTGATTTATACGTAACTGCTTTAGTAGGCAACAGATCTCAGAAAAATACTTGAATAGCTTTCCCAAAAAAGGAAACCTCAGATTTACATGTGAGTAAATAGTTTCAGGTTTTGCCCATTTTCCCCTGAGATAGTTGACTAATGTCGCACGAATGCGTTCAAATCAGGCGAGGCTCCATCTGTGCTACAGTTTTGAACTATAATGAATTCCCTGAACTGTTTTTGGTATGAGTTAGATGACGTTTAAAAAATTCGCTGGGCAAAATGCAGAATCAGTGCTAAATCAGTTACAGATGCCCTCTGGGCTTACGATACAGAAAACACCTCTGTAGAAAGCCTCAGTAGTTCCTCCAAGATCTCAGAGGTTGTACCCCGGCCCCTCCTCCATGCCAGTCTGGGAGCCCCGATCGCTGATGGGGGAAGCCCTGTGCGGCACATTGCTGCTGCCGCACTCGTGGCTGCAGGCCAGGGTCAGGGGCTGAAGACTGGCCACGTCGGTCTAAGGAATTGTTCCTCAGGACATGAATTTTTCGTGAGCAGCAAAACAGAATCACAGAATGGTCGGGGTTGGAAGGGACCTCTGTGGGTCATCTAGTCCAACCCTCCTGCCGAAGCAGGGTCACCTACAGCACCTTTCTATGACTTCACTTTGTCCCCTGCTCTTGCAGGCTGCAGAGGACCGGGGTGTTTATCGTGCATACGGTGACCGTTCCTACTGAAGAGGGGCTGCCTCCAGGGTGGGCACAGCTCCCTTCTGGGGCTGCGCAACCAGACCTTGTGATGGTGTTGTGGAGGTGCAGGTCCTGAGGACCTCCGGTGGGAATGGGGGCTACACCCGGGAAGCCTGTGCCTGGCTGTCCTTGATTCCCTTCTCAGCAGCAGGAGGCAGGTTGTTCTTCCCTCCCGTGCTTCGTACTGGCCTCTGCCCAGGGCTGGCAAGGTGCGTTGCCTCTTTTTGCTCTGCACGCTGACCTCCAGAACTCGGTGCAGCTCTGCTCAGAGGAAGAGAACAGCACAGGGGTTTGAAACCTGGGTTTGGTCCCTGACCCTGCCACTGGAGCACCCTGGGATGGATTAATTCCCTTTGCCTCTCTTTAGCTTGATTATCTCCTTTGAAAAAAAATTCCACCTCAAAACTTCATCACTCCCACCTTTAAAGACCTGCACTGCCTTCTGTGGGCTTTGGGCTAGGAGTGCCATGAGTTAACGTGAGGGTTTCATTAAATTCCACTCTTGCCTGTAGCGTGATAGTGGTTCCGTACAGCTTTCAGGAAAGCATATGCTGTGTTCCTCCCAAAAGCATTAAGAATATATTTTAATGCAAGTGAGGGTCCGTGTTTAATCTAATCCTCAGGTTAGCATTATCAAATGATGTTTCAGATACAGGATATGGTAAAAGTCTTCTTATCATTAGCTGATGTTTTTGTGTCACGTGCTATATAGATGACTTCATGAAAACTTGCACAATTTTCTTCTGAATTCAAAATCACAACATATAGTTTGCTGAGAACATATTAATAAGTTTTGGCCACAGGTTTTGTGGCATGGGGTGGTATCCTATTAAAGATAACCAAGAGTACCAACTTTCCTATGGATCTGACACACTGGAAAATGAGCTTTGTGCTCCCTGGCTAGCTGGGCAGTATGAGAGGGGAGAATTCAGTGCATAAATCTAAAACCCTCTGGAAAACATTCTTTATAGCTCCAATAAAGTCCTCTAGCTAGTTCAGTGTTTGCTGTTGACACCAAAGACACCTGAATATTCCTTAATGTACTGAAATGTCCCAGAGGGTCACCAGTAAGAATTGCACATTTTCTGGTATGGCACACAGTTTTTAAAGGTCTCTTTCTATTATCGGCTTCATTGCTGTCCTATAGATGAAAAACCAGGCAATTCTCTATGTGCTTTATGCGCTGCCTCAGTGCAATGGCTGTGTCCCAGGGTGATGCACTCAAAGTGTCAAGTACGAACCCAAAACTGGCGAGAGGATTCTGTGGGAGCTATAAATTCCCTCTTCTCCAGAGGTTATATCTGCTCTCACCCTTGCTGTGCAGAACTTATTTCTGTGCTTGGGTTAATGCTTAGGTTTTCTTTGTAGGTTATTTTTTATTCTAAAAACTAAATTGAAATCCTTCTGTTGACCTGTTAAAATTTTGTGTTCTGTATATTGTGCAGTATTTTTTAAGGGCGGGAATTCTCTTTTGAATTATAGTTCTTCAAATGAAACGGTTATTTTCTCTGTAACCTTTCCTGTCAGTACCTTCAGAAGGACAGTCCAGCAATGGTTTAGGTGCTGGTATTTTATAATTAGTATCTAGTATGTATGTCAGGTTCTGGATCTTTATGCAATATCTGTTGCTACTTAGACATTGTAATTTGTTAGTACTTCAGCATCTAATCTGTTCTATGTTTCCTTTACACAGACGTGTCATGGTGATGTTTCTGTTAGTATTTATTCTGATAGAGGGTATTTGTGTAAAGATTTGGACCTGGAGCTGGTTAGCAGGTTTCAAATGTCGTCACCCTGGGGAGAGTGATGCTTTAGCTATGTCAGCAAGCCAAGGTGGCTCACCAAGCAAAAAGCATCTTCTGAGCTGGCGATGGACCCAGGAAAGGAGGATGGAGACAGGAGTCTTGCCCACTGGTGGGTGGACAGCGCAGGTCTCGGCTTTTGCCTCCTGCCTTTGCTCCAGCTCTGCTGTCAGGTGTAGCTGGAAGGGCAGGGTCCTATGGATCACCTAGCCCTGTGATGCATGTTGAATGTGAAGGACTAAGCTACTGGACAAGGTAGGAGATGAACTTAGTTTATTTTCCATTTCTGTTCTGCACTCCCAGAATTACTCTGTAACTTTCTCAAAGTCACTCAGGTTGGACAGGTTTTGTTTGCCATCCCCCATATCTGTAAACTGGGGATTCACCTAGGTGAAATCTTTTTACAGGGCAAAGGGACTGTATACATGCCAAGAACTGCTTTCTTGAGTTCAGTTATACAGCAGTCGATTTTGTATGTAAGCAAAGTTATTTTTATGAAGCCTTTCCCACCCTTTGAAAATTGAACACCGCTTTTTTTCTTTGCTGTGTTTTCGCATGACTTTTACTCTGCTAATGTGTGCGATTTTTTTTTTCCTTCTCTGCAAAGACTTGTGATTTTCAAATGTGTATGAGTAGCATTTATACCCCCTTCCAGTAATGTTATGACTACTTATGCTTTATGCTTCTGAAGGATTCAGCACTGTGGGAAAGTATAGAATGCTGTGTACCAAAGGAATAGAAGAATATTAATGCGTTCAAATGAAGAGAATTAAAAATTGAATCCAGACTCACATTTGCCTGGAAATTATTATAATATGTACAAGTGTAATTTAATAGAGAGTAACTTAACTGTAGCTTAGTAATGACCTACTTTATCCCACATGTGAAGAGTGAGAAAGATGTTTTTTCTTCAGAAATACAGTTGTGCCTAACACGTCAGGCAGGGAAAACAGTGTTTCCTACAGGTTGCATTAGACCATTGGAAAATATTAAAGTAGGGAATCTTAGAGATAAGACCAGAAAAAGCAAATCGACATTCATAAAATGGGCTTATTTATGTATAAATGGATTTCTTTGTAGGGATTGAGTGTTTTTGTCTTCAGCTAGACTCTCCCAAGGGATGAGCTCTGACCTGGGGATGCAGTTATCTCCAGACACTCGGGAAACTGTAAACACTGATTTCTGTCAGAAGCCTCTGCGTTATCTCCTTGTTTCCTCTTTGTCTTCTCTGCCCTCCCTGCCCTGTCCCTCTTGCTTTCCCCCTCCCTCGTCGGCAGTTCTGTCTCCCCTTGCGTTGTCTCAGGTGTGCTTACCTGCCCGTGGAGGTGGACCCTAAGGCCAGCACGTGGCGCTGACTTCCACAAGGCTGTCTGAAGGTGGAGGCACCCCAGGGTCCACTGAGCTGGGGACTGCCGATACTGGCAGTGTTGGACTCCTGCCATTTTCACAGCGGCTTTGTGGCCCAGCATAGCTTCTGCTGCCCTGAGCAGGGACAAAGGACACCAGGAGAGGCTGCAGGAGACCCCAGCACCATCGGCACACATGACACGGGTGGCGGGAAGGACCAGAGAGAGCTGTTGAATGCAGCCACCTCTAACGGCAGAGGCCACAGCAGTGCAGAAAAAGAGGAGAAAAAGAGCCTGGAGTTTATGGGGAGCAGTACGCATGTAGAAATAGGCCACGTCTTCTCTGGTGGGAGAAACGTGCTGCTTTGGACGTGCCATGGTATTGAGTGGGCAGTGGGAAGGCCCCTGAGGAGGGGGCTTGGCTCAACCCTGGAGATGCTCATGGGAACTTCAGCCAAGTGCTTTAAAATTAAATGTGTTCTGGTTTCCTGTCTTGGAGGATCTGTGCCTGTAGGAAATGGGCAATGCTTGGAATGTAAAGGGCTTGTGTCTAAGCGAACTTCTCTGGTGCCAGAAAAGGAGGAGCCCAGCAAGCGCAGGGCTGAGGAAAGGGAATGCAGCTGAAGGCTTGGTATATGTTACTATTGTTTTCTGCAATAATTGGAGCACCTGCATAATTGTGTTTGAAGTGCCTTAAGTGAAACTAATGAATAATTTATTAATAAATAAGAGGAGGAAAGATTTACATTTTCACCATAAAAATAATTTTGGATTAAGCTTTTAAACTTTCACCTTTGTAATATTAGGCTCCGTAGTCCCAAAGAACAACTGAGCAGTTTTCATTATCTTTTATTTCCCTTTTACCATATAATTTGCGTGGTCAGTTGTTTCTCAAGGTGTGGGGTGCTAGTCCGTGGAGTGACGGGCGCCTGTCCCTGCCCAGCCCCTGTGCTTCCCTTCTGCCACTGGCCTTAGAGCCTGGGAGCCCAGGGCTGTTGGGCTGCTGCTGCGCTGCATCCTCTGATAATCCTGGTGCCTCCCGAGGTCCGTTTGGAGAGAGGCTGGAAAAAAGGATTTGTTAGTCCCTTAAAGCAGAGGCAAGCAAATATCAAAACACCTGAAAGCTTGTAAGACCTTACCTGAAAGAGGGAGCTTCAGAGACAATGTTCACCATTACTGATGCTTTTAAGAGCTCCTTATCCATGCTCCAGTTTCTGCTTTTGCTTATGCTAGAGGAGTGACAGCAACGGAGAACGACGGGTCTGAAATTTTCCATTGCTGACATTGCTTGGCTTTAGTTTTTCTGAAAGATTTTTGAGGAAGGCTCTTTCTTCTCATGTTCCTTCACTTTATTTTTATTTGTGAGGATTTTTTTTTTCTTTTCTTTCTGCTTTTTTTCTTTTCTGTTTATTTCCAGAGGATAATTTGGTTTTCTCCTTTCTCTCTTTATTTTGCCGCAGGTACTTTGTTTTAACTTTTGTACTTTCTCTTCTGTTGTGTTCCAGCGGGTATTCTGGTTTTGACCTTTAAACTTTTGCAAAATATCCCTTCCCAAAACACACATGCATACATAACCTGATTTACTGTGTAGAGATACAGACTGTTTTTGGCGTGATTTTGGCAATCATGCAAGGAAACATCTAGTGGAGACCTACATATTCTGTGTGAACAGTGGAATGCAATTCTTTTGTGTCAGAGAAATGAAAGAGTGATTTATTCATACAAACATTGCGTTGACAGGTGGTTGGTATTACTGTCTGCACTGACTAAAGTCACATAACATCATGCAAAGACATGTGATGCAGATGATCAGTTGAAGTTTTTCTTAAAGGCTTTTAAACAGGGTGGGAGACCTCTCTTTCTAAGACAGCTGTTTCACCCCAGTCTTTCTGCAAACAATCTCTATTAGTAGTTTAACATACAGCTCACTAGTGTGGTCTGTGTTCTATGCTGCTGGAATGAAACGAGTAACTAAAAGATTAACTTTTCATTTCATCAAGGTTCTCCATGGATTGCCAGCAGAGGAGAGAGACTGATGGGTAGCGCAGGGCATGTGAGTAACATGGTGAGTATGAAGCTCACTGTTTTGGTAGGTTTTTTGATACATCACTGCAAATGTCAGCAGTTTTTAAATAAACTCCATCTCTTCTCCAGCAATGCTTTTTGAGGAGGGCTGTGTTTAAGAAACACTTTGTTCTACTGAGCATTTGCTGGCTGTTTGTCAGGATGAGCTGGCTGGGCGCGGTGTTTCAGTGTGACTGCAGAGTGGGTGATCAGCTCCACTTCCCCCAGCACCGTGGGCAGGGGCTCGGGGCAGAAAGCAGGGACACACCAGCACTCCCCTCCTCCCCAGCTGTGTGCACCCCAGCACAGTAATCCACACTGTGGGTTAGGATGTATTAGGTGGTGGACTGTGACATGGCTTCTTGGGAATATTGATATTTATCAGTAGATAGCTGCAGTCTTCTGTCCCTAGTGAATGCTATTATTTCTGAGAAATTACAAAAAAAACCTCAACCCAAACTCATATAGCGTAAATAAGTTGAACACCCCACAAAACTTATATTGAGAGCTTTCTGGCTGTTGCTATGTTTTGGAGTAATACATTGTCCAAGATACGGCACTGCTATGATGTATTAAACTAATATATCATAAGAGTGTCATAGCTTTGATGATGTATTAATGTAATACATCGTTAAGGTGCCATTGCTCTTATGATGCATTACTCAAAACATTACCAACTGGTTGGGTTAGCACACAAACATCTGTGATGTGTGTATGAAGTAGTGTCTCTGTACCTAAAACTACAGTGAAACTTAAAAAAATCTTGTATGAAGAAGTTAGGAAGATCTGAAAACCAGGGGCTTCCGAAGAGAGAGTTGAGCTGGGTGAGACCGAAACTGAGGTTGGAGCTGTGTGCTTGCAAAATCCCTGTCTGAAAGATGTACAGAAAATATGGGGAGCAGAGGAGAAATTGCTTTCATTGGAACCAGTGGAAACTTTTCATTCCCTTTCAAAGACTAACATGAGATCTGCTGTACTACATGAACAAGTACAGCATTTTTCCAAAATGTCTTGATGTGATTTTTTTCCGGGCTACTTTTTTGCAATTGGCCTTACACCTTGCGATTTACTGTTGTATTTTCTGGGAAAATAAGGATGAACAGGTTTTAAGCAGATATAAAAGCTCTTTCACCTTGGCTGTTATTTGTTAATTTTTTGTTGTGTATATCAACCATCTCTGGTTTCAGAAAGGAAAGTGGGTTAGGTTCTGGTATGTAGTGACTGTCTTTCAGCAAGGTTTGTTTTTACTGCATTTGTAGACATACCTAGTTTTGGACAAGCTTTGGAGAAGTGTACTGAAGCAAACTGAAAAATCCACCTCACCCTGATCCCGATGTCAAACTTAAGCAAAAGGTATTAGAACACATGTTTAGTGCTGATGGAGATATTAAGTACTGATGATGATGACGATGACGTTAAATACTCATCTCCTTGTTTTCTAACAAAAACACTTTAGGTATTAAGTATGTGTTTATCCTTATGAACTGTCTATTTCATGCCTTCTTTAAATGCACTGTCTTGTAGTGGTTATTATGGATGTTATTGACTGCGTATATGTCCTTGAGTGGACTGTATTTATTGCCTGGTTTTGTTAAAAATCCAGCTCATAAATGCTTCAGTCCTCCAATGATACATATTTACTAAATTTAAATATTGGTGTTTGATCTAATTAATCTCTTTTTTGCCATTTATAGAGCTGTGTGCAAGTTTTGCCCATTATTGATATATTTTTTTCCTCTACCATGTTTAGAAACAGAAGGATGCAGAGGCAGATGTAAAATACCATTCTTTGATGAACCCATTGAGAGGGAAGTTCAGGAACGTTTCCAGGTACTGAAAAACAACTTTTCCAGTATAAGTTGCTCTTTTACACTTTATGGTGAGAGGCATTAAGTATCCAGTATAAAAGCTGCATTTCTCAGGTTCCACCCCCAGCAGTATTTGCATAATCTTACCCGCTTTTTTACATCACAGTACCTTGACCACTAGATGGCATTGACATCGTTAGTGTCAGTAGGCAGGAGATGGAGGATGCTCAAACCTCCTCCCTTCAATGGCCCCCATCTTCCTTCCTGCCATTCAAAAAGCCCCACCAGATGACAAAATCCTCAAGTACCCAGAGTTAGGACCATACCAAGTGCTGAACTTTCGGGAGGTCTTCACTGATTACTGGACAGTTGCTGCAGAAATGTTGACCTAGCCTACATGGTAGATTCCTGTTGCTGAACAGTTTTCAGTTGACTGTGCACAGTCTGACAGCTGAGATGGCACCTGCAGCAACCCCAGACATAACCCATGGAAGACACTGGTGCATGGACTTGACAGCTACTGCGTTATAATGCATTTACAATGCTTAGCAGACTACTTTTTGGCTTGCTGTTGGGTTTTTTTTTTGTATTCTGATGATCTCTATAATAGTTATTGCCATGGTTAAGTTCTCTTGATCCTGTCACCACTCTTGCTTAGAATTGCTGGAAATTAGTGGGTATTCTAGGCATCTCTCATAATAAGAAGCAGTTATAGTTGGCATTACCAGTCAGGGATGTTAAAACAGATCTGTGTATATGAGTTTACATCCCTTTCAGGCCAACAGAACAGTGTTTTGCAGCACAAAAGCTGATGTTAGAAAGTCATGTTGCTGTCCTTAAATGGTGCTGGTATGAGCTTGGCTTTGCGTAACAATTTTGTCCTCTTTATGAAAGCCTAGCTGGAGAGCTTGAAGAAAATCTTGAGAAGTTGGTTGTGAGAAGTAATAACCCTGGAAAAAGATATGATGAGGAAAGTTATGTTGGAGATAGAGTTCTAATTTTTTTCATTTGTCACTCTCTTGATATTTTTGAAATTGGGACTTCAGCGGCATGCTCCAGCCTCAGGACTGGCCGGCACGTGGGCCTCACACCCTCCTCCCTTAGACAGAAAGGGAATTAATTCTTGGATTTCTCAGTAGAAGAAACACCCACTTCTTTGTATTTAGTTTTGGAAACAATAGGTGTTTTCTACTAACCTGTGTGATACTGGAGAAGTGTTTTGTTGGGTGAATGTCCTAAGAGAGGTTTTTGCTGCTAGGTTTGTCACACTGTTACTGATACAGAAGTGAGAGAAAAACGTACACAAGCAGACCTCAAACCTTTTCCAATGGTTTCTCTGGTCATGGTGGCTTCTGTGCGTCTTGTTGGTTTTGATGGCAACTCAGGTGGTGTAGCAGTGGTAGCTGTGGTAGGTCACAGGCAACTCAACAGTTTGGCATATTGTGTGAGAAGACGCAGTTCCTAGACCTGGCAGATGTTGCCTTGCTAGTCTCTGCGTGCCTGGGAGGGTCTGCTTCTGCGTGTGTGTCGTTTCTGTTTCAGAACTTGATGTCAACTGATATTCAGTGACTGCCTCTGGGACTGAGACGGCAGCGTGCGTGATGTGGGAACTTGACACCTCCTCAGTGATGCCCTAGACCTTCTCTAAAGGTCCCTTCAGACCCAAACCATTCAATGATAATAAAAGGTTGCTTCCACTGACTGATCCTGTTTCTTTTGGGATGACTGTGTGATACAGGAGAATGAGATCAGCAGTAAAACCTCAATCCCTTTCTTCCAGAAATGTGCTGATTAAAATATCCTAGGTGGGTTCCCACCTTAAATTTGCATTGCTTATGGAATTTATATATCATAAGTAGCAAATGAATTGTTTAAGAAACAGTACTTCTGTTCCTCCAATATAGCAGTGTATTTTATACAAGTAGCTGTAGTCTTTGGTTGAGGAGTCATTTATAACCTGTTATTAGAGGCAATGATTTTAATGACAGTTTAGTGACATGGCACCAGACATGGAGCAGATGAGTAAATGAATTCTCAGAAAACTGTGGCTTTTGTTTTGTGATTATTATCTAATTTCTGCTGATTAAAATTAGGGCAGGAGGTGGCATAGAATGAAAGTAGCAGAGCCTGAAAAACTGAGAAGCAACAAAGCAACTGAACTGTTTCATATGGGTAGTAGCAGAGAAGTATGAGAGCAGTGCTGTCTCTTGTTTGCTATTCCTTCATTAAGCATTCAGCTTTTTAAAATGCATATTGTGGTAATAGCTAGATACTCAGCCAGGTCAGGGCTTTGTCATGCTGGTGATAAACGTACAGCTTCCTGCACAATGATGAATTTTTATAGAGACAGTATCAGTGATATTATTAGAGAGAAGTACCTCCCCGTTGTAGATATGCTGTATTTCAACCTCTCTGAGCACAAAAGCATTCACTCCTAAGGCAATGTGATAGGAAAAGTCATGGAAATGGTTTAACATTGCATGTTGCGGCTTCACTTTTAATGTACTTACTATGTACTCTTAATGTACTTTTAATGTACTTTTAATGTACTTACTATCACTGGTATGGCCGCACCGCAAGTACTGTGTTCAGTTTTCGGCCTCTCACTACAACAAAGACACTGAGGTTCTGGAGTGTGTCCAGAGAAGGGCAGTGAGGCTGGTGAGGGGTCTAGAGAACAAGTCTTGTGAGTAGTGGCTGAGGGAACTGGGGCTGTTCAGTCCGGAGAAGAGGAGGCTAAGGGGGAACCTTATCACTCTCTACAACTACCTGAAAGGAGGTTGTAGTGAGGCAGGTGTTGGTCTCTTCTCCCAACTAACTAGCATAGGACAAGAGGCAATGGCCTCAAGGTGCATCAGGGGAGGTTTAGATTAGATATTAGGAAAAATTTCTTTACTGAAAGAGTGGTCAGGCATTGGAACAGGCTGCCCAGGGAGGTGGTTGAGTCACCACCCCTGGAGGTGTTCAGGAAAGGTGTAGATGTGGCACTTTGGGATATGGTTTAGTAGGCATGGTGGTGTTGGGTGGATGGTTGGACTTGATGATCTTAGAGGTCTTTTCCAACCTATGATTCTGATTCTATGTGCTGCATCAGCCAGAGCTGGAGTGTGAACACACTGTTCTCAATGTTTGAAATTTACTATTTTGAAGAAAAAAGAAAAAAAACAATAAGAGCTGTAAGAGCTATGCTCTTGTTGCTTTACCCTTTACTAAATTATACGCTACCAGTCACAGGTCTGTCCAGTCCACTTGGGTGTATTTGAAAGGTCAAGCACCCCTCTGAAACTGCAGTTACTCTCCAAGGAAGCTGTGAATGTGAAACACATGGGGACCCTCCCCGGGAATTCTGAAGTTTGCTCTGGCACCCACAGCGTAGTTCATCAGGAAACCCTTGGTGGAATCAAAGAAGAAAGGAGACTTGTTCTTAACTGTAGTTGAATGAGGAGGTCCAAAGCAGAATTTTCTTAGGGATATATTTCCGGATTAGTCTCCTTTCTCCAAGGAAAGCTGGAAGTTGTGTTCCAGGACACCATCTCTTCTCCTTCAGCTGGATTTAGTTACTGCATTGTCAACACATTTGCTCTAATATTGTGAAACAATCCATTATCTTTCACTCTGGTTTCACAGGCTTAATGTTTCTAAAACATTTGCTGTGTGGTGACTTCCTTCCCACCCATGGCTCTCGGTTGCAGCTGGGTACGCTGTCCTCCTGACACCCACCCTGCAGATATTTATAAGCATTTCTAAGGTTCCCTCTCAGCTTTCTCTTCTCCAGGCTGAACAAGCCCAGCTCCCTCAGCCTCTCTTTGTAGGAGAGATGCTCCAGTCCCCTCATCATCCTCGTAGCCCTCTGCTGGACTCTCTCCAGTAGCTCCTCATCTTTCTTGAAGTGGGGAGCCCAGCACTGGACACAGTACTCCAGATGAGGCCTCACTAGGGCAGAGTAAAGGGGAAGGAGAACCTCCCTCGACCTGCTGGCCACACTCCTCTTGATGCACCCCAGGCTCGCAAGGGAAAGCCAGGCGGTCTCCTGAGGGGACCTTTTGGAGCAGAGGAGGTGGATCAGGGTGAAGAGGCTCGTGGCCTCTGTGACTTCTTATTGGAGATACACCTGTAGTAATGGAATATCTAGTCAGTAGCTGCACGGGGGCTTGCACATTGGCCAGGTAATACCCAATTTTCTTGTGCTGGCTGCACTCCATTTAAAGCATGAAAATCGAACTAAAGTGATGTTGTTGGCCACTGAGTTAGGCCTGAGCTAAGCTTGAGGGTTTGTGGTGCAGATAGATGGGAAATGAAGAAGACAAAGGTTAGAGGAAGAGTGAGAAGCACAAACTTCTGGTAACTTACTGGGGGATATTGTCTTGCTATTGGAAAGTAGTTGTGTAACTGGTATGTTTCAATGGATTTGTCTGGCTCCACTGCAAAGTTGCAATGGATTTGGAGAGCGAATTCTTAAAAATCAGTGAAACTCTCAGCACTTTCATCGTAATAGTATGATGCGGGGTCCCGGTGAGTTTTGCAACATAAATTTGTTGATGTCAGTGCTGGTTGTACATGCCAATGAGCTAAGTATTGGTGCAGCTTTGACAGTGGCAGTGTGTGGTCTTTCTGAAAATGTCTTCAGTTATTATGTGTATTGCTAGAAACTGCCATGTATCTCTCTTTAAAAAGAGAGGCTGGTCTTGGAAATCAAAAGAGCTCATTTTTTTATCTATTAGCTTCACGAGGAGTTCCTTATAACTATAACCACTGACCCAATGAGCCAAGTACCTCCATCAAATGTTTCACTTAATGATGTCTTTTATTACAGTTCAGTGACCCAATAGGCTGAGTATCCGCATGGTGAGCTAAGTACCTCTAAGTACCTCCGAAAGCTCAGCAGTAAAACTTTCTGTGCAGCGAATGCTGTGAAGATGTTCTCCCATGATACGAGTAGGCATTTTTTAGTGTAGCTTACAAGAAATTACACCGTAGCAAAACAAATCAGGAGAATCAGTGGCCACAAACCTACATGTAATAATCAAAGATCAGTGTGCTCAAGTGAGATGTTTTACAGTGTGTCAATATCACTAAGCACATCTCTGTGCTCAGAACTTCAACAGCAAATACAGAATGACACCATTCCTAAACTAACTGCCAAGTTTTATATTAGAAGATGATTGTTCTTTTAAATACAGTTCTACCTGGGCTGCTTTTCTGCCCCACCCCCCCTTTCTTTTAATGACTCCATGCAATATTTCTTCCTCCTAGCTCTGGCAGAAAAACACACTCTTGGATTGATTAGCTTGTGGAGTTTACATTTTGCAGTGCATTAGAGTCACTAGAGACCGAATAACCTATGTTATGTGAACGGGCTGTTATGGATGGGCTATGTATAATAACATGAATCGACTGAGCCATTTTCAGCTACTCTTTTTGCTCTAATCGGAATGCGTTACTTTGCATTTCTGTTGTGGCTTCTTATCAGGCCTCACCTTTTTACTTTTTCATTCTAACTTATCTGTGTAACAGGCCTGTTAACTATCTTTTAACAGCTCAGCCTATAAATGGAGGAATATTTCCATGAGCCATGTCTCGTGGGTTGTACCCATCGTACATGTGCCCTGTAAGTGCTGCTCGTAAGCCAGCCTGCGCTGGGGCACAGAGATCCTTTTGTAGTTTCCGAGGTACATGATGCTTATGGGAGTGGGGCATGGCAAAGGTCTAAAACTCAAGATTTTATTTGTGAGGAAGTTTAGCTCCTTAAGATTGGTTTTGTAATGCAAGCTCAGTTTCTTGGAAAAGGCCTCGCTTAGTTTTATGTCGATAAAAGAAGTGTATTTGGCTTCATGTCAGGAGTAGCAATTCAGAGGGTTTGAAAAACCTTTGAAGACAGTTACAGCTGTAATTGGTGTGTTTTGTCCTGGGTGGAGAATTTGAAAGGTTTATTTCCAGAATATACACTCTTAAGGGCAGGAACTGTTACTCATCTGTGTTTGGAAAGCAGCACCGGCACAACCTGGATAACAATACTACTACAGAAGGCTGAAAGAACAATTAAAGAGTGGAAATAATGACCTAAGGGAGGAACACTTAACTTAGCACGCCGATGACTGCACATGGTGCATTTGGGGAAATCAGAGCGGAGAGAGAGACCGAGAGAGTTGTTACAGAGGCTAATGCTCTCAGAAGAAACGTGCTGAAATCTCTGCTTACATTTGATTGAAATGGTATCAAATAACTTGAAGAAAAATCCTTTGAAACGGAAAGAGGGAATTTGTCCTCACTTGTGTTTCCTCCCGGGAGAGCTTGCCTCATTCTTTGGTTCTTTCTTTTTCCTTCCTCAGTACCTTGGGACAGGGGGAGTCTGTCGATAAAACGCCATCCTCAAAGCCGGGCTTTATTTGCGAATTCCAGGAGATGTGCACAAAAGCTGCCTTCTGCCTGGTAAGTCGGCCCCTGAAGGCTGCTGCTCTGGAGCAGCCTGGGTGCTCTCCAGGCAGCCACTCTCCCTCCAGGGTGGACACACCAGTAACGCCTCGATTCCTGGTGGCACTTCTCATCTTTCTTACAGGTTTTTAATGTTATTGTGACAAATAGTCATGTTTCTGGAACAGCGTAGGATGTAGGTCAGCCTTGGCTGTGTGTTACAGGTGGGAAGATTGAGGCAGCGCATCCTGGGGGTTTTCCGGCGTTACAGGGGAGTTTGTGACTGAGGAGAATTAGGGATTCACAAGTTGTCTGCTCTGGATCTCCAGGAGCCATCTCTCATACAAGCTGTGCTACAGACCTGAGCCTAGAACACTTCATGACTAACAAACAGATCTATCAAAGTAGAACAGGTGGGTTTTTTTCGTTTTTTTTAAAAAAAAAAGAAAAACATGGGGCGAGATTCTTTGCTCTTTTATCTATCTTCTGGAGCACGTCAAGTATGTCTGTACATACATTTTTATTCTAAAATAATACTTTAAACTAGAATCAAATTATCATTTTCTTCCTGGCTACATTAGTTCATATTGTATTACTTACAGCTTTCATGAGAAGACATTAAGACAAAGCAGAACAACTACAAAGTAGCTACCAGGAAGAAAACAGGGGTTTTGTAGTGTCCTTGGCCTCAATTTTATCACCCTAAAGTAATCACTTCCTCTCTGGAGCTTTTTTTCTTGTTTTGTGTATATTACTTCTGTGTGTAGTTGTTCACATGAAATCAACCTTCACGCAGTGCCAAAAGGCAGATGTAACAAATTAGGTGAGAGGTAAGTCAGGGTGAAGCTTATAGTGTTAGTACAGTGATCCTTCAACAAATCAGTTATAGTCAAAATATTTGAAAATATCTGTTGTTATAATTTTACTATTTTCTTCACAACCCCCACACTCAATGAACGGACAAGGATTCTGTGTTATTAATTACTTCCGAGTATATAAGTAGAGGTAAGATAGTTCTAGAGCAGCAGATAATCTCACTAAATCTACCTCCTCTATCTGTTCACAGGCTGGGAACCCCTGAGCACCTGTGCTGTACCGTCACTCACGGAGCTGTCGGGCTGTGCAGTGCTCACCTGCATTCAGGGCCCCAGGAGCTGCCTCCTTGGAGCTGTTGCTCCGTCCAGAACAAGACGTTACCGAGACGCTGCTGATGCTGCTCGGCCAGGCTTCCTCAGGACCCTGGCACGCTCGGTGAGGTACCAGCCAGTTTTGACAGCAAGGAAAGGTGTCTGAAACCTGTCACCCCTGAGAGTGCAGTGGGGTTTTTTTTAGTTTTCTTTTTTCCCTGCAGGATGCCCAAGGAGTAAAGTTGTGTCAAAGTTTGATATATAAAGAAACAAAAGGGAAAAAAACAAAAGAAAAATTTTGTACCCTTTACTGTTTTTGGAAAAGGCTATTTTCTTGGTTATGTTGAATATCCCTAAGCGTTGTTGGAGCAGAAAAGTCTGTCTTAAAATAATTTAATCCTAGCCTTGGTGCTGCTCCTCTGTTTAGATTCCACTATTAATATTTACGTGCTGTTCTTGAACTAAAATTCTTGGATGTTTCCTATTTTCCCTCTGAAAACAATGTTTGGTAAGAATTGTTGGTTATTTAGGTCTGTGGAGCTGGTTGTTGTAAGCCAAGATATAGCGGGCTGACTGGTGACCTTGTCTTGCTTTTGGCTGGAGTTTCTTCAGCCTGGTCTGACCAGGTCCAGCAGTCGCTTTCCTGTTTTGACATTCATGGTCACTTTGCTGCTTCGAAGCGTGCAGTCAATATTGTGTGCTTGACCTTTTCCCCTCCGCAACATGTGGGTAACTCTCCTGAAAATCTTCATGCATTGGTAAAGTTCCCTTGTGAGTTTTGTTTGTGATATACAGAGAAAAGGAAAATTAAAGCAGAAATGTGTGGTGTGAGTTGGGGTGGAGGGACTCTGAGTGGTACGAAAGGAGTGGAAAGGCAGCAAGAGGCTCACGTGCAGAACGAGGGCTGTCGCTGGGGCAGGGTGGGGAGGATCAGCTGGGTTTTCAGTAACTTAAGTGAGCAGAGGAGGGAGACTAACATAAAGAAAGAAACAAAAATCGTGAGATGCACCCCAGCCCCACCTTTTCGGGGTTTCGCCTCTCTCGGCTCCAGTGTCTGAGGTTCTGTAGGCAGACATGCAGGACCTGCGAGGAGGTTGAGTTGCAGATCCAAGTGTTGTGGGACTCAGGAAGGTCTGCTTAGGAAGAGTAGGACATTGCTGTAGAATATTTCAATTAAATTTGCTAAGTGAAAAAACAATTTGACATAGTTTGTGAGGCAGCTACAGTGTTTGATTTTAAATAAACTCCAATAATAAGCTTCCATTTTCACAGCATGAGTTGAATGAATTGATTAAACATATTCAATCAATTATTCCATGCTATGTCTTTTATCTGTAATTTATATACATTGTAAAATAAAACTATGTTTATTGAATGAAAATTGAAATGAATATCACTTACTGTGGCAGGTCCCTGAAATACATAAATGATAATTTATTCAGGCCTTGTTAATACTTCAAAGCAATGATAATAATCAAGCAGATTTTATTTAGTTTTTTTCCTTTAGATTAAAAGTGAATAAAAATTAAATATTTACGAAACATAAATATCCTCGTGTCTCCTCCTGTCCATATGCTTCCTTTTTATTTTATTTTCTTTTGGAGCTATTCTTCCCCTGTTATCTCTTTTGCTTTCTACCGCAGTTTATGGACTGATCGTAATAGACATTTATGATACTTCACATTTCTTACTGTGGAATGCAAATGCAGGCAGTCCTACAGACCTTCTCCTAGGTAAGGACTTACACAGCTGTAATGTGCTGCTTTGCTTTAGGAAGCAGAGCACGTTGAAGAACTTCCCTTCTTTGCTACGTGTAGGTTGAGATCAAGTTGTAAAGAGCAGGACAGCTGAAGTGAAGTAGTGCCAGATATAAACACCGCAGTAGTGATTAGGAAGGGCCTGCCTCACTTTTCTGTTATTCTGCTTACACGTGGGGAAAGACACTGCTGCGAAACAGGAATGGAGCTGTGCGGATGGCCGAAGCTCGGTGTCCCCCGGGGAGCGGTGCCTCATGAAATACCTCGTATAGGAACAGAAGCACGGGATGTCAGACTGTGCTTTAGGAATTCCCACAGGCGGCATGTGGTGTGTGTGCGTGCATCTGTAGGCATGCCAGCAGCTGCTGAATGGCCGTCAGCGGTTTCTGTTGTACAAACTGTGACTTGTTTGGGGTCCTTCCCACAAACACACTTTATTCCCTCTGGTGCAGAGTCCCTGTTTTACCATGTAATTGCGACTGACAGCCTGGATTGGTGGTATCCAGCAAACACTCACCAGCATCAGTCGCAGCGTGATTGATGTGAATGCTGCACAGGGAGCTCTTGCTCTGTGAAGATTTTTGGTTTGCAGCAGCATGATACACAGTTGGTGCTGCTGGAAGCGTCTTAACCTCCCGCATCTCAAACTGAGAGTCATTTCACCCTTTACAGGGAATTTACTGATTCTGAGCATAGGAAGAGCAAGATGTGAATGGACAAAATTGTGACTCCAGCGCTAGGTTTTTCTGCTGTTTATTTGAGCCAGTGTTTTATCACTAAATAATGTTAAAAGCTGTAGTCCTTAATGTGGGGCAGGGCACCAGGGTTGGAGCTGAGCCACCGTGAATCCTGACAGCATCAGGAGTCTGCATTCCACCATCTTGCTTTACCTTGCATCTGAATTATCCACTTGGGTGTGCGCAGGACATACATAGCAGAAGCTGCCATAAGCCTGATAGTCTAGGACTAAAGGAAGTTACAGTGAATAGGAAATAGAGGTCAGGACCTTCTTGGGGCAATGGTGAAAACTCACCTAATATTGCAACTCTGAGCTTTCATGCCAGACTTCAAGACTACCAATAAACTGGAGAAGGTTTTTTGCTGCAGAGGAGCAAAAATAAGAGGTTTGGAAGGCATGTTTGAAGAAGGGAAGCTTTGTCTTGTCCCACTGATGTGGGCTGGACCAGACTATCATGTAGCTTCTAGTGTTGCTCTCTTCGTCATAGGTCCTCTGGCATCAGGGTGGGCATGTCTCTGCTCCATTGGACGGTCCAGCCCTCTTCTGCCTTTCTGCAAAGGTTTTTTCATATTGTTGGCAAATTGCCCTTAGAAAATGAATCTTTCCTCTACAGGCTTACATGCAACTGAAATTGCTGGACTGGCAGAGAAGTATCTGGTCGCGTCATAGGGTTATATAGCTCTAGGATCTGATGCCCCTAAAAGTTTATCTGTGATTTTCTTGGCTTGCTTTTAGTTTAATGCTCTTTGTTTGCCATTCCAATTTATGGCAGGTGCACCTAATATAGAATTACCCTGGAAAACCACAGCAACTATATTGGAGAAGGTGGAAATATTGTTAGAAATTTTGTGATGTATCTAGGCTATGAGCTTCAAATTAGGGGTTAATAGAAAGTGTTATTCAGTATTCCAGGAAATTGTCAAGATCGCTAAGTATTGTACTGACTTGACCTGTGTTACATTGAACTCGCTCTTTCCATGTTTCCAATAAAAACATACAGCAGTTTGTTCCAGAACCAGTGTCAAACTCAGTTAAAAATAAATCCCCTTATAATTAAAATGCATAGTGTATATACTATCGCCCCAAAATATACCTCTCATAAGGAAAACTGCCTAACATACATTAACGCTGAAATCTCCCGTGTCTTCGACAGAATCATGCTTTTCAGTTATGATTCCGAGAAGTTAAAATAATCCATCCTCACTTGTAAGCCACCTAATCCTATTTGTTTTACTCTGTTTTTATTGCAACACTGAACAAGCTTGCTTTCGTTCGAACACAGGGTTTGTAAATAGCTAATTACAGCCCTGTTTTTTTCCCTTGAAGCATTAACATTTGGCACCTCGGAGAACAGCCCCTTTTTAACCTCCAGACCGCTCAGGGGAGGCAGTGGGCTTGGTCTCAAAACAGTAGGGTGCTGCTGACAAGCTCTCTTGGACCACTGCACCTCCTACTCTCCAACAACAATCAATTGAGCCAGAGGGCAACTTTCGGAAAATATTTTTCTCTAGTAGCAGTAACATCTGCCTGCTTGGCAGCCTCCGCTGGCAGTTGTGTTGGAAGCTGCGGGTTTGCCCCTGGCCCTGCTCGTATTTACATTGCTGAGAGGTTATCCTGCGCTGCTGGATCCTGTTACCTGGCTTGCTTTTGTTCTGGCCTTTTCCCCTCTCTGGTGCTTTGGCTGCTTAACTCTTTATGGGTGACACGTAAGGCAAAAATGAAGTGTGCAGTATGAGGTGAGAGGTAGTCGTTTGAAAGTGTTAGCTGGTAAATTCCTGTTTGATTAGAGATTCAGCTTTTCTGATCTGTTTAGCTGTATTTATTTTGCTTCAGCCTAGGCAACTTCACCATCGCTGTCTGAGCTTGTGAAGGTGCCGCTCTCCACATTTGTGTCTTCCGCTCTACATCAAGTTCTCTTTGGTGCTTTTATTTCTCCTGCATTTGACTCTCCTCTTCCAAGTAACTGATTTTTGATTGGTGCTTCGCTTCAGTGCAGTGATGTTATTATAAAGACAATTATAAAGTAATCAGCATGGGCATATCAATATTTATTGAAATACTGAAAAAAAAATTCCATTGGTGATGAGAAACTCCTGGCAAGAACTGACATGACAATATGTATTTCACCGATACAGTAAGAGAACTTCAACTTCAACAAGGAACTCACTGCACATTCTAAGAGTTGCATGGATTTAAATCCAAGGCAGCTGCAGAACATCTGTAATACAAATAGTCAAACTTTACAGATTGTCTGTTTACAAACACAGAACAACTATAATAAACCAGCCAAAGCCAAACCCTTTGAATTTTAGTCTGCTTTTACTAATATGTCATGTAATCAATAAGGCAGTCAGAAGTAAATGTCTGGTTACAAAGCAGTTAACAATTAACGG
>Ga0065711_1032086_pt1 | contig 28071 bp, 17 predicted proteins | sample Hoacrofraction12_FD_59098 | JGI IMG/M metagenome (GOLD analysis project Ga0065711, IMG submission 59098) | Hoatzin crop microbial communities from Cojedes, Venezuela - Epithelial fraction 12 v2 (version 2) | ecosystem: Host-associated > Birds > Digestive system > Esophagus > Crop | place...
GGGGGGTGCCGGGGCCGCCGCCTTTCCCGCCGCAGCCCAGCCCCGGCGGTGCTGCTCCCTTGAGAAGCCGTACCCGTGCGTGTTATTATATTATCTGAAGCCGAGCGGGAAACTGCCCCCTCTCCTCAGATCCCCCTTTGTTTATGTGGGTCCTCTGTCACAAGGATGTACGGTACAGATAGATCCCGAATCGCGAAGCGTGGGAGCAGCCTCTCCTCTGGGTGGAAAGGGACCTTCTCGCTGAAGGGACAGGCCCTTGCTTTCGCTATCTTGGCCTGAAATCTGGAGGAAATAATCTCTCTTTTTTCTCTTTTTAACTCAAAGACTTAGCACGGGGCTTCACACTGTTGCACAACTGGATGGGGAGCAGGTCCTCTCCTCCGAGCCTGGGCCTGACTTCTCAGGAGGAGGTGTGAGAACCCTCTGCTTCTCGGCTTACGCAGGGAGCAACTCCAGGACCCCGTAAAATCAGGTAAATCTTTGTGTCCTTGCTGCTTATCTTTTCCTTCCTAGTCTTTCAGTTACTGGTACTTCAGCAGGAACTCCCCAGTGGAGCTCTCTTCATGGATATTGTTCAGACTTTTGAGCATTTGAGTCACAGATTTTCCTTTGTGCCAGTGCATTAATGAAGGCTTTGGTGAAACATCTTTGGTCATTGAGTCAAACCTTCATGCCTGAACCAGATTTTTTCTCATGCAATGTGAAGATTGAGGAAGGAATGTATTTTCTGGGGTCGTTTTGTAAGATGGGTACCTAAACCTAAGTGTAACTAGTTCTGTATCTTTCAGCGTGCTTTACAAATCAGGAGTGTTCTCACTGCCATCATATAGGTGGAAAAATATAAGACTTAGAGCTCTTGGATGATCAGCCCAATATACCCAACATACGTTTGCTGCAGGTAATGTAAAGAAAAAACCTGAACTGCAGATGATTTTGAGTCCTGATGTCCATTTCACGATCAGCGTTTGTGGTCCCTCTAAATGCTGCCTTGCTTAACTGAACGCTGGCTTGGTTAACTCAAACCTCAGAAGGCTGAGCTAGCTCGCATCCATTGTCAATATTAACATTTAACTCGTTTGCTTTCATTTAATATGCAAGTTTGGCGCTCAGTTAAAAATAGTAGCTAGAATGTTGGGGTGGGGGGAACAGAGCAAAACAAAATGGTATAAGGGAGTTGACCAAAACGGAGCATGATTTTGCTGTGAAGGCTTTTTGGGTTTCTGAGGACTTTTCGTCACTCTCCCTCATTTTTATCTTCCTTGTTCTGTATAGAAGGAAGAGTCATTTTTCATTCCGAGAAGCTCAAGATGTCCAGTAGGCAGTAGGAGCGAGGGCTGGAATTGCAAGGACGTCTTGCAGGAGATGACATCTGCAGCATTTGGTAAGGTGAATAAAACCATTCATTTTTCCATGCTTTGGCAGCATTGGTAGGCTTGCACATAGTGTCAAAGTCTGTCTGTGGAGAGATTGACATAATATTTATAGTTATAGTATGTTAGCTCTTGCCTGCACTGTTCTTTCAAGAAGGTTTTGTGTTGCCTGCTTCTCCACCGCTGTCCAGGAAGCTATACACTATTAACTCACTTCTGGTTACTGATAGGTTAGACTTGACAGGAAAAGTGGATGGAAACCCTTCTTGCTGAGAATTCATTGAAGGATCTGGCTTAAACTGAAGTGTCTGTGTAAGAGGTTCTGGAACAAACAGGCAACAGGCAGGAACAAGTTGCCGAACCAGGTGAATCCCCCAGGGACGGTGCTGCTAACGGTGGTCCCTTCCTTCTCACTGAAAGCTAATACCTGTGGACTGGAGAGCAGCAAATGCGTCACTGCTTTTTAAAGAGGGTTCTAGGGGACATCTGTGGGCTGCAGACCAGGAAGTTTGACCACTGCCAACTGAATTAGTAGACAATATAGCAAGGCAGAATTACTGGATGCCTGCATAAATATTATATAGTGGGGAAGAGCCAGTGTGGCTTTTGCAATGGAAAGCCATGCCTTAAATAAATGTTGGAATTCTCTGGAGGTCTAAGTGTGTGGAGAGGTCTAGTTTACAGGCTGTAGTCAGATTTCAGGAAGCTTTTTAAACAGGAGCCCTCACCTGAGCAGCCCCTGACATAATAAGGGAGTTGCCTGTCATAAATAAACAGTTGGTGGAAAGACAGGAAAGAGGATGCGAGTACATGGGCAGCCCTCGCGGGGGCTGGAGGTCACTGTTGCGGTGCTGCAGGGGTGTTTTGTAAATGACCTGGAAAAACAATGTTTCCAGCTGGCTTTACGTTGTTTGAGGTGGTAAAGAAGAGGGCTGATGGCGATGAACTGCAAATGTAAACTGATTCATGTCAGTGGGGAGCAGTCCTAATCTCACACACAAAATGAGTGAGTTTTTTGGAGCCATAATGACCAATTCTGTGAAGCTTTCTTCACCAGTAAAGTCCCAGTTTGGATAGTTTTACACAGGCTCAGGGAAGACTGCATAAGCTCACAGTTACTGAGCACACAGAAACTGGGCCTGGTTCGGAAGGAAGGTTCTGGCCTAGAGACGTGGAGGATGTGTGGAGAAGCACTGCATGCTTGTTCCATTCTTCCCTAGGTTCCTGCTTTTGACCTGTGCTGGAGAGCAGGATACAGGGAGACATGTCCTTTGCCCAGAGCCAGTATTGACAGTTCGTGTATCCCCACATAAAATCTGTACAACTGGGAACTTGTATGAGGAATTGTCTCTCTCCAGAATGGCGGTGTGTTCTTACGTACGCTGCTTCGGCATGCGGTCACAGAGATATAAATGCACAAGGAAAACTTTACACCTGCAGGTATCTGGACCTGGGAGCCAAAAGTACATGCAAATTACTGATGGGATTTTTATTTTTTAACCTCCTTTTAGTGAAGGCTCATTAAATACATGAGGAAATACCTGCAAATGCAGTCTTATTGGAAGGATTAAAGAAGTCTGTGTAGACTCAGTTGTGCCTTGACTAAAGGGCGTATCTGCCTCTGAGCTGTATTTTACAAAGATTTTCGGTGTCTCTCTGATTCTGGCTTGCAGGGTCCCTAAACACTTGCCTGAGACTAGCCCAGCAGCCCACAACACTTTAGGCACTTGTGCAGACTTATTCAGCTCTTGGTCTTCCTTTCCTGACTTCCATACTTTGTATGTGTGTGTGTGTGTGTACACGCATGTGCATAACAACCTGTAGCTAGTTTGGTTACAACAGGGTTAGTAAAAAGCAACTAAATCCACAGCTGATTCTTATTTGAGGCACAGAAGTAGAATTTGTTTACTAAGCAAGCAGGAAAATCTGGATAGAAATGAAGAGTTGCAGAATTTTTCTGTAGCCTTACATGTGAAGAGATGGTGTCTCTCAATTGCCAAATACGTAGCGCTTGGGTACTTAATACATACTGCCTTCTACAGTGCTTTTTCATAGGCAAGCAGGGATTTGTATGTACAAGCAACATCCTTTATCGAAAGCGTAGGTAGGCTTCGAGGCATGGAGTTTTATGTTTCGTATCTTGGTGTGAAGAAGCAAGGAGACAAAGGGTAGATGGGATTTTTCTGCGATGGTATTGCAGTCCCCTCGTTCTGCGTTTTTGCTTTTAAAGCAATCCCATTTCTGTATGTGACCCATTTCTTATGACTGTAAGGCAGCTTCCTACTGCTGTTCCTAATGAGAGCCAAAGGTCTGTGTAGGATCAGCCCATAGCAATGAAATTAGAAGTGCCCTGAGGCTGCCAGTAGAACATTTACGTGAGAGCACTTGCAGCTTTTAAGAATTGGTTAATTGGAAATGCAATAGGTGCCAGGCAGCTCGGATCCTGGTTCTGATGTTGCATTCCGTAAGAGCACAAATTACCCCACGAGCTAATGCTCCACTCAAATTGGCCGTGTTTTCAGTCTGTCTTTACGTATGACTGGTGAAGTGGAAGTTCCGGTTAATACTGTCGGAGAAGGTCGAAGGAATGCTTCATGCTGAGGACAGTACCTCCAGACGAGTCTTGCAGGGGGCCGGTCTGATCCGGGGAAGTGTTCCTCCTCCGTCCCTTCCTTCCTGCAAGCCTCTTCCCTGTTCGCACCCTGTCTCCTGCACAGGACTCTCGTTTGCAGAGGCCACCACGCGATTTGGTCTGAGGCAGACTGGTGACTTCTGACAAAATTTTGAAGAATTCCCACCAGGTGAAAGCCACGGTTCAGGGCAGAATACGTGGCATGGAGCTGGCCATTCTGTGGCAAGTCTCTGACGTGACTGAATTATTGCAAAAAAGAATTAGATGTTTAGAAAAGAATTTAAAACATCCACCTCTCTGCCAATCATGCCAGTGTGATTTTTTTTGCTGCCTTTTTTTGTATGTTTGTGTCTGGATTCTTCTGAAGTGAAATGTAGCACTGTTGGGGAATTGGCACTGGTGATCCAGGGTGTAGCAACGCTGAATTTGCCTTAGTGTAGTTCAAGGAAACTATTGCTGGTGGATCTTTCTTAGTGAGAAACATCAGAGCAAGATAAAGATTGGTTTTGATGGTGAAGATTTTTGTAGTCATTTTTAATAGCTCATGATCTGGTGAAAAATGAGTGACAACAGCTCCTTAATTAGGTATATATTTCCCTTGCAGGTTCAGCTGTACATAGGATTCTTTCTCCATTTCTAGTTATGTACGATGGTGTGTTTTTGCTTTGTTCTCTTATGTCTACATATGGTGGAATTTCAGAACTGGTGAGGCATCTTCTAAAACCTGGTGTCTTTGCATTCTCTTGTCAGAGTCCTTTTTTCAGGCTGACACTTTCCAAATCTAGTGCCTGTGGGGGAATTCTAAAAGTTTGGTTTCAGCTTTTTGTGTATTCAGTATTGGAGAAGTGCATTCCCTGCTGTTTTCACAGCCTTTTGTATGAAAAACGGCTACAGAGCATCTCCAGCAGTGCCCCAGCTGGGCGATGGTCTTCTGCTAAACTGATAGAAAACTGCAAATTGTTCTTGAGTTTGAGCTAATGATGCACAGCTGGTATCATGAGCTCCAGCTCCAGAATCTCTTAGCCTATTTCAGAGAGCTTTGTACAGTGTATAAATAAGTTTGTTCCTGTTCAGCAGGTGTAAGGGCTGCGGCACAGAAAAAGAAACATTAACTTTTTGAAGCTCGCATAGTAAATTGGTGGCAAACCTAGAAGAACAGTCTTAGGTTGCAGAGTTGCCCGAGATTTGTACAGACTGGAACAGGCTGCTCTTCATCTTTCTGGTAGGTTGAAATTAAAGCTTATTTCGTGGAGGTTCTGACACAAACATTTTTAGAGCATGATAAACGAGTTTGTTGCTGTGACTGTAAACAGGGCATCTCCCAACCCAAGTGTGCTGTGTCCTGTGGAGTTTCAGTTTCTGATCCGGTTATGTTACTGTCTAAAATGATTGATACATGACCTCCTGTGGACTTTCTGAGTCAGCACAATTTTTGAGGTGGTTGTTTCCTATTTTTTTGTGTCTGCTTGACAGATTACGTTAGTTCTAGGTAAAAAGTATGTAGTACTGGTTCATCTTTGTTTCTGAATTTCCTAATCTTAACAGTTTTGCAAACTTATTTTTATTGCTAAGTGGAGCAGAGTTGCTTTTTTATCTGCAGTCCATAAAAGATGAATACTCCAACTGCAGTTTTCTATTTGCTTATCAGTAGAGCCCAATATTTGCCTAGCCTGATGCAGACACAGCTAAATCCGTCACCTGCTTCTGTAGGTTGCCTCGGTTGTCCAGTTAGTTATAGCTTTCAGATTCATTGCTGTAGAGAGATGTTTAAAAATAAACGTCTGTCAAAATGAGTTACTTTTAAATAAGCTTTATGTTGCTAATTATGTTTATATCCATTTTCTAGAACCATGCCAAGAAAAAGAAAGCTGTTGGCTCACTTAAGTGCTCTCCAAAGCAACTCCAGCTTCCCTCCTTTAGATGCCTTGGGGAACCTGAACGCTACACCTGATGGGGATTCTTCTCCAAAAAGCAGCAAGTATTTTGCAATAGAGAAGAAAAATTCTTCCCAGCTAGACGCTGATTTTTTCAATCAGCCCTGTGTTAGTCTGGCCAAGTCCTTTCTGGGACAGGTAAGACGTGAACACGGAGATTACTGTACTGGAGCACGCGCTGGCTAATAACTTAGTGTAAAAGGATGATATTCTTTGTTTGCCATTTGACTCCAAGGCTTTGCTATTTTAGGAATACAGCTCTCATTCCGTCTCTTGTTAAGTGCAGTGGAATTTAAAGACTGGTAGCCAAATCTGTTTTGGATGAAGTCAGAGGAGTAATTTTTCAGGTTTAGTTTACTGTCACGTTTCAGAATTATTTTTTTGCTGAGTTTTTCTCCCTTTTTTTCTGGTTTACCGAAATGTACTTTGCTGTTTGTGGTTTGAAGGTTGTTTCAGGCCCATTATTTTCCTTTCAGGTATTCCCGTATTTGTTTTGGGCTGTTGCTTAGCCCAGTGGAATGTAACGCTCTGCAGTCAGCAGCATCTCCTTCTCTGCTTCCATTTTACTATCTTGTGATGCTAATAGCGTGGCAGGCTCTTGACCAGTATCCACTGTCACAGTGTACTCGAATATTTCATTCTTACCTGCACATTCAGGGTGCTTTTTTTTGTGCTGCCCTGTATGCTTTGAACGTTGCATCTCACACTGCCTGCTTTTATTTTTGCTGTTCGGAATAACTTGATCTTGTTAGTACACATGGTGAGCTCTCTAGTGATCACCTTTCTGAGGTTATTAACACAAATATGCAAGGTAGAGCCCTGAGTGTGGAGACGTTTAGGACTCCAAATTCTCACAAACTCTCTTCACTCTGAAAACTGCTATTCCTCGCTTTAGTTTCTGAGTTTTCAAGCCATTGCTTGTTTGTGAAAGGACCTTCTCCCTTACCCCATTGCAGAAACTTTGAGGAATCTTTGGCCATTCTTGAAAGCCTTTGGAAATCAGAGTGGGGGAAATTAAGCATGTCTCTTCTGCTTCAAGTCCTTCAAAAAACCTGTCCCACTATTTCCATGGGAAGGAATTCCTCCAGTGTTTTCCCTATAAAAAGTTCAGTCTGGGACCTCCTAAATGCAATTGCAAAATGTGTTTTTAGTTTCACTGCTATGGTCTTATCTTCTCTGAGTCTTTTTTTCATACCTTTATTGTCTGTAGGGTGAACAGAGTCTCCGGGTTCCCATTGGTTTAGATAACTTCAGGAATTTGTTCCACAAACTGTTGGCTTTGGCCTGTCTCACTGTGTCTAGCTGCCTTTTTTTTTTTATTATTTTGTAAGGATATTGCCTTGGTTGTAATTGATGCCTTTGCTCTGCTTTTTAACCCTGCTGTGTTTTTTTTGGTCTGCCTTAACCTCTCTCTGATACGTCATGTGTGTTTCCTGTCTTTATAGACATCCTGCTAGAGGCTTGTCTTTCCAGCTTTCACCTTTGGCTGCCTTTTTTAAGTTCTTCCTAACAAGCTTCCTCACTTTAGGTAGTTTCCCCTTTTTGCTGGTAAGCAGAACTCCGATAGATTATTTTTGGACCTTAATGCTCATGGAAGGACACTGAAATTTCTACTTCATGGTCATGATACAAAGTTGTTTTTCAGGGATAAGTCTTTGGAAGACTTTGCATTTTGCTCTGGATCAGTTTGAGAGGTCAGTCTTTTCTTGGGAGATCCCTGCTTATTCACTCTGTGAAGCATTTGATGGTGTCTAAAAAAACACAGCCCGTGTCCCGTCCTCCTGTGGTATTTACTTGGTCTGTATGAGGATACTGCAGTCTCCCAGTACTGATGCATGTTTTGCTCTTAATGACTCCGACACCCTTATGCATTCAGGTACCCCAGGCAGATGATATTTTAGTCCTAATTCTATACTTTTCCTGTTTAGGCCTAGAATTATAAGGCATGTGATTTCCATGTTGATTTTAGATTTTCTTTAAGGCATAACCCCTAGTCTCCCACGACCCAGTCTATTCTGTCATTTTCTTAGAATTATAACTATATAATGGTAATTTAGTGCTTCAGTCATTATTCTACCAAATTTTGGAGGTGCCTGGTATATTAATATTGCTTACGTTAAACATGATACTCGAGTTCTTAGAAACAAAAAATGCCCCCAAACATACACACAATAAATAGCCTCCCAAAATGAACTCTCGCAACACCAAGATACATCCTCAATGAGAAACAGAAACCTCTATAAAATGGTTTACTGTGAGGTATTGTGAACGATTACCATTTTTAAACTGTTTAACTGTGGATATTTGGTGTGTCTGAAGAGTCAGGAAGATGCCTGCATGCTTTTACAATCATAACCTAGCCACTGCATTTCGTCATATTGAAAGAGAAATGTGGCCACACGGGTGTGCTTTTGGGGTGTTTACAGGCAGTTGCTAAACACAGAGCTTTTCTGAAGTCACTGCAATTTTCATAAAAATAATAAACTGATTGTTTTCAACAATTTGTGAAGTGCTGTAGGGAAACCACGGTCTACCAGAGTTGAAACATCTGAAACTGCCTTCTGGAGCATCCGTACTGGAGCAGGTCAATAACTGCATTAGCAATCCAGCACAAACATCTGCTAGGAATTAAGCTTTGTTTCTTGAGGGTCATTTTTTGAACGGCTGGTTTTCAAATATGGAAGCATTGAATATAGTATAATTAAACTGATAGCTGTTGCCTAAATGGGACTACATTGCAGTATTTCTTAATTACATATTAAGTAAAATAAGAAGTTTAATAATCAGGTCAAACCACAAAAAACACTGTACTAAGTTTAGTGATTACTTTATTTTTAAAGCTAATCTTTTCACTGTCATGTTTTTCCCCACCGCATCTGCTTTATTTTATTTAAGGAGGTACCAGCAGCAGGGAACGCACTGTAATAACAAAGATCTGTTGTTGTCTGCCTGAAGCCAATTCCCAGCTCTCCTGCGCTGCCCCTCTCTGTGGTGCAGAAGATACAGAAATAGTATTGATACTCACTCGGGTCGTGATTATCCCCATCGTTAGGGACTAGGACTTGTTTGAAACATCTCTATGGAGAGAGATGAGTAGAGAGTCTAATCATAGTAGTTACTTAATTCTACCACTTTCATATTTCTTCAGATCTAGAGAATATACATTCATGATGCTTCAGGGTTGATATTGGCGGTGCTTTTTGCCTTAAACCGGGTGAACTGGGGCGGAGAATACAGAAAATAACCCCAAAAGCAACTCTGTGGGCTTCATTGTATCTAGGATCATAAATTGGTTCGTTATGATACTGCCACATCTAGCCACTCTGGGCATTTTGTGGGGTGAACGACGGGTAGGAACTTCTTGTACTGGGCTGTGGCCTGGACAGCAGAAGCTGAAAAAGTTCACGTTAGCTTACAGACTGACTGCTGGATGCAGAGGAGGGCATGCAGTACCACTGGGTCCTTTTTTCCGACGACTTTGTTTCCACAGCTCTTGCGCTCTGGTTATTTTGTGCAGAGGGTTGCTAACTGATGCACTCTGACCTCTCTTTCAGATTTTAGTTCGCAAACTTCCTGATGGCAGAGAGCTCTGGGGGAGGATTGTTGAAACAGAAGCTTATCTGGGTGGGGAAGATGAAGCGTCCCACTCAAAAGGTGGGAAGCAAACTCAACGGAACGCGGCAATGTTCATGAAACCGGGAACTCTGTACGTGTATCAGATCTACGGGATTTATTTCTGCGTGAATGTTTCCAGCCAAGGTAAGTTGAGGCTGAAAGTTTTTTAATGCCTATAGCAGGGACTGATATTTCAGGCTGTGCTGGCTGTGCTGCAGCCACTTGTGAGCTCCCCATGGGCTCTGCGACGTCAGTGAGTTGCTGTCACAGTCTTTCCTTGGGACCTGGGTTTTCCATTGTGAACAGTTTGTAGCTGTGGACAGACAGTGCATTAACTTCCACCATCGCAAGCAGGGCCCAGTGACCAGCCCAGTGGGCTTTTAGTCCCAGCTGCGTGAGCCGTTCAGGCACAGAAATAAAGACCAAGGACTGGAGGAGAATCCTGACAGGATGGAGCTTTCGGTTTTGGTGACCTGGGCTGCTGCCTTATGCATGGGATTCATTGAACTTTGTTCTTCAAAAGCGGTGATGTAGAAGTAAGTTTGCAGTCTAATGACAGCCTAAGTCTTGGTGTCTGTTGTCACGACGAGAAACTCTTCTGTCTCCTACCTTTATCTTCAGACGCTGTAAATGTTGGGGAAAACAAAAAAGTCTGAGATGTCCTAAGCTTAAGCAAGGAGCCATTGCAAGAGCATTTTAGTTGCTTTGCTGTATCTTAAAACCAAAAAAAAAAAGCCAAATCAAAATACCCAGACTGTTACAGAATCTTCAGCTATCTTTTATTATTCTCAAGATAATATCATCAACCCCTAATCAAATGATTCTGGAATTTACTGAGACTCTCCTTCCATAGCTCGTCTTAACCTGTGAGTGTTACTTCTACAACTTGGGGTTTTTCTTTCCTGTAAGGATGACAGCGTTTGCCTCGCAATAAAGCTACTGGTTAATTAGACACCTTGAAGTGGCAGCAGGTATTTCTTAGATAAACACTCCATTTGTTAGAAAAAAATCTCAAAAATAGTTTCGTTTCTTTTTCGCCATTTCAGAGATACAGCTTAAGAAACCCCCACCGCTTGTGTATTCGTAAGTGGAAAGCAAATATTGTAACAGTGACCATTAATCCTCAGGTTTTGGCCTTTGGACAGGAGCCAAGCAGAGAAACAGCGCAGGGTTGTGCTGTGGGGGAAGAGCCTGTCTTTCTAAAGGGAGGTCTGGAGCCTGGCGGGTGAACAGATGGGAATTTCATTACCTCCTCTCTGCCAAATCTGTTTAGATAACAGAAGGAGAATGGTTCCTTATTCAGGATGGGATTCTTAGTGTTAGAGATATTAGGAATAATAATTTGTATTAAAAATAGGTGCCTAGCCTTTGAAATCTAAAAAGATTTCTTTGAAACATATACTTTGGGAAATTTTCCCTTATATACATGTGTTTAGTTTTGTAGCAGCTCAGTTAAAGAGCTCACTGCTGTGATGGATTGAGCTGGATTTTGTTGTTACAAATGCATTCTCCATTCGCCCGTCATACCTGCAGCTATGCTGACACCACACACAGCTGTCACTACCAGCTTTGCCAGGAACACGCTGAAGTAAATGGCATGGCTGTGCGTGTTATGTGTCACAGAGGCATCTACGTACGCAGGATTTACTCCTTCAGTGTATTTGCCCATCTGCAGATGTGCCGAAAGAAAGAATCTGAGGAGGAATCGTACCTGAGATGCTTTTCCTGTCTTAACATAGCAACAGGGCAGGCTCCTTCTCCATCTTAGTCCGAGGGAAGGATTGAGGAACTCGTCTTTTGTGGTGGAAGGAGGCACCTGGGCTGAAGGCAAAAGTGTTTCATTCTCTGGGTACGGGACAGATCTTGGAAACTTAGTTTTGAATCTGGCTGTGGCTGTGCAGAAAACACAAGGAAACACTGGCAAAAAAAAAAAGTCTGTTGTGGCATGGCTTGGTCCTTCTTGGTAGCGCAGACCACGCTCTGCTTATAGCACAAACTTCTGATGTAATAGGTTTCATCACCTTTGTGCGGGGAATTTGATGCAAAATACCTAAGTACTTCAGGGTCTCCCCGAGAATGCTGCAAAAACCTGAGTGACCGACCAGGACACTGTAAAAGGAATATTAATGTGTTATTTCTGAAGGTGTCGCTCGGAAAGACTGAACACAAATTACTGAGAGAATACTAAATGCTTTTCCTTTTCCAAAGGTGCATCTCCGGTGATGTCCCAGAGGTGCATCACTCTTTTCTTGGATTTTGGCAGTGCAAAGCTGCAGAGCACCAGGAGTTAAAGAGTGGAGAACGTGGAACCATTGCATCTATTTCCTTATATCATCTTCTGCCTCCTAGGATCTCCCAGGATCTTTCATATCCCCTCCTGAGCTGTCTTGCAAGCTGAAGGTCTCTAGTCTACTTAGTTATTTCTTCCTTAGGCTTTTGCTCCAAAGCTAGTCCATGACTTCAGTCATCCTGGTTGCCTGTCCCTGAATCTTTTCCAGTTTTGTTATACCTTTCTGTAGATGGAGGAGAGGAGCCGAACAAGTCCAGACATGCACACAAATTCCAGGACAGCAGAGCAGCTTGCTTTAGATGAGCGGTTGGGGTTTACATCTGGGAATATTGGTATGGGATATGAATGGTATGGCCATGCTGCAGCAAATTGGAGCAGTGGTGAAGGGGAAAGGTCTTTTGTGGGTTCCCTGATGTCTTCAAACACACACAAATGGCCCCAACTTAAGCCATACCAGTTTTGACCTGGATGGATTTTAGCAAAGTTCATACCAAATGACATGAGAATTAGGGCAAAATTTGAGGTTGATTTCAGGAGAAATCAATTCCACAGATTTTCCACATGACTCTTGAAAGACGTTTCTGTGTGGCCATCCGATGGTTTGCATCAAAATACTCATGCAGTCATATGCTGACCTTTACCAAAGCATTTATTTCTGGAGACTGCTGAAACAAGCACCTAGATTTAACTGAGATCTAGAGTGCTTTTAGGTGGTTTGTTAAAGTTAGCACAAATTAATAATCACAAACGAATTCTTAGCTGGCTTAGATTAAACTGCCTAGTTTTGTAGTGTAGGCAAGTCCTTGTACTGCTTAAACTACAGGAACCGTGTGGGACGAAGGCCAGCGGTGCAGAGAACCAGCATATCCTCTGAGGTACTGGCAGTGGCTGCTGTCCTGCTGCTCCTCAGACTCTCGAACTGAGTGAGCGCAGGGCTGATTTGGAGCCACTGGCTTGACGAAAGCAGCCGTCCTTTTACTGGCGAGAGATCAGAGTGCGGCCCCGTCCCTGCGTTGCCTGTGTTTGCTACCTTGGCACGGGGCTGTCCCAGACACACACGCTGCTGGGACCAGGCAAGCAGCATGAATTGGACTGTTACAGCCAACTTTGTTTTAAAAAGTAGTTTCACACTGACTTGAGTCATGCTGGGACTGCCTTGGTCCTAAATCAGCTCAGGATCTGAGACCTCTACGAGACGTGCAAAGCTTTATATACTGCTCCTACTTGCTCCCTTCTGCTTAGCTTGTCAAGAATGGGGCACTCTGGCTCTTTACAGCTCTCTTGTTTTGACACATAACCTTGTAGCATCGTCTGTTTTAATACCAGGTGGAATAAACCTTCTCTTATGTTTTCTGTATTTGGCTTATGCTCAACTTCAGGCTCAGCGCTGTCACTCGGGGACAGGAAAAGGTGTGTCACCAGCAGAGCTGTGCTGGCAGGGGTGCTTGGTAGAGCAGCTACACCAGAACAGGCTTTACCTGGAGAGCCACCGGTGCTGCGGTGTCCTCTGCAGCACGTCCCCAGCCCAGCCTGATGCTGCCAGCAGACATCGGAAGCACCTCAGCTGCAGCCTCTTGTCTTGCCACTTGGCTGGGGAAGAAGTCGAGGCTGTTGGTGTGTTCAGTCACGTTCACTTGACTGTATCTTTGTGTTCATAACACCGTAACGAGTTGAAGGGTGGGCTCAAATATCTTTTGTCACTGAGGAAGGGGAAATCTTTGTGCACATCAGTGAGATAAAGCTGCGTTGTGTGGGATTTTACTGTGAGAGGTCTTCCCATTGCTGGGTCAAATACTGCTACTGCCTAAAGCCATGGCGGGCATCACTACATTGTGTTTTTGGAGAAACCATAGATGATAGAGGAAGAAGAGTTTATAGAAAAAATATAACCAATGTCTTTCAGTGTGTGTGAATCCTACAGTGTATCCTAAGCAGCAAAATAATCTTAGTACAAAGAGCTTTCCCTAGGAAAAGGGCTTCCCCCACTTCAGGAAGAGGGCAAATGCCAGTCGAGCTTCTCTTTGACTTTGCTGTGATTTGTTTCTCTGCAGTTTGCCAAGGTGTGCATTTTGTTGCCAGGTTGAAAGAATAGCATGTAAAATCGAGATCCCAGTGATGCTCTGCCCAGGCCCAGGGTCACACTGCGTGGACTTCCCTCTAACGTCTGGATCCTGGACTAGGACTTTGAAGGAAGTGTTTCAGGAGCAGTGAGTCAGACGGGTGGAGAGAGAAAATTTTCTTCTCTCAAGCAGCCAAGAGCTGTTTCCAAGAATGAGAGCTGGAGCCGTTCCAGGGAAGGAGCAGCAAACTGCGCAGTGGGGGTGCACGACTTCCCTGTCGTTTTATGATTTCTAGCTGCTCAGGGAAAGAATTGGCCCCTGCATTGGTGTTAGATCCCAGCTTTTAGCTTTGAATGCTACTCGATAACACGGCGTGACTCGTAGGCATGGGAGGCAGATACTCAGCATCTCCGGACTGGCACTGCTGCTGGTGGTGTGTCAGCAGGCAGATGCTGAAGCCACACAACACCCAAGAGTGACCTGGTGCAGGCTGTGGAGAGGGAGGAAGGCAGGAGATGAGCCAGAAGGATTCAGCTACTCTTTGGTAGGTAAAATAGAAATTCTGATGTGCAAGTATACTCAGGAGGACCCGAACAGCAGCCCAGGGGTGCGGGGACAGCTGAGTAGCACAGGGCAGTAGCTCATCATGGCATCCCTGCGCTCTTATCCTGCCTGCTGTCTCCACCTCTTCCCAAAGCTCTTGTGATGTTGCTCTCATCTTCAGGGGCTGCTGGCTCGGAGCAGAGAGCGGTGTCTGTGTCGCATCACAGCTAGAAAGAGTGTGAAAACTTTCTGGTGGATATGCAGAAGGAGCAGCCAGAGACAGAAACGCCAGCTGCCCCTGCCATGGCTCTGCGAGCACCTGCAGTTTCTCTGAGTGCTTGTGGCTCTTCACATGAACTGCCAAGGACTCAGTTCAATTCAAGTGTAACCACGGTTTCCGCTTGCATTTGTGATGGATGAAGGCAAGTAGTGTACTTGGTGATTGCTCAGAATCCCACAGTTGTTCCTGGCGAGTGAGGCAGCGCCCGATGCAAAGGATGTTTCTTTGTGCATGGATGAAAAGCAGAATTAGGATATGGAGCATGTTCCTAAAAATCCAGAATGACCTTTGAGCTCTAAATCACTGTAGTACAGGGAAGCAGCTATTGGATGCCAGATTAGCATCAATCCCCTTCCTTTGGGAAGGGAGAGCCTGGGAACAGATTACTGACAGCTGTTGGAAGTAAGTCCGTTGACTTCACGGAGCCGTACCGAGGGCCACGGGTGCTCTGAGCAGGGTCAGGGCAGTAGGCACACCTCGCAGAGCCACAAATCGGGTCCTCGGTCGACAGGCTCTGTTGGGAGCCCAGGAGGGTAGTTTAGTGTGGGGTTTGTACAAAACATGAGAGGGATTCTATTTTTAGAAATCGCAGGTCCTTAGGGATCTGTCAGTGCCTACAAAAAAAGCCTTTGCCAGGCGTGAGCACGGCTCCAGATGTTTGAGGCGGGAGAGGGGATTCTTGCCGAGTGGCATCACGGCGCGCAGACGCTGGCGGGGAGGAATGCCGTGGGCGGCCCCAGCACAAGGGCTGCTGTGTGGGGCAGCACACAGACCGCTTTGCCAGGCGCTCTCCTCGCCCACTCGAGGTCGTGAGAAGCCCTTCCTTGCCGTCCAGTGGAAAATACCACGGAAGTGTTTATGTCCCACTTAGGCTGGAGATCCTCGTCACAGGGGAATGCCTGTGCTCGGAGCTGCATCTTTGCAAAGTCGGGGAGGGCAGCTGATCACAACAGCTGGGGTAGGCTGGAGCTTCCTCAGGCTCCTGACGGGGTGGCAGATCGCATTTGAGAAGAGAATCTCTCAGTTTTATTCACTTCTTGTCATAGAAGTCTCCTCTGCCGAAGTGATGCTCCCAGGGCCATGCATCCCGCAGCCACACACAACGCAGCCCTGCCCTGCCCGGTCTCCATGCTGCCAGAGCTTCCCTGGCCCAGGGTTCAGCTCGCTCCCCACTGTAGCCGTGCGCTGACCCAACGCCATGGCCATCCCGCCTGCTGCTGCACCTCCACGCGGGTGTTTGAGTTGGCAACTCCCGCAGCAGCAGCCCGGGCAGCGGCTGCTCCCGGTGCCTGTGGCTCCCTCCCAGGTTTCTCTTTGTCCAGCCGAACTCTGCAGGCTGCCTCATTCTGCTGGCGGCATCTGGACTCATTCCTCCTCTCCTTCGTTAGCTGGAGTTATTGTAATCAGAGCTTATTATAAATCCGCTGGTTTTGGGAGCAGCTTTGGATAGCTATGCCAAAGCTGAACCATATGTGTATTTGTTCCTGAACATTGTGCTGACTGAAGAAAAACGTCTTGCCCTCTGGCAAGCCTTGGAGCAGCAGCTAGACTTAGTAACATCAAGAAGTGGGGTCAGCGCTGATGAATAAAGGGCACAGAGCTCTGGGATGCGGGACAGTCAGGAGAGGGCAGGGTTAGTGGCTGACTCCAGAGCCTGGCACTCGAAGCAAAGTGGCCCAAGAGGACAGAGCCTGTGGCTGCGTGCTGCAGGGGATTCCCTGCTCCATCAGGCTTCCCTGAGCCACAGGCCCAGAGCAGAAGCTCTTCTGCTGCTGGTGGTGGGGCTGAAAGCTGAGACGTTCTTGACAAACAACCGTGTGGTAACGCGTGGTTCTTGTTCTGCACAGGGGAAGGGGCTGCAGTCTTACTTCGCTCTCTGGAGCCGCTGCGGGGTTTAGATGCGATGAGAGAGCTGCGCAGTGCTTCGAGGAAAGGACCCACAAAGCCGCTGAAGGACTGGCAGCTGTGTAACGGGCCCTCCAAGCTCTGCCAAGCGTTTGGCATTGACAAGGCTTTTGACCAGAGGCACCTGACTGAGGATGCAGCCATCTGGATGGTGCCCGGACACGACTTACCAGGGGAGCAGGATGTGGTAACCACAACAAGGATTGGTGTTGGCAAGAGGGGAGAGTGGGCACAGAAACCTCTCAGGTTTTATTTACGAGGAAACAAATTTGTGAGCATTGTAGACAAGAAAATGGAGAGAGAGATGGCAGCAACGGGACACTTCTCTTGCAGCTGACAAGTCTTGCAGGTGTGCCACCGGCCAGGACTTGAGCTGTGCTCTGCACGATAGCCTCAAGCTACGTCATGGCAGCAGCGAGGGCAGATGTAGTGGCTGGGAGGTTTTAACAATAAATGTCCTTTATGACAATGAACAGGGCAAGGTGGAATTTTATTTGTGGGACAGACTGGCGTGGGTGTCGCAGCCAGAACTGCGGTTGGGATTGGACACTAAAGGCCTCTTTCTCCCTTGTGACTGGATTCAGGCTCAGTTAAGGCAGACGAGTGATGAAGGTTCACAGCTCTGAGCTGGCCCCCAGCAGAGGCCACCGCTTGGTTGCCGCAGGGGAATGGCCAAAAGCCTGGATGGCAGCACGGCTGACCGAAAGGACCAGAGCTGGCTGTGATCAGCTTGGAGGAGGCGAAGGAGGCTCTTAATGTTGTCCACACCTGCCTAGTGGGAGGGTGTAGAGAAGACAGCCAGACTTGTTGGACAGGATGAGAGGCAATGGGCACAAGCTGGAAAACAGGAAATTCTCATTAGCTGTATGGAAAAAAATTTCACTATGAGGGTGGTCAAATGCTAGAACGGGGGCCCAGAGACGCTGTGGGATCTCTGTCCTTGGAGAGACTCAAACCTCCACTGGACAATCTCTGGAGTGACTTGATCTAACACATTTTCTTCGAGCAGAGGTTTGGACAAAAGACCTCCAGCGACCCCTTCCAACCTCCATGATTGGAGAACGAGAATGGGTTTTGTTTGTTTTCCCCAGCTGCTTTTTGAGACCAGTTCAAAACGTGACCAGCATGTGAACCCCCAACGCAGAGAAAGCACCGATGCTGAGATTTCTGCGATGCTGCAGCCCGCCGTGAGGTACAGGGGGAAAAACCCTCTAGGATTTGGGGCAGAACCTATGAATTGCAGCCACGCTGGCAGTTTGAAGGGTGACAGGGGCATCTCCACACACACACACCCCCCTTAGGATTCGCATCCAAGAAAAAAGTTGAAGTTTTTCCAAACCCTTGTCCTCATCACATGAGACAAATCTTGTTTGGCCCCTTCTGAGCAGCCCTTGTTAAGCCGATCCCAGTAGCTCCCCTTGAGGCGCAGTTGCTGGGGGCTGGTTGGGACTGGGGTCCTAGAGCAACGTTGCTCTGATTTTTAGGGCGGGCATTGCTTTTGCTCTTTTCTGACATCCCTGCTTGCAGCTGCAGGAGAAGACTCCCAGAAGGGACCACGAGTAAGTAGCTGTCATCAGCTATCTGGGGCGCTGTGGACACAGTGCTCCCCTGGTGCGACTGTGCCTTGCTGGTGGTAGATAAGTTACACGAAGCTCACAGTTTCACCCAGTTTGTGTGGGCAAGTGAAGCTGCTCTGTGAGAGCCTGCAACACTGAGAAAAACTCCAGCTTGCATGTGTGTGGTATAAGGCAAAGCCTTAAGGAGGAGCCTGACAAGTCTTCTAACAGCACACACCCCTGGAAGCCGCCACCGGGGAGGTAAAGGTTTTCCCCCGCCCCCCCCCGCCCCCGGGTACACAGCAGGAAGCAGCGCTGGGGGACTGCAGCCTCACGCAGGCCAGGGCTGAGCTGGCTGCTCACAGCTGCCTGCTGGCCCCGCGAACAGGGCTGCCGCCTCTTCTTCTACCCCGGCGAGGCTGGAGGAGCAGTGCTGAGCCAGAGCAGGAAACGCAGCTGCGTACAGACCTGCACCTTGTTTTTCAGCTGGACAGCTTTCACCCAGGCCAGGCCCCCAGTCTGGCTCCCTGCAGCGATGCTCACGGGGAGGAGAACACAGGCACAAAGCCAGCCCTGGGGGACAAGTCTGAGTGCCCTTAGCACCAGCCTCTGACTCTGCTAGGTCCAGGCACTTGCAGCTTGGCCAGCCAAATTCAGTCCTGCTCAGCAGCCAGACCTACACATCCACACACCCCCGGCAGCACTGTCAGAAACTGGAAATCCTGCAAACCCGCAAACCCACAAACCCACAGGCTGCTTGGTGATAGCCATGCCCAATAGGTACTTAGTAATAAGTATCTATATATACTACATATTCCCCAGTATCCTTAGTAACAAGGATACTGGGGAGAGGAAATAACATGCCATAACACAGTGAGCAAGTCATTCTCATTCATGAAACTGTTTACTTGTGATACTTTGCATTCCTACCTATGTCCTCACTGCTGCCAGATAAGGATGATCAAACAGAATTCCTTGGCACGAAGGGACACTTCCCCAAACGCCGCTCTGCCCTCTGCCGTGGGGACAGGCTGCTCAGAAGCAGCGCTCGCAGCCGAATGACCCCGCAGCCGTGCTGGTGGAGAGCAGAGAAAGCGCTTCTGGTGCACCAGCGTCCACCCAAAGGTGAAGCGCTGTCAGCGACGTCGCAGTGGCAATCTTCTCGCAAGCCCTGGGAGGGAGCAGGGTCAGGGACGGGCTGGGAATGAGCAGCTCCCATGCTGTGGATGTGGCGCAGCAGGAATCCAAGCTGAGCAGGCCCCGGAGCCCTCGCGTGGACCGGCCTCGGCTGTCACCACAGGGAGCAGATGGGAAATCGAGGCACGGAGGGGGAGAACGTGCTGTACGTCACATGGCAAGAAGGAATTGAATTCACTGCCTCTAGCTTTCAGACCTCTTTCAGACCATCAGTGTCAAGACCTTGGCAGTTTCCCTTCCTTTGCCAGCAGAGTCATTTCAAGAGGGACTGAAAAACTGAAATCACAGGGTCCTCGTGGCTGGTCACCACCAGTACGCTGCGGAATTTGTCAAACAGCATCAGCAGCTGGGAGCGACGCATGTTCTCGTTGTACATGATCTCCTCCAAATGGTGTCGGCCTCGGAAATAGTGCAGCAGCCTGCGGGGAAGGAGAGCAAGGGAGGCACGTGGGCCAAGAGCGAGAGCACGCAGCAAGAACTGATACTGCCACCCTCAAGGTTTCCCCTCCCATGGGACATAAATCAGAAGGTGCATGGGTTGCGTCCCTCATTTACATGAAAAGTGAATTTAATCGGTTCTTACCTTAGCCATGCCTAGCCCAGAAATGCCCTGGAAAAGCACAGGACTCCTCCTGCTCAGGGCTTTGCAAAGGTCCTCCTTGTGTCAAAAGGTTTCCTAGCCTGGGATATTTCCTCAGTGTGTCAATTTTCAATGCAGTTTTAACTCCAGAAAGCAAGGAACCACAAGTGCCAAAAGCCTTGAGATCTACTTCTGCCCTCTCTTACCTGGGTCTGCACTGCCCTCCGTCACAGGTCTGCATCAGAGGCCCAGGTACCTACACTTGCTGTCAGAATTAAGTGCGCATCTGCCCTCATAGCAGCCCAAGGGGCTTCATAACTACAGGTCGTGCTCTGTTGAGGTTTGGTCAGCTTGGGGTAGGTGGAGCAGTCACAACAGGGAGATGGAAATTTTGGTGTCAGGCACCACAGAGAAGCTCTGAGAGTTATAAAGCCCCCAAAGAGCCCCCAAACCCTAAAGTCTTAGCTTAAACCCCACTGACTTCTTAAATTCCCAGATCTCTTTAGACGGCACAGATCGATACCCCTTGGCTGGGCACCAACGTGCTACAGCCAGCAGATAACCTTGGTCCTGCACAGTCAGTCATGGCCGGGTCTAAGACAAACTGCTGCAGCGAGTGCCCGATTGCTGAGGACCAGCTCCCCAGGGACCTTTCACAGCTGTAACACCAAGCCAGCCCTCCAGACAAGCTCCAGTTTGCTGCTCAGTCTCTTAATTGTCTTAGCAACCTCCCAGACCGAGGAGCTGCACTGCACGTGTCACTCAGATACTCCTACCCGCTAAGGCCCAAGCGCATATGCCAGAATCACTTCCCCAGCTATGCAGACAGACGTGCGTCCGCATGTGTTACGCATCACGCTCTGCGCTTCAGCAGCTTTCGCTCGTGTTTCCGTACTCATCTGCCGTTCAGGAATATGCTGGCCTGCTGCTTCGTGCCAACTGGCTGTGAAAATGAGCGGAGATGACAAGATCTGTTTTCCAATTCATTCATACAGTCCTCATGCAAGAACAGCCCTCGAAAGACACCAACTATCCCTCAGAGCATTCATGCCTGTTTTCACGTGACAACAGGATGGGGCCTCTCACGCTTTCCCTGAAGGACTGGCGTTTGTCTGGCTGTCGTCTGCCGCTCAGGCCAGGCATTCCTGTCACCCGTTATCCTTCACGGGTACCTTCACGCAACCCTGCCCACGGCTGGGCAGCCCCCAGCACACTGCAGACTCCCTTCTGCTTCGGGGTTCTTCTGCCAGCTCTCAGACTGACACCATTATGTGGGACATAACTGCTACGTCTCTGTACCTGCAGGACAAACAAACACCAGGCCAACAGGCTCCTGTCGTATTTACCTTTCTACTACCTGGGCTGTGCACTTGCCTTTTGCAGTATCTCCCACTGGGTATTTAAATCAGGCTAATTGGCTTCTTTCCCTGGGCCGACGGCAATCAGCATGTGCTGGGAAGAGGCCATTAGCAGGGACAGTATGGGTTTGTGTGTGCATGTGTCAAAACCGGACCGTTCCCTGAGGTATTAACAGTAATTTTTGTATCCTGTAACTTATATCACTGTTCAGAAAGTGATTTGGAAGAAGATTTTAAAGCTACGTATTCTCTCCCTTCTGTAAAGCTGCTCCCTGTGATTGCCCATGCTCTCATGTCCTGGCACAGCAGTCTTCTATGCAAATGGTTACGACCTAGCTTTCAACAGCAACACAGACTAAGCAGAGCAGTTTTCCAATAAATAAATCCATCCTATATTCAAAAAGAGTCTGGCTTTGTAACCGGTCGAGATGAAATACTTTCCACTCCAATAAAAGCTATAGAGGATATTAAAGCATATCACAAAAATGCCGGCTGGAAGACACCTCCAAAGTCTAGTCCAGCATCCTGCTCCAGCAGGACTACTGCCAACGCTGTAGCTTTTTCTAGCCAAGCTCTGAAACCCTCCAAGGATGGAGATCCCCCCACATGCCTGGGTAATCTGTCCTGGGCTGCACCACCCTCCTGGAAAAGAAGTTTTCCCAAAAGTCCAACTAGACTCTACAAAGCTGTAACTTGGGGCTCACAGCTCCAGGGAAGATGGGCACCACCTTCACCGTTTCGAGCGGTGAATGTTTGCAGGACCTAAATGGGACAAAAGATGGCACTTCTTGGGGCAGTAACACCACAACTGAGTCCCTCTGAAGCTGCACGAGTACGTCTGTTGATCAGTGTGTGCTTCCAGATCCAGATGCAATGATGGAAGATTATTGCTTTCCATTGCTCATCACTGTTCTCCCCTCCTCAAGTTATAAGAGCTGCCCCTCTAACAGCAATGTAGTGTTCTTAAACACTGAAAAAAAGGGATTATCTCAGACTAGTCACTCAAATAAAACTAGCTTACTTCTGGCCAAGGAGATATCCCTTCCACCAGCACTGCTTGAAAATGGAGCAGAACTGTCCACAGCTTAGTGCCACCAACGAGCAGTGGAGTAAAGGACTTCCAACTCCCAATCGAAGAGCAAGGAAAAAAAAATCCTGAAAGTAACTCCACACCCATGGCTTGGGAGAGAAGCCATCAGTGAAGCCTCAAACTGTCTTTAAAAGTACTGCTTAATGTGCAGCGAGGAACGGTTTGTGTACGTTACCGAAGATATAGCTCAAACAGAACTTGTCTCCTTCCTGAGTTTATTTCTGGGAGGACATGCCAGCCCTCCTCCGGCAGCACCTAAGGAAAGAACTTGGATTTCAATTCCCATTCAATGTGACGAGGGTTAATGCAGCCAGTGCTGGGGCCAAGCTTCAACATTCCTTATTCCTCCTTAAGGTTTCTGCCTTGCAAATACCGGCTGTGCATAGCAATGGACAGGCACAAGCTCTTTCTGCCATCTGTTTAATGAATAACAGGCGTTCAGAGGCATAGGCACAAGAAAATGTATCGGGCTGAACTTTATTGCTCTGCTGAAAATAGCCCATCCCTCTGTGTGCACACAAAACTCCGCTTGGACAGGCAGCTGCAGTATATTTAGTGCACTAACAATGCATTTATAGCAGGAGTTTGTTCTGGGAGGCAGCTGAGACAGCAGAGCTATTTGCCAGAGCACAGCCCTCATTAGGCTGCTGTTCCTCCAGATGAAGCAAAAAGGAGGACTGACACAGCAGTCTGTGTCAGGGTAAGCAGGGAGATCCACTCAGTCACTGCAGCGGCTTCCCCACAATTGTTTACACTTTCATTAAGAGCACTAAGTTTGCCCAGATGCTCATCTCTGATGGTTCACGGCACAAAAACAGAGAAAATACACCCACAACCTCCAAGTTACGGTGTCTCATAAAGCCACCGGTAACTAAGAGCGTCTTGCATAAACATTTCTATTTGTACACTCCAGCATCCTACCCACAGGACCCATTTGTTTTTCCTATCTTCTCTCTCCCTCCCTGCTGACTTTGGAGTAAGCTATGCAGTTGTCAATTCAGTCTGTACTAGAAAGGCAATGCAGACTGAGCAAAGCCATCCTGGAGCTCTGCGAAGGAACCTGGTGCACAAGCAAAATGCAAAGTAAACATCATTAAGAAAGCTGCCTGGTTACAGCAGCTGATTTTATGAAGAAATGACCGTAATTTTTTGCATCTGCAATTCCAAAGCTTTCAGACGGCTGTGGGGGAAGTGACAGGGGAGCAATCATGAAATCCTCTCCTCTCCCTAGGATAACTAAGAACCTGCATTGCCACTAAACTGGTCCAAAGCACCCCCCACCAATTCTGCCATAAGATATTGCCAATTATGATTTTGTTTTTACTTTCCTTTCTCCCTGGTTTCATAACAACTTATCTGGTAATGAGGAAAAAACATTTCAAAGTGCTCCAGTGTTGCCTCTCAATCAGAGAATATCCTCTGAACAGTTCACAAAAGATGGAGCAGGAGACAAGTAATTCACAGAGCAGTAACTACCCACAAACCTGGGAGAGCTCTATGCAAATACCAGAGCACAGCAGAGCTGCAAACTTTGCCGCAAACAAGAGAAGTATTTTCTTGCTATTACAGTTTCTCTAGGCGGCTTGACTATACCCACCCTAGGGCAAGAACCAGCTTTTCAGGGGATTACCAGCTGAGCCTGGGAAGTACAGGAAAAGCTGCAGCACTTGCCTCAGGTGGTTTTCTGCTCCACAAATATGAAAACCAGCGAAAGATGCGTTCCAGTGATGTCACCATGTTTTGAAATGCTTAGGAAGAAAAAGCATATTCCCCCCACACACACCCTTCTCCCAGATGGCTGGTTAGGAAGTCATTCTGCTTTCTACCATATGCAGAACCACATCTTGCAGATTTTTGTTGTGTTGAAATTTGTAACAACAAAACTTTGTGCTTAGTCACACATCCTAATGACTTTAACCTAACTAACGTAACGTAATGAGCAGCTCATCTCTGCAAAACAGACCTTGAAACCTTTGTAGACTGGTCCGTAAAAGCATTCAGGCTGGCTTTGTGTCTGATACTTTTTTTTCTCCGTCTCATATTTGCCTGGAGTTTACAAACCTTACAAACCAAAGAATATAAGATAGCTGGCCTGGAAGTATCAACGGACACAAAATGACAGCAGCGGCATGACTGGGTCTTTGCTTTGCATGCCTAGAAGGTTTTTTGAGGCTATGCAGTTTTATGTCTGCCACGTGCGGACACAGGAAAACTGGCGGACAACCGGCGAAGTCCCTGTTGTCCAACCATACACCCTGATGCTCCTCCACGCATCCAGTACTCGTCATTAACAAGTGTTTTTGTGACACATCTATTAGTGTTTGTCAAAAACTGATATGCACAGATGAAATAGGTATAAGGGGAACAAACCCAAAAGAATTTATCCTCCAAAATCCAAGGCTAACGGGTTTTGCTCAGAGTCCACACCAATCCTTCAGTAAAACAGCAAGGATAAGAAAAAAGATGACATTCTGCATTCCTCATTTCTTACCTTGCAAACATGCGAAGATCTTCTGGATTTTGGGCAGCAGGGACATTAAGGATAGCTTCCCGCTCATGTTCCAACAAGCTCGCGAGGAGATTCTCTGTCATCCTTTTATTTAGGGGTGAATCCCCACCAGGTATCAACTCAGCACTGGAATTATCCATGCTAGGGCTTGTCAGAGTCATGTCATCACTACTAGCTATCAGGGGAAGACAGAAATAGACACAGAATTTTTATATTGCTCAGCATAACAATGCAAAAATTATCAACTCAGGCTGTTTCTATGAAGTCTCTCCAAATAAGCCCTCCAGATTTGTCGAGCAAAGAAAGTGGCTCTCGAAATGCTACATGTACCTGCGATTAGTCATATGACAACACAGCGATTTTCTCAATGGGAAAGTCAAATGTTTCAACAAAGTCATCAATTTATGTGGAAAATTGTACTTCTGGAGACCATAAACAGTCCATAAAAAACATCTGAAAAGAAAAATCCAAGCCAGCTCTGCTGGAATACCGTGAAGTGGTAACATGAAAAGCCTAACAGCCCAGAAAGTGGGAGCAAGCAGAAGGAACGGCCAAGAAGCAATATCCTCTTGTGAGTGAGCCAGAATAAGCAGATCACAGACTTATCTGACTCACGTTCCAAGATTTCTGCCCCAATTCATGACTTCTGTAAAGCTGAAAGTTCTACAGAGAATCTCTCTCGATATCCAACCTCAGCGGCATTCTAAGAATGCTGCTCGTAACAGCACAGGCAGGAAAGTTTGGGGATTTCAGCATTGTATCTAATCTATACTCTTGAAAAAATGCTTTCCTGGAATCACCCTGAAGAATGGCACTGAGGAGATTAAAGAAATCAGGAGACATAAACAGAAACCAACCATTTGTGAGAACGACAGCTAGCTCTGCATCTCCTTAGGTGGCTCTACAGCCCACAGAAACCAATGCTGTTTGAAACAGATCCTCACAATTTGCTTCCTTTCCTGAAAATCAAAGTTCATGCAGTAACAGCGGTGCAGCCAGAGGAACATGGCAGTTACTTTTGAGTACAGCAAGGAAGTAGGAAGTTACTTACTTTGAAAAAAAGAAGTACCTCTGACAAAATAAAAATATTTTACACAACCAAATGAGAACTTGGCAAATTACAAAGCCCTGCTTGTTATTAAAAGCAAGAATTTAAGGTCTAATAGCCCTTAAGACTTTGCCAATGCCCAATTGTAAATTTAAGAAGGGCTGGACGTAATTAGCAAGCACTCCAGCAAAGACGAGTTGTCTTGTTACCAAGGCCTGATTACCCTCAGCGTCGCTAAGGGCAGCTCCAGAAGTGGGCTGTAGTCTGAACAGCAGAGAAAAGTGTGCTCATACTTGGAGAACCAAAGCTGAGAGCATTGGGGGTGCTTAAACTTCGGCCTCCAACTCTGGCCGTAAAGGGCATGTCTTCGTCTTGGGCTCGGAAATCCTCCTCATTTGGCGGCACCATCAGACAGACGTAAGTGTGAAGCTGAATAAGAAGCCGGTGTTGGAGCATCCATATCACCATTTGAATGAGCTGAGTCTGCAGAGTGAGAAATGAGGTATTAAACACCTGTGAAGTAAAACACGGGAGGAAAACAATGCACAAAGGTTAAGCTTTGTGACTAAGAAGTCACAAGGAGAAATGCTTTCTGCCCCATACAACAGTTTTATCTCTTCTCCGATCATAAAAAATCGACCAGGCACACATGTTCATTACAGCCAAAGCCTTTGTGGATGCTTAGGATGTAACCAAACCTTTAACGATCAACAGGTCTTTATGCAACACTGACCAGCACATGTCCTCAAACGAACCAGCCTTGCCCCCTTGCCATAGCCCCAGCACCTGCTGTGTTCCAGCAGAGCAGCCGAATGCCCTCACCACGTAATGCTTTCGCCCTACAAATGTAGCCATACAACCCTACCGGGATCTGTTTGGTCCTACTGCAACAAAACAAGTTTAGTAGGAGCTAAAAAAATGGGACAGTCTTCCTTCTGAGTGACCAGACATGGAAAATGAGTCAACCAGAGGCAGGCCCCGATGCCCACGGCCCAACAGTGTGAGCCTGACATCAGTTTCTAAACAAGGCCTGCGAAAGTCACTAATCATCAAAGGGTTAATCCCAGAGCAGTCAGATTAAAGCGCAGGTTCTAGAAAATCAGGGAGAGGGCAGGGTGACAGGGCAGAGCTGAAGCAATCAAGACAGGTACCCCGAAGTAGGAGCCGTTTGCCATCAGATGGGAAATTGCTGCAAAACCATGGGAGAGATGCCGGAGACCAGAGCCCTGCCAGGACTCAGCAATGCAGAAATCGCACTAAGAGCAGCAGAAAGCTTGGCACAAGACAGCAGCCTGCTGCTGCCAAGGAGTCCCCTCTCGATGCAGAGGGTTAAGATCCCCTACTTGCTCACCACCCCTCTGCAGTAAGAGGACAGGCCAAGTTTATAAAGGAGTTTCACCAGCACCAGGAGATGATGCTCATATCATACAAACATGCACAACACCTTTGTGTTACAGCAGCCGAAGACCTGTGCAGTGTCCCCTGAGCGATGCTGAAAGCAGTGGGCAGAGCGAAGGACAAGCGTGTGTGGGTTCTTGGCATGGCCCATTTTCAGGACTTCTGGAGAAGCGTTCAAAAAGCATCGTGGTGTCTGAATTTCTGCACAAAAAGCCTTTTCATATCACTGCAGGCAACCCTTCCCATAGCTAATGGCTCTGAAAACACTGATTCACTGACAAGGGCTGTTTGGGGATTCCATAGCAACCAACACTGTTTTGGTGAGAGAAACACACGCAGAATGAGCTCAGACTCTCAGAAGGAAGCTAGCTCTGCTGTATTAATCATCAGGATAACGGGCCAAATCTCAATAAAGGGCCCAAACCAAAGTTCATCAGCCCACATAATTTTCCTTTTTCCATAAATCTTGTAATTCTCAGTTCCTCCTCTGCTATCAAACCACAAAAGAAACATCTTCTGTTTGCAGACAGACCCACACTCCGTCTTTTCACGGATTACAACTTCTGAGGGCTGAATGGACTTTAATCTTAAAACATATTATCTGGGATCGCTGTCAATCAAACATATATTTTTCAGAAAAGCCATAATTCATTTCACGTGTTTAACAGAAAATCTACAGAAGAGGAAGGCTGGCAAAAGATAGCAA
>Ga0065711_1032087_pt1 | contig 28067 bp, 19 predicted proteins | sample Hoacrofraction12_FD_59098 | JGI IMG/M metagenome (GOLD analysis project Ga0065711, IMG submission 59098) | Hoatzin crop microbial communities from Cojedes, Venezuela - Epithelial fraction 12 v2 (version 2) | ecosystem: Host-associated > Birds > Digestive system > Esophagus > Crop | place...
TTCATCTTTGAACTGGGGAGCCCAGAACTGGACACAGTACTCCAGATGAGGCCTCACCAGGGCAGTGTAGAGGGGAAGGAGAACCTCCCTCGACCTGCTGGCCACACTCTTCTTGATGCACCCCAGGATCTCATTGGCTTTCTTGGCAGCCAGGGCACACTGCTGGCTCATGGTTAACCTGTCGTCCACCAGAACGCCCAGGTCCCTCTCCGCAGAGCTGCTCTCCAGCAGGTCCACCCCAAGCCTCTACTGGTGCATGAGGTTGTTCCTCATGGATGGGTGCAGAAGGTCTTGTCCTCTGGGCTGACTGCACATAGAGCAGCCGTGACCTGCTGGGTAGATGCAGCAATGGCGCAGTGCTGTACCCATGCATCTATTTATTAGTAGAATCATAGAATCATAGAATGGTTTGAGTTGGCAGGGACCTTAAAGGCCACCTAGTTCCAACCCCCTTGCCATGGGCAGGGACACCTTCTACGAGACCACGGTGCTCAAAGCCCCGTCCAACCTGGCCTTGAACACTGCCAGGGAGGGGGCAGGCACAGCTCCTCTGGGCATCCTGTGCCAGGGCCTCACCACCCTCACAGTAAAGAATTTTTACTAATAGATGGCCCTGTCTTTGCTTGGGGAACGGTATTTGAATAGATCGCACCATGCAGAGCTGAAATAGCCCCTTTCCCTTCTTGCACTGAGTTTAGTGAGAGACAGGTAAAAGCAATGAAGAGAGTAAGGAATTTCTCTGTTTTGCATCAGCAAACAAACAGTACCAAAAAGGGATGTTGCTTCAAGCTAAGAGCCAGTGAACTCTCACCATACATCGACTGGATCTTCGCACGTGGAGGCCATTGGGAGACCACTGAAATCAGTGCCCTGCAAAGCCTCTCCTAAGCTCTCATCAGTAAGGACAGCACTGAGTCTTTGGGCATCACACACGCCTCCTTCCTTCCATGGTGAGAGCATCTCAACAGATATTCCTGAATGCATTTAGTCACTGAATATCTTTTTTTTTGAGGCAGGAAAGTTCCCATATCTCTTCTGTGTAGCTAGTGAGCTTAAAACAACAGAGAAATCTGGAAGTATTTAGACGGGTTCCAATGAAAGCATCGGGAAATGCAGCCACATCGACAAAAGACACCAAAAACCCCACAGAATCAGACTGACTGAAGCTATTCACTTCAGTAACTGGTCACATTTGGCCCACAGTGTCGATGGGAAAATTAATGAGAAGAAAATAAAACAGAAACAAAATGTTTTATTTCAGTAAATTCTATACTTCATAACAGGGTTGTATTTGGAGATGTAGCTAATATTATACTCCCATAATGAAGTCACATGTGTTTTATTTGGGAAATGTAAATGTTTAATTTGATTTGAAAAACAATTAATGAAAATGAAAAAGATTGCTTTTAGTTTAGTTTGACCTAAAATGTTCCTTCTACTTCTGGATTTAATGAAACAAACAGAAAATCAAAAAAATCAATTATATGCTAAGCTTTGTGAGTGACACACGGAGAAACAGGTAATTGAACTTCAGCCTCTCAGATTTATCTTTCCATTCTCCCTTTCTTCAGAGACGAAGAACACTGACTGTTTTCATTAAAATATAGTTAAATACTCTAATTCTACTACCTTAAATATTTCTAAGTATATTTTGTAATTTGAGGAGGTCTGCTTAGAAGCGTGCAACCTTTTGCAGTGCCAGATCTAAGCAAAATGGAAACAGTTTTCTTTATAGTCTTTTGGAGCAGCTCCTTGTGAATTAGATAATGACAATTTCCTTTTAAATGTCAGATTAACTTAAAATCAATTTAGTGCTCCCAGCTTGCATTATGACTCAAGTGTTCTTAGGCAAGTTCTTATCCAGACAACATATTTAATCCTATGTTTACTGCAAATGGCATAAATAAAGCCTGTATAGCTCATATTAGGTAGTGATGTTTCTTAAACAAAAATGTGATGTATTTGTTTTATGTTCTGGGAATACATCTAGAAAGCAATTTGTAGCCTCGATATTACCAGAGGCTGAGTGATTGCTGTGCAAGGATAAGTGCTGTGTGCCTTTTAACAAATAATGAGCCTGGATGACTTTATTGCTTTGCTAATTAATACAAAGTTTAGTTCAGGGCTCTAACTTAGCACGAGATGTCATGTATTTGCTTAGCACAAGAGTGCTGGAGTTACTGAGTTGTGAAGAAAGGAATATAATTTCTACAGCATTTCTAGGATACTCTGTGGAAATCTATAGCTTGGCAAAAAAAATTTCTGCTCTGCTTTATCAGAGACTGTGAAATGCTGACAGTGAAACGGTGAGTCATGTCATTGCTATTGCCACTAGAGCCATTTAATAAGGCCAACAGAAAACCCACAAGAAAAAAAGAAAACCAAAAAAGAAGGGAAAAGACAAAGAAAAATCAGATAATAAGCGGATAAAGGAGAAGTTTGACAACACTTTTTCAAAAGAGTGAAAAAAGGGGTTAAAAGAACAAAGGGTGAAAAAAGGTTTTAGAAAAAAAATGTAGATTTTGGCTGTTGTTTCATCCACAAGCTTCCTTTTAAATCAGTAGCACCAATAAGTCACTCCGGACTCCGCTGACACTAGACAGCATGTTTTGAAGGAATTATAACAATTTATGTGTTTGTGTGTGCCACAGATGTAATAAGAGGGACATGAAGAAATATAAAATGAACTCTAGGAGATCAATAAAATGTAACCCTTTGACCTTGTAAACGATCCTTAAACATTTTTCAGAGTTAGGTGATAAAATCTGTAAGGGATAAGGTTTTAATCTGGCCATTACTGGTACCTTGTGTCTGTGAACTTGTGCATTCATTTGGCGCACAGATCTATTTTTAAATGTAGTGCTGCTAGAGAAGAAACCAAATTCCCAATTGGTATTAAAACTGGCTTTGATAAAATTAACATTTGTATTCAAATTGTTACAGTTCTCAAAGCTTATCTCAGGAAAAGAGAGGGCTCTGTCTTCTCTGCTAGAGGAAAAAAAAAGGCAAGATAACAAGAAACAGAGCAGATGGAGTAAATTTTCAAAGCTGTGTGTGGGAGTTGAGCATTCAGATCCCATTAACCAATATCAGAGTCAGAGGATCAGACTCCTACTTACCAGGCTTCAGAAACAACAGGTTCACATTTCTCCAGCTTCACTTGCTTCTTACGCATCCCTGACGCCATCCTGGCTTTTCTCTAAAACAGGCTGACATTTACGCAACAGCACGGGGCCAAATGTGTCTTTACATTTGGGGCAGGGTTCCTCATCCAGCAAAGAGAAATGGAAATACGTGAAGTGTAGATCTGAGCTTACATATGTACCACGTGTGCTTATGGATGCGGTATGGAGAAGGACCAAAATCGTGCTGTATCCCATGGCTGCATCCCATGACCGAAAACAAGCCACAAGTCATAAGTAGTTTGGTACAGATGCTCGTAATAGTCACACTTTACTCCTTTAGGACAAATGAAGGGTGAAAAGCAGATAGATCCAGCCTGTACAGGTGTTCAATGATGCTCCGAAGTCTGTTAACTGATGTGTGGTTGTATTCATCATCCTTGCAGCCCCTCAGTCATGGGAAATGCACTGTTCAGGCCGATGCGATGGCCTCTGTGAGTAAATACGTCTAATGCCAACCTCCTGCACCGGAGCAGCTAACAAGCACAGCTTTTGCCATTTATGTCCATCTCAGTGCAATGGCCCCAGAAGTTCAGCTGGGATGGGCACATGTCATCCAGGACTCTGGGTCATCTCCACAGTTTTCTATTATGTGACTAAACACCCTCTCCTGCAAAATCAGGTTCTCTGTCCCTGATAGCTGATGGGAAGCAACCATCTTCAGCTCTACTGTATTTTATCATAGTAGCTTTATTTTTAACTGACATTAATCAACCAATTTTTAAGAGTGACACAGCACTTACACCCTATCGCTGCAATCTAATTAACTTCCGATTCTATAAATCAGTCTCGTACATCAAATATGTAGTATCTATGGGCTGAATCTCTTATTTGCTCCACAGGGACACTCAGCAGCATTGGTTATGAGCAAAATACAGCACAAAAGGAGAACAAAGCAGTTCTTGAAAAGGACATAGAGGCAGTCTCTTCCTTCCCTTCTGCTGAGCTTGAAACACTTGCAGATGGGCAGCAAAGGCACGATTGCCTGGCCGCTGCTCAGGGCACCCCAGAACAGTGCACCTGCCACAGAGGTCTGTGCAGAAAGCAGGAGCGTACCTGGGGTTGCCATTCATTTCGCCCACTTCTCTGCGTGTAGAGGATTCATCGGAGGTGAGACAGACTCAGATTTTGGTGACTTGCAGCGCAGGGCTGGGGTCTATAGGATGTGATCTCTTGACATGTGTGTGACAGAGGGAGATGCCTGGTCCTGGTCCTCTTCAGTCTGAACTAGGAAGGGACCTGGCATCCCACTTTCAGCTAGACACACTTTCAACAGTGTCCTCAGAAGTAATGTCTTTGAGTAATGGCATCCTTAAATTCCTGCAGAGCTTCTATCAGCATGCTTAGCCACTGATTTCTTTGTAAAAATACAGACTGTTCAGCTGTTCTGGAAAGTCTGTTACAGCAGGCATACTGGGGACACTCTGGGCCCAGGCTCCTTCCCCAACCCAAAGGCTCGTCTGGACTGCCTTGGTTATCAGAAGACACTTCTTTCTCTTCCTGATCACAGTGGGGTCATGTATGAGGGATGTCTTATCACTTCCCACATGACCAGAAACATTCTTTAATCTACATTAAGGTAAAGTGAAAATATATATCTTTATTTACACACTTAAAAAAACCCACCGTTGTAGTTATCAGTGTTCATAGAAGACATAGCCTGAAGAAGTGAAAGAATATCCTTGAACAATGTGATTATAGGGAAGTTAATTCAGCCTGGTCTCTCTGTCTCTCTCTCTCACAGCATCCCGACGACTTGCTGCATGCACCATCCTGACACATCCTTTGTCAGGGGTCCAGTCTGGACTGCATCCTTCAGAGAACTTGTCCATGGTAGATGGCACTAGATTTTATAGGTAGTTTCCTTTTTGGAGCCCTGAGGAGTGTTTGGCCAGATTTAATCTTTCCTGTTGAAAGATATTTCTTTTTAACATTTTCAGGGAAAAAAAAACCTGACGTGGCTTTAATAACAGTAAGTACCATTCCACTTCCTTGGAGATGCAAGCACAGCCTTGCTAGTGCAGATGTCACATCCTTAACAGTTCTTGACTCACTGAGGGGGATAATTTCTCCTCCCTCCTCTCAGTATGAAGTGTGTCCACAGCCTGAACCTCATTTTTTATATTCATTTGCACAATAGCAAACATCATATCAGCATCTAAATGCGGTGACAAAGGTGACTGACTACAAACATCCTTCTAGGACTGTGGGAGCAGTCAACAATCCCTGCATTAAAACACAGAAAGTGGAATTTAGGAGGGCGATTTGACTCATTCTGACAGGGCAAGCAAATGTCAAGGGGATCAACAGATGCTGTGATTGCAACATGAGACATTTGCTCCAGAAGGACCCAGGCTCTGATCTTATCCCTAGAGGAAGGTGATTGCCTGGCATTGCAAGCAGAGTATAAAGAGGAGCCAGGAAACCCATCTGAGGAGCAAGGCTGAAATATTGCTCCATGCAGCTTCAGCCCCACACTCTCAGCCTGAGGTTTTACAGAAGTAGGTGCAAGAACGTTCATCTGTTGCCACACCACGCTGTAACGCAACTCAGCGCCTCCTGTGCCAGCCCATGGTGGCTGCCTTGCTGCGAGCTTGCTCACTCCAGTCACATTCAATGAAACACGATGGTCTCAGTGAAATTAATTTTGCTTCCCTTGACTAGATGATCAGTGCTCCTAGCAAATCTGACAGTTTCAACCATCATCAATTACTGCTTTCACTACGCAGTGACTCTTTCTGTGTCACACTTTCCGTTACAGAGACCTTTGAAATCTGCTTTATATAAAATGATTAGAACCAAACCAGGAAAGCTCAAAGTAATTCCTCTTTTCAACCCAGTCTCCTACCAAAAATATTGTACCTTAATAACAGGAACCCAACAAAAGTCTTAACTGATGTGGGAATTCTTCCTCACAAAGTCAGCAGGCTGCCTGTTGGAAAGTTATTCTCAGAAATGCAAGGCTGTTACCCATGTCATTTTGTTCTTTATAGCTATGGGTTCACTGCCGAGCAGAGTGAAGCCACTGAAGCAAGGTCCTTGCCTGCAGAAATACCCAGATCTTGTGGTATTCATGGAGAATCATTACTCCCCTGCTCTCTGGGTCCCTCCATGACAGGTCCTGATGTTGCTTATTGCCTGGGGAGAGGTTTTGTGAGATGACTGAATATGAACTGCCTGCCAGGCATGATAGCATCTCCATCCTACATGGCTAGAGGGAAGGACGGGGTGTCTGGACCTGCAGAGTCCCATCTCCCCACCATTCAGAGACACCCTCCATGTAGAAGACCTCTGCTCAAGGCCACTCTCTCAGGAGAGAAAACGAGACCTTTGCCATGAGGATTGCATTGTGGAGAAAGAGGGCTGAAGAGCTGTTTTTTCCCAGAACATGCCTGAAGGTCTTGGCCATTTCCCACTTCTCTGCATCTCTATCCCAGGAACAACCACTGCATTTAACCGCGACAGCAAAGCCAGTAACCGTGCCAAGGATGGGGCAAACTGGAAGACTGGAAAATCACCCCAAGTGGATTCTATGCTCTGTGCTCTCAGGCAACAGCATGGTAGGATTATCTGCCATCACGATTGCTATGTGGGAAGAGAAAAAGCTTCATTTGGGAAATAAACATTTGCTCACTTCAAACAACAACAACAAAAAAATCAATGAAAACACTAAATTGGAGGGTACACAAAGAAGTCTCAGCTATTAGGCTGAGCTGAATTTGGCTTCAGAACAGCTGGGCTCGACTTCTGGCAGAGCCACTGGTCTCTGAGTGACCTGGAATGGTTGTTTTCCTGCTCCAAGCCTCAGTTTCTCCTCCTGTGAAATGGAGCCAATGGTACTGATTTGACGTAAGATCTGCTGGTGACAAATCTTATATAAGAACTGGTGATATTAGTATTTTTCCCTGCCCAACACAAACTGTGATGCTTTTTTCAAATATCCTTAGCAATAAACAAAATACAACCTTGTTCACTGAGTGTAGGTCCATCAAGATAGCAGGTATGGATCTAGGTGTGAGCTGCAGATAATGCCATTAAAAGACACTTCCATGGATAGTGTTACAACTTAAAGAGTTGTCTCACAAAGCATTTCACGAAGGCTTTTCTTCAGAGTGATCCAAATCATTGAGGTCTTTTTGAGGAATGTGATTTTTCTTCTCATTAATTTCCTGCTTAAGGATTCTCCACAGCAGCAGTAAGTGTTATGTTTTCCTATATACAATAACGAGCTACCAGCTACTTCAGCTTTCATTTCCTAGTAGGAAGAACAAAATAAAAGCCAGTGAGGAGTCTCTACCAGGCAGGACAGTGTGTGTCACAGCTCTCAGCAGCTGAGCAAAACTGGCAGCTGCCTCCAAGTTGCCATCTGCCTCTCAGCAAAAGAGCAGCACACAACATACCACATGCAAGGGAAGCAAAAGGGGAGAGGTCCCCAAAAAATTATTTCACAGGATCTCGTTCAGTTCATGAAAGATGCAACTGAGAAAACTGTTTAAGTTGTAACACTCTCCATGGAAGTGTCTTTTAATGGCCTTATCTGCAGCTCACACCAAGATCCATACCTGCCATCTTCACAGACACTTCAATCCTGTGGTTTATGCTGTGTTAAGTTTTGCACATGGGAACATCTTCCGAACATTACAAAAGTCAACAATTAAGCAACCTCAAACTAGGATGCTCAGGGGCCCAAATCTGTCTAAGTCCAAGTCACCTCTTTCTGCCATGGGAGGTTACAACAGCAACACCCAGATGCCCATTCTGTCTGATGCATGCAGAGCAGAAATTACTGCATGACTCCCAGGGCTCCAACTAGCCCACAAGTCTTCATACGAACTAACTGCAGTGCAATATTATTCCACTTGTCAACAGTTTGGGAGGAATTGACAGATCCTAGTTTAACTATTTAACTCTGCCAGGGGTAATAAGTTCTCTCATGCATTAAATTAAAAATGACACTTGAAAAGAAGCACATTATGGACCAAATATAGCACAGAAATGGGGGGCAAAGCTTTAAACTGCTGCCTGGTGGAGAATTGCCAATGAAGCAATATGCATCTCATTATCCGGACTTGCACTGAACACATCCACCACGCCAGCCCTTTGCATATAGATGCGTTTGCTGTGGGCAAATGCCTGCTATCAGCGTGGACAAACACGACTGTTGATTTTCCATTGTAACACTCTTTGAGTTAATAAACCTGCCGAGGGGTCCTTACAGTGGGCAAACTCTGGACGAGGCAGTCTCTGCTCACCCTCAGCCCCCATCAATTTTGCCTTGCGGCCCATTGTCTATTTGCAAAATTCTCCTCTTCTGCTACTGCCTGACAACTGATGAAAAACACTGTCTGAGCTGATACGACACACTTACTTAAGATGATAGGAGAAGCAATAACAGTAATAAAGACAGATTTTATTTGTAAGAAGTGGAGTATTCCTTTCAGAGGGAAGGAAATTTCTTTACAAGCTTTGTGTTCCGTAGTCTTGAGTAATGCCACCTTCTTCCACTGTCACTGGGTTTGTCTTTCTCTTTCTCTTTCATTTGCAGCAGTGTCCCCCGTGCAGCAGCAATCTCATACACAGAGACACAGCTCTATTCACTCCCAGTGTTGGAGCACGCTTACCGGCCATTGATAGGCATTTGGGGTGAGATTTTTGCCTCTTAATTCAAAAACGTTGTCACGTCTCTGTGAGTTGGTCTCCTTGATAGTCAATGGAGAGCCACAGGAATTTGAAAGGAACAATTCATCCAGTCTTTCTGAATAAAATGAATCACCCAGTCAGCAAGTAGGTCTTAGGCTGAATCACTCCACACTTCTCCAGGTTGCCAAACAGTGTTAGGAAGGGAGAACTGCGACAGAAAGGACTACTGACAGCCTGGCCAGCTGGCTCTGGTTTAGTCATCTATTCTGCAGACATCTGAAGTTAGGCAAGAGGAATCTCCCCACGTAAGTTATGCTTTTAAGTGAGAAGACACCTCAAAAAGGAAATGTTGGGTGAAGAACACGTGAAATACTCAGGGCCATTAGTATGAGCTGAAAAGCAAGAGGTAAAAGGAGATGTGATGAAGACCGAAGTTTGCCAGAAGCTGAGTGCCGTGGGCTGCAGTTGGGAACGTGCAAGGACCAGCTTTCATAGTCAGGTTGGCAGCTGTGACAACTGACACAGGGATTTATATACCTTCCATGGCAGGATATAGATGTACTGAATGGCTTAGGCACTGCAGGCCGAAAGCAAACCCCTGCAGACAGGTACGTGAGAGTGCATCCAAACAGCCGAAGTTAAATGCTGGCTCTGTGCTGTGCCCATCTGTTCCAGGAGGAGGAGAAAATAAACACCAATAAGTTATTCTTGAAATTGCTGCTAGCTTCAAATTTTGCGTGTCGTCCCGTAATAGCTTCCTATCGCACATGTCCTTTGAGAAAGAGTCACAACCGCCAAAAGGTTACAAACTGATTTTAAAAATTGTATTGAAAATCTATCCTCTGGTAGAGGATATTGAAAATTTTCTACTGAAAATGTGTTGTCTAGGAAGTGATGGAGATTTGCAGAATAAAATCCTGATTGATTGGACATGTTTTGCATTCTATGGGAAATACAAAGTTAAAGGAATCCTAATTAAAGCACTCATTACACTGAGGTTGCAAGGAGATAATGGGAGTTTTCCTTTGACCAAATTCCCACTAAAAGCAGGAAAGAGATATATATGAGTGTTCTGGGGGTCAGACCCTGCACGTTATGCCAGCTGTGTGAAGATATCCATGTCTAGAAGAAATAAAGGCATTTATTCCCACAGCTATGGAAGGATGAAATTGTAAAAAATCGGGATGTTAATCAGAGTCCACAGTCTGGGTTTGGAAGTCTCCCTCCTGAGACTATAAAAATAAAACTTGATAGAACATGAGAAAGAGGAAAACCAACAAAAGTAAAGTGCCCATCCATGCTTATGTGTCAGATGAAGCAAGCCCCACTTGAGGCTTGTTTTCATCCTCTCCCATTCCCCAGTCCTACCCATCCCTGGTGATGGGTTCCTCTGGGCTGTCACAGCTTCATCCCACGGGATGAGCTGTGACATGACCCCAAGGGACCCACTGGCAGCATTGAGGGTCTGGTGGGACGTGGCCACGCCAAAGCTCTCTGTGAGGGACCCTCGCCTTACGTTGCCAAAGGGGAGAAATCAAAATCAGTGTCTCCTCAGCAGTGCTGCGTGTCGTATCTCAGCTCACTGTTGCCGTGCCGGGCTCCCTCGAACAATGCCTTAGGTGCAAACAAAATTCTCAGAAATCCTTTCTTGGATTACTCAGAGTCATTCATATTCATTAGTGGTTATCAGCACGCAAGCAAGGCCCACATTAATTAAATATCTTTGGCATTTGGGAATTGAGGAGTTTGGTCTTGTTTAAGTTTGCTTATTTCTTAGGCGTATGAACTTATTCTGACCTAACTTTCTCCGACATTTTACCTGGTTAGAGGAATGAAGGCTTATAGGCAAGATATTTGAAAATGCATCCACAAAGTTGCAGAGAGGATAGCAGAAACACTGGAACTGAAAACTCCAACCTCCATATTTTAAAGCTCATTTTAAGGCACCAAATGAAAAAAACATGGGGGAAGTTCTTCCCTCCTTGACTCTTTCTCAAGAAGGCTTTGTACCAAGAACACTAATTACCTTTGAACCTGTGTCTAAATTAATCGTTTCCACTACCAAAATAATTTATACAAATGTAACTATTTCCATTTATTCAGAAATCTATTCACAGTGTTAAAACACACGGCAGCTAACAGCATTGCAGTCAGAGTTGTGAATCTCCTTACAGACCTGTTGTAAAAGGTGAATCCCCCATTCAAAAATATCATTTTCACAGAGTTCATTGCCTGTTTTTATTTTTTTAATAGCATCACTCTGTGGCGTAACACAACACCATTACCTAGATGGTCTGCAGGGTTCCATCTCAGCAACAATCCTGCAGTGACTGCATCTTGGCATTGATTTATGTGTGCATTTTTATAAAATAGAAAACCTATCTATTGTAACAGTTTCCTTGTTTACTGAAGGGCAAAAAAAACAGCTAAATTATTTCAAAAGCATGAAGTAATTTGTAACAGGTGCTATTTTACTGATATGAAACAACTGCTATAATGGGGAATAAACTGCAAAAATATTCACAGTTATGCAACTTTACATCACAAAGAAACCTCTGCAGAAATCTTTTCTGCAGAAAGAAGCTCAAGCCTTCCTCACTCACGAAGTCACACCTCTGCCATTAAAATCCTTCACCTCAAGAAGCCTTAGCTCCTGGAAGGGCTGAGGATTTGAGACAAAGGTTGGGACTTACAATTAAAGGTGACAAAGTGATATAGAAAAAGCCTCCTAATGCTGCTGGACCAGACTTGCACAGCAGATGCAGGGAGATGAGTGGGAAAGAACAAAAAATATCTCAGTCCCAAAAGGAAGAGCGGAAGATTTGGACCATGGAAATCCACTGCTATTTCCTTACCCTTTTTTCACTCATACCTCTCTCTGCTGTTCCTATACTAGTAGCACGTCATACTTTCCTCTAAGCCACAAGAGTTACAGCTGTTTTATACATATATTCATAACGAGGTGGAATTTTTATTAAACTTGCCTGTGGAAGCTATTGTGGAGCCTGAATTTTATTTACTACAATATAATAAATTTCCAAAGCAGTGGTGACACCATGGTAACAATATTGCTAATGTAATTATTCCTGACTCTAAAATAGAGTCAAGTCTTTGTAACATGTAGCAATGCTATACAATAATTGAATACGATTAAGTTTCCTTTCTTCTAAGCAGGAGGTGAGGAACTGAAAATACACTTCTGCATGGTAATTTGAATCAGTAATTATGTGCAGAGATCAATGGCAGGAATTACCCATTCACAACTCATAGCCTTCTGTTTGGTTGTTTTTCCTAAGTCAACTAAAATTGAACAGAGAGATTTTGATCTGGGCATCCTAGCAACTCAGGAGTGAGGTGGCTTGCTCAAGGTGTATGCACACACATATGGAATCACCGCTTCTGTGAATACAAATTTTTGCAGGGCTAATCAAACAAAACCTTTTCAATGGTTTACATTTTAACACTGTTGCAAATTTCTGGAATATAATGAGGCAGAAGGACAATCTTCTCCAGATAAACCACACATACTTTGATGAAGTGTAATGACTTAGCTGCACTGCCAAATTTAACCTTCACATGGAAATACCTAAAAGAATTTTGTAAGGCTTCTTATCAGTGCTGGGAGAAATGTCTGAATGAGGAAATATCACCAAGAAAATGTTTGCCTGTAAAATGACCGATGTCAATAAAAATTTAGAATTCAGTGGTAATTTTTTACTGTTCTCATTATATCAGTATAACTGTGATCACACGTCTCTGCTCCTGTTATATAAAAAAGTGATGAACAAATGGGCATACGAGCCCCTGAAGAAACATTAGCTCAATAAGCATGCACTTACACACATGGCTACTAAATGAAACCTGGAGCTACAGTGCTGGGGGAATCATCGATGTAGCTCGGCTGAAGCCAATTGAACTCCACTACGATCTGCACCAGAAGATGCATCTCTCTCTTGCATTTTGCTAATGAGAAGAGAGAAGTCTTTCTAAAATTATCCTTACTGAAATTATGTTTCCTCATTTAGTTTCTCCTATACAGAGAAAAGGCATTTGATGGAGTGGAATGGAAAATCTTATGGAAAAGGGGCTGGTCTGTGGATTTCAAACTGTTTTATGGACATTTGATGAACTTAGACCTTGGCCTCAGAAACAGTAGGAAAACAAGAACATTTCAGGGACTGTGAATAAAGAGCTGTATCTCACGCAGCAGCATCTTACTTAGTCCCTTGAGAGTGGCAAAGGTATTGGCTGCATTTTAAAAGGTGTATTCAGTGGTCACCTTTGCCAATGCCCTTTGCAAAGACTGCTGAGCATTTGTCACACCCCTGGAAATACAGTCAGGAAACACCTGAAGGGAGGCAATAAAGGGACCTCTGTCAAAGGGGGGCTATTATTGCCAAATGTCCGTTGCAGTCAACAGCATTACTTGCATGCTTAATGTTAAACACACGCTAAAGTGCTTTGCTGGACAGAGGCCAGATGGCTCAACGCTTTGCACAACTGAGCTCTAAATGAAGCTTCTCCGGGGTCTGGCTGTCCTTCAGCATGGTCCTCCATGGCCTTGTCACACCATGGCTCTCTAGAGACTGAATGCAGACCTGTTGGCTCAGTTATGTTGGTTCAGAAATTACCCAGCCTCTTTGCTGTTGTGATCACAGATTCTCCAGACATTCCTAAAATAAATAGATGCAATTAATGGATTTGTTAAGAGAATATTAATTTTGGGCTATTTTGGCTTCTGATTCTGGAGTTAGACACTGTAGAGGCTGAATCTCAAATACAGTTGTTGGGCACTGCAGTTCCCTCTGCAATGTGTTAGGTGGGTCAGGCTCCTCAGAAGACCTGTTTCAAAAGGAGATAGCAACTGGAACAAAAAGCTCCCCATGGGCTGACAATGCATATGGTGAGCACGGTAGTGCTTCCAGGCCTGCAAACAGAAATTGCCATCTTTGGATCCAGATTAGCACCTTTTCTTGAGTCTAGGAGGTCTCTATTTCTCTCAAGAACTGAGCACATCCCAGTTTTCTCTTTTTAAAACACATTTTGTGATGTAGTCCATCCTCCTGTCTTTCACCCCCCGGCCAGGCTGGGTTGTAGGAGACTTCCAGTCAATGTATGTGCCAGGGCAAACCCACATCTTTCATGAAATGACCCCAAAGATAGGGGCAGAGCAATGTGTGCTCCATCCTGCAGAGTCAGTGCAAGCAGAGGACACCAGCCTCAGAGGCAGAGAGAAGCACTCAAGGCCAACAAGGAGCAAGCAAGACCCAGCAGCATGGCATTGGCTTAGGACAGACGAGTCTGAGGTATTCTGGATTTTGTTTCACGTAAAATATATCCAAGGTGCTGAGCGCTGACAGTCTTCCCAGAACTTTCCTTTTTCAGACAGATATGCAAACTGCCAAGCTCAGTTTTTACGAACACACTTTGATACCTTGCTTTTCCAGAGCCTAAGAAAACAGAGACGCTGAATTACTTTCATTCAGATCACCGCTGATGAACTTCAGCAAGGCTGCGGTCAAGGCGTTGCTGAGTATGAAATCCTGTACCCAGCCCAGAGATAAAATTTCAGGACTTCAACTGCAGCTGAAGGGAAATGAGACCCTTGCACAACACTTTGTATTGAGAAAAAAAGAAGGGTTAAATAAAAGCTTGTCTACAACTGAAATAAACGAAGAATGTTACTATTTCTTACTTTAAACTCTTGTCCTTTAATTTCTAACCCTATTGCTAGGGTGATTCAGACAGCGGCTGTCTGACTACGAAGATAAGGATAGATGTGATGACTGGTCTGTACACAGTGATATATACTTTATTGTCAAGCTGGGTGCTGCATGAAGTCAATAAACCTCATAGCTATTGATCATGCTGGAAGAGGAAATTAACACGGACATGGCTTGTTTTTGCAATATGATAGGTATGTCTGCACATGATCACCTGACAGCCTCGAGCCGTTTGCACTTGTTTGAGTTGGATAAGATGTTGTTACCCAAAATCTGGATAAATAACAAAAATCAGTGGGGACCTTTGAGAAACTTCAGCTTCATAAAAAAAAATATTGAGACGCATTTGGGAAGTGACTTACAGGATCTTTTTTGATCAACATGGCATATTAATCAGAGCTAGAATAAGGACAGTGAGAAGTGCTCTGGCCAACAACCTACCCCATCTGTCCATATGAGCTCAGCTTCAAAATATTTATAAAGACACCCAAGTCCGTGCAATTTGTGCATCTCATCTCCTTCTTTTCAGGTCTTCACCCTTTCTTTGGCAGTCAGGAGGAAACTGCTCCCTGTTGTGGCCCTCTTCGTGGCACTCTTCAAGAAGCCATCCCCAGGACCGTCACTCAGGAGGGCACCAGCCTCATGCCTGGCACTGCCAAGAAGCGGTGTATGGAAAAGCAGGTGGAGTACCACCAGCTCGCTTACCAAGGGCTTTTTGTTCCCAGACTGCAGCCTGACTCTTCTGACCTGCTTGTGAATCAGCAGGTCCTCCTCTGCAGTCAAGACGGATGGACGGAATCTCTCCCTCTATTACCACCTAGATCAGCCATTCAGTAAGACACATGTGGTTTTCCTGAGTTTGAAAGATCAGCCGATGTGTTTTCATTTCTGTAGGCTTAACATGTGCGGATTTGCAGTGTGGCTCCTAGTGCTGTTTGGCAGAAAGTGCTGTTGCAGCTGGGCTGTTTCCAGCATGCAAGCTAGGTATCACAAAGCAGTTTAAGGCTACCTGAAACTATGCTGCACCGGGGACCTAAGCAGATGCAGAATGCCCTAAGTTCATCATTTCATATTTGCACTGCTTATGATTGTGAGTCATGGCAGTATTCCACTCCTACCAAGTCTCATACAGATGAGTATTTTTATTCATAAGCGGATCTATCGATACCAAAGTCAGCTGGGGGCATAAGGTTTGCAAGGCACTTCTCTTGCTTTGCTCAATGTGCTTTTATTAAAAAAGTTACAGATATTATAATAAAGTTTCTCGCTGGTTTTACACTTTGGTACATTCCTCCAGTAATCCATCACTAGCTATGTCAGGGAAAAAACCACAAAACTTAATCAGGTGGAAGAGGTTTGTTTTTCAAAGATATTTCCCTGGAACCACAGTGCATTATGAATTTTCCAGCCCTAGTAGATCGACAGAATGATGTTTGAGTCACAGTGAGAAATGGAGTTGCATGGCTGGATGAAAGCAGTAAAAGCAATCAAATGCCTTGCTGAGCATGTGGTGTTGCCACTCTACTTTGCTCCATCTCTCCAGGAATTACTATCAGTTTTGCTGCATCAAATGAAGGAAGACACTTTGGAAAATCACTGAGCAGAAAAGTCCTAGCCCTGCATAGATTTCTGGACTTCTTTGTTAGGTAATTTATATGCAAAAAATTCTTCTTCCAATCTTTCAGTCTACTAGCTTGCAATTTCTGGCTAGTATCACACAATCTGTCGAGAATCAGTATATACTCACCCAAACCGAACCCACAAACCGAAGTGGTTGTACCAGTTCTTGGCATTTCGCTTGCTGATGCTTACAGCAGAGGAGATGGCATTAGCAAAGGCAGCAGTAATACAGGACACAGGTACTGCTCCTTGCAGTCTCCCTGCTGCCACAAGGCAGGAACTGTGAGCCCTTTTATCTACTTTCACAGCTCTGTCAAGTCTCAAGCCCGTGGTGGCTCTCCGCAGATGTGCACTTGTCCCACAGCCTGTCCTGCCCTTGGGTGATCACACACTTGTTGGAGATAGGAAATATGAACCATCAGGATCTGGCTTTTTTGGAGCAGGCAACCTGCGTCACAGTGCAGCCCGTGGCTTCTTGAAGTGCTGCAGACAGGGGAGCGGGGCTGGAGTCATCATGCGCAGATAACTCTCATTTATAGCCTTTGTAGCAAGCTTTAATCTTTTCTAAACAGCTTTCTATGGCTCCAAAGGGACACATCTGAATGGCCCTAATAGGTTGTCATCATTTCACTAATGAGGGTTTAGCGCCTGACTTACGGACAGAGACCTAATTCCACTGCTCATTGCTGCCCTGCAAAAAGAGTGGTCCTGATTCACCTTCCCCATGTCCCTCTGCCAATAGGTATGATTATCCTGACATTAGGAGGGACTTCAGATGAAGAACCAAATTCCCTTCCACAGTTTAACTAATCAGGGGACTGCCACCATCAAAGCTTTGAGTGGAGATGGGTGGGAGGAGAATTAAAATCTTTCCATGACCAGATCCATGCAGTATTTCTATTATTTGCCTCAGTACTACTCCGGATGCATATGAAAGCCATGTACAGTGTGATGTCCAGCATCTCATTAGGAGCAGACATGCAATGACAGAAGGCACAATGGGAGGAAAAAGCCCTATTTTTAAAGCACACTGAGTGGCTGCTACATGCAGAGGCTTGAGAGAGAGTGGACTGGGCTCTTGAGTAGGTCTCCCTTGAAAATCTACACCCTATTCCCTGCAGGTCACAAATAGCTGGAAATCTTTCACCAACGTCATATCTAGTTACTGTTGTGCCTGCGGCTATTTTGTGTATTCTTTACGAGCCTTCCACTGAAAGAGACAACAACATTTTCCGGCATTAGGAAACAGAAATATTTGCAGGCTCCAGCTGCCAAAACCTACACTAAGGCTCCAGGAGAGCACATCTGCTGCAGGATCCCTCAGAGCTGTGTGGCTAACGCTGGGCCAGTGGAGACACTCCTTTGTCTCAGGCCTCTTTGTTGCTAGCTCTCAAACTACCTGCATAAGGGGTGATACCCCTTTCCTCCACAGATGAGGAAGGTGTTGGGAGGTTGGGGCTCAGCGTTCTTTCTGATGGTGAGGATATAGATGAGGTAGAGACAGTCTGTTCTCAGGGTTGCTCAGTGAAAGGTGGACAAAAGTTACTGAATAAAAGCTGGAACAAAGAAAGGTCCAGCTGGTCACAAGAAAGAAATTCTTCACCGTAAGAGTGGTTCAGCACTGGAGGAAGATGCCCAAAGAGGCTGTTTAATCTCCATCCCTGGAGATTTCCAGAACTCTGTTGGACAAAAAGCCCCAGGCAACCTGACCTAATTTGGAAGTCAGACCTGCATTGTGCAAGAGATCAGGCTATGGACTTCCTGAGGTCTCCTCAACCTACATTATTCCATAAGCCTATGACTCCATGAGTGGTTCAGAAACTAGGCTACCAGTATTAACACATTAAGAAATACATAACTTCTTGATGTTAACCTAGTTTCTTAAAATCATCCTAAACTTCAGATAGATGAAGCTTAATCATAAATCTAAAAGTCAAAATAAACAATGAAAACCAAACTATCTGCTCATTCAAAGATTAAATTCATTAATTGCTTCTCCATGTTCCTCTGGGAAGAGGAAGATATAACTCAGATAGAGTATGGTACTGCAGCCTCTGTGCATACAGTATGTCAGGGTGCAATTACAGGTGAGGAATCATTTGTTGGCAGTAGATCTTCATATTCAGTCATTTTCTTGGAGTCTGTTAGGCTTTCAGTTCAGACTTATCCTTCTCAGTCCTTAACCTCCTCAGCAGGCAGGTTCAGCACTCCCCGCTCCAAGCTGGTGGTTGTCCTCACTTAGGAAATGTTGGTGCTCCTTTGGGCAAATGAAATCCTACAGACTTCACAAAATCCTGACATTCCCATTCCCTTAGGAAGTGATGTAAATATCTCAGTGCAAACCTTTTCTATGCATGACAGCTCATACCAAGGTGTGAATACACAACAGCACTGAATCCAGATATAAACAAGGAATTACATTTTGCTGCTCATTGCTGACTCTCACTTAAAGCAAGTCATAGTCGTAATAAAATAATTGGCTGTCATACAGGGTTAGGCACAACTAAAACCAGTTGAGTTTCCAAACCTATCTTTTGATTACTCCTTAATTTAGTGGATGTAGCTTTTTCCTCAAGCAAAAGCTGGAACTACATTGCATTTCTAGTCAATATAAGGGGCAAAACGTGGGGATACTACAAACATCATCAAATGAAAAGGCTGAGGGTGTTAGTCGCAGTGTAAATGTCAGCACACTGCTCAGCATGGACTAATTGACCTAGTTTGTCAGCATCACGTTACAGACTAAATTGCCCTAGAAAGAGTGCCCTGACCTCATACCTTCTGCTGGAAGAGAAGTCCTACATCAAACCCACATCCTGGCCTGAATTCACCAGAGGCTCTTACAGGAGTGCAAAACATATTAAAGTTCAGCAATGCTAATGCACCTGTGTTAACCCAGCGGTGTGGATCAGCTGCTGAGAAGTGAATCCAGAGCATGAGGCGTAATTGCCAAGTCCTGCCTATGCCTCCTATTATCCCAGCTCAAATCATTCCCTAGGCTTCCACCCATAATTTTGTCTCAGCTTTCCTAGCTACGTCTTTTGCAGCAAAAATGTGAGAGGTTTCTACCCTGTGGAACAGGCAGGGGACACAGCTTGGGGAAGCTGTGGTTACCCCATATCCACCATATGAGCTGAAATTAGTTTTTCTCCCAGTCCCATGACCCTGTAGTTTTAGTTCACTGATGTCATGCTTTTCAACTCTGCATGCCGTGGCGTGTTGTGCTTGATTGCTGGGAGAGCGTATCCATTTTTTTTAAAACCCCATACACATAACACATGTATCAGTAAAGAATGCAATTTCACCGTAAAATCTATGTGTTTCATTACGTGCTCCATATGATCTATCTATTCTATCAGGAAATATTGCCCTCTGTTTGCTACTTTACGTTACATTTCCCATGAGGTTACCTTGGCTTTCATGTGGCTTCTACACTAGATTTTTTTTTATGTTCACATAACCTTTTAAGATGTACATGGTTTTTGTTACAGGTACAAAAAGAGTTAGGTTCACATATTGCAGCTTTTATTAGTGCTCACAGAGAGGTCTCATTACCCTGAAAGAAACAATAATACCTGCTTTAAGGCAAGACTTTATCTTTTCGATGGCCATATACGTTCCTATTGTCTGCAGAGTAATTTTTTTCTTTTGGTACTAAAACAGGAAATGTGCAGAGAAAAAATAGTCTGTTCTTTATTGACTTCACACAGCCTTTTTCAAACCATTTCAAGGGATGTAAAGCATTGCAAAGGCAGACTTCACATCGATAGTGAGAGCAGCACTTCAAACAGACAGCAATCCTGAGACCTCGCTGCTGAAAAACCAATTCTGGTCCATTGGAGTCAAGAGCCTACAACGGTATAAATGAGAGAAGCAACTGACCTATTTTCTTAGCACAACTTTTCTAAGCAGACTAATTAGTTGGCTCGTGGACACCCTTTGAAACTGCAGCCCTTTGTTTTCCATCACCTTGTACCAGTTTTAGACTGTTACACCACCACCAAAGCCACAGCAGTCAAAACAGGAGCAATGAAGTATTGAACTGCTGCCACCAAGTCCACAACACAGGCCTGGATGTGATGGCCAAGAGACACAATTTCCTTGGCATTGTGTAAAGGTGTGACCAAACTTGATTTCTGCCGCTCCGTGCATTGAGTAACATTGTGCACTGGGTAGTGAAAGGCAACTCACACTCAAAATGTGTGTGATAGGGGACAGCCCCTTGTCACAAGAAGCTTGTAAGTGATCTTTCTGTCAGATGTGAGTTTGTGGAGCAAAACCATTCCGGCCAGAGTGGGACTGCAGTGCAGGAAGATGGCAAGATGTTTGAACCCATGTTGTGTAGACATTGTGGATGTTTTTTCTGTTCTGGTAGTTTTTAGAGTTTCTCTTCTTAGCTGAGATGAGAGCCCCATCATGATCTTAAATCAGCAGCTTTGCTCGCTGTGTAGTCAGTGGACAGAGAGACACATCCAGAGGGCAATCCAGATCTAAGGGAAGATTAATTTCCTCCTGCAACTGCCTCAAGAGGCAGCAGACGTCAAGGGCACCCCAAGGCAACTTCCAGCAAGTCTTTTTTATTCCTTCTGTGCCTCAATTCCCTGCTAGTACAGTAGGAACAATATTTCTCAAACTCTGAGGCCTGTTGTATTTGTGAGTTCTTTAAGTATCATACTGAGGAGCTCCACAAAGCGTAGATAGAAAGATCCTTGTTTTCAATGTAGGGGAACTGTTGACTGTATTTTTAGTTGAGGCATAAATACACTGAATGAGAAAGATGTGAAGAGTTGCAAACTGCTACACTGCACACTGAAAGTACATTTTTGAAAAGAGTGCATATGTGAAAAGGGGCAGAGTCAGGATTAACAAAGTTATCCTCGTTTTGCCATTTATTAACTCCTGAGCTCAGTGTTAATCTTGTCTGCCCTGGTAAGGGGAAGAGTTTCACCAGGAATATTAATACGAATTACAGTTTATTTTCTCTCAATTTAGGTGCAAATCCTATCAATATTAATGGGACCCAGTTAAACAAACACAGGAAGGAAATGAGGAATGGGAAGGGGAAGGGGCAGGGACAAGGGAAAGGGAAAGAGAAGGGGAAGGAATTTGAGTATTCAGATATTAACTTTCAGACATGGACTTTAAACACTGGACTGTGTTTAAACACTGCCCTTGGCACAAACAGAGCCTGGCGCCCCTGATTTTCCCTTGCCTTTCAGCTGGTACATTCCCTGCACAACCATGGAAACATTGCCATTCTCGTAAGATGTTTTATGCTCATTTCATGGGAGTCATCTACTAGAGAAGATGGAGAAACAGAAGCAAAACTCTTAGGATTAAGAACAGGATTCAGATCTCCAGGATGGTGCTTCCCCCCAAGAACTGTTCATCCCTGAAAAACATTCATAACCAAAATGCTGCAAGCAGTTTAAAGTTCACATTGCTGAAAATGCCTTTTGTGTGAAATTCCTATTATGTATTTACAAAACCTCTGCCCCTACTAGATAATAGCAGATTACAAATTACAAATGAATGCAGCTGTATTTCATTATAAATTGTAACATGTTCCCAAGCTGTTCAGTCTCATGGTCTGCTGATCATGCCTGACCCACAAATGGGAGTATGCAGCGCAACAAAATTTCACACACTCTTGGTGTCCTTTCTAATTAGCGAATGAGTCATGCCCTACATCTGCAGAGCGGAACTGTTCTTCCTTTTTCTAAGAGCATCTATAGATCGGTGTGCAGATGTTGATTCAGACTGCGTTGCACACCACACTTGTGGAAGGATCAGCAGACTGGGAGCTAAGTTTTACCCCAAAGCTGCAGGCACCTATAGGAGAGTGCTTTTGGAGCTGGCTCCTTCAAAATCTCATCTGGGATTTGATTTTCTTTTTTTTCCTGTTAGCTACACTTGGGAGGTGTGGGTGAGCCTGAGCATAGACTAACTCTGTGCTTGTCCTTTTGATTGTGTGTGTGACAGTACAGTGTCCTTCAGCTGGACGCGGATGCAGAGAGGCTGTTTCTGAGGGCACTGTCAGAACATCACCACATGGTGTACACAATTAGTTGTGATGTACAAATTGCTGCACCAGCTATAGCGCTCTCTGCTGACAGCAAGGCTTGCTCTGCCACTGAAAGGACTTGCTGCCAAACAGTTCCACCGTTCAGGAAAAAGAATGGGCTAGTTTAAAAGAGGTCATTAAGTCACTTGGCCAAATTCCTACCCCAGGCATTTATCCTATATGTCTCCTCCGATTCTGAGGCACAACTATTAATTGAAAGCTGGATTTTGCCTGAGAGTAATGAAAATCTCACCCCTCCAAGGTCTCTGAACCACCAGGGAACCTGTAAGTCTCAAATGCCGATGAAGGCCAAAGTGACCCTTTTCCCATACCTTGATGCCCATGGCATAGACTTATCTCCCTAGACAACACAATGCGCAGGCAGCACAAATATCTCTTGCTTACTCATATTTTTCATCCTGATTAGAAGCAGATTAACTGGGTTAAATTATGAATGTCCCACTAAGTTACTCCAGCAAAAGCCAAACTGCCTTCTCCAGCAAAGCCTTCCAGATGGGTTTCACCTGAGATCTGATCAGATGGGGTAATATATTTCTGACCAGCTGGCTATCCTTCCTGCCTCTACAGTCTTCTGAATCACTCTCTCAGCCTACCACATGGATTAGAGGACAGTAGAAAGAGCACAGCAGAAAGGGAATAGAGCCCTAGGTGATGGATTTACTCCAGCTTCATTGGATTTGACAGACAACAGAAGCTAAATTCTCCAAGTCTGCACAAGAAAGGGACAATTCTTCAGAGTAACATCAGCTGGATACAAACACCAGCTCTCCACTGGATAACTGGATTTTGCTGTTGGCCACTCCCTTGACTCCCAAGCTCTGTGAGAGCACACAAACGAGCTTCCTCTGCACAGAGGTGTAGGACATCACCTTCATATTTGGCCAAATGGATGGCTTGCCCATTGCAAAACCTTCATGAAAGTTCAAAGAGCTCAGCTGTTTTGCTCTGAAGGTACTTGACTCTATCGTCAATTCGTCAGCCCACAGACTTAATTACCAGAGAAACACACATACTGAGGGCATGCAAAGAGAAATGGAAATTAGTCTGTCTAGGAATTTAATGGCACTAGCGTAAATTAAAATGTTATTTTTCCATCAGCACTTTTCTTCCTGCATTATTTTGTTCTAAGAGATCTCTTATAAAATTCCTTCTTAATCTAGTTGTATTTCTATCAGTTCAGTAAATTTCCCTCGTGGAATTATTACCCTCATTATTATCAGCAAGTGCAGGCTGAAAGAATGAGAGTGAAAGAGAAACACACACAATGCACTCAGGAGGCTGAAGTGAGCTCTCACATGAGGTTACCAACTACTGCCCTCACAGTGATGGGTCATAAATGGAGCACAGACCACACAGCATCGTGTAGCCTGTGCAATTTCTATGGCTGTTGACTGGACAGATGGGACTGTGAGGTATGGGGGTCTTGCTATGGAAGGCAGAAGTCTGGGGTCTCCAGTTGCCTGAGTCACTGTCTGTCGTTGCTCTTTTCATCTCTTCTCAGAGCTTCCTGAGAATGGTCTGATTTGTATAAGTATATATAAAATGCATTTAAAGTCATCTCTATATGACTTGCTTAGAGCCATATATAAGGAGTGACCCACATCAGTGCCTTCCCTACACTGTCCACATCTCACTGTAAGCGAGAGCTTCCCAGGGAATTTTCTTAATGTCACTTAAAAAAAGGGAAATTCCAAAAATATTTTTCATAGTTTTACACAGCATGAGCTGAAGTGCTTTAACAACACACAAACAAGTAGGATGTTTAATCATTTTCTCATTCTCACACAACTACACTTTCTCCAACAGTAGCACAGGGGAAACAGCTGGTTCCCAAAAAGGAGAGGGACAGATGCAGTGAAGCAAGAGTTAATTACACTATGGTAGATCTCAGGCTGCAGCGATTTAGGTCTGTCAGATTTAAAGAGCCAGTTCTCAAAAGATGTGCCTGGAAGTAATCATCTCCTGATGCTTCTGCCAGGTGGAAAAAAGGCCCCTATCAAATAAACCTCCACTAATACCAGTAGGAGCCCCACTCATAAACTGGGGACACCAGGTTCAGCACATAGTAGCTTTAGAGGATGGATAATTCCCCATTAACATGTACCAATACCAACGTTTTAATACCAGAAGAATTTTCTAAAGGGTGTGAAAATGTCTGGAATTTGGCACAAACTTGGAAGGTCCTTTCACAAATACATCAGTAATATCAGGTGGAATTCATTCCTGTGGACCACAGGGCAGAAGCAGTAGCCTCAGCCATCCTCTGATACCTGGTAGCAGTTAATGAGACAAGTCCATGAATAAGTCCATTATTACCGACTCAGAAATTTTTCTCCAGAATCAAAGGGATGCAGAGATAGCTCAGGTACCTCTCTCAGCCCTAAAGGGCCTTCTGCTCTCAGTCCTGGTTGAAGGGGTGATTTTGCATAGGGAAGGCTTGTGTGGAGTCACTGCTGAAGCAGTAATTCAATCAGACTCCTCACTAAAGGCTAAAGGTGGTTGAAATTAATTCCCCTGTTGAAAAGAGGTTGACATGAGTTCCTCATTTTCCTAATGAAATAACAACACTGCCACATCCCATCAGGAGCTGTGAGTGAGAAGAGCATTTTAAGGTATTTATTTATTGTGGCAGCCAGAACCTTCTGTATGCGAGAAATAAGCATCATACTTACCCCTCCAGAAATAGAAAGAGGAACTTCATATCACAACAGCACAGACCTGAAGGACAGTTTAGGCTGAAGGGACCTCGGGAGGTCTCTAGAACCCCTGTACAAAGAGGGGGTAACTTCCTAATTAGATCATGTTGCTCAAGGCTGCGGCCAGTTGAATTTTGAAAGTCTCGAAGAATTTTCTCCCATCTAGTGTGTGAACATTGCATCTCAGAGTAAAGCCTGGGTTTGTCTTCCCTGTAAGCCACTCCAAGTATTAGAACTGCTATTGCATCTTTGCTTATCTCTTCCAAGTTAACCAAGTCCAGTTCTCTTTGCCTCTCTATACCATGTGCTCTAGTCCCTTAACCACCTTTTTCGGTCCTCTGGCTCTCTCCCAGTTTACTAATAAATACTTGCCAGGTTTCTAGATCCAACACACCAAACTTCAGAACCCCCATACAATTGTGTGCTTGTGAGCTAGTTTAAGTGAGTTTGTCAGCTTCCAAAGGTATTCGCTATATATGTCCCTATTTTAATCGTCTTCAGTCATGTAATTTGGACACCTGGCTTTACAGATGGTCAGGCAGTAAAAGTATAAAAATGTTCCTCATACTCCTGTTTAAACATTTGCAAAATAGTGTCTCCTCAAAACTTACAGCATGTGCAGCCTATTACTAATATTCCTAAAATATAGTAGTTTCCAAAGGCACCACACTGTCAGTGGGTGATGCTCTCTGGGTGATGCCCTTCCCTGCGGTAGGAAACCAAGATGTCTCAAAGAGCTCAGCCCAAGGAGTTTGCAAACTAGGTTACACAAACTGCAGGAGGAGGAGGAGAGACACAGAAGAGGGAAATGGAATATCTCATTCACAGAAATTGTCAGCTGAGGAGCCAGAAATAAGACTCAAGTCTTCAGACTTGCAAATCACCCTTCTATATGCCTCTTCTTTTCCTTTTGCCTGCCTTCTAGGGTTTATTGGGACATCTGTTGAGTGACACTTAGAGAAGTCTTCTGAAGTCTTCAGCTTTTGCAAGAATCATGAAACACGAAGTGGCCATTTCTGGCTTAAAACATTAAACCCTTATTTTCCATCTCTCCATCAAGTGTATTTCTGCGGTGGATTCCTTCCTAGCACTGTGTTTGTGCAAGGGCCGGTGCTGAACACCATAATGCTACCCATGTATTTGGAAGTGGATAGGGAAAGCAGGTTCTTGGATTAATTTTATACACGTAAATAAATGCAATATTGCTTCATAATGAAACTTTCCACTCAGCAAAGCAGACTGTGAGTTTGAAATGGATTTGAGAATTCAGCAGGAAATTATTAGCACCTAAAGCCATCAAATGGATGTTTGGCACTCCTTGTAGGAACTCAGGACAACAGGGACCCCTTGACTCACCAGCTGAAGACAAGCACTGTTCTGACGGGCAATGGTGTCACATAATCTCATTCAAAAGTTTGAAATTTTTCTCACCCTTCGTTTATCAGATCTATATTTGCCAACCAGCTTACGTGGAGGAAAGACAACTGCCAAAGCCAGAGCCTCACACAGGATCAGTGGGTATGAATAAGGGGATGCTCTGTGCAGCTTCCTCCCATGCCTATATCTACATGATAAATCAGTTAGTTATCCCTCGACATATTCAAGGAATCTTCTGTTTAAAGTACAGCAGTTCTCCCCTTCCCATCTTCACATAATCTCTTCATCCCCTGAGACAGTCTGACATATTTAATCTAAATACATGTTTTTCCATACAGAGGAAGGCTTCAAATGTAGATGGCTGCTCAGGTGTCTATTGTCGGCTGCTGTTTCAGGCATGTGAGTTAATGATTTTCCTACATCTCCTGACGTTCATTCTCCTTAGATGGGGCCCACCCATTGCAATCCCTGGACATCCTTCAAGCGCCTCAGTGGCTAACTGTCCTGTGCCCTTGTATGAGGAGCGCAGCAGTAATTGGAAAAGCAGTTTTAAACAGTGGCAGCTCGTACAAGCAAGTGGCAGGCTGGGAGAGCTCTGCTCCGAGTCTGGTATAGTTTAATAACTCTATCTCCTACCCATGGCGCCTGCAATTGAAACACAACGAGTTTAATGGGAAGGCAAACCACAGGCAGAGTGAGTAGGGATCAAAGAAACAAATCTATTTTATATATAAAATAAAGCTTTTGATATTGTGATGCCAAATGGATTAACCAGGAGAATGTGCTGAAAGGAAACAAGCATCTCCCCATTCAATATTTATATATCCCTAGATAACAGCCTTCATTGAGATGGATTTGCCAGAGTTACAGTGCTGAGCATCCTTTTATGGTTAGTTTCTCAATTTTATGCCTAACAATAAATGGCAGTGATGCTTTTTATTAGAAATGCACAACAGCTGGATTTGGCATGAAGTTCAAAATCTGATTCCAAAAATGGCAGCAATTTATGAAGCTTTGACAAAAACACATAAACGCAATAATACTGATTCTTCTGACTTCCGCTTCACAGATATGACACATGCACTTATGGCTCAATATAAATGAATAATAACAACAGTAATAATGATTAATTTCCTTCTCGCCTTTCAGACTTCACCTTTGAAACTCTGCACAGCTTTTTCTTACCTCCATTACTGCTAAAATTCCCTCACGTTAATCTTTCTTTTAATATTATTGGTTATATTGCAACATCTCCAGAGGTTGCAACACTTTAAGGCTTCATTGTAAAAAAATGGGACCAATTTGTTCTGTTGCCAACACAGACTCTCCATACTGAAGGGTTTATGATCTAATTACAGGTAAGACAGAAGTAGTCAAACATATACAACATGAAAAAATTTCCTATTGTCTGTTGTAATCTACTTAATCCCTCGTTTCTCTCTTTTATTCATCTTGTCACACCCTGTATAGATAGGATGTCTTCCCATGATTGGTGTACAAGATCTGTATTGGCTCAATTCAGACCTTAGCTTAAAGTACTGTTCTTTGTGAAGCTCCTCAATGCCAATTCACCAAAAGAAAACTTCACAGAATCACAGAATCACAGAATCACAGAATATTAGGGGTTGGAAGGGACCTCTGTGGGTCATCTAGTCCAACCCCCCTGCCAAAGCAGGGTCACCTACAGCAGGCTGCACAGGATCTTGTCCAGGCGGGGCTTGAATATCTCCAGAGAAGGAGACTC
>Ga0065711_1007474_pt1 | contig 28064 bp, 21 predicted proteins | sample Hoacrofraction12_FD_59098 | JGI IMG/M metagenome (GOLD analysis project Ga0065711, IMG submission 59098) | Hoatzin crop microbial communities from Cojedes, Venezuela - Epithelial fraction 12 v2 (version 2) | ecosystem: Host-associated > Birds > Digestive system > Esophagus > Crop | place...
ACTTGTTCTCCAGACCCCTCACCAGCCTCGCTGCCCTTCTCTGGACACGCTCCAGCCCCTCAATGTCCTTCTTGGAGTGAGGGGCCCAACACTGAACACAGCACTCGAAGTGCAGCCTCACCAGTGCTGAGTACAGGGGCACGATCCCCTCCGTGCTCCTGCTGGCCACACCATTCCTGATCCAAGCCAGGATGCCCTTGGCCTTCTTGGCCACCCAGGCACACTGCTGGCTCATGTTCAGCCGGCTGTCGACCAACACCCCAAGGTCGTTTTCCGCCAGGCAGCTCTCCGGTCACTCCTCCCCAAGCCTGGAGCATTGCATGGGGTTGTTGTGACCCAGGTGCAGGACCCGACACTTGGCCTTGTTGAACCTCTTACAACTAACCTTGGCCCATCGATCCAGCCTGTCCAGATCCCTCTGCAGAGCCTTCCTACCCCCCGAGCAGACTGACACTCCCACCCAGCTTGGTGTCATCTGCAAACTCACTGAGGGAGCACTCAATCCCCTCATTCAGACCACTGATAAAGAGGTTAAACAAGACCAGACCCAAAGCTGAGCCCTGGGGAGCACCACTCGTGACCGGCCGCCAGCTGGACTGAACTCCATTCACCACCACTCTCTGCGCTCGGTCATTCAGCCAGTTCTTTATCCAGCAGAGAGTACACCCATCCAAACCATGGGCAGCTAATTTCTCCATGGACTTTAGGTGTACAGACCAGATACATGTATCAGATCATTGTGCCAGATTTTACTTTTTACTTACACACTGTGACATTTTAGCTCTTACTCTGCTAAGTACATTGTTTTAGTTATCCTTATACTTTTATCTAGCTGCCTTTTCTTGAAGGGAATCAGTGAATCATTGGAAAGAAAAGCTGCCAAGAGCAATAACCACTTCATGTGGCAGGATTTTTACGTAGAAATATTTTTTTGCTCACTTTAAAGGAAAAGCTATGTTTAGAAGAGGTTTGAAAAACATTGCACAGTTTGTATTTTTTGGTTATTAGAAAGAAGAAAAGGAGATAGCAAAATAATCTGTTAAATACATCACCACTGCCTCACAAGTTTGCTCTCTATATAGAATAACAGAAAATAAGGTGATTCAAGAGATCACTGAATTCATCTTTCTGTCACAGGATTAAGTACATCTAAATGATTCTTAGCAGAAGTTCACAGGATCTCCACCACCAGAGGGGTTTTCCAGCCTTTTCAGGCAGTTCCCTTCCAGTGTCTCCCTAACCTTCTGGCTAGAAATGTTTTCCTACGCCGAACTTGCAGCTCCTTTGCTTTGATTCAAGCCCATGCTACCCCCAGTGAAGCTGAAGAACGATTTACCTACAGATACATTGGTTACACCTCTCTTTGCATCAGTCTAACACCACATACAAAAAGCGCTACCATATCTTCACTCAGCCTTTTCTTATGCTAACAACTTCCACTTCTTACAATCTTTCTTTAAAAAACATATTTATTATCCCTCCCATATCTCCTCTTAAACCTGGCTCTATGCTTTATGGCAAGGTTGTGAGAATAACTTTAGTGTCGCTTTGGTTGAAGTTGTTTATATTTTCTTAGTGCCCAGAAGGTCCTAGTAAATACCCCACTAGCTGCTAACTCTTCCAAGGTAGAGAAAATCACAGCGCTACAAAAGCGCTGAGAGCTACAGAGCTCCTGCTAATTCTCAGCTACTTGAAAGATACGCAGGTCCACTATTATACCGAGATAGGTACATGTACGTACATACGTAACTACCTAGGTAAAAACATACCACCACACATGACATAACCGAGGATGACTCCCTCTTGTCACGATAAGGTCCAGCAGGCCTTCCACTCAGCGAGTACCAGCGACCTGGCCCTGGGAAATCATGCAGCAGTTACAGTCATGGGCTTCCCTCCACTTCCTCCATTCTCTTGGGACATGGTCATCTTTCACAGTTATGATAAAATCATACCTAGAAAAGCTCTGATTTCCATAATCTCTTATTCCCCAGACTCCTCCTGGAAAACACCCTCCCTAACCTCAGACACATATCAGCCTTGCTGCAGTTCCTACATTATTGGGAGAAGGTGGACCACCACCAGGGAAATGGCCTCCTCCCAAGCTATCTGCTCTTCTGAAGACAACAGACAACACTGGCTGCATTGTGGCAGCAGTAAGGGGATGAATAATGCGGCCAAGACAATCACAGTGATTGAGAAAGCTGTCCAAAATTAGATGGAAAAGCGAAGGCTATTACCCAAACTTAACTTCTAGTCCAGCTCTGTTCACTTCTCATGTCAAAATAGGCTTAAAAATGCATCTAGTATGAGCTCATGAATGCTATTACAATGAAATTACAGTCTTATTACAAAGGCAACAATGTAACTGGCATGAAAGAAAATCTTACTATTAAGAAAACATGTGGTTTCGCACTGCAATAACCTCAAGAACATGTTTATGAAAGACAGACACTAGTTTTCAGTTCTCAGTTGTCTTACTTGAAAAAGTGAAACAAACCTATGAAAAGGAGCTGCTGGTGGAAAGCCTTCTGGATTACAAAGCAGCATTAACATCACTCAGCGTCTCTTCCCCAAAAACATGTTACTACACATAAGCTTGAAGTTAAGCTTGTGCAAGTCTCTAAACAATTGCAGATAAAGCCTTGCAGTTACGGTTTTTAGCATTGCTAAAGATAAGCAAATTTATATTACACTAGCTTGGTTATTAAGTTTTCCCCCCTATAAAATTATAAAATTATAATTATAAATTATAAAAATTGAAAATATTGACTACTTGGTTTTGTTTCACCCCCCCGTTTATTATTTCCCCCAGCTACTCTCCAAACAGTTATGATGAGACAACATGCATGAGTCCTAAAAAATAAAACTACTGGGTACAGCCTGAAGACCATCTTGTGAACTTCACTGTTGTTAATAGGACAAGGCCAAGAAACCTGTACATGCTACAACTGTCAAAGCTACTCCTCCATCTCCCACCTCTTTTCCCCCTTCCCCTGTTCACCAACACGTTCAGCCAGCCAATGCGACCTGCCCTACACCCACACCCCACAAGACCCACCAGCGCACGCAAGCTGGGCATGGGTTTCGGCAGTTCCTGCCCCGATGACACAGCGCATTGCGCAGCACAGTCTGATACCGAAGTTAAAGGATTCCTTTATTGCAAGAGAATTAGTGGTACATTCAGGGCTTTCAATCACCAAATCTAACTGATGAGAAGCTTCCCTAAGATAGCACAAAATCTTTATTGACAGCCAAATTCCTCACTGTCTCCAAAGCAAAACTACAGATATTAAAGATATTACCACAACATAGCTGTAGTGCAAATAAGCTTGAGCAAATGAATTTCTTGGTGCAATTCATTATGTATTTGCATTTGGTAGGATAAATACTTGATTTCCAGGATTTAGTGCTGATGAAGGTCAGAAAATTTTAGATTGTTGTCTGTCCTACAACCAGCCCTCCACTGTATACACGAGATCTCATTCTGGGGGAAAAAATACCTAAATTATTTTGGGGAGACCGTAAGCTATGCAAAAATACCAGCTGCAGTTGCGATGATTTACTGACACTGATAACCAACTTCAGCTACAAGTTATTGGCAACTTTCACACTTCTCAAAATCAAAATTCCTGCTGCAGCCAAGAGCTGTAACCTTTCCTAATGCTCTGAACACCACTTCGTTTTGTAAAGAGACCGAAATATTCATATATTCTCATTTGCATGTACTGTATCAGCATGAGTGTAGGCAGTTGACAAAGATATGTTGTAGTCATCCAGAATCCCTATTTTTAATGAACTAAATTCAGTTCAGATGTATACCTGGGTTACTGAGTCAAACACAGCAGCGGAGCGATTTTGTGCAACCAACTTTTAAGATTAGCCAGGTGTGAGAGCTGAAACTAGTGCTCAGTGAAATAATAAATCAATCTAGTAAGATGAAACAATCAAGTCTGTTCTATTCATGGAACAAAGTAATCTGAAACAACTGAATTTTGACTCTGCAATTACGAATGCTCTTGGTCTCCCATGAGGCAGGAATGATAAGGAAACATACACAGATTTGTAATTAATTTTCTAAGAGAGCTTGAGACCAGGCCAGGATTCATTTTAAAGTTATCATTTCAGCTTTTAAGAAATGCAAAGCTCTTCTCTAGGGAAGCTTAAGCTTGTGGTTCTATACTGAAAGTAGCTCAAAACCACAGCAAATGTACTTTAATTTAAAATATTACAATTTCCAATTCTTAAAATTAATAATGTAAATTCTACTAGTTTATTTGAAACAGTTTGTCCATGTATTTTTAAAGATGTTATTGAGAAATGAAAGGTGTTATGAAGGTAAGATTAGAGGTTTTATAACAGGCATGTTTTAAAAATCTCCCAAATCCAACAGACAGACAAATATTGTTGATCTCTACATTACAGCATAGCTCTAAAATCTGAGAATACGTGTACCTGTAAACATGGCAGTAAGCCTGGATACTGCATTCTTATTATCCATTTGAGAAAAAAAATATATATCAACAATAAATCTAGTGAAAAATAAGTGTGAGTACATTTTTGTTTCACCAATACATTGTCAGCTGTATATATACAGAAATTGAGAACTACCCGTAGCCTCTACGGGAACCCTTTTGACACATTTTCCTTTCAAAATGGCCTCTTCTGAAAAATAAATCTTCCTGTGAAAAATCTGTTGACATCTGAATTTTATTCCGTTCTCACGTTCTTGACCATCGTTAATCACTATCTGTATCTAAACGGATTGGTTTCTAACCTTCCATCACTCTGGGCTTGTGAAATGGTTTCAAAAATTATTTAGCTCAGAAGTGAAAAAATATGAGGAGTAAGTTAAGCAAAAGTTATAGTGGACTCAGAAAAAAGGATTAATTTAAACATGTCACATTCAAAGGAATTCAGAATATTCATTAATACTTTTTTCCTCTTTCTGCCAACTGTAGAAAAGATGTTTCCTTTTACAAATATGAATTCTTACTCCACTCCTTTACAATCTAATTAAATGTTCCGAGCCCCTGTATGGGTACCAAGTTGCACTTTAACTCTGGCTAACCACTCGGCATCAATCCTTGCAAAGTTACTACCTTACGCACGCCCTGTCTCACTGCACCAGAGCTAGGGCTTTCTAAAAGGCTCTGAAACGGTTTTCTGGCCAGCAAGGATTGAAATGATAACTTGTGTTCCTGCTCAAAAACGTCACTATGCTATTTAACACATCTTAAAACCAGGACACGCTGCAATGGGAAAACCAGCTAATCTTGCTGGCACGGTTAGCCAAGTCAGGAGAGGGTTCAACCCCTGATTAACGTAGCAGTGCTGGAAGAGGCTGCCCGTTGCGGTTAAACTAGCAAAAATACATTTTTTTCCACTCATGAGGATCATTTTACTATGCCAACCCAATGTGTAGCTTATCTGACAAAGATGGGTCTGCACTACGAGTAATTTGGCAGTATTATTGCAACTTTCCTGAGGCAAACATCGCACGGCGCACCTCCAGCCAGTTCTAAATGTGAACTGAAAGCACACGAGCTGTCCTGCTTGGAGACCCACTTGTGGTCTCGTCTACCCTCCGGAGAGATACAGGTTGCTCCCAGTCTTTAAGTTGGTTCACCCAGAAGCAGCTCAGCTGTCATCATATTACAGAGTAGTGTTGATACACCCTTAATACTCACAGCAACAAGGCTTATGAGAAATAAAACGGCCCACGTAGTCACCTGGGGAACACTAGTAAAATTCTGCACTTCATCTGCCATGTCCATGCATGTGGTGGTGGTGTTTCTGGGATGGGCTGACTCTGGTACAAATTTGTTCAAAGGGCAAGACTTTTTCACTTCTGAAATCTGAAACTAGCTGTCAGTGTTCCCTCCAGCAGCAAATAACTCTGGATTCCAGGAAACATTTTCATCAAATTTTGCTCACCCTCTCATTAAAAACAATGATGAAAAACACCCATCAGAGCAAACTGAGAAAGAACTGGCCTTCCTCCTTAAAACACCTGCGATGGTGTATTCAGATGTCTCATGTACTGAAATGTTTCTCAGTAACATCACAAATGAAGGCTGTTCTTCAAGCAGACTAGAACAGGATAAGGAGCTGTCACTGCACCAGCTAAGGAAAAAGGAAACTTTGTAGGAGCCTTGAACCAACACACAGAATCATAGGTGGGAAAAGATCACCAAGTCCAACCATCAACCCAGCACCACCATGCCTACTATACCATATCCTGAAGTGCCATATCTACACATTTTTTAAACACCTCCTGGGAAGGTGAATCCACCACCTCCCTGGGCAGCCTGTTCCAATGTCTGACGACTCTGTCAGTAAAGAAATCTTTCCCAGAAACCAATCTAAACCTCCCCTGACACAACTTGAGGTCATTGCCTCTCGTCCCATTGCTAGCTACCTGGGAGAAGAGACCAACACCCACCTCACTGCACCCTCCTTTCAGGTAGCTGTAGAGGGCAGTAAGGTCCCGCCTCAGCCTCCTCTTCTCCAGACTCAACAGTCCCAGCTCCCTCAGCCACTCCTCACCAGACTTGTTCTCCAGACCCCTCACCAGCCTCACTGCCCTTCTCTGGACATGCTCCAGCCCCTCAATGTCCTTCTTGTAGTGAGGGGCTCAACACTGAACACAGCACTCGAGGTGCAGCCTCACCAGTCCGAGTACAGGGGTACGATCCCCTCCCTGCTCCTGCTGGCCACACCATTCCTGATCCAAGCCAGGATGCCCTTGGCCTTCTTGGCCACCTGGGCACACTGCTGGCTCACGTTCAGCCGGCTGTTGACCAACACCCCAAGGTCCTTTTCCATCGAGCAGATTTCCAGCCACTCCTCCCCAAGCCTGGAGCATCACATGGGGTTGTTGTGACCCAAGTGCAGGACCTGGCATTCGGCCTTGTTGAAACCCATACAACTAACCTTGGCCCATCGATCCAGCCTGTCCAGATCCCTCTGCAGAGCCTTCCTACCCCCCGAGCAGATTGACACTCCCACCCAGCTTGGTGTCATCTGCAAACTCACTGAGGGAGCACTCAATCCCCTCATTCAGACCACTGATGAAGATGTTAAACAAGACCAGACCCAAAGCTGAGCCCTGGGGAGCACCACTCGTGACCGGCCGCCAGCTGGATTGAACTCCATTCACCACCGCTCTCTGCGCTCGGTCATTCAGCCAGTTCTTTATCCAGCAGAGAGCACACCCATCCAACCATGGGCAGACAGTTTCTCCAGGAGGATGCTGTGGGGAGCAGTGTCAAAGGCCTTACTAAAGTCCAGGTAGACAACATCCAGAGCCTTTCCCCTCACCCACTAGGCAGGTCACCTGGTCACAGAAGGAGATCAGGTTGGTCAAGCAGGACCTGCCTTTCATGAACCCATGCTGGCTGGGCCTAATCCCCTAGTTGTCCTTCACGTACCCGGTGAGCGCACTCAGGATGAATCACTCCATAATCTTTCCCATGTTGGAGAGAAAAATTGTATTGTAGAGGTTGGGAGTAATTTCCTTTCACCTGTTCTTTTGCCTCATTCCTGTTAAACACACCAGCCTCACACCACAGTAGAAAATGCCATTTTTCACTACTATACTCTTAAAGAATACATTAAAAAGCTGGATTTAAGCGCAGTATGTGCCTGTGCTACTGCAACCATCCTAGCTCATAGCCATTCTAATTAAAAAAACTAAGTTCTGGAGCCCCAAGAACACCAAATTGTTAACAAGAACTTAATTTTGAAAGTTACAAGGCAGCAGGACCAAGAAAAATGCCACTGAATCCTTTGTCCTCTCCTCTTAGGCAGAAATACTTTCAGGACAAAAGAAAGGACAATTTTTAGTAGTCAGAACAGCAGGTGTGGAGGTTGCCAAGCAGAAGGAAAAAAGGCATGCAGAGCAACAGAAAAGTGGCTTTCAACAATTTATCTTTTTTTTTTTTCTCTAGCATGCATTTTTGGAAGCAAAAAACCAAGTAAAACAAAGCTGTGCTGCTGGTGGTGACATCACAGGCTGCGACATTTGTTTCATGTCGTTTTACAGGATTTAAAAAGTGCTTATTTTCTGTCTAGCTTGGGGTTTCTGCAGATTTTTTGCTGTGCATAGAAGTAGGTGTGAGAGAAGCTACTTGAAAAGACTGGTATAGAATTCCATAGAAATCCTGTTTCTTGACCTCACCTGGATCAAGCACTGAACAGCTCCTCCCCACTGAAGCCAGTGGGGTTGAACAAAAATACAGGAATGTACCAGAAGCATTAATTGCAGACCAAAACCACAGTTCCTTTAGAATAGGCTTCCTTTGTTTAGTATTCATGTGTATATGCTCAGGGGGCAGGCATACATCATACACACAGAGCACACTGTCCTACAACGGTACCTATGACACCTAGCCACGAGCCACCGACATCAACACGGTACTTTGCTCCGTACAGCCACGTGCCTAAGAAACGGCTCCATCTGAAACACTTGCCATCTATAATTACAGCAGTACACAGAGAACAACTTGTATGGAACAGATGCTGCAAGGAGGCTCTGCAAGGCTCATGTAGAGGTTGGGAGGGAGCGAAGCGAAGCTCACACCTGAAACAGGTTCTGGCATGGTGTTCTGGGTCATTCCAGCACAAAGCTGGCACTGGCTGCAGGTGACCTATACGTACCCTTGCCTCTGCACAGTGATTAGAATAGTTCACTTTGCTGAAAAACTCCAGTATCGATATGGATTAATTTTACATTTTTAAACAGCAAAGCTTAAAAACAAAAATTAAATGAAATGACTCCATGACACAACTGCGCTAAGTGCCATCACGAAGACTGATGAATATAGCTGGTTTCACATGGAGTCCCACTGGATTCATCCGGGTGCAAACTTGTGTCACTACTGAAATAAAGTTTTGCTGTCAGCTGCACGTGAAACACAGTTTCACCTTTGCTTGGTAGGTGCAAGCCTGGTAGGAAGTCGATGGGCGCACACTATGTGCTGGAGACTGTAAAATGACCACCTCGCACCCAGATCAACAGTAAACGACCCTGGACACAGGCTCACGACTACAAAGCAACTGACGGAGGAACCACCGCCCTTGTGGATGTGTCCGCCTCCGAGCTGACAATTCTGCTCTACTGTGGCAAACAAAATATTCCTAAAACACCATTTTCCCATCTTTCTGTAAGCCAGTGCTATGTTTCTAGCTTCAGCATCCTTCTAAATCCAGCCTGCCTCAGCATGCACTATCGGTGAGCACCTCACAACTTGTAGATGGCAAGTACACCAGGTCATGCACAACATAAGCATGACCCAGCCACGTATTTCTGTTCAGCTCAGCTGGTTTATGCTATCTAAGTTTCCTCTGCATAGAGAGGGGCATTTATTTTTTGCATCTTGTGCCAAGTAACTTTACCATAGCGTTTTGATTAGCTCCTTAGCTAACTTTTAATTACGTTTCAGGGTAAAATGCCAGCTTTACTGACGTCAGTGGGAGTTTTACCTTGAAGCCAAGTGGATCAGCTTTTTACATCAGATGCTCACATCCGTAGGAAGAACTACTACTTGTCTTCTGGTTGTAGTACCCAATAGTTCCATTTGACAGAACTTTCTGAAACAGTTCCTCTGACAGTGTCATCCATTTCCTATTTACCTTACAGACCAGTACACAGAAGATCATCAGTAGAACACATCAAGTCCAAATAATTCAGATGTAAGCAAGACAGTACGGCGTTCATCATATGTCACACAGCAAAGATATTACTAGCAAACAATACTGCAGTCATGCAGTCCATTTCTTCTCCCACATATTTTAGAGTCTAAACAAATGGCAAAAGACAAGTGGAGAGGTGATACTATTTCTGTTTTACAGAAAAAAAGCTGATGCACAGAGCAGTTACAGTCATAAAGGAAAAATACATCATATTTGGGAACTGTACATCAAGTTTCTAGGTCTAATGCCTTCAACAGGAAACACTGATTAAAAACGCCATGCTCTTGTGAAAACTGAGCAGGGTAGCAAAAGAAAACAAAAATTAAAAAAACCCAGACCCGTTACCTATGAGACTATAATCTCACTTAATGTTTAAATGATTTTCATGAAGTTTACACACAAAAGAGAGCACGGATAGGTAACTCTGCTGTACACTACTTCGTAACGGTTAACTCTGAAGTCATTATAAGCCATAGTGGCAGTCAGAAGTTTAACTTACAACGTTCTGCTGGGAATTAGATGCCAGCTACTGTGTCTTTGAGATACTCCTACAAAGTCTCCTACAATGTCCCAAAGAACTTAAAAGAGAATCATTTAACCTGTGTATAATTAAATACACACCGCAATTTACTGAAAGATTGAGAAGAAAGGATACAGGGGTACCCGTGTCACTTTAAACCATCCTTGCAGAAAACAAGCTTAGGTATCTTCGAAGAGCCATACTTGCGTTCGGAGATAGTGAGGAATGGGACGTAACTTGGACATGTTAAAGAAGCAAAATAAGAACGCAGAGTTTTAAATCACAAGAATGACTTTAAAAATGAGATGCTTTGTTTCTGGAAATTCTGGCCGAATAACTGCGTTTCCTCTCTGCAATAACACCACATCATAGGCATCACCTCACCCAAGTCTATGTAAAGCACCCCTCATCGGCACAGGGAACCGTTTCTCACAGTCTGGTCCCAGTGATCCATTCTTTTGGGTATTTTTGCAGTATGAAATTGGTTACATTTTTTAAGTGACTTTATTATCCTGTAATACAGCTAGTTTTAGCTATTTTGCTTGAATGAGGAACACATAAAACTTTTCATAAAAACTGATCATAAAACATGACAAAAAAAAAGCTGCTGCTACAGCATCTAAGGTGGTGGGGCACAATATGCATGCAAATATTATGAGCAGAGTATTGTTTTAATCCTAGTATCGCAATGCATTTTCAAGGGCTGTTCCCAAACATCATATCTGTGGTGACAAAATTTTTTGACCCTCTTGTCTAATAAAAATATAATCCTTTTGGCAGCCGTCACAGATGCTCAATCTGCAATGATCTTTTCACTACCCGTAAGGCCTCTGATGCCCACTATGTAATGTATTTATCAGTATGGATGAAGTCATCTACCCTAGACAATCAATTGCGCCTTGGGACAAGTCGGAACATTGGCAGAATTAAGAAAGATTTCAAAGCCCTGGGGTGAAAGCAAAAAGTTTTGGTGCCCAAGTTATCTTTTCCTCCATTTTACCAGTTGGAGGAAGGGGATCAGCTAGAAACAGGCGCATTACGGGTATCAACTCTTGGCTTTGTGGCTGGTGCCGCCATGAGGGTTTTGGTTTCTGTGACAATGGGACTTTCTTCAATGACTGTTACTATACAGTTCTTTCATTGTTTCTATAAATGTCTGCTCCTCTCTGGAGTTCTTGCCAGCATGGATACTTTTTATCTGAATGACTTCTAGCGATTAGTTGTAAATAAATAGTAAATGCTATTGTACCAGTTTAACATGTTATTTTTGCATTACAAAAGGGCTGATCTTCCCTTGCTGTATCACTTCTAATTTTGTATATCCTTTTGCATCTCACCTTCCAATAAACAGTTTCAGTCTTTTCACTATTCTCTCTGGAGCAAGTCTTGTGTCAGCTGTCATGTGAGAAACATGGGACAAACTCAAGAGTCCTTGATTAGGAAGCTAGAATTATCTTTTAATAAGTCTCAGATCATAATGCTTATTTCAAAGTTGCACTCAGAAAATGAAAGACTATTGAAACACCAATCAGTCTGAAGTAGTAACAAAATGGTTTCAAAATGCTTGAGACTGATGTCTACACAGCTTAAAAATTGTGTTTTCTTTGAGAAGGTACATCACAGTAGTTCAGAAACCCTACCAATTAGAAACACTATCCAGTGAGTAACAACAACTCAGTTTAAAGGAGGCCTTATTCTTAACCTGATACACTTCTAGCTAAGAGCCAGTTACTCTTAGAGGATGATTCTGGGTCGTATTTTTTCCCCCACTACTGTCTTTACCTGAACTGTACACTGAAAATGTCAAACAAAAAGGGTAAAACTGCAGTTTCATCTTGCTCATAAGCTCCAAGCACAGCAGCTTCTGCAGGCGATTTTCAACAGCTGAATTTCCAAAGCAAGTCACGCAACTCATCATCCTCCTCATATTGTAAGGTAATTAGCAATAAATGGGAAGGCCACTCTAACTCACAGAAATCTCTCTCAGACTAAAAAGAAAACTCACCTTGAAGTACAGCACTGATCAAGAAAGAATTTAAGAAAAATCACACTTAGGAAAATGCTTCTCAGTTAATCAGGCTTGCAGCTTAAAACTGCAGCACTGTGGGCATCAAGTTCCACTTCATCCTTCACAGAAAGGCTCCTAAGGGGGGTAGGCACCTGCACTGTAACTGCCGTCCAATGTCATAAACCTGGCCACAAAGCGACTCTTCAGATGGAGACTACTGCAAAATATGCTCAGCCATGAGACCAAAGTTCATCTGCAGAAGTGATAATCTTCTTCAGTGAAGTCAAGAGGTAGCAACCAGAACTTCAACATCACGGTTGGCTTCCTTGCACGGCACAGTCATTTTGATAATTAATAAAGATAAAAGTTGCCAAAAGCACACATCTAAGAATCACTGATGTATATAAAAGAGTAAGCCTATTTATTTATCTAGTAAAAAAAAATACCTGGGATCTTCAAGTAGATACAGCAAGCCATAAAGAAATACAGAAAGCGTTGTTTGTTAAAATAAGGAAAAATGGCTTGGAATGAACACAAATATGACAATCAATGCTTACAATTCAACAAGCAATAAGAAAAGCCAAAGCAGCCATGCATGTAGCAACAGACAGACTTCTGACCTAAAGATCTGACTGCTCAGTGCGTGCCACACAAGACAAACAGACGCACTTCGGAGATGTGTGGGGATATCAGCTCCACGGACTCGAACCAAGCTGTTAATAAAGCACTGTCTCAGCTGCAGCTGTATAACACAGCCAGTTCAGAAGAATATCCACACGAAGGGTAACAGAGCATTTTCAAGCGAAGTAATCCATTTAAAAACCCAAGCAGTCGTATTGGTGTGACTAGCCACAAACATTTTCAGCCCTTCTGTGGGAACACAGCGATCAGCATGTTTTTTGAAAGCCAGTATTACTGTTAAAAAGGCAGATCTCCCCTAGGTTTCAGAGTAAACCAGTGCATGAAAGTGCTCCCAGTTAACCTGAAGCAAGTGTTTGGGTTCTGTGGTTTGTCTTCTAGGTGGTGAAAAACTGCATTCAGCCTTACATAACACACGAGCGTGTCAGTGGGTCCCTGTAACCACTCACACAGAGAGAGCACCAGTACCACCAGGAACATCAGTGAAAACTTCCNTCTCGGTCTCATAACAAGGGAGAGGNGTCCCAGTTATCCACCTTGTCTCCANCNGTCCGCCTCTTCTCCAGTCAGCCTNCCCATCGTACTAACAAGCTACCAGCTGGCAGGAAAGCAGNATTTCCAAGAAGACAACAGAAAAACAGCACAGGGAGCCAGCGGAGACACGCGTGGCACATGAAACACAAACCCCTTGAACGTGGGGGCCTCCTGCAGCACGTCTCCTAGCTGCAAAGGTAGCTCTTCCAGCACGCAAGGAAGCTTCTGGCAGAGCGCGAGCAGAGGCAGACCAAGGAAAATGTGCGCGCATGTCTGTGCGTTTAAGACAGAGAATGCAACGCAAGTCTAAAAGTAATCTGGTTTTACTACAAGTAGTTACACAGTGGGCACCACTGCAAAAGCGTTTCCACTCTAATGGATCTATCAACTTGTCAACACTACACTGGGGCACCTAATTAGCCTGCTGCTTTTTTATCTACCTTGCATCATGTTTCAATTTGCCTTTGTAGTTGGAGCATGAAAAACATTCTGGAAAGGTTTGTTGTGCCCTCAGAAAAAAAAAAAAATGTCATGAGCTTTAAGTGTTTATATTGTACCACATATACTTATGTCATCTATTTTTACTACTAAAAGCCAGACTAAAGCTTCTTTGCTTTTAATAAAATTTATTATTGAAAATAAACACTCTTTGTATATTCCGTATAATTCATATTGTTCTGTCACGCAAACACATTGTTCAGATTGTTCATTCGTATGAAGATAAACACGTTAATTCTCCCACTGGCTTAGCACTATGCAAAAATTAATGCACTTTAAAGCTACCCATAATATAACTCAAAAAATCAATACTTCGATCCTTCAAAACCTTCTTACTGGAAAAAGATTACCAGATAATTAAAGCAAGCTGTTTTTCATCAGGAAAATCAGCAGTTTTATAACACAAAAAACCTACTGGTGCAGACATTAATATTTTCTCCACTGTCACAAACCTGATTCAGTTTGAAAGCGTGCATACAGATAATTTCCACATATTTAAGCACAGTCTGCAGACAGCAGCTAACAGCCTCCAGTGGTACTCTCTATTTTTCAGTCATGCACAGGCTAAAAATCTACCCAGTTGCTTCAGCACTCCACGACCAACTGACAACTTAGGTCTTCAGCGTGCTATCAAGTATAACAGAAATAAACATCCGCCCAACAGCGCTGACACGTCGTCGTGAGCACACACCCTCTCCCCTGTGCGAGCAGAGCTCTGTCACAGCATCGCAACACAGGAGTACCAACGCAACCTGCTCTGCTCAGAGTTTGCACAGTGAGAGCCAGACTGAAAAAAAATCGAAGATCCTACTTCCCTTCATGGACTTGGACTGCTTTGATGTTTCACACTTTTAAGAATAAGCTTTTTAAAGACAAAAATTATTCTGTCATTAATGACAAGCAGCATAACTTCTTTTCAAACACTAGGAAGTTTTACTTCTGGAGAACAAGTGATGTGAAAGTGATTTCGCCCCTGTTATTTGAAAGATTTCAGTAGCATTTTCAGACAATGTATTTTCAGGCATTCATCCTAAGTGACAACAAATATTCTTTGGATATTAATATTATTTTTCTGCTGAAGTATTTTGAAGGGTTTTAAAATCTGGCAAGTATATTCGTACTGCCTTAACAAAAAGATTCCCCATTTGTGTGTAACAGTTTGACTTTTACCCTTCGGATTTTGCAGCCATCGCTTTGCTAGTCCTTTTGATCACCAAGACAGAAAGTCAGAATACGTCATGTAAGCAACATGTGGGAGTAGAAACGGACATCAAGGATTTCAAAGCATTCTTGGATTTAATTTAATTACAGAAAACTTGCCTCTAAAAGTTGACTATTACGTGTACTTCACAATGCCATGAAAATAGCATTTCAGGCTTTGTCCTCAGTTTTTTGTGCTAAAAATAATTGAAAATCCAAGTTATCTGTTCTTCTTTAATGATTACCACTTTGAGCAGCCCTAATGCTGGGAACTCACATCCTCACACAAGCAGGGCCACGCCAGCACCGGCAGCGCTGCGCAGATGCCCCGAAGTCGCACTGCAGCTGCTGCCTGCAACTGGGCGAAGCAGCAGCCACACCGCCCTGCACGGCGTTGTGTGCGGTGTGTATGGGACACGCAGCGCATACGCGACCCGAGTGAGGTGTGTGCTATACACGATATACACCATAGCTGTAGTCTGTATATGCAGCACATAAGATATATGTGATATATGCTGTACATAATATATGTGGTATATATGTGATATATGCGATATGCACAATATGTTATATACACGGCATATATGATATGATAGATATACAGAATATACATGATATGACAGAATACACAGTATGAGCTATATAAACAAAATACATGATATGAGGTAACAATATGAGGTAACAAGACCTTGTTTTTTGATAGTTCCTCATGAGATTAGTCATGTTCCACCATAGTGACCCCTCCTGTCTGGACTTGTTGTGTGCTCGAAGAACAGCACAGAACAGGCTTAGAAAAACAGGAATGACTCAGACCCTCGTGCAGTCCTGAACCCTGAGTGACCAGCAGAGCAATGACGTACATCACCACAATGCACACTGCGCGTGCAGTGTAACAAAAACTGCAAGCATGGGCGAGTTCGTGAAGTTGTTTCCAGTTAATAGCTGGATCTTTTGGAATCTGCCTGAATTGAGCTAGATATAATAGTACATTTTCTCAAGCTGCTAAAAGTGACAAACCAGATTTTCAAACCCACTAAAATATGTTTTCAAGCCTATTCCACAAGCCTGTTTACTGTCTTTCAGTAAAAATGACCTATTAACTAGGCAGAAACACAGTGTGCTACATAAACGGAAACAAGAAACTAGTGAGAGATAGGATACTAATAAAAATGAAGCGTGAGAAGATGGACCAATGACTGAGAAAGCTTCTCAGCAAGAAGGTTCAGGAATGAAAAGGATGCTGCACACGCGAAGCAAGTTTATGGAAAACAAAGGCGAGAGTCCAAATGAACAAGTAGTTATCTTTGGGTAATAAAAGCTCATTTCTTTCAGAAGTTCAGGAAAATGTACTTAGTTAAAAACGTTAGCAGTTACTCATTACTGATAACTGGACTACCAGGAACAGGGAAAGTATTTTTGAACACTAACAGTTAAAAGAGTTTTCTGCCCTAAATACACTTTGAAACTAAAAGCAGTTGTGAAGAATGAAAATTCACAGACTGTTCCAGTCCTTTTCAGAATCACTGTAGCTAAGGAAGGACGTCAGTGGAAACAACCGGAAGAGCAGTATTTCTCACTTCCACAGTAACCATCATGTACTACTTCATCATTGAGCAACGTGTTAAGTCACTTTACAAACTACCTGGAAAGCACAATTCCTTCCGCACTTGAAACACTGTCAGTTTTGTTACCCAGTGCCTCAGACCCAAGTGACTCTGCTAATGTCTGCTTCATTTTAGCCCACGTCTGTTTACTTGGTACCATGCAACAGGCACCTTTGTGTGATTTGCACCGACTCACATCTCCCTCCCCTATCTCCAAAGAATACAAATGTTAACCATTACCACCCTATGAGAACAAGCTACAGAATTCAAGACACTTCAACAAACAAAATACTAATTTACTTACTAGACTAACTAGCTACACCACGCTGCACACACCTGTGAAGGGCCTTACTTGAAATGTCAGCCTTGCTACTGTCAAGCAGTAGTGACTACACAAGGCTTTGGTTTTCCGTGCACGAGAGCTCTGCTGTCTTAGCTTGATCTAATGTCCAAGATCAACTTCATCAAAAGGATGGACTAAGTATTTACCCAGTAACACATATTAAGAAAACGGAGATATCGAGAACAAGTCTTCTGGGTGAGCTTAGATCATCTAAAGTAGGAACTGCCTGCTGGCCAATGGTGACGGACTGACTAGCTGGGATCACTGCTCTTGCTTCCCATCTCTAGACACAACCTCGGGAAGCGCCCAGCTCTTGTGCTAAAGGCTGCTGTACCCCAGGCTTCACTTCTAAAACCAGGTGCAGAACAGCATTCCGGGAAGCAAAACAAAACAAACCAAACCACACTAAAATGACACTCGAACAAGAAATCTGTTGTCTGTTCAATGCCTCTAACAGAAGATGGTAAGGTAAGGGTCCCGAAGCAGAAATTCCCCTGGCAGACATTTCGACGCTCCTGGGATACATCTCACTTATCTTTCAAAACTTTCTGCAGCATCGAGACCTATATCTATATTCAGTTCAATGGAGAAGGAAGCACTTTCTACATGCAAATCACTATGAGCATCTCCATTTGGAAGACCAGGAATGTGCTGCTGACTCCACTGAACGACGGCAGGTGGAGAGAGCTCAGTTGTGCAGGAATACATCCAGTTTAATGAATCACATCCTACCTACTAGCACTGAGCAGCTAAGTGTAAGACAGTTTGAAGAAACCCGATTTCCGACAGCAGTTGGTTGTCTTTTAGTCAAATCCAGCAGAGGAGGCCAACTATGGAATATCATTAGAGATAAATGAGGAACACTGCACCAACAAGAGACCAGGCTGTAACCACAACATACAACAGAGACAGAGAAAGACCACTAGAAGATGTAGAATTGAACTGTATTGAGGAAATGAGGATGCGCCAAGTGAAGCACATCCAAGTATACAGTGGACAACCACTATGAAAACTGCAAAGAACCCAAACTGTTACAAGCAAAAGCAAGTTGCCCGTGGACCTGTGGTGAACTGATAGTAAGATAACTTCTTGCCAGACGAAGAATGAGTGCAGTGACTACAAGGGGATTATTGCACTTAAGAGCATATATGAACCAGAGCTTGCATAACGTGAGAGAGAATCACATCAGTAACATATTTAATTTAAAAGCATTCTATTTAAGAGTTATGTACAGGGTTTCAGAAGAAGGTGAGCAAGACTATCAGCCTGAAATCAAACAGGCTGTTTATTACTTTTGTATGTGGCGTACAAAAGTTGGCATGGTTAGCCAAATCATGATATCAAAACTTTAAACAAACAAACGAAAAAAAACAAAAAACTTCATGGAAAGAAGTTAAACTGAGGTTCAAGAGTATGCTGTTTTCACAATGGGAGAATACAGAACAAAATGCTCAAGTGAACGAACTGAGACAGGTACAAGTCCTAGCGATACGGTGGAGGAGGAATCACCCATCGCTGAGGGTAACCATCTCGCTCACTAGACAGACCGTTCCTGTGGATATGAAACTGCTAATGCAGGGTCCAAGGACAACGTTAACATGACACAGGAAGGGACAGAACAGAGCTCAAAAAAGCTAAAGCACACCACAGCCTGTGCCTTAAGACACCACATTACAAGCGGTGTCTTTTGTCATATAGCTGTTGGAATAACATGTAAAAGCAAGAGGGTGAATAATGCACTATAAAAGAAGGTAGAACTTAGACATTGGCTGAGAAGAACCAATCACATACATAACAAGGGAGTGCGGAGAAAAACCTGGGGAGACCAATGATTCTAAGCATTTCCTATACCTTAGGCAGCCCAAGGTTATGCCTGAAGCTGTCAGAAAAACAGAATAGCTTTATGGTATCCCTTAAGGGAATGTATTCTGTAGATTATTTTCCCAGCAAATAATGTAATTAAAAAAAATCATAGATATTTTGATGATATAAAAGGTTGATGCTGACAATGCTCATGCCTTAATCTAAAAAAAAAAAAGTAAAGGAGCACTACTAGAAGATCTACACAGCTCTGGAAAGAACTAGAATTCACAGAGTAACTCAAAGAAAGAAGGCAAATCCCCTAAAAAAAATAAAAATAACATTAATACCATGTTTGGAAATCGAGGCACCTCAGACTGTTCAGAAGACCATAAGGATGCTGCGAGAAAGGGCTACTGCAAAAATAACTCAATTTTCTTCCATATCTGATCTGAGCTGCTATTGTTTGCTGCTGATCGTGTTCAACGATGGGTCTGTCTCCTCGAGATAAGCTCCTGTGAATACTAGCTAGATAGCAGTCCCCTCGAGTACTTTGCCTAGGCACACTCTGTCTGACTCCACAATGAACTAAATTCTTCTGCAACACCAATAACCAAAAATTGCTTTCCCAAAGAGGTAATGATTACCCATGCTCTAGTTAAGGTAAAAAACACAGAGAAGGAAAAACCCTCAACATCTGGTGACTCACTGAAGACATTGCTAGTTTCCACATGGGCAAGGAAGATCTGACAACCTTAAAGATTTTTCTTCTTGTTTTGTATTTTGTGAGGAGACGCAGCTTAAGATTGCCTTACACAAAAAGCCCAAGTACTGCATCCCCGAGGATACATGCTCTAGTTCCAGTGCAGTCTCGATAAGCATGGGGAACTCAGATCGCTTTGAAGGTCCCTTCTCAGCACCAAGGAGTCTAATTCCTATCACTGACCAAAACACTCCATAGCAAGCAAAAACCCAAGTACTGCTTCTGCCTCAGAAATTTAAATCTGTGCAAGAAGCATAGCATAAAGCCACGATGGAGAACTGCTTCACTGTTGGCAGTTGAGAAAAAACAAAAATCTACAGAACCACAATGACCACAGTGCATGTAGTCCATGAATACCTGACCATAGCATCATTCTGTTATCAAGATGTTGTGTTTCTAAGTTAACAGATTTCTGGCAGAGACCAAACTTTCTCTCTTTTCTGTGATTTCACGTCTCTTCTCCTCTCCTGTCTGTCAGCTTCTCTTCTAGAACCCTCTGTTCTGCTCCTCCCATTTCTGCCCTTGATCCTGAAAGCTAGTAAGGCAGACCTTCCACGTTCCTGCTGTCACTACTCCTCCACAACCTCATCTGGCTGTCAGGTTTTGCCCGTTAAGTCCTTGAAAGACTCTGGCAGAAAGCAAAGTAATGCACAGGCTTAACAGGAGAATTTCTTGACCGAATTTATTTTCAAGAACTTAAGAGTTCCAATTCTACAAAACTATGACAAGTCCCAAGACACACATTCCCTTCTACCGAGCAGATGCCCTCTTCAAAGTATCCACAGCTTGGGAGAATACTTCCTTGCCTTCACCCAGAAATCATTCAAGTAGAATCCATCACTTAGAATACCGAGCAGCCGGGTGATAAAACAGCAAATGAAATTCACGTTGGTAAATGCAAAGTAATACAAGGAGGAAACCCCTTCACCTCACTAGCCTTGCACAGTGGTGGGCTACTGCATCTTAGAGAGATATGAAAGCTATAATAAAAAATTTTATGCAAGTCAGTTCTATGCAGATGGTGATTCAGTACTTGGTAACAGTCAGAAAGCAGACAGAATTTCAAAAGCTGCTGAGGAAAAAAAAGAGAACAAAAGGAAAGGTCATTATATCATGGTACTATTTTATGATTTATCTACATCTCTAGAGTTGGAGAGGAACAGGAGGGAATGAGCAGGAAAGTGAGAGGTGTAGAATGTTTTTTGTATGCAAGTATTTAAACAGACTAGGAAAATTCAGCTGGGAAGGAATCTCATAAAACTCTATAAAAATTTACAAGTGGTATGGATAAACTGAATAGGGAACAATCATGCATAGCTTCTCATAATACAAGAGTTACAGTATTATCAGATAACAGCTTTAAAGCAAACAAAAGGAGGTGCTTTTTTCCACAGAGCATGCAGTTTAACTGGATGGGGTTTTTTTTTTAGGACAAAGCTTACTTATATTTTAAGAACAATTAAACGAATTTAGTGGATGAAACCATCCCCCAACGGCTATTAAATACAAAACTATGACCTCAAGTGCAGAAAGTACCTGTGATACAGGTGGCCAGAAGCTGAGAGCGTGCATCTGGGGAAATACATTTGCCCTGTACTTACACAATGGGATATCTACTCCAGCCAGCATCAGAGACGCGGCAGCAAGCTCGATGGGTGCTTAACCTGACCCAAAACGTCCACTCTTACATCCTTTCTCTGTGTCACCTGCCCAGTCCAGAAAAGCCATACCAAAGCCCAGTCTCCTTGCCCTGTCCCCCATCCCTGCAGAATCCCTATAGAAAAACAGAGCATTACTCTACAAGAACAGAACCTGACTTCAAAGTCACCTTTTGATGGCTGAAAGACCAGTGTTTTCTGAAACTTCTCGGTACTAGAAGACATTGTCCAGGCTGTCTGAAAGTCTGCTTCTGGGCAAACATAAACTACCATAGCCTCAAGTTCTAATGTTCAGCTACAGGAACAAAAATGTCACAATTTGATACTTCCAACCCACCCTTCTCTGTGTCTTACTGAAGAGCTGATCCAGCTTTGGATCCTCTAAAACCACAGAATATAATGAAGACACAACTCGGGGTCAGAGCACGCAAGAGAACTCTTAGAAGAGACTTTTATATCTTGAAAGTAGATTCCTGTTAAAGGAGAAAGCCACTGATGTGCAGTTATTATTGTGTACAGATACTCAACTTCAAATTGCTCCAGACCCTGCACAGGGGTTACAGCAGGCAAAAGCTTCAGCAGACTCTGGTGAAGTGGTCAGCCTGCACACTGATTAGTTCTTGGCCTCTGCAGAATAAGGTCTTCAGAAACAAAACAGACTCATGCAGGTCCTGAGGTTGTTTCTAGGAAAGCAGCTGATCCCTCTTGTTCTTATCAGACAGGAATGAGCATCTTCCCAGGGTTTTCTCTGGTCAGAATTTAATACTGCAGAGATATTTATACCTTAATTAAATATGCTGATGAGGGTTTTGCTTTCTATTGCATTGTGCTTTATACAGTGAATGATAAAGGGTCTGTATCGTGGTGAACTTTGGTTTTGACCAAAAAACGGTATAGTACATCACTAAGAAAACCGTGCAGAAGGAATTTTTTATTTTTTAAATTTTAAGTGGTACTTTACTACTTCTGTCTTATAGTAGCACATTCTTCAGACATTTTTTCATCCTTCTAATGTGGGAGATCTGCTGCTAACTACTCATACCATTACATTTTCAAAGATCCTTCGCTCTTGTGATAGAACAAACTTCATTATTGCTTCGGTGCTTCTTTGTGTATTCTAAAGCATTGACAGTTTTGCTTAGTCTTGCTGGGAAGTCTGGATCCATTTCACGGGGCAAGGAAGACTGGAGACTCTGCCATGCTCATGAATTTCAGTTGCATCCATCATCACTCGGTGTTTCAAAATTCAGGCTCTGTATTTGTTACACCATTACCTTTGTTTTTGTTATATCGTTAAATTTCTTAGCAGTAGCAAGCCATGTAACACATGGCTTGCTTTATTGGGTCTGCTTTGCTACTAAGGGCTAGGCAATTTAATTTAGGTGACATCGTTCCCCCCCTTCCCAAATGAATAAAACCATCATACTGATGGATTGCATTCACAGAATCACAGAATCACAGAATAGTAGGGGTTGGAAGGGACCTCTGTGGGTCATCTAGTCCAACCCCCCTGCCGATTCAGCATGGATATAGAAATTACACGTGAGATAAATCCCACCATATGACTCAACAGGTATCTATAAAAAAATATTTTTACCATTCATATTAACAGCACTTTTTGAAACCGAATAAAAAACTTCGTGATTCTATGATAAGCATAACCACTATGGGTTTAAGAATTGAAGATACAAAGTTCCTCGAGGACCACGTCTTTGCTTTGTTTTCAAGAAAAGGCCATAGCTAATTTGCTCCCTTAAAACACCTCTGGTGCTTTTTTAGTTATTTCCTAAACTCTTTAAACTCTGTGAGTCTCTGGCTTTCAATCATGGAAAATGCTCTTGTGCAAGACGACAGGACTTCTTTTCCAGTTAGAGGACTTGCAGTGATGACGACTCTGGAAACCAACTGACTGTATCATGAGCTCAGCATCTCAATTCACAGGAAAACGCATGTTCCTTTGGGGGGGACACATTCTGTGCCAGATACAAGTTCTCCACTAAGGCTATGCAACTGACTGGTATTTTGTTTTGTCTTGGCAGCTGAATTTGAAAAAAAACCAGAAAAGATGTTCATGTTTAAATGGGATAAACACTTGTTTGGTTTTGATGCTTGAAACTAAAACACCAGAACATTTACTTCATACCAGAAAGTAAGGAAAAGGATAGAAAAAAGCAAAGGAAATCGGGATTAAGCTCATGAAACAGGAAAATGATTGTCCTGGTTCTGATCAGTCTTGCATGAAACAAACCACTGACGCTGTTCCTAGTACCATTTCCTATACAAGATATGAAGAGGAAGAAGGCACAATAAATTTATTTTGAGACAGAAGTCTGACAAATTTTAGAGGTTTGCAGGCAGTTGCTGGACACCCCAATGTTATTATCCCAGCCCACGCCATCAGTATACTGCAAAACACAGTCGGTTCTGACTTTGGTATCTAAAATAAATGAGAAGTGTCCCATTACTCTGCACTATGTGCCTGCCTAAGCCCATCTAAAAAGGGATAAATGACTGACAAGGCAGACAGAACAGAAAAGGAAGAACAAGTTCAGAAACTAAAGGAACAGAAATCTCACCTTTGATCACGAAGAGTGACAGCACTCCAGTTTCGCTTACACTATTTATTTTATCCAAGGCTTTTAATTGTTTGTTGTAATATAACTATTATGCAGAAGGTGGCAAAAACAATGCTTGCTTTAAAGCCTAATTATCAAAACAGACACCAACGTAAACACATCCTACTTAAGAAAGGTGCCGACTTCCTTGAGAATATTGCTCCTCTTTTATCTCTCCTCACAAAGCACCCACCACCAAGGGTCCTGACTAGGGCTTACCGCGAGACAGGCGCGGCACAGGGCGCTTCTGGAAAGCATGCTTGCAGTGGAGCTCTTGCTTGATGTTTTAAGGTTGGACTGCAATTACCATTGATTTAAGACTGCTGGATCAAATTTCATACTTCAGAGAAGAATAAAAGAGAAAAATAATCAAGTGCTTAAAACTCTGAAGCCTTGTGAACGTGTTTACTCCATATTTCATTCCCACCACTGCAGTAAATTTAGAAAGGTGTTACTGATGTTCAACAGGTAAAGTATTACATTTTGTTCTTATCAGTTCTCCATCATTTGGACTCGTGTTCATGCTACTGCAAATCTTCCACCGCAGTCCAAACTCAGAAGATGTAGGGAGAAGCTAGGTGGAGTTAGAAAACAGTTGTCAGGGTTACAAACTCTGGACCAAAATTGGCCATAAGCATCGACCTTGTTGCACCTTTCATATTATCACTGAGAGATCAGAAGAATTACAAAAGCCTAAAATGAACACACGTTAGGCAAATTAATTTTAATGAGAGCTATGCATGTATACCTATACGTGTGCACGTGGATATACATTCATTTCTCTTATGTATTATAGATTCAAGCAAAAAAAATAGAAGTAATCTTTGGATTATGGCCTCAGGGCTAAAGTGACTAATGATGGATATTGCCTGCTATGAATATGTTACTATGAGAAAAAAGATAGAGACTAACACAGACAATTAATGGACTGAACAGCTATCTGCTAAGAATGACCCAAAAGTGTGGGAAGCTAATGATGAAGAGTAAAAAGGCAAAGAAATATTATTACTGCTAGTTTCCCTCCTCATAAATTTCATGTTGTTATATTTAGATTACTGGCCAGGAGTGCATCCTAACTCTTGCAGAGGCAACTCAGCAAGGGTTTTTTTTTTCCACAATAGCATCCCTCAGACACATGGGGCTTGACCCTGCTTTCATTCAAATAAACAGGAATTTGCCCAGGGATTTCTAAAAGCAGGATCCATGTCTTCAAAACAGTTATTTCATGTTAAAGAAATATTTGAGCCCTGTTCAGTAACTCCTTACCTGTGCTCTTCTACTCTGAAATAAAGGTGAATGGCTTCTTTGTTGCAAGATAGGCTTTAATTTTTAATTATAGTTCTATGCGTGAGGCTCCTAAAAAGTAATTATGATCATCAACTTATTATGTAGCTGGTTTCTTATGTAAAATTATGCACCTCTAGAACTAACTAACCTCACAGGTGAGAAGCAGAAGAGCACCCAGCCCACGGGACCCTTTCCATTTGCCACCCGCCCCTGGAAGGCTACGGGACAGGATGGGGCTCAGTACCCACCGCGCTGGCTCACGCCCCTGCACCAGAGAAATCCCCCCGCGGGCGGTCACACGCTGCTGAGCTGCTGCACAGAGGAACTCGCGGATCTGCCCAAACACAGGCAAGAGAGGCTGCAAGACACAGTCATAACGGAGAGTCTCCAACTGGCGTGTACAGAATCTCCTTCCATAGCTGCCTTCAGCGATTGGTTACCTTCTGGCTAGAGTCCAGGTTTCTAAACCCCTGCCAACAGTATTTTTAAAAATGAAAATTCAGCACTATCTCAATCAAGGAAACGCTGCCATGTCACAGCGCTTTACAACAGGATCACAATGAACCACTCCTAAAGCTCCACACCATCAAAAAAGGTAACAAGCATTCATAACCACGGTTTCAATATTGAGAACTCACCGATTTCCCTCATGACTTCTCAATTCTAGCCCAAGCTGTCAGCGAGCAGCTCTTACAAGAAGCAAGATATGCACGTAGTGTTTTATTCTAGTCAGGACTCCCGCACTGTATATCTGTAAGGGGAATTTTAACTGCTGGCCTAACTGACTATATGATATTTAGAAGAATGAAAGTCTTAACTTACGTTTTTCTCCCCACAAAATAGCAATGAAGACCATCCTGTGAAGATGTTATTCAGTTTCCACTTACACATGCTGGACGCTTCCGTCACTTTGAGTAGCGTTAAGCTCTTTGTGACTATAAAAGTTTGGGCTGACACTATTTTTGGCTATAGTCTTACATTGTCTTTTACAGCTTTCAAGGAACTCAGCTTTGTATTCAAGTTCTGCATTTTGGCAGATTCTGTAACTTAGAACTAGAAATATTTTGTATCATTAGAATAGAAAGTTTGGTCTATTATCTTCGCAAAACAAGAAGTTTGGTCTATTATCTTGGCGGCATTCTGTCCAAATGAGGTACCATGTTTATACTGAAAAAACAAGACAGGAACAAAGTACCCAACCTTAACTGTGTTAACACGAGTACTCTGGATTTTAATACATATTGAACATTCATATTTGCTATTCAAGAAGCAGGCACAATGTCTTTGGAAAAGTTTACCTCTGTAGAATTTTGCCTATGTTTTTGGATGCTAAAATATTAATTACCTAGGAAGTGACATCATGGGAAAGCATGTCAGTCACAGGCTTCACAAGACAAAGCTTTTTTTTTTGTGCCTTTTTTTTTTTCAACAAGTGTAAAAAACGTTGGGCAGGAGAGTAGGTGAAGAGGAATTTATTAAGTGTTGATGCTGTTAGGACGCTACAGGGGAAAAAAATGCAACCTCCCAAACATTCACCGCAAAACCAAACCAGTCCAACATGGGGGATAACCATCCTTCACCAGGCAGTCAGAGAAAATGGTATTTTGACTGCCACAAGCTGAAAATTGCGTGAAAAAGCAGCCCTGGAACCCTCACGTTTGGGAATGCAACACAAAGAACAAATGCACAAGCTGTATGACTCGCGTGACTACCTTCCCACCACTTGCTTGCACCTTGACAGCTTTGTTTGGACAGAACAGTGGCTTTCTAGTGGCACAACTAGTGGAATATTGGGATTTTGGAAAGCAAGCAAGGAACTGCAGATATCTATGAGTTATGTTTTGGAACCCAGTACCTCCAGCAGGCTCTAGGTACTTCGTTTCAACCCCTCTTAAAGAAAAAGCCTGCAACTGAAAAGGTTCCTCTTTGGAGGAATGGCAGTAAGCGTAAGGTGCGGGGCGGAGGGGGGAGATAAAAAATGAATACCCAAAGGCAGGGAAAAAAAACCTGCTGTAGTTAGGAACTGGTCTGACTAAAGCATAACAACTCAAAAGCAGCAAAACTGCAGTCCGAAGTTTTCCTTGGTAACTTCCAACTGTCTCCACATCCGTGTGGGAAAGGGCCTTTGGCTTCTTCAGGTAAACTGAAATCCCACCGCCTTTTCTGCTCGACAGGGTAAATCCTTTGTGTAACAGCTACTACGTCACACCTCACTGCTTCTAGAATTCCCTTCCCGATACCAGCTCAGGGGCCTGAACTGCGTCCCTCCGCGTAAGCAGGATGTTATCAGTAGCACGGACCAAGCCTCAGCTGTTTCTCAGGGCAGGAGCAGAGCTGGCAATCCTCCCGAGTCCTGCCAGGAGCGCCCTGAGAGCTGCTGCGTGCAGAGCTCGGTCTGCAAGCGTGTTGCTGCTCCGAGCTTTGAAGCCCAGAACAATGCTGGATGTTTTGTGTACTGTTACAGTCTGGTTCTTTATTAGGAAGTTTCTTTCCAGCTACTGAAGTATGTTTAGGAACACATCTTGTTCCTATGGAAATCAGTGAGAATCCTGCCCTTGACTCCAAACAGAGCAGGAACAGACTCCCTGTCTGCAGCACCAGACATCCCGGCGTAAAGTGACACGATCGGGTGGGCCTGCTCCGCTTCTCCAGCGTGAGAAGGTCACCCTGCACATCCAGAGGCTCCAAGGGAGAAGCACGCAGGCTGTTTGCTGGGGCTGCTGCACACGCAGAGGTGAGGTCTCTCCTCGCCCTATGTCCAGAGAACATCGCAAATCTGTCAGGAGGACGGGGCCAGACTCTTTCCAGTGGTGCCCAGCGACAGGACAAGGGGCAACGGGCACAAACTGAAGCAGAGGAAGCTCCAGCTGAACCCGAGGAAGAACTTCTTCCCTCTGAG
>Ga0065711_1032088_pt1 | contig 28062 bp, 25 predicted proteins | sample Hoacrofraction12_FD_59098 | JGI IMG/M metagenome (GOLD analysis project Ga0065711, IMG submission 59098) | Hoatzin crop microbial communities from Cojedes, Venezuela - Epithelial fraction 12 v2 (version 2) | ecosystem: Host-associated > Birds > Digestive system > Esophagus > Crop | place...
CACAGAATGTTTGGGGTTGGAAGGGACCTCTGTGGGTCACCCAGCCCAACCCCCTGCCGAAGCAGGGTCACCCAGAGCAGGCTGCACAGCACCGTGTCCAGGCGGGTCTTCAATATCTCCAGAGAAGGAGACTCCACAGCCTCCCTGGGCAACCTGTTCCAGTGCTCTGTCACCCTCAGAGTGAAGAAGTTCTTCCTCATGTTCTGATGGAACTTCCCAGGCTTCAGTTTGTGTCCATTGCCCCTTGTCCTGTTGCTGGGCACCACTGAAAAGAGTCTGGCCCTGTCCTCCTGACACCCACACTTCAGATATTTATAAGCATTTCTAAGGTGCCAAGCATTTATAACGTTCGAGTAAGGCAAGGCTAGAAAGCAAGGATTCCTGCCACAAAAGCCCTGGACTGCCCAGACTCTTTGGGGATTTTGGTCTCCCAAGTGCCACCATCAGCTGTAAATCCACAGCTAGTTGTTTCTCTTCTGTGAATTTTTTTCCCCTCCCGCAGCACTTACCGGCTCCCTGGGGCTATAAGCCAAAAATACGCAAGATTAATGAGTTAAATTATTTCCTCTCGCCTCACAGGCAGCAGCCTCATCCCGAGGCACCTTCAGAGCCAAGGTCTCTCAGTGTCCATCCGGTCCGGGGTCCCAAGCAGGAGGACGCAGCGAGGATGCTTGGGCAGGACAGCCTGCTCCCCCCCCCCACCGCCATCCCTTCCTCGCTCTCTCGCTTTCATTAGCACTGACCGTTCCTTTGGGCTTGGAGCCAGAGTGGAATCTCATCTCCGGAGGATACATTTTTAGACAGTTTACAGAATCTGGCTTCCTGCTTTGAAATATCTTGGGTTCTTTCATTTCCCATCACCTGGAAAGTAGGTGTGAGAAAAGTCAGTGTCCCCAAATGACTCTGCTGGTCATCTTCCCATGAATGGGCAACCTCTGTGCCTTTGGAAGGAGTCAGGAGCAAAATACCCTGAAGGCATCTAAGCATGCTGACCAAACCTGCAACCATCCCAAGCACTGCTACCACCTCCTGCCTGCCTGCTTCTGCGATGGGGTAGGACCTTCTACACCGCAGGCTGCATGGACGGGACAGGAGAGGACCACTGTCGGAGTGGAGGTACTGAGACAAAAAGCTGGGACAAAAATGAAAAAATGAAAGGACCCACCAGTGTCAGTCCTGAGATTCCATCACAGCTCCTGATCAAATCCCAGGATGGACCGCAGGGCCAGCTCCACCGTCGAGGTGGGGTGTCAGACCCCAGCATATTTCTGCTGTGTTTCTTCTCGCAGGCAAGCCCAGGCCAGGCATGACACAAAGCGTGCTCTGTCTCGCACATCCCCTTGGTGCTGGGCGCGCGCTGGCACAGCCGCCCACCACAGGAAGCTGCTGGCAGGGGAGACTCGGCTACCTCGAGGCAGGAATCAAAGGGGTTTTGCCAGGTCTAGACTTCTCCTAATTGCTGCTGGCTTAGAGAAGCTTGTGAGATGACACCGTCCCTGGACCATACTGTTCATGCCTTTCTTCAGAACTGAAGGAAGTGGTTTTCCCACCGGCAAATTTACATCAAATGATGTTTGCTGGAGCAGAAAAAACCCACATTTTCTTACACAGAAATCCTGTCAAACGCCCTCAAAAGGTGTGTTTAATCTCTTTTTTAGTGGCAGATGACTGTCAGCAGCTTGGCACTTGTCTGATCTCCAACCCTGAGCTCTGCAACCCAGTCCAGGCCGGTGAAAAGTCCCTGTGGCCAGGGGCAGCTCTCCGGGTGAGCGCAGCCCAGCCAGGGATACTAAACCCTGGCTCTGCCCCAGCCCCGTGGACAGGGAGGATGCCCCTCTCTCTGCAGCAGGGTCATGGGGTGAGCTGAGATTCCTAGGAGCTGCTTGAATAAGAGAAGCGAAGCGGGAAGGCACCAGACGCTGTGCTAGCTCAGCGACCAGGGGAAACACTGCTTTGTTCGTAAGACATCTCTCTTCAATCACAAGCTCTGCAGCAGCTCATACACCACAAAGGATTAAGCAAGGAGTAAACGCAAGGGCAGCACTCTCAAGGTTTTGGCTCTGCTCCCAAGGACTTCAGGTGGAGGTGCCTGAGCATCTCTGCTTGCAGGATGCCCTCAGGTCACCAGCACAGAGCACGAGGAGGTGGATCCCCTTGCCAGGAACATAGCACAAGCCACACGAGGGCCCAGAGCCGCCCTTTGCCCTGGGCCATAGAGGCTGCATCCTGGCCTTTTGTTCTCGAAAGAGAGCGTGCAAGCAACTGAGTGCCAGCCACGAGAGCTTGCGCTGGTGCCTGCTTCCTCCCTTGGCACGCAGCGGTGCTGGGCGCCTCTGGCCAATTCTTACTTGCGTAAACAGCCCAAGTAACGAAGATAAACAAGGCTGAGTGGCAGGGGAGGGCAGCACGTCGGTTGCCAGCCAGCCCTTCCCTGTGAATCAGGGCACGCTGCAGGGCTCTGGGCCCACACTTTTGCTTAGGGACTACAGCATTCCACGAGGTCCTTTATGAGATGCCTTAGACTGGCTCCCCCAAATCGCCAACCACTTGCTTTAAGAGCATAAGCAGGGGGATTAGGGTGGTTTTTCAGACTGACAAAAAAATTCACTCACGGAAAAACACATCTCCACATAAAATACTCCAGCTCAGCGAAAAAAAATGTTCCCGAGTTGCAACCATTCCTTAGGCATTTCACAGACCCAACCTCAGGCACGCGTGCTCATAACAAAGGCAAGATTTCCCGTGGCTCTGACAGGAGGGGGTTCGAAGCCTGCTTTCACCAGGCAGAAGGTTCCTCCTACTCACCGGGTCTCACAGAGTGCTCCCGGCACGGGGCTCAGCCCACGGGTGAGCACTGCCATTACCTCCATGTTGCTCATCCAAGGAGGATGACGTCTCGGTCTGTGATGGCAGTCAGAGCCCTGCCGTGATGCCGATGCTTCCCACCGATGCACAGCCTTGACTTGCTGCTGCAGGCCCAGGGTCTGTGTCTGAGCTGCATCTTCTATGGGATACAAGAGGTTAATTTAAAAAAAAACCAACTCTGTCTTGAGCCATGCTAATGCCACAGCACCCCTGCCAAGAAGCTTATCTGAGGCTCTTTGTGAACAAAGTGAACCCTGGAAGGTGGCAAGGCTCAGTGACAGGGAGCGGGGATGCAAGCCAAGATCCCTGCCTCTGGCCAGAGAAGAAATTTCCATCTTAGAGAGGAGCCACCCTGTTCCGATAACCCCGCTGTTCCTGCTGAGGTGAGGGGCCTCGGGGGGGCCAAGGACCCTGCTCCCTGCGAGCTGCTGGCGTGGCCCAGCTCTGTTGCGGTAGCATCTCGTGGCTCTGACCGCACAGACGGACATCTCGGCTAAAAAGCACCCGTAAGGGATGCAGCGCAGGGCAGGCACCCCTCCGCTGAGCACCATGGCAGCTCTGCCTTTCTGCTGGCTCCTGCACCTTCTAAAGCGGGACAGAAGAGAGTCTCCTCACCCGGTCATTAACCACCACGGTGACATGCTGCTTAGTGCCTGTCTGCTGTGCACGCTGCAGGTACAAGCTCCCGCAGAAACCGGGTATCACACCAGATAGATACAATGAGCCTTTCAGCCCTTAAAACCTCTGGAAATAAACTTGAATGAGCTGTATGTCTCATGAATGTGTGGGAAAACTCAGAGCAGCCAGAATTGCACAGAGGCCCCGACTCGAACTTTCTGCTTTCCAAATCCTCCCGAGGCAGCATGGATTGGGAATGGAAAGAGAGTGACTCCAGCCGAGTGCTCTTTCCATCCCAACGCCCAGCCGGGGTCGATAAAAATCAACTGTGACTGAGCACAGCCCGTCTATAACTCCGTGTTTATTTTTAATCGGTGATTGGTGGCTCAAAACTGAGTCGGGCCCCACCAGTTCCTGGAAATTTAATCCCCAGATCACTTCTCTGGAGCTACCGTGCAGCAGCTAAGTGACCCCGGACTTAGAGCCCTCGCCGTGCAGCTGGGAAGCAGCCCCATTTGGCCCATGATTTACCGTGCTTTGCAGCTGGAAAACCTGCTGCAGCCCCAGGCAAGCTCAGTGGGCAAAATACAAGGGAAACCCCCTGCCCTTGCAGTTAGGGAAAGGCAGAGAAAACCATGCAAGGTAGAAACACAGGGGAGGGAACACTGGGCTGGACTAGAGGTGTGAGGGTGGCTGCATCCTGCTGCTTCGGGCACAGACAGCCAAGTCGAGCCGTGCAACAGCCCTTCTGTGAGCCCCAGGTGGGCACTGAGCTGCTCCCAACGTCTCCTCCTCTCCGCTGTCCCAGGTTTGCTTTACCCTCGAAAATCAGCGTAGGAGATTTGTGAAGAGTTTCTTGCTCCCTGGGGCACCAGAGGAAGAAGTCTGTCTGCTCCGGAGAGATGCCAACAGATAGGAGCTGGTGTGGAAAGATCCCGATTAGACTTGGCAGGCTGCACGAGCAAAACTTCCTCTTATCCTCGTGCGCCCTGCTGTCGGCAGAGCTCTCCGGCTGATCCTCTGGAGTGGCAGCACGGTTTAATCTCCATGGAGATGGGTCTAATACAAGTCCGTGATCCGCCGCAGGTGGTGGCTTGGCTGCTTACAGTTCGTGATGAGCCAGACTACCTTTTTACTGGTGTTCTCCATCCCTCTCGGCAGCCACCCTGGAGCGTGTCAGTCTGGACGCCAGGACAGGGCTCGGGGACTGCAAGTGCCCTCAGAGCCTCCAGCCTGCGCAGACGAGAAGGGCAGAAGCAAAGCTCTGGGTGCAGCTGGGGGAAGCCCGCAGTGTGGGCAGGACCTGGCTGCTCACATGTCTGCAGCGGTCAGTACTTGGCCAGCTCGGAGACACCGTGTGCGGGCAAGATGCAGTAACACTGGAGCTGAGGGTGCTCCTGAGCCTGCAGCTGGGAGACACTCCCTGACGCCAACTGCAGCTCCTGAGCGGTGTTTGGCTTTCTCGAAGGATTCACCATTAATGATACATTTATCTTGGGTTTTATTTTCCTTCCTTTGCAAAAACCCAGTTTGGACAATGCACGGCAACATCCTTGCTTAGTACAGACGGGGACTGAAGTAAGCAGATGCTCGTTTGCTGACACTAGCCGAGGAACTGGACCTAAAACATTTAACAGAGTGAGTTTGTCTTTTCCCAGCTGGAGACTTCCCTCTGTGTGTTTTGAAGCTGGACTCTGTGCTCTCTGTAGCCCAGCAAGCCTCCAGCATGCACAGCCGAGCTCCCCAACGTGTGGTCCTTTGGGCACTGGCAGCCTGCAAGGCTGCGAGAACGCACCTGCACGTTGGACCTTCCACAAAGAGACCCGATGAGCTGTAGCTGGCACATCGCTCTACAAGCAAAAGGCATCCTTTGGCATGTGATAAACCTTACATGAGGTAGCAGTGCAGCATGCAGATTTTGGAGCTGATGATGGACAGAGAGAGGACAGCATGTCGAGGGCCAGGAGGTTCAGAGCTGAACCGTTCGGGTGCCTGCAGGGAGAGCTGCTCTTCCCATTAGCTGAAGCGGTTTCACTGCTGAAGGTGGCTGGATTTATGGAATCAGAATCAAAGGGGCTAGTCTTGGCATCCTCAAAATCACTTGCCACTGCAGAAGACTCCCAAGAACCCAATCTTACCACGCAGGCTGCTGGCTGGCACCCACCTGCTCTTGCTTCCTGAAGCCAGTAAAGCGAGGGAAGTCTGCCTGCGAGGTTTCCCACCCTCTCCTCCTGTAGTATCAACAGGACAGACCAAGATGGCTGAAGACATTTGCTAAAAGGAGAAAAGGCATAAACAAGAGGTGCTGTAATGGATGGACTCTAATTTAGATTCTCGGAGGGGCCTGTTGTTTCTGGGATTACTCCCTCTCCTCTGCCAAAAGAAGACAATCAACGGAGCCGAACGCTTCAGCACTGCTTCTCAAGGTGACGGCAGATTATCCGGCTTTCTTGCTCATCACCAGCTCCCATTCCAATGATTGACAGAGCTGTAGCTCTCTCAGACTCACACTAAAAGACCCAGCCTTACAGAATGCCTGGGCACAAGGACACAGAAACCAGCCTCTTTCCTGGTACCTCCAAGGAAGGACTTATGTGCAGAGCAGAGCACAACGCCAGACCTCCAGAGCTGCCCCAGGTCTTGTTTGGCCAAAGGCTAGGAACACTCTTAGCTGTAGACTCTGCTCACACCCACTCTGGTGTCTGCATATGTAGCCAGGGCAGTTTAAATACACCTTGGCACACCTTGGCATGAAGCAGGAGGGAGGAATATTAATGCCACAATGAGAAAAACACCACCCATCACCAAGCAGAACCCCGCAGAGGGTTTGGACATCAGCTGGAGGCTGCAGGAGGTCTGGGCTCACCGCCCCCCCATCCCATCTCGCAGATACCAGTTCACCGAATGAGCCCGACCCAGACCCCTCGCAGCCAAAGACGAATCACTGCAGGTGAAGGGGACCCAGCCGCAGCCCTGCGTGGGACAGACCTCTCCCATCCCGCTCACTGGTTTTTCCAGCAGCCAGGGCTGCTCTGCTGCACGGGCGAGTGGGAAGCTGGGAAGAGGGACAGGCACAGCCTCTGCCCTCCACGATACGCCAGGCCACTGCGAATCCCCCGTGCCCACAGGAGCAAAGACAAGGCAGGGATTTTGCACTGCCAGCCCCACCACGGCTGGCTCCAGGACAGAGCACAGGGACGCGTGGCCATCCCAGTGCCAGGCCAGCCCTTCCACCGCAGCTTCGCAGAGCCGCGCTGGTAGTGCCTAACCCGCTGTGGTCAAGCTTTCTCTGGCTGAGCCTCCCTCGCAGGAAGCACTGATGGGCTAATGGTTGTGTCTGAACGTATTAACCAAATTACTCGCTGCGCTCTCTGTTTTCCTAGAGCCTCGGCCAGACCCCAAGACTATTTATCTTGGCTTTGAACCCTCCGCCCCTCACTGCACAGCATGAGCACATAACTGCAGAGATTTGTTAACAGAAACCAAAGCAGAAACCACCACCGAGGCTTGCAGGCAAGGGGCCTGTCCTATTGCGACAGCACAGAGCCTTGCTAATCGTTGTCACGAATGGCATCTGCCGGGGTTTCCAGACCTTCTGTTGCCTGGGGTTGCTCCTCAGAGGGATCAGGCAGGGGTGGCAGGGTCTCAGCATTCTGTCACCTCCAGCCCAAAGGCTGCTTCCCCATCTCTGCCTTGCAGTCCTGCAGCAATGAGATTGCAGCCAGCCTGGCACACAGAGACCTCCTCACTTGTTCCCAGTGCTGCCCAGGGACCCTGCCATACTCTGCTTTCATTTCACAGCCTGATGGTCCCAACTGAGCTCACAGCCACAGCATGAGAACACCTCCCCACCCAGGTGAAAGATGGGTCCACCTTCTCCTCTTGTCAGACGGCACAGAGCTACTGGTGTGTTTGTTAAAGTCAGGAGCAAACATCAGTTCTCCTGGACCTTATATTGGAGTGACAGCAGAGCAGCTGGGGGAAGGCCTCTCCCCATCGCTGTCAAAGAGCAAACCCCAAGGCCACAGCAGCAGGGTTTCACTCCATGAGTTCCCCAAAAGTTAGTCCAGTCTGGCTTTAAGCAACTCAAACACTGAGGGTCCCTTATTCCCTTTAGGAGACTCTAAGACCACGTCTACATGATGGATTTTATACTGCTTTTCCTCATCCACTTGGACTTCAACCCAGCTGAGACCATCTGGTGTCAATGGCTGTGCAGAGGTTCCCGTTTCAGTTGAAACAAGATTTGAGGTTTGCTCAGCCTCTACCATACATCCAGGACACAGCAGTTTAAACAATAAACCAAGGTCAGGATGAGATTACACCGTGGGCCCTGAATCCAAGCATTTATCCATGAGAGCTTCACATTGGTCATGCAGACCCTGGGGACAGGGAGCAGACTTTGTGGTTGTTCCCTCTGTTGAGGCACGGACCTTCAAAATCAGAGGACCCTGCCAAAATCAGAGGCTACTTGCACAAGCGACAAACCCCTCCTTAGATCTGCATTGCCTCATCAGTCTTCTGTCCTTCTCCCATATCCAGAAGCTACTATGAATGCAACTTGTCAACATCTCAGCAGGTTTCTGGAGCACGCAGCTGCCCAGCCAAGGGGCAAAGCTGTTATCTGAGCAGTGCAAGAGCAGCCAGGTGACCTGGGGCCAAGGCCTCGGTGCAGATCTCTTCACCCAGCGCTTATTTCCTAGCAGGGAAGCAAGGATCTAGCATTCATTCCTCACGAGTGAATGAAATCTGCCTTGAATTTAAATGCAATAATCTCAGCCCAGCCCTACAAACCACAACTGAAACTTTGCAGTGAAAGCCAGTGGGTTTTGAATAACGCATCGCTAAAGGTTTCCCAGTTCATAACTCCCAAGCCAGTGCAAAATGCACAGAGATCTGTGAGAGAGAAACGCTGGGTAGGTGGAAGAGCTGCTGGGACTGTTTCTTATTTACAGCCAGGCTGCAATCACTGCAAAGCAGGGCTGGAAGGGTCTGCACCATTTTTATAATCTCCCAGGACAACAGTGGAGATCCTCAGCAGGTGTAAATTGCCAGAGCTTGGTTCCAGGGGAGATTCTCTGATTTATCCCACACTGAGGACCCAGTTTCATTGATAGGACAGAATCATCTGCCTTGGAGCTACCTGTCCAGCTACAACTGCCCATCCTTAACAGCAAGCACAGTGCAGTGATGACCTGGGTGTTACTGAAGGACGAACATTATCTCAAGGTCCTTCTTGGCTCCAGCTATTCCTACCTGTTCCCAGACAAGGGTCATGGGGCCTTCACCTGAGGTCAATGTTTTTCCCATTTACGCACAGCACAAGAGATGGTCTTCAGCAGCACGTCACAGTGAAGTACCTCTCAGCCAGGCTTTGACAGCAGTGGGGAAATCTGGGACTGGAAAACTTTCTCCCACTTCCAATCAGCAGGGATAAATCTTTCCTCCAATCTTCTTGCATCCTGAAACCTTCTGCCTGGACAGAAACAAATGAAGCGTGTTACGTTTTAGGCAATGGGCAATGAGAATGCACAAAGGGAAGCAGACAGATCTGCAAACAGGCAGAGGGTTGGCAAGCACCACACAGCTCACCGGACTCTGCAATGGCTGGGCAAATGCCTCTGAGCTGCCTGAAAACACAACCACTCTCTTCCTCTATTGGCTTCATTAGGGTTTGGATTACATTAGCCATGGAAAAGGTCCTACTGCTGCGCTGGGGCTGTGTACGAGATGTTTTCCTCCCATAAACTGAATTACCAGACCAAGGTCAAAGTCTCTCAGCACACCGGAGGTGTCTGCAAAGCCTTGTGCTGGTCGGTACCTGGTGCAGGTCCTTCTGATCCCTGCTGAAAAGTGGCATCCAGGAGCTTTGGAGCTATCTCTTCTTGGTTAAACCGGCCAAACCTCGTGCTCCATCAGGAATGCTGCCTGCTTCCACATATTCCTCACTGCCCAACAGGGGTGGAAGCTGGTTTCCTTCACCCTGCAACTCTCACAAGTGAGGTCATTTTATTTCCTGAGCAAGATAGTGGCCAAAGCCCCCCAGCAGCTCACAAACACCAATTTAATGAAAATTTTTGTTCAAAATATGTCACAGCTAATATCTGGCATGAAGTATTCAAAAGAGAATGTGCAGATCCCAGCCCCAAGCAACAGAATAGGAGCTGATTTCCTTTTAGTCTATACACGCACATGCGCACATATATATAAAATATAAATACATATATATATGTATATACATATATCCCTATACACAGAGAGCAAGAGAGCTTTTACAAACCTGCTCAGACTCCCTAGATGTACAGAAGTCACAAACCATCAGGCGCTCACTGTAAAATTTCACTTCAGTAATTTTCAGAATCATGAAGTGCTTCAAGAGGAAAAGAAAGGGAAGACCCTGGCGTTTGCTGGCACTGCCAGAGAGGACTTGCAGGGACATCAATCTTCACTCTCATTAGCGCTGGAAAGAATGTCTAACTGCATTTACGATGGAGAGCAGCATCTCACAAGTTACGGGTTGTTTCCTTGATAATAAATCTAACATCACGATCTAACACATCTTGGACGCTTTGCTTTGCTGAGCCGTGCTTAACAGGTATTTTCATGAGGCCAGACTTGGTTAATCCAAACAGAGGTGCCTCCGTTGATTTTCACTTGCTGCAGACAGGGCTGAAAGCAGATTTCAACATCTTAAACTGCTGTAAGAAAGGAGTAAATCAATAAAGGGTGGCAAACAGGGTATAAAGGAGAGGAGGATTAGCTCTGTAAACAGGGAAGCACATGTACAGAGCAAGAGCAAGCAGTCACTAACAGGGTGCTGAGCCTCCTCTTCTGCAGTGAAATGACTTCTCACGGGCAACAGAGCGAGGGATGCCAGAGCCAGGTCCGGGTAAGAGCTCGCGGGGGCATGTCAGCGCCCGTGCCACAGCGCGCTCCCGGGTCCTCGCTCCACAGATCCTCTCCACGCCAGAACGGGGCTGTTTCACACGTTGCAGTGAGCTGCGCTGGGGCAGCTTTGCTTCCAGCCCTAGGGATAGCTGCTAGCGCACTATGCCCCTCAGCTCATTAAACATATGAAATTTCTGGCTGAAAAAAAATTAATAAAAATAGTCAGGCCTGTTTCTAACCTTGGGTGGCTTTGCTTTCTGCTTTTGCCATTCTCCTCTTAATGACTCCCAGAGCTGAGATGCCAAGAGAAGGATTGATATTCGGACTCGCTCATTCGGGGATATTGGGCTGATTTTTTTATTGGAGTCAGGAGTAAAGATTTCTATTTATCCACGACCAGGGAAAGCATGTTCAGGCTGATAAATACCTGTCAGCAAAAACCATTAGCTGATTAACTACAAGGGGAAAATAAAAGACAAAAAAGCCCTGTCATTCCCAGTGGAACAGCTCAATGGCCTTTTCCTCCACGCAGGATTTCTAATAGATTTATTCGAGTGTTTTCTGCAGGTCTGCACACGTGCTGGTCTATTAAAGGGATGGATCATCAGAACTTACCTCATTCTCAGAAATCACAATTAAGTAGCTGCCCAGCACCAGCTTCTCCTTTCGGTTCTGCCTAGCACCAAGTGTGGGCTCACCTTCGCTGAAAATCCTGCATCAGGAGCCGTCAGCACCCTCTCCAGCATAGGTATGGTTAGGATAGGGAGACCTTATGGGCCAAACATCACATTAAGCCCCAGAAATCCTTGCTTCTAGCAGTAAGGAACATCACTCTTCCGTGCCTTAGTTTCCCCCTCTGTAAGATAAAAATTATGGCAACTCTGTCCACAGTAATCATTCAAGCCCCACGATGGAGGGTCCCCTTCAGCTGGTACCTGCTGGTGATGGAAGCCCTTACAACTGTGCTGTAGGTCTCACGAGTTTTAGTGCCAATCTCAAAGCCTCAGTTCCTAGAGTGATCATGCACCTCTAGGTAAATTTATACTCTTGGGGTCATAGAGAAAAACCTCAGAAACATCACCCCAAAAGGACTAGAACTAAAAAGCAATGAAAAAGGGATGCTCATTATTTCCTCTTTAACCTGCCTGATTTTCAGTACAACGCAGTGGTTTATGATAGATCAGGGACGGATGGAGGTTTATCACTTCGAAATAATTGGGGTCAGCAATACCACCGCGGGATACAACAGTTTCCTCTGTCTCTCCTCTCTACATAGTTGGCAGCAGTAAGAAACAGGATTTACTGCAGCAGCAAAGGTTTATATCTAATCCTTTCTGTAATCTCTTACTCTAGGAAACTTCAGGATACTGCGGGTGGGAAGCAGGCTCAACCTTAATCTCAGGACTTGCACAAGAGCAACGGGTCACAGCAGGACTGATCCTCCATCGCTGTGCACCAGAGCTTGTGCGGGATGATGCCTGGACCTGGACTCTGTACAGGCACACAAGGCACAGAGCAGCAACGAGCACCAGGAAGGAGAGGGATCAATGCAGAGCTTGACTCAGCACCTCCTGCCTTCCCTCCCCTCTTCCCAGATGTGGCTGGAGAACCAGCATAGCCCCACCATGCCACGTTCAATGAAAAAAGCCAGGCGTGTCATAAAACAGAAAACTAATTGCCCCCAGATGTCTCGTTAAGGCCACAAGAAAATCCTTACAGGGTCAGGAAAGCACTTGTGGAAAGCACCAGGTCAGACTACAAAACCTTCCCTCAGGCTACAGACAAGCCTACGGCTTGGTGACACCTGAGCACAGAACCACAAACTCATGGTTCACGCAGGAGCAGCCTGCCAAGCTGGGCCAACCTCCCACCCAGCAAAGAAGCAGCTCCGCCTGCTTCCTAGCAGGAACATGCTTATTTTTACAGAGAAGGAGGATCACAGAATGTTCGGGGTTGGCAGGGCCCTCTGTGGGTCATCTAGTCCAACCCCCTGCCGAAGCAGGGTCACCCAGAGCAGGCTGCACAGCACCGCGTCCAGGCAGGGCTTGAATATCTCCAGAGAAGGAGACTCCACAGCCTCCCTGGGTAGCCTGTGCCAGTGCACAGACCTCAGGGTGTCTTGGGCTGCCCCTGCTGCTGTTGGCATTGCGAAAGCAGGGCAGATACTACAGCAGGAGAGGTACCAGACCACCCTCTGACTGCTGGCGTCTTGCTAACAGTTAACCAAGCCTGTACGCCCAATCTCTGCTAAAGCTGCTGTCACCAAAGCCAGGCTTCTTGATTTCCCCTGTCCCCATGATACCAAGCAGGTTTCACTTTCACCCAATTAGTCCTGCTAAACGAGAGGCCACTGCGCACCCTGCAGCGGTCATTATCCCATGGGACAGCCGCCTCATGTCCTGCCCGGGCGGCAGGAAGCCTTGGGGTGACCGAGGTAACATTACTTACGGAGGCTGCTCCATCTGCAACTCGTCCTGCGCCAGAACAGCAGCGGGGAGATAAGGAGTCTCAAAAGTCTCATGGAAAACTCTGACAAGCAGTCTATTTTGAGCTGGCCTCGCTCACTTTTCCTGCCGGCCGCTGTCCATGCTCCTTGTGCACAGGCACGGGACGAGCCAGACCTCGCGTCTCTGGAGGACAGGACAGGGAAGCGAGCTGTCTCCTTCGACGGGAGGTGAGCGAAGGCAGCAGCAGTGGGCTCTGACGAGCGTGAGAACATTTCCACCAAGGAAAAGCATCCAGAGCTGGTGAGCGGCCGTGTGCCGCCGGCTTTGCAGCCTTCACCCACACCGCAGGCTGCTTAGAGTCCCAGGTTCCCACCGGACTGCCCTGACCCAACGGGCAGGACTTCGAGTGACACCGTGTCCTGGTCTCCATCCGTAGAATTACTTCAGTTCAGATGCTGTTGCCTGGGGAAGTGGAGGGGGACCCAAGTCCCAGCCAGGAAAACTGTAGCATTTGAGAATTCTGAACTCTGGCCGTACCCCTCCTGGAGAGGAGAAAATGGGCCTGAGCTCGCTCTGCCCATGCTCCACCTTCGTGGCAGAGATGCTCTCTCCTCCAGAGCCCACCTAGAGCAAGAGCAGAGCGGTTCTCTCACTGCTCAGGTCCCACCGCAGTGCCCTGACCAAAGAGGGCTCCACTGGAGCGAGCCACCCCCTCGGCTTCCCCCCCGGCCCCCGCTTCGCCGTTTGCACGCTCGGTGCTCCCTGCCCTTCGGCTGGCCTTGCTTCTGCTCCGCCACGTTGGCTTGGCACATGCTGCAGCCCTGCTCCGGTACGGCTCCGAGAGGTAACCATACAGCTCTCCTACCTCTCCACTCCCTGACTTGAGGATATGGACCTGTCTCCCTGACATCAGGCTCCGCGATTCGCTCTGACTCAGTCTCAGATCAAAGCACCCCAAATCCTTGCCCCACTTATCTTCTGCTCACTGTACGCTCGCTCTCCAATTGCTTCAGTCGCCACTGGCACACAAACACTGGCTTCACTTTGCTTGTTCGGACACAAAATGTGGCTTGAAGATTCAGTTCACTAAAAAAAAAGAAAAAAAACCCAATCCAGAAGCTTTTAGAGGGGAACAGAGCCGGGACGCAGCCAACGCTCATTCCTCACCACACCCTTGCAAAGATGGGAACCGGGGCATTTGTCCTTTAGAGCAGACCGGCCTGTTTAGGGAAGGGACCAAGGGAAACCATGACAAAAGCTGATATGGAAAAGTGGACACGAAGCAAGTTGATGACATTTACTTGGTGCCACGGAGATAAGCCCAGTTACCAGCAAGTGCCAGCCAGCACCGACTCAGCACTTCTGAAGCAGGTGGGGATGTTCTGAGCACCGGCTGAGCAGGGGGATGCCTGCACCATCCACCCAGCCCACACCAGGTACGTCCTGGGAGTAGTGCAGATGAGAGAGATCTTCAAGGCTGCTCCTAGCTTGGGAGGCTCATGAGAGAGGCAAAGACGTCTGCTGGTGACTCTAGAGCAAGCAATTTTTAAGGGATGAGAAAGAGGAGGACTTTGTGACTGGGCTGCTGCAGCGTCTGGGAACCGGGTTCCTGGGATATGGGAACTATGCAGCAGAGAGCTGGGAACAAGGACTGTGATTCATCCTGGATACTTTGGAAGCAGAAAAAGGGCACAGGGAGCCAAGGCGGTTAAGTAGGGATGTGAGAAGGAGAATAAGCAATGGGCCCAAGGCTTTACGAACTATAAACACTGTGATGGGGGAGCTCTGTATTCAAAATAAGCAAAGGCAAATTAAAGAAGGGAATCAGGGGAAGGGAAAGAGCAGGGAGGAGAAAGAGACTGAGGAGAGATCTGTGACCAATGCCAGGTGAAGAGAAAGTTCTTCCCAGGTCCTTGCTGGAGATGCACAGGAAGCAGAAGCCTGAGAACGGTATGTGAAGAAATGAGTGAGGAACTGCAGAGCTGGTGTCAAAAAGAGAGGTCCCCAGGAGAGTCCTGGGATGTTTTGCAGAGTTTCCAAGCAGAAGTGAAAGAACTGGTTTCAAGGAAGACAGGGACAAGGGCTATGCCCCAGGAGCCAATTTGAGAAGCTGGGTCTTGACTCTTGGCTGGGCTTGCATCAAAGCTCAGCTGAAACGTGGCATTGTCACATGAAATTACTCAGCGTCCACATCCACTACAAAGCCCTCACCATGCTGATCCCAGCAGGCATGGAGGAAGGACAGAAATCCTTTTCCCACCTTCCTGCCGACAAGGAGCCTCATGAACCCAGGCAAAGCCAGAGAGCAGTCCTGCAGGGAAAGACCCTACAGTCCTCTCCTGCTTGTACAGGACAAGCCAGTTTCTGTGTCAGTGGCTGTGCTAGAACCAGGGTCCTGAAGCAAAATTCCAAAAACCATAGCATGTGCTGATGGGTGGCTCTGTGCTTAGCAGGCAGATTTGCTCCTTGCCTCCATCTGAACAGGAGGACAATAAGGCTGCCCACAAACCCCACCATAAGAACATACTCCCCTTCAGCCTAGGAGATAAGAAGAAATAAGGATGCATCAGGAGGCACCAGCCCGCCCAGCATTCAGGACGAAGGTCACTCCCATGGTATTACTCCAGGTGCACAGAAACCCGCTACCACTAGACCTGTTTTCCACTCCTTTGGCAACCTCAGGTGTGTTAGATGGCTTGGAGAAGTTTCCAAACTCTGCATCCTTATCCCCATACCAAACAGCAGTAGGCCATTTGCCTCTCTTTCCTCCAGGTCCCAGCTCCATCCAGATCCCTCTACAGACAGTGACTAATGTCCCACATACCACAGTTCACCTCTGGGGGAAGAAGAGCACAAATAAAATAAGTGGCTTCTTTAGATGCGGGAGGCACCAGCAATGCTTCCCAGTGCTGTGAAGCCTGGGAAAGTTCCATCCAGCCAAGATACTAATCAGCACTACAGCAAACCGCTGAGTCAGGAAAACAGAAGCACAGGATTGATTCGCAGGAAGCAAAGTGCTGGATGCCTTCACATGTGCTCCACTTTCACCCAGCCCAACAGGTTTCGTGACTGCTGTGGTGCATTCCTCTGGGGTCCCCGAGCCCCGGCACTGTCCCATGGCAGCCTGGTTCCCCAGGCCTCGGGTCCATTCAATTAGCCAGCCCTGCCAGCTCTCCACAAGTCTTCATGATGGACCTGTACTGATTTGCCCCAGCTCTTTGGTTTCTATCTCCATTTATCAGGCCTTCACATTCTTTTAATCCCATCTCAGCCCTCCCCAAAGTAATGAGATAAGAGGCAGGCTGGAAAGGCTGATAAAAGGGAACTGAACAAATCCATTAATGCGGTTTCTGTGCCAGGAATTACAAACCCCAGCCCTTGCTAATTATGCTTGCCAGCCAGCGTTCCAAGACAGCAAAGCCAAAGAAGAAAGTCAGGCTCACTAATAACTTCTCCTGAGAAAAAAGCAACACCTGGAGGACCAGGACTCTTTGGTTCTTATGCCACATGTGGCATTGACTTCTTGTTTGGGCACAGAGGTAGGGCAAAGCAGGGTGCTCAAACCTGAGCAGCTACAACATCGATTCCACAGCAGCCTAAACTGGTGCAACTGCTGGCTGCCCCAGCCCTGCCCTCTCGGCTGGTCCTCCACCCTGGCCCACACACTCATCACACCCTGTGCCAAACCATTTCAGGAAGCCAAACCTGCAAAACACAATTCACTTTGGCTTCCGTGCAGTTCAGCAAAAACTTTATTCAGAAAGGGTGTACTTGGCAGAGCCTGTGTGGACCTGCTTGGTGATAACACGGTTTGTGCGTTAGGGTACAAGCCTCGGCCAGGAGGCAATGATGATGAACAAGAGCCGAAAGACACAGGATCTGAAGCACACGTGGAAAACGTGCAGACACACAAATAGTACCAGGCTACTGCACACCCAGGCATGAGGGGACAACTGTCACCCTGAAAGCTGTTTCAGTCTCTAATGTAGAAAACCAAACCCCAAATCACAGGACAAGTCAAATTCAGGACATTTTATCAAGGTACTAAATCAGAGAGCGGAGGACAACTTACCAGGTCAACTGGAACGTGTTTTAATTGCAACTTTTGGAAAAAAAAAAATTCCTTTTATGCAAGGAGATTCACGAACATTTTGAAAGAAACAGTTGCTTTAGTCTAACCCCTCCCCTCCACATTTTCCTTGTTATGTGGCCTAATGGATGCATCAACAATGTAAAAACCAACAAAAACTAATAAAATAAAGACACTCCTCCAACCAACACCGTCTCTGGAACAGCTTCAGATTTTATTTTAAATTATATCTTCTAAAAGCCAAATCCTTTCTCAGAAAAAATAAACCACAGCCACTTCAGGGAAAAACACTAAGATTTGCCCAGGATCCCCCAGTTTATGGGAGGCAGGAATTCAGGTCACTGGTCAGATACCACGGAGCACACTGGCGCAGAAAAGCACAAAGCATCAGTGAGTACCTGATTTCGTCCTGGCCCCTAAGGTTTTCATCACTTGGGGCTTTTCTCCTTTATGAGGAGATATTTGGGCTCCTGATGTTTGCTGGTCCAGCAACTGGGATTCTGCAACCCACCCTGGAGCCAGCCCCAGCACTACAGAAGAGGCTGTTGGTTCTTCTCTTTCCTGGAAGCGATGCCTGTTGACAAGGCGCTCCATCTTCCCCACAGGTCCCACTCCAGCAGTCCAAGCGCTCGTTAGGAAATAGACCTAATTATGTTTGATGGATGGCTGCTGGGGACTATTACTCACGTCTGTGCAGCAGACAGCCTGTAACGCATACTTCACAGAAGAATGCAACTGCAAATGCTGCAACTGCACAGCATGTACCCGGCCTGACTCCACAGATCCAGAACCTCTGCTGTTCCCAAGGCTTCAAATCCTGAGCAAAAGGCCACGGAGTGGAGAAGGCAAATGGCAAATTGGTGTCCTGACACCCCAAATGGAGACCAGAGCCTTGCTGCGGCAGGAACTGCAGGGCCACTAAGACATTGGTGGAGGCCACCTAGGCTCTGGAGCACAAGCGAATTAGATAAACACAGGAGCCAAAAGAACATAGAAGGCTGCAGCACAGAGGAAGGGAAAGCAGGTCTTTGAATAAAACCCAGGACACCTAATTGCTGTTCCACTCCAAATACTTAAAAAGCCTCTGTGGGTCCTTCCCACCTGATGGAGAACCTCACGCCTGTGCTCCCCCCTTGGTGTAACTGCCTGCGACGCTGCCAGGTGACCAAGGCTGGGCACTGTCAGGGCTAACAATCCTTGTCTGGCAGAAGATTTCATTTTCTTCCAAACCTGTCCAGTTCACCAGGTAGCCTCCAAACGCTTAATATTGTCTTGGGGACATCGGCAGTGGCCTCGGGGCAAAAATAGGAGGTTTAAATGGGAGCTGTTGCAGAATGTGATATTCGTGGGCTCGGCTGGTTTTTGATCCCATTGATAGTCCTCTCTGGACTAGCCCTTGCTTTAAGGTGATTTGTTGGCTGAAAAATCTTTGGGCTCACAAAGGCATACATGACAGGAAATCGCAAAACTGAGCCCAAAATTTTAAGTCCACTGAACATTAACTATTCCCCCTCTCAAAGAAAGAAGAGGGTCTCCCAATTAGTGTCTTTTTCTACAATCTCCATCCTACCTTCTCTGATGCTGGGAGAGAATATCCCATGCAGGAAGATATTCAGACATCCAAGCTCCTGCTCAGGCAATGTAGTCGGCAATGTAGTCTTTGCACATGGGCACAAAAGGCTGCAAAATAGTGGAAGAAAGCAATAGAGAAAACACAGAAAACAGGATAAAACCCTAGGCCTCTCAATTCCTATTCAGTATTCAAGCTGAAACCAAACAATTCTCTAAGCTGTTTGTACATGTATCCACCTCAATGATTTGGAGATCACCTAGCAGGAGAAATTAGGGCTTTTTATATTACAGCAGAGAAAGGTACAGGAAAACACACGAGGATAATTTAGTTTCAGTTCTGCTGGCTGCAGGCAGATTAGCTCAGACCCCAGAACACAACATGCTCAAGCAACACCTGCGGAGGAACTATTCCTGTCCTGGGAAAGGGGGGGGAATAAATCGGACCAGCCAGATCAGTTCCTCAAACTGGTTTTCTGCAACGACACAAATGATTGCAACAGTGCAAAGGAGAGAACAGTACGGGGCAGTGGAGGCAGCTCACGGGAATGTATGTTCAGGGAAAGTAATGCTTTTAACCATACTAGAGAGGAGGGAGGGTGTGCGAAGCATTCCTGACCCAGATTGCAGTCAGAAAGCTCACCTTCTGCTGTAGCTCTCCACAGCAGGTCACCTGGGAGCCAGACCCTGCAGGCAAACCAGGAGGACCCAGCTCCTCCCTGCCAGAAGCGCTTCTCTCTCACCCTTTGCCTTGCAGCAGGTGCCACGACTCCTGCTGAACACTGTCCGACTTAACCACCCATCAGCACGTATCGGGCCTTACCGCATCTTAATCCTGTCATCCCACCCTTCACAGGGGAAATGGGATGAAGCTGCAGCAAAGCCTGCGGAGTGAGATAAAGGCGCCTTCTGCAACCCATCCCCACGGCAAGGCTGCACGCCGGTGTGGCCCCAGCAGGCCGAAGCACACAAAGCTGCTCGGTGCAGCCGGAGGGTGATGCCCACTCCAGCCGGGACCTGTCAGGGCACCCTGCCCTGGGCCATAGCACCCTCAGCACCCACTGTTCGTGGGCTCTCGCAGGCTCATAACCCCCTCTCGTGGTAAACACGCAGCCCGCTGCTCCCTGACCCCACACAGCAAAGTTTTGCAGCCCTGGATCCCGCTCCGGATTTCCAGAACCCTTTAGAGGCTCTGCCGATGAAGCACATGAATATTGATGATTTGCAGAGATGCAGCAGAAAAGCAGCTGCAGGGAGACAGCCTCTCTGGAGCCAAGTTCAGCAAACGCTGCCTGGTGCGGCACACCTCCTGGGGCTGGAGAAAGGAGGGGGAAACACGGAGCAGCTGTGGGGAGAAACGGATCGAGCTTTTCAATAGTGCTTAGCGGACGATGATCCTACCTTTAAGCAGGAAAGGGCACCCCACTCCTTAAAGCTTTGAAAAAAGCTTCACCTGTTCTTAAAACTGCATGACTCGACAGAACAGCAGGTTTGCAGCTGGACAGACTTGCACTGCTTGAGTGCCTGCGTTAGCAATCCTGCCTTGTAGGTCAAAACCAGCAGGAACAGGCTCTGGCTACCTATCCCCGACTCACTTCAGGTTGACTTTCCGGGATTTATTTAAAGCAAGGTTATATTCTTAGTGTTTCCATACAGCCGTTTCCACTTTTTAACTTTGAACCTGTCCTCTGCTTTGCTGAGCAGGGGCTGTCCTGGGAGTTGAAGCAGCCCTTATGGACTGATGTCCTCCTCACACAACAACCACAGCTCCTTCCTGTACCCCTTATAGCCCTGGTGCTGCAGTAATGCCAGATCCCACACATGCACACACCCTTCCAACACACCCACTCCCCCCAGGCATCCCCTGCTCTTCCCCGCAGTGCCCCCCATCACCCTACACCTGCACGGTAAGGTGGGGAGCAGGAACTGGAGTAGGCTGCAGCTGGCTTTGGAGCTGTACGTGCCCACTGGCCACGGAGCTCCCACTCCGTCAGCTGGCCAACCACCCGAGCCCACCCTTAGAGAGGGCACAAATTTGGGTACTCAACCATGCCACCCACCTCTAGGAAACTTGCAGCAATTCAGTGCTTTTGAGACATCTCCCCTCTGCCAAACACTGCTGAAATTAGCCAAGGGATTCAACTGTCATTAGCAGGGGAAAGGAGCACACATACTAATATACACAGATGCAATCTTGTGTCAGTAGCCTAGAAAGCAAGTGGGTCAGTGCCTGCTGAGAAGGGACACGGGGGCAGAGGGGGAGAAGCGAACAGGCAGGAAGTTTTCCAGTTCAGGAAGGGGAGTGTCAGTGCTCATTGCAAACATTGCAATCTCCTCACTTCCCTACCAGTACAGTGAGTTCTGGTAGTGCAGCTCACGTTCAGGCTCCAAGATCCCAGCCAAAGCCCATTTGCTTTCTTCTGGGCTTTTCACATGTCAGGGATTGCCAAGGTCTACTCGGAAGAAGCTAATGGCTGCTCTCAGCGCTGCTGTTCCTTCACCCTCCAACAGCACGAGCAGAGCTGCCAGCAGCTGTTCGAGTGCAGCAAAAAGCCAGAAGGGATGGTTTGTCCTGTATAAACACCCTAAAGCTCACATATGATACTTATTAAGATTGCTAAACCAAAGCTGGTTCACTCTCCCTTGTGCTGTGGGAAGAAAGAGTGAAGTGACATCTTTCCATCTCCAAAGCAATAACATTTTCTGGGGACATTACTGCCTGTTTCTTTGCCTCTTTTCCCGCTCATTTGCATGGGACTATGTCCACAGTATAGGGGTGGCTGCCTCTTTCACGAAAGGGCTGAACTAGCCTTGAAGTTACAGTGACACTGGCCAAGTACGTGCTCTGCAGTTGAGCTGAACGCAAGCAACCAGTGCAGGAATGCTGCAGTCACCGTGCCAGCGTGATCCCCCCGAGGCACCTCTGAGCAGCCTGGAGTGGCACCGCTACACAGAGGACAGAAATGAAACCATCTGGCTACAAATCCCTTATGACAAAGTGGACACCCCCATCAGCTGGGCAAGGTCCTTGACACACACAGGAGTATCTCTCACTCAAGGCAGGCAAGGGCAACTGCCTCCAATACTCTTTTTTTTTTTTTTTTCCTAAGGCATACGGTCAGTCTTCCAGAACAAACACATGAAGAAAAACTGACACACCATCATACCAAGAGACAGGGCAAAACTGGGGATGGTTCTAATTTCACAAAACCTCATCAGCTGCTGCAGCATAGGCTGCTCCAAGTTTAGATGACATTGCATCAGTCCTCTCTACCTTCTAGTCAGGAGAAGGAAGAAAAAAATACATCTACGCTAGTCTGCAAAAAAGCAGACACTAGGAAGGACTTTGGAGAAAACTAGCACTGAGATTTTATTTTTCCAAAACTAAATGCAATTGCCGGTTTTTTTCTTGTAAATCCATATTGCCAGCAGGATGCTGAAGAGGACTGAGTGAGTGAAGAAAATGGCATGAGTGACCCACCCTGCTTATCTTTGGCAGTATCTGCTTGTCCCCAAGCTACAGGCTCAACAGCCAACTCACAAGTTGAAGGGATCAGGAGAGAGGCAATTCAAAGCAGCCCCTTCACTCAGGTGCCTCAGGAAAACCAGTGAACAAAAGGATTCTAAGAAACAACTGGCTCCAAAACTCAACACAAGGGAGCTCTGAAAAGCACTGTGCTTTTAGACCATGCTGAAGAGCTCTGCTCCTGAGGCTGAGCAGTGCATAAGCACCAGGAGCGGAACAGGGCTCTACCACCTCTCCACTAGCCCTGGAGCAACATCCATCCTTGAGCAGGACAGTTCCCTGGGTCATTGCATGGAGTGAACCATCATGGACACAAGGTAAAGTCCAAAACTAACAGAAGAATGTCCTTCAGCCTTCTAAGCCTAGTACCCATGGCTGAAAGCAGCCATGTGTCAGTCACAGGCCACGCTATCACGACTAACAAGCTAAACAAAGCCATCTGTAACCCTAAAAATCAACAGATGTTGTTCCTCTGACTCATCCAGGCAAAGCAGGCACGAGGACAAACACAGGGAAGAGCAAAGATCCCAGCTTGTTCGCCATTCCTCAGTTTGCAAGCTCCCCAGCTCATTTCCAGGACTGCTGCTGAGCTGCAGAGGCTATGTGCTCATAGCAGCCAGGTTTTGGGGGGAAAAACATTGCTCACCTGGAATCCAAACACGTCATGCCAGCAACTGGGAGGGACTTGGCATGGAGGATCAGCCTAGGTATGTCATGGGGTATATGCTAGGATAGCATGGGATCAGCCTTCGGAAAGAGATCCATGTGGCACTGAGACTCCATCCACATGTAAGAGAGAGACAAACACATGAGCAAGAGTCACCCAACATCCACACACGCACATTGCAACACTCCTCCAGTGTGGGAAAGGGCAGAGTCAGCCCTGGTCTGCCCGGGGGAAGGCAGGCGGCTCAGAAGTCATGGTGCTGGGGTGCCAAAGCAGGTTCCAGCAGCAAAGCAGAAGGCAAAGCGCCTAGGGGTGAATGGGAACACACACTGCGCTGGCGAGCAGGGCAGAGATCAAACTATTATTCATCAATGACGGGAAAAATCACCAAAATAGAAATTTTGAAAGGTTCCAAAACTATTTGGGAAGTGGGGCCAAATTTGACTAATAGCTTCAGCCAAAATGGAGGAAATAATTAGAAAAACATTTAAACTTGTCATTTTTATTTGTTCTTATTTTCTTACTTTTTTTAACTGAAACATTTCACTTCGGAAATGATGAAACATTTTAGTCGCAGCAGGATCTTGGAGCCTTTATCCCAGTGAAACAGGAATGTTTATTCGGTTTGTCACTTACTGACTGAGTTAAATGTCAGGAGGAAATCTCAGTGTTGCTTTTTAATATAAAAATAAAAAGCATACAAGAGATTTTATCCGGTGGTACAGGGCACTAAAAGAGGAGAGCTAAACGGCTGAAGGCAAGCACCTTTCCTGTCCAGATCCTCAACTCCCCTGAAGTCCCAACAGAGGACCGAGCCGTGAAGGATTAGCCAACCTGCATGGAGAAGTGACAGGGTGACCTCAGGTGACGGGGAGGTCAGAAGAGAAGGGTCACTCTCAGGAGCCTCTCCCCTACCAACCCAAGGAGCTGCCCCAAAACGGCCCCAGAAACAGCAGGGTCAAGGGCAATGAAGGCTGGGAGGGACACCAAAGGCTGGTGTGAAAAGCTCCCCCAAATTCCCAGAATGGGAGAACTGGGGCCTTCCCTTGCTCCTGTGCCCAGGGGCACTGGGGAAAGCCACATCCTGCCTCTTCGGTCACATAGAGCAGCCTCTGCCAAGAAATCAGCCTCTCCCATGACCGGTGCCTTGGCTTTTTCTTATTTTAGGGTCTGATGAAAAGACTTGGGGTGTTCTCCAAGCTTTAACGAAGGGCTGAGTGCCACAGCCAAGAGACTCGGGATCCCACACTGCTCCCTCGCTCCCATGTGAGCCCAGATGTCCCACATGTTTCCTTCCCTCACTCCCTCCCTCCATTTGAAATCCCTGCCCACACACCACCTAGATTTTGCAGATTCAAGGGCTCACCATCATAGTTTATTATTGCAGTTTCAGGAACAATAGCTCCTGCCATAGGTGGTACAATATCCACAACAGACCCTGAACTCCAGTCCACCTCCAGCTTGCCCCAAAACCACACAGGCCTTGCCCAGATAAAGACCTTTAACTACTCCATCCATGGGCCAAACACCAAGTCAGTGCTTTGAGCAGCCCTTAAACTAGCCAAGAGGGAACGACATCAAGTGATATTGTTTCTAAATGCCTGACCAAAGCCTGGCTCAGCCATTTACAAGCATTTGAGGAGCACACTCCATCTCCAAAGTCTCCCACCACAGGTCTTCTCAGGGCAGACATGGCTTTTGGGGTCTTGGTGTGGGGTATGGAGACCCCAGCATGTGTCCACATGAATGGCCAGCTGCTGGGAGGAGACAGACATGGTGATTACGGCAGGAAGGGAATTGGGAGCTGGGGCATGAAACCAGAGAGGGGAAACGTTTAAGCTTTAATCTTGAAACAGCTTCCTGATAGTAGATTTATGAGCAATGGGAATAGTCTCCTTTGCAGCAGGCTGGAAGCACTGTTGCACAGAGCTTTAAAAACAAGACCGGATAAAAGAACAGACTATAGACTTGAGGAATGGATTTTGCTTTGACCAGAAGATGGATAGGACCCAATGGTTCACTTCCACCTCTAGATACCCTGCCCATACATCAGCAGCAAATCTGACATCGGCCTGCTCTGGCATTTGCCCATTCACACAACCAACCAGCAGAGGTTGTCAGAACATGACTGCACTGCTCCGAAAGGCATCCAAACAAACATGACCAGCCTCAATTTCTATCCCCGCCCTCACCCCGCTGCAGCTGTGGAGGTGACCTCCTGGGGCTGCTACAGAACCTCATTTTTCAGCTAACGCTTGGGTGTAGTAGCCAGAACCAGGGGCTTGACACATCCGACTTTTGTGCGGGAGCCCACAGAAGGGGTATTTTCATTAATAGATGTGCATTGTTTAACTTGGACATTGAAGTAGCTGAACTTTTTCTGACTTGGTTCTCCCTGTATATATATCAAACTTTCCTGTAATCAACCTTTCCTTTTTTCCTGACTTGGCCTTTCCCAGTGAGTTCTTGGGTATTGATTTTCTTCAAAGTTGCTTTAGTGCTGCCGGAGGATGTTGAAGTGACAGCTCTGGCAATCCAAGCACTACGCTCACCCACGAAAGCCGTCCAGCTCAGGCAGCCGCAATGCAGGCTTCACAGCTACTTGCTCCCCCAGTCCCGCTTCCAACCTCAGGATGACCTGATTGCAGCAAGGGGTGCAAAAGCTAAGGCAGCCGACCAGAGCAGCACCTCTCTGTACCTAGCAGAGATTCCCCTCATTTCCTTCATGAGCATCCTCTAGCAACCACAGGTGAACATCAGGCTGCGTGCAACAAAAACCCCATCACATCAGGCAGGAGCAGCTGTGGGGATGCTCGACATGCTGAATGCACCTGGCTCCAATTCCATGCCCAGGAGGCTGCGGCAGAGCTTGCAACCCCAGGGGGTTTGTGCTCCACTCTCAGACCCTTCACCAGGGTCTGTTGGGAAGCTTGCCCGAGGCTCAGCTTCATAAAACTGTCAAGCCAGTGCCCTGAGAAGGGATTAGATGTGAAAGTCCGACCTCAGCTGAGTACAGCAAGTCAAAAGCACTCTGACTTCAGGCTTATTGCCCCACAAAAACATCAGTGAAATCATTTCATTAATCCCCAGGGCCTCCTTTCCTTCCTTCAGCCAAGCTGAAGCTTAAAATAGTATTTTGCATTCCTTGTATTTCATTCAAAAACTAATTAATACCCAATCAGCCAAATGCTCTTCTCACAGCAGCCTGACTCGATCATGCAACCTGCCCGCCCTTGGTTACAGCCAAAACACCATACAGGGCTCCCAGCTCCTCCCAAAAGACATTTCTGACAGAGCATCTGGCAAGAACTGCACTAAGGCAACAGAAAACAGCGAAATTAAAGCCCCACGTGCAATCTTACTTCTGTCCCACGTGCACACACATCGCTTACGTGCTCATAAACAAACTCAAGCTGTGGTAATTCCCAGACACTGCAAGCATGGCTGCTCTTCACCAGCTTCTAGCAGCCCCTAAAGGCAAAACACACAAGTTACCTTCTGCCTCCTCTTGTTGGTACCTGCACTACAATGCAGGGCTGAAACCACACTCCAGCCTGCTTCTCTGGGCTCACAGAAACAGAGAGGCAATTTTCTATTTGGATAAAAGGGCCAGGCAAAGCCCTCAGATTCAGTGCAGGGAAGGGGACAGGAAAAAGGTGGAGCATGGGTCTTTCTTCATTTGGACTTCACAGCTATTTCTCACCCTCTTGGTAGCCCAGGTCAAACAACCAGGCTGCGCAGATGACAGAGCGTAACTGCAAAGGAAGGGATGCGAGCCTAAGCTGGGAAGGAAACCTCACCCTAGAGAGGTCCAAACACATCACTCCATGAGACATCCAGCCCCCTCGCTACAAGATCTCCCTTGCCTGAGGCCCATGCACTCCAGGCACAGAGGATCACAGACGAAGCGCTGGCTGTTTGTGTGCAGGGACTATGGAGCAGGAGAGGCTGTAACGAGTGGCCCAGACACACAGGGAAGACATGGCAGCTACAGAGGACAGAGCAGAGGTCGGCACATGCTGTCTCACACTGAACACCACACGTTTGAGATATCAGTTTGTTTTTCAGCCTGAACTTCCACCCACAGACAGACTTTACGCTCCAGCCAGTCTCACAAGCAGCAGGCCTCACTCACTGCATTAGCAGGACAGATTCGTTAATGCAACCAACAAGAACGTGTGGCAGCACCTCAGACCTGGAGTCGGCTTTGTGTTGGCTACAGCCCATGGCAGAGGACAAACCCAGTCCCCCGAGACTGGTGTCCCCATCTCACGGCTCCTCCATCCATCCTGCAGTCTGTCCACGGCTGGAGGAAGCTGCCACCCACTGCAAAGGGCACAGACCAGTTCTTCCCATGGGCTATCAGTGGTAGAAAGACAAAGCCCTCCTGTGCCTCAGCTAGGCTGAGCCTGAAAATGTTTCCAAGTGATGATATGGAAAATCTTGTTGCCGGAGCAGCCACAATGAAATTCTGCCCATGGGACAACTCCAAGGCAAATTTACAGCTCTGTGCAACAGGAGCTGGCCCATCCCTTCAGCTTAGGCTGAGCACCTAGCAACCAGGCCTTGCATTTACCGCTTAAAAAAAACCCCAAACATACAAAAAACCCACAACAAGTGCACCGGATCCCTGCAAAGGGCTCTATCTTCTCCAGCAGACAGCCATGAAGAGGCAGAAGCACCAAACCCTCTCCCCCCAAACCAGGAACCCCTCAGAAGTCACGAGATGAAGGTCCATAGGTGTTGTTTTCCTGTCCCTCAAGCCATGACAAACCCTGCTCCCGCTCCAGAGCGTGGCCTGGGACAGCAGCGGGTGCCAGGCCCTGCTGAGCCTGCATCCCTCACAGGAGGCCACCCAGGAGCTGCCCCAAAACGGAGAGAAGCCCTGCAGAGCCACAGCGAGGGGTGCCACCTCTCGCCAGCGCAAGGACCGTGCACCGGCCTCCCCTCCCCAGCGCCGGGGCAGCAGCACCGTCCGCCGCCACGGCCAGGCCGCTCCTGAGGGCCTCCCCCATCAGACAGGCCCCGGCACCCCCAGCAAGGGCTCGGGGCCTCCCGCAGCCGGACAGACGCGGCCCTCAGCGGCCCCTCGCAGAGCCCGGCCGGGCGCCCGGCTCCGGTCCCAGGGAGCGGGCTGCGGCCCTGACAGCGATAATCACCTCCTACCCCTGCCCGCTCCGCCCGCCGCTGTGAGGCGCTCACGCCTCAGCGGGCCTTTTATACCCGCCCCGGCCAGCCTAGCGCCTCGTCACGTGGTCCCGCCCTGCCCCTGACGTCATCAGCGTGTGCGGCAGCATGGCGGCGCCCGTGGCGGCGGGGGTGGCGCCGGTCCGTGCCCGGTGAGTGCGGGCCTAGGGCTGCCCCGTCCCGCCCCTGCCCCGCCGTAACCCCC
>Ga0065711_1003414_pt1 | contig 28061 bp, 16 predicted proteins | sample Hoacrofraction12_FD_59098 | JGI IMG/M metagenome (GOLD analysis project Ga0065711, IMG submission 59098) | Hoatzin crop microbial communities from Cojedes, Venezuela - Epithelial fraction 12 v2 (version 2) | ecosystem: Host-associated > Birds > Digestive system > Esophagus > Crop | place...
CCCCCCCCTTTGTTTTTGTGGGAAGAAGAGTAGCTGAAGTACTGTAAAAATGAAACATTGCTCTCAAACTGGCATTCTTCAGGCTGTTTTTATAAATACTTTTCATCCTTGAACAGGACAGCATATACAAATTTAGCCTAGTGAAAAATCTCATGAATTTTATCACATCATAGCTTGCTTTTACATAAGTACATTCAGATAAATACTACAGTACTAGATATCTGAATATATCTAAGGCTTTTTCACTGGACTGATATTTACGTTTTTACATGGGCAAGCTTTACTGCTATTACAATAGTACTTTACTCATCAAAAAGTTCATTTTATTTCCAGTGCTGTAAAACATAGTGGAAGAGTGAGGAACCAGGCATTTCAGACTATCCTTTTCTGGTCTGAAGTATTTTATATGTATTTTAGAATATGGCATACCCTTACCTTTCACCCCCTCACTGTACATAGTTGTGTGAAAAGCAACAAACTTAGTAGCATAATAATTTATTCTATGTAGCATAGTCATGATATTTTGTATTTTCTATATTTGGATGATTGTGGCTAGGAAATACACTCTTTCCCAGAATGATGCAATGCCCAATTCAAATCAAGCGTGCTAAAGACAGACTTTCCAGACTGTCCTTCTCTTCTTCCCTCTGCTTTCTAAAGAAGACTTAATTTTACTCTCCTGTACACTACAAGGAACAGCCTAGAAATTTAATACATCTGAGAAGGTGGTGACTGGACTGATCGTACAGAAAGAATAACGGAAGAATCTAATTCGTTCTGTGTATTCTGGGTAGGGGATTTGTGGTGATCCTACAAACCTTACTGTATTTCTTGACTTTTTTTCAAATTAAAGAACACCTTCTTTGTTGGTTAGCAAGCGTTTGATGAATTCTTCTCTTTTAGTTGAGTCTTGCTCTGCACTTCATAGCACTGCTCAATAGTACTTTGCGAGAAGTCAGAGCAGCTGATATTCCCTCAGCCCCATCAGTGACTCGGGAACAGATTGGATTATGGTCTTGTCCTAACATAATATGTTGCTTTTATGAATTAGAAGGCCAGATCCTCAACAAGTGAAAATTTGCATCATTCAATGCACTTTTACATAGCTATATTAAATGAAGATCAGACGCGGACTTTCTGGTTTGGTCAGTAACAAGTAGATGTTTTTGCCTTGTTTTGTTTGCATGTAAAAAAAAAAAAAAGAAGAAACCAATACTATTTTTTGCTTATTTTGAGAGTAATGTGCATGTCAAAGACGTGATACTAGCTTCCTAGAGAGTATTCATAAACACACTGGCACTTTGGAAGTTAAACAGATAATGATGAAAAAAATTGAGATGATAATTAATCCATTCTTTACTTATAGCCTTGATTAGATGTCATACAGAAAGCTACTGGTGAGGCCAAATCAGGTTATTCCAGTTTGTTTTCTCCCATCAGCATGTGCCCAAAGAGAGTTATTAGCTCATTTTGATCGTTCATTGGCAGTCCCGATGCAATATGGGAAGTGTCTGTCAGCAAATGTCCTTAATATACATGATTTGAAGGGGAAAAATAACTACTAAAACCGTACATTTGCCTTATCCTGCGTAAGTGAAAGATGTCTTCACGTGCTACTAAGGAGTAGTTTGTGTATTGTGTAAAATTGGCTGTGGTGTTTGCATGTGAGTTTCTTCTCCTTCACCGCCAGCATTCACAGGTATCACCTACCGAGGCAGGACATTCACGTGCGTCTATTAGGTTTTGTCTTGTTTTAATGTTTTTTTTTGTTGCTGTTTTGCCTGTGATGCTTGGAATTTTTAATACTTCAGGCCAAAAAGAAGCTGATGAGTTTTAAGCATGGTGTATTTGATATTTTATATTTTGAAGTGCTTGTCTTTTGGAATATTGCATCTGTAACATGCATGATGCACATCCTCTAGGACATTTCCTCTTCAACACTGTATTTGCAAAACTAATCTGTCTCACAAGAAGCGAAGGGGAGATGGAGACTGCAAAGTCAAAAAAAAAAAAAAAGCAAAAAGGAAAGTAAAAATTCTGCCAATTCATTTGCCTTGAAATCTCCTGCATGGCAAAATAGTAGTAATTAATAATATCCCTTTTTAGCAATTCCTTGCCAAGGGGAGTTACTTGTGGAGAGTTACCATATTTTGTTAAATACCTGTTGGTTAACAGTCCAGAGGCGCTGGTATTTTACAGAAGGAGGAAAGGATTATTAGCTGTATATTTGTATTATGAGGTTTAATGAACAAATGTTTTTAAAGTCTGATTTGTTCTTAATAAGAATAGTGTTAATTCATTTTGAGTTTTGCCTGAGCAGCGAGACCTCCAAAGTTATCCCGAAGGTGACAGCGTATTTTTTTTTAGCACAAAGACTTTCCAGCAGGTTGCATATATTTATGCAGCAGCTTTACATCACCCTGGAAAAGCTGGATCAAGGTGTAGGAATCGGTCCAGGCTTCAATGATGCAGAACCCACCTCTTGGGAGCTCAGTTAGTGTTTAACCACGATGGTTCGTGACATCTTGGGACAAGAAGTGCAAAAATCAACAACCATTTGAAACCATATTAAAAAATTAAGGATGGTACAACCTAATTGCACGATTAAAGGTTAGTCAGCTCTCCTATGGTAAGAAAAAGTGGCTTGGGATTTTTTTTTAATTACTAGAAATAGTTAGTACTTGTTTCTTAGCTTATCAACAACATGTTGTGGCTGTGTCACGCAGAAGCATGAGCTTGTGAATGAGCCCCGAGGCGCTGTCCTACATACCGCTATGGAAACGCCGGTGTGTAGGATCCCCTGACTCAGAGGAAGAGTGCCTCCTACTGATACCGTCTTCAATCCAGACACTGACCTTGCACCTCTGACGGGATTTGACAGGTTTACAGCCCACGGGTGTGGCTGTCATAGCATCATTTTTCCCCCCTTTAGCTTCTTCTCTAATAAACTTGTTAACTGTTTTGCATTAATAGCGAAACTTATGCAACGCGTGTCTTGCTGCCTTTGACAACTTACTCAATGTCAACCATCAACAATTTTTGTTTAATGGACACGTAACGTCCCTGGTGTGATGATTTTTTTTTTTTTTTTAAACTTTTGGTGTCAAATTGATAAGCCTGTGAAATAGAATAGATACACATAATGCAGCTTTATCCTCACAATTGACAGTGAGGCAGTGAAGCAGAACCTCAAGAAAAGCAACCCAGTTCTGCATGTGTAACCACACAAGAACCCAGACTGGTCCCCAGTCCCACCTAACGTCGCAGCTTCGTGACATCTGAGTAAATAATAGGCAGAGAGTGTGAGTTTGTGAAAGTAATTATATAAAGCTGATGGCAGGGGACAAAAAGAAGTGGGGTGGGGGGAGGACGCGAGCGGTTTCACCGCTTTGACAATGTCCACAGCTGTGATGTCATAGGCACAAAGATGATAATAAAATTTGGCCAGTGTGGTGTCAACTACACCTTGCTCCTTTTGTCTTTTCCCTCGTATAATTTTGTATCCATGTGTGAATCGGCTCATTAGTGGAGGAGAGTGAAAATTGAGGTCAGGGTATTTAAACCTGACCTGTGCAAAGGCCATGCAATGCCGGAGCCCACCGGGGGTTTCACTTCAGAGCTCCAGACCACCCTTGAAGGTGACACCAATTCAAGCCTCATTTTATAAAGGCCTTATTAATTATTGTCTTTATAAGAAGGAGAAGCCATATAAAGAAATGTGTCATTCTTAGAGTAGGAGTAGGCAGGAAAAAAAGGAGAGAGAGAGAGAGAGAAAGAAACAGAAGATCAAAAGAGAGCTTTTTTTTCCCTTTTGCTTTTCATGCCTCAGAACCTCAAAGGAGGTCGGGGAACAATCAGGCTTAGGGGTCTCGTGTGCTTTCTGGCAATTAGACTCAGCTGATGGGCTGAAAGGGATTGAATGGCAGGGTTCAAGGCCCTTCTCCAGAGCTTCAGACAACAGGCTTTTCCAAAGCAGCAGAGCAGCAGACACCACTGAAATCATTTCAAATGGAGACTTACAGCCAGGGATTCATTAATTCACCGGCCTAAACAATTACTGGAACATATAATGTCTCTATATACACTTTGATAAAGACTGTCATCCTAGACCTTCATTTTCCCCATTTTTATTAGAGATTTTTAATGTCAGGTTTGAAAAGAACCTTTTATTTGTTCAATTATCAAATTAAACCTTTTATTTTTTTTTTCAAGGCGGGGGATATAAATTCCAGAATTTTTGTTTTATGGCTACAATTGATTTGAATTACAAGAGGAGACTGAGAAAGTTTTGTAAAGCATCCTTGAACATTCAGTCATAAATAGGATGGGAGCCTGAGTAGCAAGAGATCCCATCCTCCTCCTTCCTCACTTTAAAGAGGGTGGTCTGGGACAAATAGATTTAAATGAGCTTGATGTGAGAGAATTAGCTAATAAGGGGCATGCAGCAGAGCACTCTGTAGACGCAGGCTGCGTTTGCTGCTAGAACAGTTTGAACTGAGCAAACAGAATTAGCACTTTTAGTACAGTTGAAATGTTTTTAAAATAAGAGAACAAGCTACTACTGTGTTTCTATTTTTTTTTTTCCTGGTGTAAGATTAGATGTACCCAGAGGTGAAAGGTTTTAGTGCAGAGTGGTGGTTCACTTAGAAAATGTACTTGAGTATCCCTGTGAGGATTAGAGGTAGGTACAGTGAGAGGTCCCTCTAGAGCACTGCTGGCAGGGACCAAGTGTGCTTGGTAGAAGAAGCATGGCCCTAGGAAAAACTGTCCTGTGCTGAGGTAGGTATTAAGCCGAATTAGGCACAGTCAAAAGTGGTTTTTTGAATGGAAAATTGGAGTTTTAACTAAATTATATTTTGTGTCTCTCTGTTCCGCTGAGATTTGGGTTTTTTTGTTTTGTTTTGTTTTTCACGGGGGGAGGAACTGCAAAATCGTGCATCTTATAACAGAGAAATATTTCAGCTGAAAATAATTAGATAATTTGATTGGAAGATAACATTGGCATGTGTTAGAAGTGCTGGTTCATATAGTCCTGTTCTGTTCTCTGGAGCTGTGCCCTGGTCAGGCATCCACCACCATCTCTGTCCCGTAGCAGTGCGGCGCAGGAGACGCAGTCCAGCCAGGCAGTTCAGTGCATAGAGCAACAACACGAGGTTTTTACTTTATGATTGTCAGAAAAGACACCATCTTGTTCACCGTGCCACAGGCTGCATTAGAGGAATCCTGCATACTCTAACCACACCACGAATGTATGTTTGTCCTAAGTGCGGTCCTCGCCTCATTCTTACGCTGAAGCCCTGTTAATGCTTGATAGTCCCAACCATAACACGAATATTTCCCATGCAGAACAACAGCATTGGGAAGGAAGCTTACCTATTCTGTGATTCCAGTAGTCACTATGTGTCCATTTCTAGAGATTGTGCCTAACCCACCACTTCTATCTATGGCTTTGCAGGAGTAACCCCATTTGGGTAGAAGCTAGGGCTGTATATTTAGGAGATAACACTGTCCTGGGAAGAACAATTCTGTTAACTCTGGTAAATACTGTTTCAGACGTTCTGCAGGGAGGTGACACCAGGAAGTTTTACAAGGCTTGAATTATCATTCTGCTTTCAGCCATGATGGATGAAAATCTTTATGTTGTTTAATTGAAAATTCTAATTTGCATGTCCCTCAAAAGATTCGAGGCACTGAAATCCTCAGCGTATGCCTCCAGTAACTATGACTTAATTTAGCCTGATCCTGATCCTGTTCTGGAATTTAAGAGACCAGCTAAATCAAAACAGGTAGACCCAAACGATGTATCTGAGAATTAGCATAATTCCTGAAACTGTGGTACCAATAGAGGTATCTATCAACCAAGAAGACGCTGATGGAATCATCATGATGGATATTTACTACACACCTAAGATACCTGAGGATGCTAGCTCAGGTGGACTATTTTGATTCCTTTGTTCATAGAAGCAGAGAAAGAGGGATACCAAAAGGTGGGGTGGATTAAAGGGAGCCACTGTGAGTTATTGTGAAGTGCCCTTCCCATTACAACAAATGAGTGCCACAATGAGATTCTTTGAGGGAAGTTGTAGCTCTGTTGTACCACCATGCTTACTTAATAGACAAAGCTAACGAGACTAGAGTTGCCTGTTCTCTGTGTCAGTAAGGTGTCTGGGCCACAGAATTTCCTTCCACTGCACACCTCCGTGTGTGATTTTTGGTTTTAGTTGTCTAGTTATCAGACCAAAAATCATTCCCATTTATATTTTGTAACTGGACTTTTAGGTATTTTTTGGGCACAGCTTTTGTGTTTGTCATGGGTATGGCAATACAGTGCAGTATTAGCTTGTGTTAAAAGCGGTCTGAGAGTATGAATTTATAATCTATAGAACTCTTTCACCCAGGCTAGACTATAATGATAATATTTCTTATGTCTTTGTGTCAGTTACCTGTTGAACTTACTTTCATGAACTCTGCTTGGCTGCTTTGTTCTGAGTGTGGTCTTTTGCTCTGGTGATAGCCTTGTGCTGAAACTGCACCATGGTCACGGTGTCCCTGTCTTCTGAAATATTAATGCTGTGTGTTTGCTGCAAGGCTAGAGGACGGCACTCTTGTATAATTGCATTTTTGTACTTCCCTGCTCTCCCCCTGTGGTTGCATTCTTGCATATTTCAGCCTTCTGGGTTTAAACTGAATTTTTAGCACAAACTAATCAGTGTGCTACCTCAAAACGTGGGAAAGATCGCAAAGGAGGAGGATGCAAAATCCTATTTACTTATCCCTGTGTTTCATGATGTCAGTCCTGTGGCCGTAGGTAATTCAAACGTTATCAGCAGATACTTGTCGTGACCGTTCTGCTGGCTGTCTACTTCACAGTATGAGGTGTGAGTGAAATCATCTTCCCCGAAATGTCTCTGCTTATGGTTTTTCAATTCAACACACCAGCACCTTCAGCTGTAATCTGTCTCTTCCCCACCATTCTGCCTCATTCCCAAAATGAGCCTCTTTGTCCTTGCCCACTGCCCATTTATACCATTCTCAATCAATCTTCATTGAATGCAGCGGTACATCATTAACTTGTCTTCCGGCAGGCCACTTAACCCCCTAAACCCTGGAGCAGATTCATTACATTGCCATCTTCCAGTGAACGGTCACATCCACACTTGACTTAGGCTATTACTTAGTCACACGATTCATCACCCACATGGGTAGTTTTTTGCTCCTGATCAGATTGACGTGACAGTATCTGGAGCGTATTACAAGGAGATATCCCAAGAAAAAGGCCCTGTTCAGCAAGTTAGTCTACGCTCTTCTCCATTATCACCCACAAGAGCCAGGAGCCGTTAAGCAGCCCTTCTTTCTCTGTGGTCATGGTAGCTTTCAGCATGCTCTGAACCAGGGCTGTTCTCCGTATAAAGGACACGATGCAGAATTCACTGGAGGTTTATGTTAATTCTTGATTTTACGTGATGCTTTCTACTATATTCTGAGTTACGGTATGATTATCCAGACAAATTTGTAAGACATATGACTGTAATGCACAGGATTTTTATACTTCAATTGGTATCAGACCTGAAATCCAGAAAACCCATCCCTCACTCTCATAAGTGGGTAAATATTAGAACTATTCTTCTTTGTTTCGATCACTCCAGGAGCCTTATTTCACTCATCTTTTGCTTTTTTTTGTTTCCTTCATGCCAGTTTGAAAGGGACTTGAGCAGCTGAGGTAGTTCCTTTATTGCTGAAAAGCCCTTCAATAATTCTGAGTTTATAATCCACTGTGCAATCACCAGTCCGACTTTGGTAATCGCACGTCACAGTATGATTACAAAGAAATAACTGAAGAGTGATTATGCAAATCCTGGAGTTCTAATTGGCTAATAATGACTTTAAGACAGAGTACAGTGATTCATATGTTGTGTGTTTTTGAGGGGAAAAATCCAAAGTAATTATGTAAATCAGTTGCTTGTAACAACTAGTCAGATGCAAAGCTTTGTTTGGTTAGGGAGAGCGCTCAGTAATGCATCAAAACTGTGGAGCATCCCTGCACTTTGATGCGCAGAGGCACTTCCACTTCAAATGCGCTGTATTGTGTGTAGGGACTGATTTCATTCCTTCTAGCCAAATATTATTTCCTGCGCTATCCTTCAGGAAGCTAAAACAACCCTCAAAGCTCACATATATGTTTAAGGTGATTGTCTAGCCCAGGAGACAAATGAGGAAAGAAAAAACCCATTTTCCAAAGAAGGATTATAAAGAGATAATTTACTCGTCCTTCTCTTTTTTTCTGTTTCTGTTAAGGTTCTGTGTCACAGCCAAAATTATTCACTACGAAAGATACTCTTCATTAGTAACCTTTGAATAAAAGCTTCTCATTACCTTTTCTCCTGGCGTGTTGTTATAGGACCTCTAGGCTTTCTTTGTAAATTCTACATGTTATTCTTATTAACACAGATTTAAAAAAATAATTGTCATGTGGGATGTAGATTTTTCTGAGGTTGATTAAAGAAATACTGCTCTGTCTTTCTCACACTGAAGGCTCCAATAGGATTTAACTAATTGATCACCGCTGTTTGATATAAATTCTGTACAAAATATTAGGAGTTGTTTTTTAAATTACTGTCGCAATACTTTATTCCACTTAAAATAAGCCTAGCTTGGGCAGGCTAGTATCACGGGGAATACAAAAATTGCACATCAGGTTTTTCTTGGGAAGCATGCTTGGAGTAAGGAGCTGGAGAGAGGTTAGTACTTCTCATGACAACCATGAAGAGAAGTGTTTCAGCTATGGTTGTATGAGCTAGCCAAGGCTCTGGTTGAAGGCACTGCTGCCCAATCTTTGTGTGATTCGCTGCTTTCAGTCCATCATATGTATTTCACAGAAAACCTACTTTTAACATAGGTGTATTCTTTATACTAGGCCTTGAAAGACATTTGTTTCTTCTGACTTCAGTTGTCCACTGTGGGCTTGACTCGGGTTAATACGTCAGCCACGCAGACCTATCAGTCCTCTAGCTCTCCAGAATGGGGGGGAATTTGGACCCACAGACAAGATGCACAAGGCAAGAATGAAAAGACAAAGTCATTGTCTGTTCAGCGTGTCTTCTGTGCAGAAGCTGAATTTCCTTTTATGTTTCTCCTACATCCCATTTTGGGCCACTCTGTAGAACGAGAATGACTTTACAACTTCAGTCCACAGTCTCCAACAAAGAGTTTCCATTTACTATAGTAAATCAGACACACAGATGTGTATCCTTAGAGGAGCAGATTAGCTTATACGTAGGAAGCTGGTACCCTTTTAATATTGCTGATACATTGTGATGGAGGGTAATGAATGTGAGCAGGAAAGGAGAAAGGAAGAGAGGTGGGGAAGTGGAGAGCAGGGGGAAAAAAGTGGTCTTTAAATGCCTGAAAAACTGTTAGGAGAGAGGACAAGGAATTAAAGAGAGATAGCTGAGGAGAGGTGGAGGCCTAAACACTGTTGCAATGCTGCTCCAGATCAGTGACAATCAGTGAAGAAGTTTCCATTGATTTAACGGGTGTTTGATCTCACACACAGTGAACAGTCGAGCAACATCCTTAAGCTGAAGCATTTCTCAGCACAACATGTAGTTCTGGCGATGCCAAAACGTTTTGCAGGTAGGTCTCTGCTTTGCTGAATTGATTGTGTAGGTGGGGTTCTTGGATGTCAAAGTGAATTACATTGTAGTCTAAAATTTCCCTCACTTTTTTATGTTATAAAAAGAAAAAACATCCAGCTAACCCCATGTGATGACTGTAAGAGGAATTCAAAATTTATGTATGTTTTTGGGCTTCGCCATACAAAAATAACATAGCAGTTAGAAATTAAATGTACATGAAATTTTAAAGAACTTTCTTTTTTAATTGAATGACCCATGTGTCTTTTCACAGTTTAGTGATAACGGAGAAGAGTAGGGATCTAAGAGCTCATTGCTGTGCAGACAGCGTGTAGTCAACTTCTATGCAAGGTGGATGGTGAGAGGGGCAGGACTGGCTGTGTGTGTCCCATCGCCTTCCTGTAAGAACACCCATCACCATGAAGTCCATAGGTTCTGTGAGGTTGTAGCCCTGCTCTTCGTACCGTCCCCTCAGAAAGACAACTTCTCTCCTTTTTCTGCCTGTTGGAGGATTTTATTTTCTCATCCACTGGAGCTACTGGTTTTTAAGAATGGAACAGATTTCCTTACAATGACTTGGGCACTGAGTCCTGCTCCCTTCTGACTTGGCACTTGGCGAGTCAGGGTGCATGTGAATGCTGCAGCTGGGGTTGGCGGGGCACTCTGCTCCCCCGGGGTTTGCTTTGCACGGCTGTGAAGAGACGGGCCACGTTTCAGGCTGTACTGGTGGGCCTGGATGCTGTACTTCCTCATCATAGGTGAAGGTATCAAAATGTAGAAGCCATCAGTTTTCTGGATATTTTAAAACAGGAGGAGTATAAAATGTCAGGACCCTGAAGCAAAGCAAACAGGGCTGCTAACATGTTTCTGTACCATCCCACTATGTGAGCAAATTGTGCTCTTTTGGTTGATTCATTCAGCCATGCCCAAGCAACTGTCTGCTGAATCAAATTCATTGCAGTGTGTGGCTCAGTCACGTGAAAATAGTGCCCGAAAAAGGGTACAGTTTAAAAATATAATGTGCATCTTAAAAGGTAAGAAACCAAAGAAGAGTTCAAAAAGAGGCTTTTTAATAAAGTTGTTGTTGGTATTTATTTTTTTATTGTTGTTGACCAGACTCTTTAGGTCTGACCCAAGACTGCAGTTGAGATAAAAGATACTAGTTTTTCAAAGCAGCAGCAAAGGTATTTGAATAAGGAAAAAGTTTCGGTGGCGTTGGCAGTTAATTTCGAACATAAGCAAAGCAAAAAGATGGAGGTGGGAATGAGAAAGGTAGAAGGGCTGACTATTTTGTTGTAGTAAAATGGATGAAGAGAAGATCACAGGGCTCAGGTGGAAATTTTTTGCGCTGGCATATTCCCCAAATTTGCCTGATCCCCTTCCCACGCCTTGCTTCCCAAAGCTCACCCCCATTCAGGCTGTGCTGTGTGTACCAGTTTATTGTTTAACCACAGTTATGTTTCAGTAATGCTTTATGTCTCTGGCTTGGAAAAGTCTTTGGATGAAAGTCACAATTTCAATTACTGTTTTTTCAGCTTGCCACTTAAAATACGATCAAGCACATGGGTGAGCTACACAGAATTTTTCAGCGAACATTTGAAATCAGAGCAAAACCTGATTGTTCCGTCTTATTAGCCACGTCTTGTTTGATGTAGCATGTTTTTCTAACCCGGTATCACTTCCATCTGAAGCCGCACCACAGAGAACACAAAGGTTTCAGTATTGAAGTTGAAGGAGCACTGAAGGGCATCTTACAAATGCTACTTTGTCACCTAGCAGGAGTTCTTGGAAATTTTTCAATGTTTTTCTTTTCTTTTGTGAACGGACATAAAGTGCCTCTTTCAAACCCAGCTAGGGTTTCATTCCTGCTTCTGTGATTCTCTGAGGTGCATTAGTTGAGGCTGGCAAACTTTTAGACTCCGGGGAATACAAAGCGAGATAATCAGTGCAAACTCAGTCCTTGCGGCAACTCTGTTTGGGTGGCTGAGTTTCCCGACGGGGACTGGGGTGGGGGAGGAGAGCAGGCACTCTAAAGATGTACAGGAGCGACAAAATTAAAGCGAGAAGAAATCCTGCATGTTTTAAAAATTGGAATAAGGACAGAAAAGGATCCCGAGCCATTCAGAGACTGGTAGGAGCTGAGAAAGACACTTATGCAGGTTTGTTTCCCACATTTTTGCTTCACTCTAAACTTTTATTTATGTGCCTTTTCCTGTGCCACTTTTACCAATGTTTCTCGACAACACATTAACTTCCCTCCCGGTACAATAATCGACTCCAATCTGCTATTATCACGGAAATAGAAGAGGTAAAGTGCCTGTAATAGGATCCAAATCAAATCACTTTCACTTCAGCCGGCTTTTGCTGTGAAGCCGAAGATTCCCCAGGGAGATTCAATACAGAGAAACACCTGCAGACACAGGCTGAGGCCCCGAGATTATATAGAACACGACAGGCCGAGCTTTGCACTAGCATTTCCTTAGTTACGAGATGGTCACATTGGCAGTAATAACCAGAGGCAGGACCTGATAAAGCTGTGACTCATTGGCAAAGCCAGGATCTGACTTTCAGCTGATTTGACCCATCCTGAAGCAACACATCAGCTGACAATTTACTGCAGCAACAGCTATAGTTATTTTTTTTCCCCTCCCCTGAAGCACTTGCCTTAGTCTTGAATGGTTTTGCATGATTCCCTGGTTGTGTTTAAGCACAGTCCAGCCTGAAGAGAAAAAATATATCATTCTCCCCCAGCGGCTAGGAAAGGCCAGACTAAATTGAATTTAATAAGGTTCAGGTTTAGGGGAAAATAAACCTAGAATCTTTGCTGTGGCACAGGACGCAGCTTCACCAGGGGTTGAAGTTAGGTTCAAAATACGTGTTTGCAACCAGCTCGCGGCGTAGGCTACAGTTTTGGTGCCTTGTTCCCTGTGAATGTTGGTTTATTAGTTCAAATTCCCCCACACTTAGTTTTTTATGTAAGTACTTTTTTAGAAATTCTAAGAGACTCTATGCCAGTTACATGTCAGTGTTGGTTCTGTATTTATCTCTGGAAGACAATAATATCGTCTTAGCAGGATGAAAATAAATATAAGTCCTCTCCATATTTGTCGCCTAAGATTTGACAGGCTTGGCCTGGATGGAGAAGTAGCAGTCGTGGTAAAAGCAGTAAGAAAAACAAAGAAAATAAATTATTCCTGAATTTTAAAAAACTGTGGGGAAATTTTCATGGCTTAGAGTTCAGTGAGTTCAGCTCCCCTTTTCACTTTGAAATATCTCCTACTAAGCATCCCAATACCTTTGCTGCTGCTGCAGAGATTATTCAGTATCTGACAGTACATGAAGTTACTCCTGTAGTAGGTACGTGGCTTCGGTGAGTACGTACTGACCCAATGTGTGCATAAAATGCAGCAACTGTTGTTGGTAGCCTTAGCTCCCACCCCAATATATTTATTAGTTATATGGGTTTGCCTAAGAAAATATCTAACAAATTAAATTAAAATGTAATGGTATAAAAGCCAAAAGCAACAGACCCATGAAAAAAGTTGTGTAAAACTTGCGGGGCTCTGTGGGAGGGGTGCGGGCAGGGAAGCTGAAACAGCGGTAGAGGGAAGCGCTTTCTGCAGCTGGCTCGTTCTGAAAAGTGTTAACCTGATCTTCTGTCCTGTCCTCAGCTCTGCAGTGTCGGAGCACCTTAGTGCATTAGGCAAAGAGGGTGAGAGACATCCTGTAGACTTTGCTTTTAGACTTCTTTTTCCTCACGACGAGAAGGTTTTTGCACTAAATGTCAGTTTGGTAAGGTTTAGTTAAAGTATTATTATTAAAGTAGCCAGTATTTTTGCTTCTCTCCTGCAAGCTTTACTCACAAGGTTTTATTATAATAAGAATTTTGTCTTGTTTTGTTTTAGAAAAACATCCGAAAGAAAGGAGATAGGTTTAGAAATGTGTTTTGACTCCACATTACAGTATATTACAAGTCACATTAATGATATATATGAAAAAACATATGTTAAACACTAACATGGGATCAAAACTCCTGCTGGGAGAGATATGGAAATCACATTATCTTGTCAACTTAAATGCACATTCATAATTGCTAAATATGAGCCAGAATCCCAAGTCCAAACATTTGTTCACTGAAAACCAAACCCTAATTTTACAGTTCAATTGCAGCGGTGACTCTAATGGAGTTTGGAAAGCTGTAGTGGAAAGGGGCAAAGTATTTAAATTATGGAGCATCAGAATTTAAGATGATAGTTTGTAAGACCAAAACTGAAAATATGGGGTCAATCTAGTGCTCGAATGCAGTGAGAATACGGCAAGCAGCATCACCCAGCCTCCTTATTTAGATCTGGGACTGCGTGGGGCATTTCAAAGCAAAATAAGGGGAAGACTGAGGGGTGCCTAAGTACCTGTTTGAGGATGGAGTATTAAATAGAGAAAGATTTTTATGTAAAGTAATTGCTTTTTCAGTTCTCTGTGCAAACCAAAGCTTTATATGCAGGAGAGGAGAGGCGAGGAGAAATGGGGGAGGAAGGAAGGAATTAGGTGTCTCTGTCAAAACGACTTTAGCTTTGCCTGATGAAGAAAGTCATAACTATTACAAAAATAATCATACTTTTTAGTAACCATGTATGTATTTTATGGCCTGAAATGAAAATTTTCCTTTAATTTTCAGGGCTTCTTATATCTTAAAAAAAAAAAAAAAAGAAAGAATTCAGGTAAAATGTAAATGAAATCTCACTGTGAAATTAAAAATTAACGTGACAGCCCCTGTTTTCTAGCTTGCTTTTAGTCTGAAAGCGTCTGACTCATTCAGAGGGATTTTGTGAGCATTTTGGTCAATCCAAACATGCTTTCTTTGGCAGAAAACCAATTATTATATCCAACTTCCTCAGGTTCTTATAGTCACTTTTTTGAGAGAGGACCTTTGGCTTGCAACTATGTTGTATCGGTTACAGTCTAGTATTTCCTACATCTGAGAGCAGCCAACACGGACCCAGCGATGCCGACGTGTGCTCCCAGGAATGCTACGGGGAGCGGGCTCTGTCTGCGGGAGCACTTGCAGGAGCACTTCGGTACAGCGCTATGTTAAAACACGTCTTCCCCCCGCAGTCTCGCTCTGCTGACCAAGAAAAAGCAATAGCACTTGGCTGGAAAAACAGCAAGAGATATTTTTAGGACTTGCTGTAGTTTTTTTAAAAAGCAGCAGGAGCAACAATGGTATTGCTTTTGGTCTTTTTTTAGGGATTTAGAGGCTAAAGCCTGTAGAATAAGAAACTGTGATCTCTGACATTGCCTTCAAGAAATGCAGAGGCCTCTTCCTCCTGTGTTTCCAGGTGTAGATGTGTCTCAGGTGTTAGTTCATCAGCTTCATTTATAGGAAGCTTCGGGGTTGAGTGTGAGGAGAATGAAAATGCCTCTTGCTGCTTGATGAAAAGTTACTCTGCCCTTTTCTTGGACCTTCCGTTCAATATAGCGCTGAGTGATCTGCTTAAACATGGAGAGGAGAAAGTGATTTTGCTATACTTATGTGTCCAGGCAGTGCACTCCAAAAAACCCTAATTCGCCTGATACACTAAAAAGAAAACTACAGTTCCTTACACTGTATCCTTCATTCTAAATAGTATTTTTGAATTTCTTATTGAAACTTCCTTTTGGACAAACAGCTGACTCTTCTCACATTGCATTACCCAACACAGCATTTATATTATTAGAAAATTAAACCAGTGACTGAGAGATTTTGACTAATTAGGTTTCTTGGATAATAAGAGCTTTTTAATAAGGTACATATCACTTACAATATTGCTAATGAAATGTGAAAGCGATTCAGTACTCTGTAAGATAATGGCTAACTTGTTTTAATTGTTAACATTTTTTCTTGCCTGCAATGACACAGTCATTATTTCGCAGTCACCACTTATCGTGAAATCCAAGAGGATTAATGGTTTCACTTATACTGGCGAAAATGTTTAAGCTGTCCCGATTATCAGTGCAGTTGGAAAGAATAATGGTTATTTGTCATTGCGTTTAGCCGTAGAATGAATTGTCCTCCAGCCAAGAGAATCATTAACCCTTTGAGCAACAGTAATAGAATTTTACAATTAAAAACTAGGAAACAAAGATTTACGGCTGGATATTTTTTTCTGTAGGTAGTTTACTACCTTATTAGTCCCACTAAAACTAAATATATTTCTCCTGCAAAATAAACCCCACAATATATCTTATTCTCCTCTATAGTGCTGCTGCTAGTTGGAATTAGATTGCACTGAAACATTCTTTCAGCGAATGAACAAATCTCCCAGCTAGCCCCAAAAAAAGTAAAAAGATTGAACATGCATTCTGGAGGAAGAACAGAAAAGGGTTCACATTGCTTTTTTGTTACTAGATCGCTATATGTGTTTAAGTACTGAATTTAGAGGAGAATTTTGTCTATAAATCCCTATAATTCAAAACCATTTACTATGTATAAACAACTTAAAAAACTAACATTGCTTAGCAAAGTAATTAATATTGTTAATTTGGTTCATCTGAAAAGAGTTTAAAATTGCGTTGTCAGTGAATGAGAATTCTTAAAATTCTGTACATGACACTGAACTAGCTGTGATTTCTATGCCAAAACTATAAAAAGCATCATAAAACAAGCAATTGAGTGTTTAAAGTTTGAGGTATAAAAGGGTAATATAAAAAAAATGCGACAAATAAAACCATTACTTGGGAAGTAATTTTAAATGGGGGGAAATTATGTACTCAGTCTGGCTGTTGAAGCGTACTGGTTTGGAATGTTGCTGTTGCTTATTTGCGAGTTTGTATCGGCCGTGTGTGACGTTGGGGAGACCGTTGTGTGCAGCCTTTGGTCGACCCTGCAGCAGCATTTTGGAGTTGGTTCTGGGCTGGAGCAATGCGGATTTCCAGCAGCAGCAAATCTAGCTCCTAGCGTGGATCTGAGGATAAGGAATGAAAGATGTTTGTGAAATATTCCTTCTTGCGCCAGTGCTGGAAGGAGCAAAAGCCCTCTTGTTCTTCAGGAGTTAGTGGGAGTGGAAGATGGTCAGCATTTAACTGGCAATGTTCAGGTCCTTACATGAGTAGGTCCTATTATTGTTTTCCCACCTAAGAAATACATTAAAGTGAGTCTCATACAGTAAAAATAAACTTTAAAAAGCACAGGGTGTTTATGCTCCTGAGCAGCCCATTCTCCAGCACGGCTGCCAAAGTGGTTGAGAAGGCAAGCGTTATGGAAAAGAAAATTTACTTGTGGAAAACACAGGTTTGCTGCTTTATCTTACTGCCGAGAAAGATAAAATATAAATCACCCATCTTTTCCTGGTGCTAATGTGTAGCTCAGGGCCTGCTCCTCAACCCGTGGAAGGTGCTGGGAGTCTCTGTCAGCTGGAAGGGGTTTTGCCCAAGCTCGCAGCCGTTGGCAGTGTGGTGGCCGTACCAGCCCCAGCACCTGGATGGGGGAATCCTCCTGGGAAGGAATCCCCTCCAAGATTTTTATGGACTCCTTTTCTAAGAAGGAAAGGGCAGCTACTCCCTTCAGCTGTAAGAATAAATATAAATGGACTTGAATATGGAAGGAAAACTTGCTCACCACTAGAGAGGCCACATTAGTGAAGGCAGCAGTGAGTGTCTGAGGAAGTGCACCTCCACATAGGTAGCTGAGGAGTGAATAGAATTTATATTATTCCACAATTATTTAAAAAAATTTTTCTTCAGATGCTTCTTGAGCCCATATCATGAAGATCAGTGCATATGAGCTCGGAGCATGCTCATTATCATTATGATGTGTGATCTGTCGAGAAAAAACAGGGCTTCTAAGAGATGGTAAACAGCAGTTTCTGCAGAAGCCCCCTGAGGTGTGCTGGAACTGCACACCCCAGCAGTTTTTGATGAGAGAGGTCAGAAGAAACAGCTGCCACCAGACAAAAAGGCACAGCAAATACATGCAAAAAAAGAACACCCCCCCAACAACCCCCTCCCCAGCCATCCACCCCAAAAAACACTTACACCCGAACCCAAACATATATGAATTCCCACTGCTCTGTAAATCTATTGCAATGTTTATACATGCAGGAATGTAGAGCTATAGATGGAGATGGTGGAATTTAGCTCTGGTTTGGAATTTATGATTGACACTTTTGAGAAACCACTATTAAGCGTCCCTGTGGCTTTAAAGAAAATTGGCAATGTGATTGCAGGCTTTGTTCCCTCTGGTTTTCTTTTGCAGCCGTGCCTGTGCATGTGGTATATGTAAGTCCCTCCCCCACCCCAAAAATGCTGATAATGGTGGCATTTTTGGGGAAAACAATTACTGGTGAAAAGGACTGAATGGATTTCCCCCCCTCGCTGGACAGGGGTTCAAATGCTTTTCAAAAAGCATGAAGTAAAAATGCTGCTGTACCTCTTTGGCTTGTCGGCTGCATTCGTTGCCCTGTGGCTCCAGCTGAAATGTGGCGCTCGAGGGGGCTAGCTTGGATTGTCGAGTCTGTCCCTGTCTTTTGCATTTTAATTACAAATGAAGTAGCCTACAAAAAAATATAGTGATTCACAACTTGTGAATGGACAATTTATTAAATGTTAGCAGGAGTTCAGAGGCTGATGATGCAAGAGATGGACAGGAGCTAACATTCAGCAGTGAAACTCTTAGAGAAAAAAAAGTCAAATCTCCAAAACTGGGAGGGAAGCTTAATTGATTTCAAAAGAGTCTCCCCGTTGGGTCTGCGGGGAATACAGCTGAAAAGAGACAGACACATTTAATTGTAATATTTTGTTCCTAGTACAGGGAAGCTAGTGTCTCTGATCCTTCTGTCCATGTGAACAAACGCTTGACGTGAAAAACTTCAGTGTTCACTGAGGTTAATGGTAAAACTCTTTCCAAGTCCTTGGGCCTGGTTCCTAAACAGCGCTGATAGTTTCTGTGATCATTAAGCGACTCTGTTCAGATGTTCTCCTGTCCCCACACACGTGGTCTGGTGTTGCAGGCATGCTTTGGGAGGGAAAGGTGCTCCTGGATGCGACTTCTTTGCAGTTTTTAGCACTTCCTATCCAATATTAAAAGTCTTGTGAGTTTTTTATTTTTAATTTTTAGTGCAAATACTGTTTAATCGTTGGACACAAAGGAGGCACAAAAAACTTCAAGGAGAAACTGGCTGGAGTAGGTAACTTGCTCCAAGCTGAGTAAAACACAGGAGGAAAACAAAGTAAGCAAGTGTGAAGCATTGATTTGGCTTAATTTTGTCATATAGAAATATTTTGAACCATAACTGTAGAAAGACCTTTTTTGTATTATAGCAAAATATGCCGTTGTATATAAAAAATTGTTTGTGCCTTTTTCAAAATATTTTTTTTCCTTTAACCACTGTGTAGTGGGAAAGTGGCCCTAAATCAGAGGTTATCGATAGCCTGAAGGGATGGCAGTGCTTTTTGCTGCCTATAATCTCCCTTTGGTAAAAGAAACAAGAGTTAGACCACCCAAAAAATCAAAATATCGGAAAACGGAGAGTGAAATGTCCAAGAGTGGGGCAGCAGTAAGTAGTACCCAATTCTGTGTGTGTGGGAGGGTTTGTTTTATTTCTTTTTTTTCTGGTTGGCTTCTTTATTTTTTTTAAATTTTAACCTCTCTTACTGTGCCAGCTGGAAACCAATATTCTGATTTTATTCCCAGTATTTAATAGCCTCGATTTCATAGTCTTTCTCCCCCTCTTCCAAAAGGCTAAAATTTTAATTGACACATTCCTGGAAATGTATTAGGTCAATTTAGAGTAAAGTATGTCATTTACGCAGTGTGTGGAGTCTTAGTTTTCGTGTAAAATACTGTTCTTAATTGATCATCATGTGCATGAATTTTCTGCATCATTTACACTTACAAATGTGCATTGCACAAAAAGCTAATAAATCTCAGAGGTTTGAATATTAACAACATTTTCTCCCCCTTGTGTTATTAGCAGGGACATCAGCACTAGTGACGGGCAAACTGTTGCTCACAGGAGTACCCTTTCCAAACACGAGGAGTGCTTTGTCGCATAAATGGTTCAATTGGAGAAAATGACTGTATAAGACCAATGTCAATAGCATAAACTCATGAGAAGGAGAGCTGCTCGTGTGCGCGCAGGCTTTGGAGGTCCAGGTCAGCGTTCTGCTCTTTAGCGCGCTTCTGAGAAGAGAGAGAAACATCCCTGCGTGTGCAGTGCGATGGAGGAATTGCCCGAACCACCGGAGTCTTCCCATCATGCGATAAGACTGCCGTGCACTAACAGGAGAGCAGGAGGCTGTCCAAAAGGCATAATGCTGCCCCAACAATTGTTACTGTACGTTTTTGCTAGGTTAGCAGTGCTCAAGTGAAGGGTAGTTTTGTTCCCGTTCCTAAATCAGCTCAAACCTGTACTGCCGGGTGGTTTGAGGCGTGAGGATGCTGGTGGCTGCAGAGTTGTGCCGTCACCGCTGCTTGGGTTTTAACCAGAGTGGGAGGCTGTGGGGCTTTCCGAGACCCTTGCTGGTCTGTCCGTGTTTCAGTGAGTAAAACTGTGAGCTGCAGAAACTACCCGGAGCTATTGAACCCTACACATCCGTTTTCTGTCATCTGCCTTTGTGAACTTCTGTCTTGGGAGAGCGAGGTTTTCCTTTGTCTTCTTGCTGCTTTATCCAGATCTTGGCTGAGCATCCCTATGTCCTCAAAATTACATTTTTTTCTAAATAAGAGAGGAAAGTGTTTCAGATGACTGAAGTTTGCCAAATCATTTCAAATAGGAAAAAAAAATCAAAATTAAGTGTTTTTTATAGATATATATCATGCATGTATCTCTGTGCATATATATATAATGAAAAGTGAAATAGAACATTTATTCCATGTTCAGGTTTTCTTCAGATAGATATATGTATACATAGATAAGTATTTCTGTACTCCTCTACCCTCTACTACATTAAGTAGATATAAAATACATATATAGATATGTGTGTGGCGTGTATATTTTGAATAATTTATTTTGGCTACGTTTGGTATAATTTTTTTGTTTGAGGCCAACCCTAAACAATTGCTAATCTTGCTTTTGTTTTAGTATGTAGTATTATTTATATAATTTAGACCGATCCTTGAAAACCAATTATCCACACCAGAGTTCTGCTCAATTGACATTGCTAGTGTGGAATGGTGGATACAACTTCAAAGAGCTGGCTGGTCAGAGAAGGGCTAGTTAGGAGCATCTTCGGGCTTGCACCCTGGTGATATAACATGACATTTCAACGCGTCTGTTATCCCTAGAAAATCCTGCATTATGTGGTGGAATGAAACAACTTTGCACTCTCATGACGGTGTGGAATGGCTCCCATGATTTCCCTCTTCTCATCAGAATTCCACATTAGTCTCCAGCTTCTCCTTTGTTACAAGAAGTTCTCAAAAATGAAGAACTATAAGCTAAAAAGAGGAAGGGGTGGGAGCCAAGGGACTCTGCAGAAAGAATAGAAAGAGGAAAATGTTGGAGGTGCAGGGAAATGATGGATCGTGTGATGTAGAGGTGATCCCTTGGGGACTCTGCTGTGGTCTTGCTGGGAATAGTAGGACTATCTTCTAAGATCGAGTCCTTCTTGGTCATATTCCAACCCTGACTAGCTCCTCTGCATGCCCTGGTCTGCATTTCATGCAGCATTTGATCACACAGTCCAGGGGTCCGAAAGTGCTGGGTTTTGCCTTACTACTTGGTGTTGCTGTACTCAGTGGTTGTGTTGCATACAAATTTGCTGTGATTTGCTCCACGGATAGCTGCATTTTATGAGTGGGAAGAGTGATTTCTTTTGCATATACCTGCTTGTATTACCAAATTGTCCTCCTCTTTTTTTTTTTTTTTTTTTAATTAGGCAATGCAGGGGTGTAATTTACTGTAATTTTTTCACTGGACTGAATTGCTGAAAAATAGTTTTCCTTAACAGCATGTAAAACAAAGGGAAACAAGCCCTATCTCTTAGTTTTTCACTAAAAAGCACACAGTGAAGAGCGGATGTTGCTTCGCCTATGTGTCTGACCATCAGTCAGAAAACTCTAAGTAACCCTAATGGAACCCACACATTAGACATGTTTATTGAGGGAGTAGAATTATGCCCCTTAGAAAGGATGCTTGCTTAGGATCACTGCGGTATGAATCACTGGGACTGTGGCCAAAGGTGGGAAAGAACACGGCTGACATTCGCAACCCTCCCAGCTATCAGTAAGTACAGCCAAAATAATTACCCCAAGGCATCTGGATAACCCAGCCTAATTAGCAGTGTCTGAAAACGAGTGGGTTGCATGTTTATACCTGAAGAAATCAAATTACCCTCATACATTTCACCAGGGGCTCTTCCAATTCATTGCTCTGTTGATGAAAGAGGTAGCTATTTACCATAAAGTCACAACCCCGCAGCCTGTGGCTATTCGCCATGTTGGAGAGTGTTACTGCCCTGCAGGGAAATTATTCCTTTTACTGGAGTTGAAGGCAATATTCTTTGCACTGATGAGCTCTAATACATTTATGGTAGGTGGCATGGACTGCAGAATATACACAAACATAGTAATATGCACTTAATTAGATTACGTGTTAATATTGTTCATTCATTTAATTTGGTCAAAACTGCTGTAGCCAAATGTTCACCCTGAGCTGCAGATCTTAGTTCCCAGATCTGATACCAAGATTTAGGGAGAGTTTTAACATCCTTACAGATAATAACAGTATCCATAATTAAATGTTTCACACTAACCTGTATTGAAGGGAAAGTAAAGCCTCATATTTCAGCCAAGAGGGTAAAAAGTAAAATCAAATTTTTTGTGGCAGTAAGGTTACCCCAAACCACTGTAATTTCTTGCATCTTCTTCTGAAACATCTCAAACTGACTATTTGAAGAGATTGTACACTGTCTCTAGCAATTATGGACCAGATCAAGTCTGAAAAATTCTTAGTTTGTTACTATAGCACAACCTGTATTATGATTAAATGTGAAAACTTTCAGCAGCACTTCTGCATGATCCACATATCAGTGTTAGAAAATTGCCATGTAAAAGCAACAACAAAAAAAGTGTCTCAGATCTAAATAGCACATGAAACACAGGAAAAGAAGGTCTAGGCAGAACACTAATACATTAAAGAATGGCTTTATTTATTCCTTACTGATTATTGTAAGCACTATCATGTAGTTGTGTGGATAACAAATCAAATGATTGCAACAGTCGAAGTGCTGAGAGGGAATTTTGATTCCAATTACAGGAAGTCTCAGTGATATACAAATCTACTTTTGTCAGTATGATGTAGTTTTCCCAGAACAAACGTGACAGGTCATGCCACCCCATCCTGGAATTTGATCCGGAGAGATACCCGCGTGGCAAACTGGCTCGCACAGAAAAGTTCTGCCTTGGACAGTCTGTACCAGTGTTTAAAACCAGAAATTCTCAGGGTCTCAGAAAGGTCTGAAGGAAAGAGTCCCAAAACCTTGTCATCCCGTCTTTTGAACTGGGCTTTAGAGGCATATTTGTTCTGCCTACTTTTGATGAGTGAGTGAATTAAAAACGAGATGGGGCTTGTGAAATGGTGCCTGGGTATATTAAGCAAGCTCTTCACCTCCGGAAGGCAAGGTTCAGACTGGAGTTTAGTGGCCTCAGGCTTGTCACTAGTGGGCAGTTGCCCACATTGCTAAGCATAACACAATTTACCAGAAATCAGAACAATTGACAGTTTCTTCTCAAGAGATGCTGTAGGCTCATTACTGGAATTGAAGGGGTGTTGGAGGTCAGAACTGAAGCACATTGGCAGATCGGTGTGGAGGAAGTTTGCGGGGCTCTGTGTGGTAGGCCAGATGGTGCTGTTAGTGTCTAACTTCCATGACTACTAAAATTCACCAAATATCCCTCTTGCCCCGAAACAGACACACACGCTCACAGACGCGCACAAGTAGTCCCACACAGTTTAGAGCAGTCAGTGTCCCTGGCATCCTTACCAACTTTCCTACTCATTTAACACCACCACAGATTAGAGGACACGGTAACGCAACACTCTGGGCTATTTGCTGAATGTAGCTCATAATGATTGACACTCTTGCCTGCGTCCCGACTTTGAACTGCATGTTGTATATGATTATTTTTTGTTATTGTCCTTTAAAATGCTTTGAGATGTAACATATGGCAAGTGCCAATGCACCACGGTGCAATGTAATTTAGTCAAATATCAGAAGCATAGACAGTGCAAATGGAAAGCAGGCAAAATATCTGATCCAAGTGCCTACTGGTGTAATTGACTCAGTCGAGCCAGCCTGTGTCATTAGTCCTATAAACAGTTGCATTTACAACAATAAAACTGAAAAGCATGGAAATTAAAAGCTGTTAGAATTTCCTCTTGTGTGCATTTATCTGCACGAGTGCTGTATATTCCCTGCACAATTTTGTAATCTGTTTGGTAAAGTGGCATTACAGTAACCTGTGTCAGCCCTGTACTGTATATCAAACAATATCACACTCCAAAGGAGGATTAATCAAAGCAACGGATGCGCTGGTTTAGTGCACCGTGGCTACTGCCGATTACACACACAGTAAGCTCGCAAATGGGAGCTGCTGAACGGAATAAAATGGAGAGTCTCTTCTGCTTCCTATTCTCGAGTACTAAAAAAACCCCGACCAACCAACTGACCGAGCTGTGAATTTTGCCAGGGATTTCTGGGTGGGTGAAACCGCCCCAGAACAGGGCGACGAGATAGCGGCTGTTTGTGTTTGGCTGTGTCGGTGCTGCGTGCCAGAGGCAGCTGACGGACAAGTGTACCCCAACAACGTTTCACTTATTAAAGAAGCCTTGTCAAACAAGCTGAAAGCCCTGCATATAAGTGACCTTTCTGTTCACCTCCCATTACAATGAAGATTTGAGCATTCCTTGCGAGCCTTCCAGTGTCGACATTAAAGAATCAGAGTGTCGTTCCATCTCTGCTGATGTGCCACTAGACCACTTAACAGAAAATTGAGAGAGTATATTACGGGGTGAAAGAGTAGGNTTCGGAGGTCGCTATCATTCTCATTAAGAGATGTTTCTATGCAGNGCCCATAGGTGGATAAATCAATACTTTCTGTCTGAAAATGATCACGCTTGGTAAAGAGTGCTTTAATTGGGCTGTTACTGTTTATGGAGAGTGAGTATTTACGGGGTTTCGTGACAATAAACAGCAGAGCGGGTGATGGTTTCCATGTTCCTTTGTGGGANGTGATATGACAAGTGGGATGACAGAAGATTTTGACATTTCAGACCTCCCTTGAGTGAGGGGAGTGCAAACTCTGAGCAATTGGCTAGGAACTCCCAAAGTCCCAAATTGGGATCCGTTGTTTGATGCGTCCATCGTTTGAATAGAGAGGCCTTTATTTCAGGTGGCTTTCTAAATGTTCCCCTTTAAAGCAGCTAAACATTAATGGTCTGATAGTTTAAGAGAACCTTTCTCCATCTTTTCCTTCTCTACCTCCCCTTCACAGCGACATGGGGCAGGTCTGTTCGACGTGTCACCTTTTTACTGTCAGAACAGAGACAGAAAGAGGCAAAGGTTACAGGGAAAAGGGGAGACCAAGATCTCCAGTCCTCACAGCGAAAGAAGCAAACGAAAATAAGAGAACTGAAAAGCAAAAGCTTTTTCTGGCTGTGGGAGACAGGGACACTAAACACAGACTCAGTCTGGGAACAAAATTCCTGAAATCCCGCAAAGCATTTAACAAAATCTGCATCGTTACCTGGAGCATCCCGAAGGAAGGTGCGTGCCCATGCACAGGCAGATCTGGGGACACAAGGCAGCCCGGGACCTGCAGCCAACTGCATTCCTTCGGACAGAAAAGCGTTAAACGAATCTTCAATAAATCTCACCGATGCGGATGTAGTGTACACATCCTGACAAGTTATTTAGTTCGAACACGTTTTAGTCGAGATTCCTGGGTAGGGTTGACGGTCTCACTGTGTTGTATCTCTGCTTTCCCATTCTGAAATGTGTCTATTTTGCAACTTTTTCTAAGGAAGGCCAGGCATTTGAGGTAAGCTGTATGTGGAGGAAATCTTAGAAAGTTTCAGAGAATCTAGCCGTGAATTAAACCAGCTGTCAAGATTTTAACTGAGACATGGAACAAAAATTGTAATGCGTTAAAATTAACATGGCCTCTTTCCCAAATCCCCCCATAATTTGGAAAGTATTCTGATGAAAGTGTGTTGTCCCGGCTATTGCCTCCAGTCTGGCAATATCTGAATGTGAATTAGACCCTGAGGATGTGACCGCACGTTGGTCCACGATGTTACTGTGCCTTGTTTGGATACCTCAGGCAGGGTATCCTCGATAATCAGTATCTCGGGCTCAGCCAGCAAACTCTACCCAGGGAGTATGAAGATTTCCTGTGAGATTGAGATATTACCTGCCCCTAAAAGACTGCAATTAGATGCAGGATTGCAGGCTGATGGCTCAAATGTGGTCCTGTTAATGTTGAGAACATGCTGGGTCACTTGAGCCAGGCGGTTTACGGGCTGAGGATCTGCAGTTGGAGATACACGCAGATCAAAACACATTGTTTCAGATTATTGTTTTGCATTTCATTTGGTGTGGTGAAATTTTTATTAAGGTGAGGTTTGGCCTTTTGGATTATCACCGATGTACCAAACTGCTTTTAAAGGGAATTGAATTTAAACATAGGAAAATCTTCTTTCCTGTGAGGCCGGGTGAATGCTGGAACTGTGGAGCCTCCATCCTTGGAGAGACTCAAAACCCAGCTGGATGCAACCCTGAGCAACCTGCTCTGCTTGGGTTGGACTGGGCAGCACCAGAGGTGCTTTTCCCCAGCCTCAGTAATTTTGGTATTGTGCCATTCCTTTATATTACATGGTTTTGTGGGTGAATGGCTAAATGAGTATGTGAAGGGAAATTCAGAGACTGGTGCTGTCTGAGGTACTTCTCTGGTCCTTGTTGTCACCAAAAGCCCAACATTCAATGGAATTTTCCTTATAAGTCCTCTCTGAGTTACAAGGACTACCGTTCTATCAGTTTGCTGGTGGGAAGCTAAGACACAGAGACTGTCCCTTAGTGCCACAGCAGCGTTTAGGTGAACACCTCCTCCTGGTTTCAGGAGTTAAGCACTGCTATGTCTTTGAGTTTGTGTACTAATGAGTTGCTGAGGGTTACCTGGGGCATTTTGACTAGTGCTTTGTGGACTGCACCATCTTTTCTTAGGTCAGTGATAAGCAGACTAAACAGAATTCCAACTGCTCGATCTTTCCTCAGCAAAGACTACCTCCAGATTGTGTCACTACCTTTCTTCTGGCCACTGGTCACAGGTCAGATGTTTAAAGACATTGTCTGCATTGCTGTCTCTTCAAGAGTCCAAGACTGCTGCAGTTTAGAAGCTGCACTAGAAGTTGACTAATGAACACATTCAGCCTCAGATGATTTTCTTTAGCAGACAGAAATGCTAAATATTCCAACTGCAAAGATTGACAGTCCTGTGCTTTCAACGGAAGAGAAATACAGACTCTTGCTTAAAAAAAGTCCATTATGAATTTAATTATATTTTCAGGGGTTGTGTACATAGCTTTGCAAATTATAGATAAATGAAGGCAAGGTCTTTTTGAAAGTACGTGTTGTTAGAAGAAAAATAACAACAACAACAAAAACCCTAGGCTCCAGTTTTGATGGGAAAATATTACTTCTGGTTATTGTTTCATCAGTAATCCATAATACCTCCAAGGGAACTGCTGCAGTCTGTCATCTCATGGACAGCTTAAAAAAATGGCATGCTATAGAACTGGTAGGCCCTAAGGGAACTTTTGAATAGCTGATACGCTACTTGTGCAATAGATATTTTGCTTGATAACTGGAAATTAAGCTTGCCTGGAAGAAATGTAAATATCATCTCTAATTTGCACTCTGAATTACCATTAGAAATTATGTGTGCACATAATCATATCAAACATTTCAGGGCTTAGAAACCATGATAACACTTGGCACTCTCAGCATCTTCAAAGCGCTTTACAAATATTACCAATGCATCCTTCCACCATCCCATATTGTTATCCCTACTCTACAGATGAGGCAAGGGGGTCAGTGAGGGTCCTTAGTGCCTTGGGATCATGCTGACTATAAGTGACACTACTGGGACAGGAATTCAAGAATGTGTCTAGTCCTGTGATTAAGCCACTATAGGTAGGCTGCTATTGGTGCTAATTTACTTACAAGTTGGCAAAAATAATATATGCAGTGACAGAAGTGCATATGATACCATTACATAGCTATTGTGCCTCCTAACATAGTTAAGATATAGGTGCAGGTCAGAGATTTTGTTTACATCAAAAGAATGCCTGGAAATAAATGGAGTTTTCCTACGTAGGTGCCAGTAAATAGCTTGAATTAGAACCAAACTGATGCATGACTTCAATGTAAACAGGCTAAATCAAAGCAAACTCATTC
>Ga0065711_1032089_pt1 | contig 28059 bp, 24 predicted proteins | sample Hoacrofraction12_FD_59098 | JGI IMG/M metagenome (GOLD analysis project Ga0065711, IMG submission 59098) | Hoatzin crop microbial communities from Cojedes, Venezuela - Epithelial fraction 12 v2 (version 2) | ecosystem: Host-associated > Birds > Digestive system > Esophagus > Crop | place...
TGGACGTGGTCCTGTGCAGCCTGCTGTAGATGACCCTGCTTCAGCAGGAGGGTTGGACTAGATGACCCACAGAGGTCCCTTCCAACCCCTACTATTCTGTGATTCTGTGATTCTGTGATCTGTGCAGCATCACCCTGGCTGGAGCCTGCTTTGGCCGTGCCTTGCTGGGCTGGACATGACATCCCAAAGCAGCGGTGAAGGGCAGAGCTCATCTCCAGTAGGAGGAAGGGAAACCAGAAATGTTGCAAAGCCAGGGTGTTGATGTCTAGGCAGGTATCACAGCACTGGGAAGCAGGGTGAATATTTTTCACGTGTCTCGAGCCATGGGGTTTCTTTCTCCCTGCTTCAACCAGACTCAATCCGCAAGTCTCCTTCCTTTCAGATCTAGATGGCAGCCCACTACCCGATGCTGCAGGACGTGGTAACAGAGAAGGGACACACCAGCGTCATCCAAGATACGTTAAACCCTGTCCTGAACTCGCCGGTCCCTCTGGGACGCATGGAGGAGTTCACTTCTCCGAGAGCTTCTGATTCAGCTGGCTCGCAGACAGCGCTGAGTTCACCCATCTGCCGCTTTCTTGGCAGCCGGTGAGGGTAGGAAAACAGCGATCGTTTTCAATCAAAGTTTACTGTGTGCAAAAAAGCAGCCCAGAGGATTCCTTTGGCAAAGCCTGCTGCGGGGGAAGACAGCCGCTGGAGTGGGCCAGGAAGGCATTTTCCCCCTGCCCTGGGTCAACCTCTTTGTTGTAAGCGGACATTTCTGATTGTCTGCAGCAAGTCTGCCACGGCCGAGTGTCTCTTGCTCGTCACGGAGGTGCTCTCATCCCTGTTCTGCCTTTGGCAGCCCTGCCCGTCTGACATTTCGAGCACAGTTTGTGCACCATGGCAAGCAGCCTTCAAAGGCTGAGCCGTGGAGCCGCTGGATGTGGGGATGATGGTCTTCTGCCTGGGTCTGCTCCCGGCAGCTTTCCCATTGCTGTCCAGGCTAGCAGTCCACACTCGTATCCTACTTACAGGGTGGTGAGGAGTAAATCAATCTTTTCTTTGTCATCTGGACTTTTGAGAGGTTTTGTCATTGTTTAATTCCCAGTATTTCTGCTCTGGAAGTGCGGGTGTCCTTGCAATGCTGTCCCTACCCGTGTTCTCCTTCCTAACCATTGCCCCCGAAGTCCCCTGCCATGAAGCCTGGGGGCTGCTGGAAGTGGCTGTGCTTGAAGGCAAAAGGGGAGCTCAGCAAAAGGGAAGGATGCTCTCAGCTTTACCTGGGGAAGTCATGCCGTAATGCATTGCAGCGAGCCTCGAGGCTGTCAGTCAGCCCTTGAAGGGTTAACTGATACCTGAAAATGACTTAAGCTGTTGCAGAAAGCTGCTCTCAACCTGTCAACCAAGACATCACGCCACAGATTAATTTTTGTCAATTACATTGGCTTTTCCCCCCCCTTTTTTTTTCATCTTTTGTCTCTGTAAATCAGAGTCCTTCAATTGATTATGTATCATATGCAGCCAGATTTCCTCTTTCATTTCCAATGAAAGAAAAAGGAGCTGGTGGACCCTGTTCAGAAAGAAAAGCTGCTCGGGTTTGGGAGAAATGCTGGGTGCTCATTAAAAATACAACCCTGGTGCTGAGTTGTTTGCACCTTTGCTTCACCACTAGCATTTTTGCCGCTGTATCGTGCCTGGTTCACACAGCTTGCCTGGTATCGCCGGCATTGCTGAAGGCTGCCCTGAGCTCGCATGGCTTCGCCACCCTCTGGCTTCATCCTTCCCTCTCTTCTTTTCCCCTCATCTGCGGTGCGTGTGAAGACTCATCCTTCATTCCACGGATGTGTTCAGACAGCCCTACCACACAGAGGTGGCTTTGATCACTTCTGCTGTGTTGGGAGCAATACGCTCTTAGCCTGAATGCTGTTGTAGAGATGCCTCCGTAGGAGGAAAGCAGGGAAGAAAGGAAAATAATGGGGAAAAGATGTTGAGAAAATCTCCTCTCTGGCTTGGAAGGAAAAGCTCAGCTATAGAAGACTCCAAGCACCAAACCCCTTTTACTAGATTCTGCTTTCTAGTTGACCCTACAGACGATATGAGGAGGGGGACAGCCTTGATTCAGTGTGATAAATTCAGGTCAACGCGCTTTTGAGACCCCAGCTTGTGTCTGAAGTCATGTAGGGCTGCAGATCCCCACAAGAGCCCTTCCCTCAAATTAGCAGAGTATTGGGAGGCCGGGAGCAGAGGTTACTCTGTTCTCCTCCCAAGTGAAGATGAAAAAGAAGATAGGAGAAAGAAAACAAAGTGCACAGCTGTTTCCTGGCTTCTGTGTTTCCTCTTTGATGGCAGCTATTTTTGGGATCTGAGCTATGTTTTGTTCCCATTTTGAGGTACCTGAAATGTTCAATTCAGACTGTCTTTGGGGAAGGCTTAAGGGAAAAAAAAAATAAAAGAAGAACAGATTAAGCACATTTCTAGCAAAGAGATACTGAAATAAAAACAGAACTTACCCAGGAGCTGGGACTGTGACAATAACGTGACCTGAAAATGGACCCCAAGCCCGGCTGTCCCATCTTGTGATGTCATGTTGACCACAGGCCATGGAGTTCTCCAAGGTAAGGAGTATTTCTGGAGAAGAAATACCTAACAACAGTGATTATAAAAAAAAAAATGTTTTCTGCTGTGTATATGAAACCTAGGTGTAAAAAAGTTCTGTGTGCAGAAGTTGAATGTTCTCTCATATCCTCTCTCGTATTTTGGAAATGGGAAACCAGGGATATGCTTTGTAGTCCTTGGAATTTAAGATTAGGAAGGGTCCACCAAGGTTAAAGAGCCTAACAAGGAGGTTTGTTCACCACTGGCTCCCATGTTGCCGGCCTCTTCTCATGAGGTTCGTGTGTGCTTGGTCCTTACTAGCTAGATTGTACTCGGCTGTGTGGAGCCAAGTGCCTTTACTAGCCGAGCTCGTTGTCATGCCAAGTAACGAGAACACAATATGCTCTTCTCCAGCCAGATAGTCAGCATTGCCATTAGTCCATCATTACATGCAAGGACTAAGTCAGTTCTTACTGTTTCTTACAGCAGGAACTGCTTTGAGATCAGAAGACCTCACTGTGGTTGACCTGCAGAAGCAATGCAGTATTTCCCAGCAGGGCTGGGTTTAGCTACCAGGATTCTCTTTGGGATCTCCTTTGTGCAATCTGCGGTTCAGCTCAGGACCTCCTTGCTGCGTGACACAAAAGTAACTAGGTCTAGAAAGCCTGTTTTGCAGAAGAAATGTTCCATCAAAAGCCAGTCAGCAGAATTAACAGTGACACAGGCTCAGTGTCTGCCAGGGTGGGGACTGCAGACTGCTGGAAACTAGAAGGGGAAGGCAAAGTGACCATCACCATATGGCTGTGGTCTTTCCCCTAGCGCTGGTTCTGGCTCCTGCCTGGCCTGGGTGGACCCCTGGTCTGATCCAAGACAGCTTTTGCATCAAAACCCCCTCAAGACAAAAAGGTAATTAGCGATACGGCAAATGCAGGCCCTGGGAAGAACTGAGAGGACTTTCCCAGGGCTGGGGCACCATTCCAGGAGATGCTGCAGCAAGGTCTGGGGGACAGGTGGGACAACTCAGCTTGTCCTGGAGGTAATGGCCCAGGAGGCACTGACCTCCACAGCCACCATGTGAAGGCTGCCAACCCCTGGAGCATCTCACCCCAGGGTACCTGCTTATTTCTTGGCTGCAGGCTCTGGTGGGGGGGCCCCATCTTCCTGTGCTCAGGGTTTAGTACAATGGAGTCCTGTTTCATCCGAGGATATGCTGTCGGTGGAGCACCAAAGAGGGAGGGGGAATATCGCTTCCTCTGGGAACAAAAATCACAGGAGCAAAACCCGAGTAACCTTGGTTACCATGCTTTTATTCTCAGTAAACGGAACGGTTGATAGCAGAAGTCCTTTTCTTACGTATGTACTGAGTACGCGATGTACCCACGGATGGAAAACAGCAGAGCCAGGGCAGTGAAGACTTTGGTAAAGCAAGAGAAATGTTGTAAATGTGATGTCACGGTTTTCTCATCACTCCAGTGCTCTTGGCGAGTGTCTCCTACGGAGGTTGGCTCTTTGGTCCAATGCGAGGTTGTCTCTTCTCTCTTTTGTTCTTGCCCAACTTCCATCCCATGGCGATTTGTTTTTGCAGCTCCTAGAGATAAAACATCTTTGGCTGCAATTGTGAAAATGCTAACGAGGTGTCCATGGTTGGATAGCTTTGTAAAATGGGTTTGTAGCTTAAATCCTTAATAACGTGGGATTTGGGAGATGTGTTTGCCCGGTGCTTAGCCTACCCAGGAGCTAATCTCTTGGTTCTGTTGTTATAGAAATGCCCTTTGCAGCTTTCCCACCAGCCTTTGGCTCTGTGAAGTCTCTCTCCTGCTGTGTGCAGAAGTGCCTGCTCATCATTTCCTCCCATTTTCTGCGGAAAGCGGGACTTCCGCAACCAGAGTCACTTGTGCTATATCCTCCTGCTCCTCTTTGGGGATTTTCCGGATTCATCTTTCCTGCGTTATCAATATTACGTTGCCAGTCTGGAAAGGAGGAATGGTACCTCCAGCAGAAGTCTGTTTATCTCCAGTCCCTCTTGTATGCCAGCCTGCAGAGACACAAGCCGCAGCCAAGCTTTCTCTGAAAAATATTTTTAACCCTTCCTCCCTCCCACTCATCTTCCCAGCCAGATCCCCGGAGACTTGCTCAACAAGATTATTCTCACTTAGGTGTCTCTTGTGACTGTATGAAAAAGCTCAACTCTGCTCTGAGAAATACACTTCTTACGTATCTTCTTCTTGCCTATACCCATTTTGTTCTTGCAACTTTGCCATGACATCCCAGTTGTCAGACCAAAGAGGAAAAATTTGAAATCTACTTCATTTTCTACTTGAAATAGATCATTTTTTTCATCCTTCCATATTTTGAAGACATTTGGGCAATGTAAGGAGTGTTTATCCTAGCATGTTCTCTGACCTGATTGACCAAAGTACAACAGTTTTTGTGCTGTTCTCGTGCTCATTGTGGGACTTCTTTGATCACGTGAAGGCATTTAATCTGGTCTACCTTGGTCTTGCAAAGCCAGTGAATCCTACCCCATACAGATATCCCCACAGCTGGATCCTACCCTCAATACCTAAGCTGTAAGAGCAGCACAGGATACAAGGACCATCAGCGCTGGAGCTAAACCAGGCTGCTTGATGACGTGCATGAACATGTAGAGCGCATGTAGGCGTACGTATAGAGCCATAACCTGCTCCAAGGGTGGAGGAATCTGTGTTGTATTGCCATGCTGACTTGTAGTACTGCGGTCTTGGCATGACCTTGTGTAGGAGACTCAGGGACACATATGGACAGGGCTGTACCCTGAGCATACATTTCATCCCAGCTGTAGCGTGCAAACGGGAAGGCTTTAACTCCTGTCTGACCTTCTGGCTGTTCATTTGCTGCAGTCTGAAAGCCAGCTACACACCTCCGTTTGTTTCTGCAGATTCCAACACCCGTGCTCCCCATCCAGCAATCACAACGAAGTCCAAACACAGGCTGGAAAGGATGGTCATCTCAGGTTTTAATAGCACTGAAGTGAAGCAGCACAACAAAAAGCCAGAGAAAACTTTGCACAGACATCTCAATGATATGGACTCATTGGATAATTTCAGCCTAAACAAGAATTAACATAATTTACACTAATGACGAGATAAACACAGGCATAGCACAGGGAAGTGTGTCAAGCCAAGGGAGCCTACACACCACATTTGGTGGATATAGCCTCCAGGTCCATAGAGGAAGATGAAAGGTCAGCATGAATTTTTGGTGTGCAGACCAGGTTCGGCCCTTCCTGGTCTTACCTGCTCTGACTTTGGTCGTAACGCAGCCTCTCAACCGAGATGGCTCATAGCGTTGGGTGCAGCCTCCTGTGCAATTTTTGGCCATCCACAGCTCAATGCATCCCTGGAGGCCTCCTAGTGACTTTTTGAACCGAGTTTGCTCGGAAATAGGTGTGTTTTGTAGCTGCAGGTATATGTTGTAATCTGTCGTTACCTAATTTAATCCTGCTGGGCAGAGAGGGCGAGAGGAGGAGAGATGAGTGGGTTTGTTCTTTTGCTTATCATTGTTTTCTCATGATTGACGCTTGTCCCAGGGCTGTAATTTTTGGAGAGTTAGTGCCTGTGTTTATTGCAAAGGCTCCTACAGCTCTGGGTGCAGGCTTTCAGGTATGTAAATCTAAATAAGAATGACATTTAAAATAGGTTACATGCTATACCCGAGAGTGCACGGAGAGGAAATACGAGTAGATTGTCTTCAGATCCTTGAAGTAAAAAATCCTCGGTGGGAGTATCATTAAAGTTCTCGGCACCTCCAGGTAATTATATTCTGACATAAAATGTCTGGACCCCAATTCAAGGTAACTCTAATCTGGCCCTCGTTATGATGGATAAAGAGGAATTAATCACTGAGCTGGAAGCTGGGTTTTCCCTGGAGGCATGCGATCGTGACCTGCCTGCTTAAATTTGTCCATAAAGATGGGACAGTTTCAGCTAACGAAGTATGTGTACACACAGATAATGTGGAGCGGCTCAAAAGGGTCAGAGGGGCATCGCTGAGAAAATTTAACAGCAAAACTGACTGGAAAGGAAAAGGACATGGAAAGGAACATGGCAGTGGGAGATGAGAATCATTTCACTTGTCAGTCATTTTTGTTCACCAAGCCAAAACGCTTCCACAAAACACAAGAAAAAATGCAGTCTTTGGGAGCCTGCTAGGTCTGCAGATATAATTTCAATACTGTCTGTGGACAATGCACAGGTTGGGAAGCACCAAGGAGTTCTGGAGAGCTGCACAGCAGCATCCCTGTTGCTCAGGGAGCGCAGCGTGGTCAGAAGATCGTTGGCCGTGGAAGGCGTGTGCAAAAGTACTCAGCTAGTGGGGGGAGTTCGGAGGACAACAACGACTTCCAGCAGCTTTACGGGCTCTGACTTTTCAGGCTGGGCTCTGGATTGTCTGCTCTGCCTTGCAGGGAGCAGAATTTTTTTGTCTATGATTGTTCTGGAAGACACACAAGGGAGCTGAGTCACCTTGTGTTTCTCTTTCCTGTATCCGTCCAAGTGGATGGCCAAGTATGGACTAGCCAGAACATGGGTCAGAAGAGAAGGGTCCAGGGGTCTGTGTCCCTTAAATTGTTCTCTAGCATCTCAGGCAGGGGTTTAGCCTGTGTCTACGATTGCAAGTGCTTCCTTTGATCCGAAGTAGTCCTTGTACTTTGCTCTTCAGGGGAATCTTCCAACACGTCAGTGTGGTTCCAGCAAGTTTGGTGTGAAATGTGGATCTTGACACATTAGCTGCATTAACTGATTTCCAGGCCTAGAAAAAGTTCAAGTCTATGTGAACTTTTGCTATAAGTCAAATTTAAATTGCTGAACCAGAAGAAATCAGACCATGTTCCCCCACTATCTTTTGCGCAGCGTCCAAAAATAACTTGCAGTCCTTGTTCATCATTATTGCAACCAGAATTCCCCTTTCAAGCATCAGTCGGGTGCAGTCATGGAGAATTATCTCCACTGTGTCTCTTCTAGCCCACCTAAGCGTGAACATCGAGTTTGCTTTCAGTCAGTAGGTGTTTCTGGTGCCTTGCAGCATGTGTCAGAGTTTGAGAGCAGAGCTGCTTCTGCTTTCTGCTCAGCAATTAGATGCTTTGGCTACAGAGCTGCTTCCTTGCCTGTTCCCTCACTTCATTTCAAGCCCTCAGTGCTCTTAAGCATATATCTACATGTCATCCTTGATAATAAAGACCTGGAAAATCTTTTAAAGACATTGATGATAAAATACAGCATCTCCTTGCTTCCTTTCCCCTTTCCTCTGCCCAAGCACAGAGTCTCTCTGCAAGGAGGTCTTCCTTGCTTGACTATATATTTACATTTTAAAAGTCTTGCTACCATCTGAAGCTCTTGGCTCCAGTTTGGGCTGTTTTCTTTTTTTTTTTCTTTTTTTTTTTGTTGTTGTTGTTATTCTCTCAAGAGAAAGAAACTATGTGGGTTTCGAAGTTCTGGAATAAATGTCAAATAAAACATTCCAAGCAATTATTCAAGCTGGTAATAAGCAGTGAGACATCCTTCCTGTAGAGAAGCTGAACAATGGTTTCCTCTGACAGAAGCAAAATATTAGGAGTCTTCCATATGTTGGTGCTGATTTAAACGGCGGCAGCGTCTCTGAGTGGGATAGGAGGCCCCAGCAAGTATCTGGATATCCTGCGGGAAGAAAAGCTCTGCGGGTAACACCCAGCCTCCCCCCGACATGCCATAAAGTTCTGGGAGTTTTCTCCGTGTCTCCTCAACGTCCTCCAGTTTTGAGAGCGTTTGCTTCCTTCCCTGGCTTTTTTAATCCTTCCCATCACATCCAGCACTTCTGCAGCTTACCCCGAACACCCTAGGGAGGCAGGTTGGCCAGCCTCCACCTCAAACGCCAAGATGACCTCCAAGGAGGAGCAGTGCTGGCTGAACTTGGCTGCCAGTTTGACCTGCGTCCCCGCAGCCCCAGTGAACATGTCCCCTTCCCAGACCATGTGCAGGCTCTGCTGCAGCACTGTCTTCTCTTGCCCGAGGACAACAGCTTCGTAGGCTTTTGGCACCTTGACCCTGAACCGGACCCAGCTCTGCTCTTGGAGCACGCCCATGCGTGGTTCCAGCAGCACGCACCCTCTCCTCCACAGGCTGTACACCCTGGGGAAGGGAAGCCAGCTGGGATTGGAGAAGCAGCGTATAACGTAGTCACAAATATGAACAAAGTCCTTGTGGTCCTTGCTTCTCCCAAAAAGCCCCACTTTGTAGACACCCGACTCGGGGAGCACAACGCACACGCTGACTTTAGTCCTCAGGTGGGTGACCAGAATATACCTCTCCAAGGGGTACTTGGTGCTGATGACTTTGTCCTTACTCAAGCTGGCAGTCACCTCGACATTGGTGGGTGTGTGGAACGTAATGTTGCACTTCCCCAGCTTGGTGGTGATGATGGGAGCAGAGTGGCTGGGGTTGGAGAGGCCATGGCCACTGGAGCTGATCCCGCTCCCGCAGTGCATGCTCAGCCCTGAGGGGAAGAGTTCGTTCAGGTTGATGGGCCCCAAACAACGAATGAGGAAATTGGCCACGTTCCTGAAGGTGTCACCTCCTAAATCTTTCACAAACGCAGAGAGCCGGTAGTAACCCTGGAAAGGGCAGAGCACATGGCAGCTCAATTTCTGCTCCTCAGCTTGAGCAACCAAGCACTTCTTGCTCAGAGCAGCATCTAAATCTTTATTAACCAGCTCATATATGGCAAGCAATGGTCGGGATGTCTCGAGAGTCAAGAGCAAAGTTCCCTGTGGGGCAACAAGCAACTCCCCTTTGTGACTGCTCTGCTTGATACCAAAATCTCTCACCTTTTGGTGAAGGCCCCAGAAATGAAATGGGTTTTCAGGCAGTTTCTCTCCATTGTGTGGATCCAGACATTGGATCTGATAGGAACACACCCAGTTGTATGGGTCCTGAGAGTCAGCGTGGCGCGCAAAGATCATGAGGTCGAACAAGCCCTTTGTTGGGGGAGTCACCTTGATGGTCACGTTGTTCTCAGACACCGTCATCATCCCGTGAACTGTGCCTACATCTTCTCCCATTGTGGTGCCCTGGAGTTTGGAGAGCTGGTAGGTGAAATCTATTGGGTGGGTGCTCCCCAGCATCACTGACACTTCCCCGTGGGCTGCCGAAGGGTGAACAAAAGACCTTTTACAACCCTTTCATCAGCATTGTAACACATCTTCACTTTTGCAGTGTTGACCCAAATCATCTGCACGGGAGGCAGAGACCTGATTCTCCTTCTCTTTTTCCCCTTTACCTGCTGAAGGACCTTAGCAAGACCCTGCCTCACCTTTTACCATTTTTCTTACCTTGCTGAGAGAGGAATGATGATACCACTAGACCCGGAGATGAAGAGGACAGGTACAAATAGTTATCTTTGGGCTCTGAGACACCCAAAACTAAGGTAATGATAGCCATATGGAGGTAATTCTTACATGACTTCTGGAGATGGAGTCCTTCCTCTGAGCTGCAGGTCTTAATACTGTGGTGTCAAACCAGCAGAGGAGCTGGGAGGATCAAAATACCCTAGCCTTGTTGCTAGGAGATCCCACATCACAGCCACATTTTACGAATAAGTTTAGTTTTTCCCATTATTACGCTTAAAATATTTTTTTGTAGATTCTGGCCTCACCAAATTACAGAAGTCCACAAGCTTCTGACTTGGAGTGTGCGCTAACCAGGGAGGAGGGGAGAGCACGAGGTCCAAAGGAGAGGTGCCTTTGTATGGGTACCTGCTGGTGGTAGTACCGTGGTTGCTGGATAAGTGCTGGGGATCTTTCCTGATGACTTTTGTTCCTTGGGTGGACATAAGCAATCTCCTGCTCAGGGCCACCACGTACCACCCAACACCTCCCCAGCAGCAAAGCAACCTGCTCCCCCAGGCAGAGCACAGCAGGCGGCTTTAAAGCCAATTTGAACCCACCCTCAAACCCAGAAATGAAGCACCACCAGGGCAGGTCACCATGAAGACTGGTGGTGGGCTTTGTTTCACCCCCACCCTCCATGTGCCATGTCTTGCTCCTTGTAAACCCATTCTGCAGTAAGGGAGAGCACTTCTCGGTGCAGCAAGCCATCCCGAGGGATTTCCATCTGCTCCTGGGCAGAAGGGGCGATTGGTTGATTTTGCAGTGGAGACAGGGCAAGATTTCACAAGCCCTGAAGTCTTGACCCTGAAGAAGCCAGGACTGTCTAACCAGCAGACAGCAGGCTGCTTTCAGCACGTGGTGAGCTACATCATTCCATGTGAAGCCACAGGTACTGGGACAGCCTGGGTAGAAAACCTTGCTTTAATGGCATTTTATAACTTTTTTTCTCCAGGTATAGATGAAAGCATGAAAGAAATGTCCACGGAGAGCAAGACTTTTGCACTTGAAGGATTCCAGAGTGCTTCACAGAGCCTGGCACTGGCACACAGACATAGTGAGATGCGTGCTTAAACCTTCTGTCCTCAAGGTCTGGGGAAATCAAGCCTGCTCTTCGTTATCCAGGGTCCCTAAGCGCCCAAGGATGGTTTGTCTCACATCCAGAGCGTGGCTGCTCTGCATCGTCCCGTCCTCACCACGTTTGTGCTGGAGAGAGGGGACAACCGAGCAGTGGCACCGCGGGAGACCGCGGCTGGTATCGGCACCCGCGCTGTGCACAAGGCTCATTTGTTTTGGGTGCTAACACAAAATGACAAAAGACTCCAGATTCATGCTGAAAAAATTGTCCCTTGCTAATTATTAGATTATGAAACGAGTTTTGTAATCTAATGAATAATGAGGGGGACAACTTTTTTTAATTTCCCCTCCCCGTTTGAATCTGGATATTTTCATTGTTTGCCCCACAATTTTTGTTGGTAGGTTGAAACGGAGACGTGAAAAGAATGGGAAGGCTGGGTTTGATTTGTGCCTTGCCTGTTAAAGCTGTGACTTGGCTCACACAGTAAGTGCAAACAATTCTCCCCTGGCAAGTGTTCAGTGGAGACATTACTGATGACAGACTTTATTAACTGCAGGTTTGCTTGTTATTAAATTCGCTCTATGCGAGTTTCCGAAGCTGCTGGCCTGGCCGGCTGCATCGTATTAGGATCTTTAGGAAGAAAGAAAAGAACAGAACATTGTATGCAGCGGAGCCAGCGATGAGGAGATAGAGGAGCCAGCAACGCATTTCGCTTTGGGAAGGAGACCCAAGGAGATAATTAATGGCTACGTTTAAAACAAACATTTGTTTGTTTTATTGAGTTAATTCAAGCCATGCGCTGGAGGTTCCTGGTTTTCAGGGGGGCCAGGTGAAGCTGGGGATGTGTTCCCATGCCAGCACGCTCGGTGCTGCAGGGGGTCGATGTATGTTGCATTAATTGTTTGGGGGTCGGAAAAACCACCATTAAACTACAGGCGTGTTTCTAATTTCTCAAACCCTTGTTTAAAAGGCTTCCCTTCCCCTCTCCCACCCTAACTATTGTATCTACAGCATGCCACCAGTGACTGCCTTTCTATACAAGAAAATTAATCTTATAAAGTCTTAATCCTGTGGGATTAATGCCCTTCATCACTGCGGTTACCAACCCTAATGCCCGGGTAACGTTAGCAATTAAAAGGGCTGGGATTTCAGAGGATGGGTGCCAGGTTTTTCCTGAAAGTCAGGTCCCTCTGCAAGGTGTCCCACCTTTGGCTCCCATCAGATAGTGATTTGTAGGGAGACTCTTGGCCGAAAGCTTATAAGCATTTTAAGCAGATGGGAGCTGCTCAAATATAATCGAGCAGGAATAGATCCACAGTTGCCAAAAAGGGAAAAAAAGCAGATTTTGCACCGAAGATCTTGAGCGGTTTTGCACGAAGATTGCCTTAGATGCTTAGGCATACCCTGTAAGGTGATGGCTAATTTTTGTCAACCTGGATTCATATAACCATAATTTTGGACCAAAAAAAGCAGACATCTCATTTGGTTTGCAATCTGCGTTCGCAATTTGGTGTTTTAAGCACAGTTCTGATATGAGGCTGGCTGTTGAGGCTAATTGAAGTAGTCAGGTTAAACTGTTCAGGTTAGGTCCAGGAACACAGTTCTTTCCCTCCACAGGAAAAGAAATTCACGGGGGCGGAAGTTGGCAATTTTTTTTTACTGTTCTACCAGGAAATTCTCCTTTCATCTCAGTTTTGAAGGAAAAAAAGACAAGTGTGCCAGCAGCCCAGGTCACCCAGTGAAGTTTTGTGGTTGTGGGACAGGAGTTCCTCCAGCCAAGGGGCTGCAAAGGAGTGAAGTACCTGGGATGTGCCAGGCAGGTTTGCTTCCCTGACTGCTCTCCCCAGGTCCATTTTGGCTCGTGGCAGCTAGTGGCCAGCAAGGACCCAAAGCCCTGAGCTGCCTCTAGGCTCCATCCCTATGTCTTTTGGCTGTCAAAACTGGGGGAGCGAGGAGAGACAGTAATGAAACACTTATTTTTCCTCATTCTTCCTTTTGGGGTTTTGTACCACCACTAATGGTATTTGGTGAGAGTCTATGTTTTGCAATTTATTGCTTTGGCACACAGATGAAGGGACTGGTTGGACTATTGACCTCCTGGGTTTTTTTTTTTTGAGACTGCAGACGCTGGGTGATTTAGTTGTTTGCCCTGGAGTGTCCCTGGTGACCTGAACCTGAAAGAGTTTTCTCCACATCTCCATTCCTGCATTTGCCGTGTAGGTGCTGCGTGACCTTGGACAGAGGTAGATAAATTCCCCTCCCCAGGATGCGCTGAGGTTCTGCAGTGGAGAAGCACCATGAGAGCTTTGCATAAAAGGCAGCATCGACCATTCAGCTATTCCCAGTTCAACTGGATTTGCGTGATAGCCCATCTCGGCAAAGCCCCAGTATCCTGGAAATACTGCAGGAGTTTGATTTCTGGGTAAGCAATAACCTCTCTCCATCAAAACCTTTACAGTGTACCTTGTCTGTCATACATTCATTTTCTGTAAGCCTGACAACTCCCCTCAATCTGGTCTTGCTTTATCTCCTAGCTTGCTGTCTTGATAAAATAAATTGCAGGAAAAATTCCATATACTCTTGGGACCACCCAGGGGAATGGATGTACAGTGTCTGGGTAAAAAGAAGATCGTGGTGTTTCCAACCTGAAAAATTGTCTTAAAACCACAATTGAGGAAAACTAACTCCAGCCTCCTCCCTTCATGTTTAAAAATGGGACGTGAACATTTCAGGCCATGTTTTATCTGGGAGTCTCCCTCCCCAGCTTACGAACGCAAGGAGGATTGTGTCTCAGGTACGTTGAAGCTATCTTGCTACTGTTGGTGAATTTAGATGGGAAAAGCCAGGCACAAAAGGGCTTAAGTGATTTGGCTCAATTAACTATAATTTATGAGTGCTAATTCCCAGTTTACTAATCACAGTATCACACAATGGCTGTGATTTCAGAAATTGCTTAAATATGTGCCTCTGCTCTACTAGATGTTTAACATGTGTTTAAAAATAGGCAGATGGGCCATTTTTGAAGAAGAAATGTTTTCCCTAACCCAGACTTCTTTCTGAAAAGCAAGAGAGCTCTTAGATTACTGGGATTTAGCCCTCGCTTTGCATTTACCTGTTTTGAGGAGGGAAGTGTTTGGAGAAAGGAGGGAGAGCTGAAGTTTGAAAAACTCTGAAGTTTTAAAAACTCTCTGCTCAAAGTCTTCCCGCGAGAGGGGGGGCTGCAGAAGCTGCCATTGGGGGTCATCTGGCCAGTGGGTCTCAACGAAGTGCTCAGGGTCAGTAAGGAAGAAAAAATCATCATGCCTGCAAAGTGAGAGGAGACACCATGGAAGGAGCAAGAAAACCTTTCGCATCCCGAGAGGTCACAATGCACTGCTGTAAGGGAAGGGAGCTTCCTCCACACCATCAGAGCTGCATCAGCTTCAGGAAGGGAGGACCAGGCTCTCATTTGGCATTTCATTTTCTGCTGCATTCATTTTCTCTCCATTTTTCCTCTACTGAGGTGCCTAGAGCTGAAACTGCAGTTCCCAGCCTTGTAACAGACCTCTTCCAGCAACCAGTTAAGGTGACTCAATGAGCTGCAGAAGAGAGAATTTTCCTGAGTGGTTCCTCTACCAAGGACTGTTACTTGAGGACATACTTCAATATGACATCTGATCTTGATTTAAAGCTCTTCCAAGAATTTATGTATGATTTAAGGAACAAAATGCATCTTGGTTCCAATTTCAATGTGCCTAACCTGCCTTTCCAAACATCACCCCTGCTTAGATGTTCGCTGAGTGGGTCAGCCTGCAGACATGTGCTCAGCCTTGTACTGGGGCCGTCCTGCAAAGCCCTGCTGTATCTGTTGTCCTGGAGGTTTTGAGGACACTGTGTTGGACACACAAGACGCTGTTATCTCTGCCTGTTGCTCTAGCTGGTATCTCATTCTCCCTCTCCTGTTTTCCCCGTGCTCAGATAAAAACAGCCCACACTCACTGGTGTTTTAAACTGTTCTCAGCAAGATAATTACCTGTTAGAAATTCCACAATTATTTCATTATGCATTATTAGAGAAAAAAAAATTAAAAATGCAATCCCACAATGCAGTTAATGGAAATTATTAAACAGTACAAATAACTTTCTTGAGAGTCATTATTTGCATAGCATGGGCTGAGAAATCTCAAGTAATTGCATATGGAACCACATAAAGGCAAAGCTGCTGTGAAAATGGGGATTTGTTACTTCATAAGCGATGCTCATTGCAGATGAAAAACAATTTTGGAGGGGTGAAGTTATAATCTGAGAAGTTACTGCCCCAGATCATGGAATAAGGCACTTCACATAGATGTTTATGTATAGAGGGCCCACGTTTGCATGAGGTCCCTGAGCACCCGCTGTAGTTGAGGACGAGGAGAATAGCTCTCTGGACCTTCTGCATGTAGCTTCTGGGGTTGTGGCTCAAACAGCGGCTCAAGGCCTCGTGAACCCAGACTGGTGAACCCAGAGGCTTATTGGAAGGGTTGGGATGACCATTCTGGGGTATCTCCAAAGTCAGGTTGAGCCTTGTCCATTTGTATTGAGGACCAAGTCTCCAGTGATGGCAGGGGAAGGGGTGTCTCACCTGGGCACGAACAACCTGTTCTCTTCATCCACGGTTCCTGCGCCCCAGCAAGCATCCAGGAGGCACCACTGTCCTTCCAGCTTTACCGCGTTCCACATGTGGCTGCTCTTCTGCTGCTGGCACCACCGGCCTCCGCGGGAGCCTGGGCTCCGGCCAAACCCTGGGACCTCCACACAGCTCAAACCCACCTCCCTGTCCAGGGAGAGCCATCAGGGGAGATAACCACAGACCAAACATTGCTTTGTGCTTTCTTCCTTGGAGATCAACCCAACCTGCATGGTAAGTACAACCTCCTTCTTCTTAAAGCCAGGGCCCCACTCATGCAAGCTGTTGGCCAAATTCGGCTTTTATCCAGCCCCCTGCTTTCCCCACAACTACTCCCAACCCTCATCCCTCATATCTCTGGCTCTGGTTAATCTGTCAAAGCCGTGTATACTCCTCCATTCCAGCAGAGGAGGAGGGAGGCAGCTGCTGTGCCAGGGGACGTGTTGGGTAAATGAAGCTGGTTGTGTGGCAAGCCCCATGCCAGATGCATGTCCCTACCTGAGACCTTCAAGGGGGCAGGAGGAGAAAGCCCAAGGTGAGTTTTACCTGCACATTTCCTTGCATAAATGGGCATAACCAGAACACACAGCTCTTCCCGTTTGCAGGACCTGCTCTGGAACGTGGATCTTCTGAGACAGCCCCAAGAAGCCGTCCACATCATATTCTAGGAAAGGGAGAATACCATGCAATTTCAGGCCAAAGTAAGGGCTTATTATTTGCAAAATGATCCCATTCCTCCTCCTGCCCAATCCTATTTCTCTGCCTACCCGCCCTGGAAGCCATGACGGCTCTTCTACCCATCATTATTCAAGAGTTTGACAGTTCCCCATATGAGCAAAGCATTGCCAAAGCCTTGGGGGAGTTGGGTTCCCAGCGCATGTAAACAACCATTGCACCATTCAAGTGAGGTACAGTGACAATCATATTGTCTCTCACACATGGATGTAGTAGGGTAAAGTAGCACGAAGCGGCTGCATTGTGCTGAGATTCCTGTGTCCCCAGATGACTGCTGCCAGGCATAGCTCAGCCTCATCAAATCTGCATCATCAGGGAAACAATCTCCAATACGTTGAAGCTAGGTGCACCGGAGCTGGGTGGGCTTTACCGGTGTCTCTGGGAGTCTGACCACCCAAGTGGTGCTGTAGGTTGAGCCTGAAGCAGGTATCATTTCTAGAATGGAAGGTCCCATGGTGGGAACCAGTTCCTACCCCAGGCACTTTTCTGAAGTCAAGAAGAGGAAGTTTCAGTTTCATGACTGCAACAGGAATACTGTGAAGTCTCTATTCTGCAGGGCATGAAGAGCCTCAATTCAGGAGGTGCAGATGAAGAAAGAGCTTTTCATGTCTCTGCAGAACAGCGGGACCAGACTTACCGATGTTGTGGCAGAGCCAGAACCATATTGCCCGCATCATCTCCAGCTCGCTCCGGGATTTGGCCGTGATCAGGGGAACGATGGCCTGGATGGACAGCCTGGTGTGCTCGGACTTCAGCTGCAATGGAGAGGACGGGTGAGTTAAAGGGAGCCTGGATATCACTGCTGCATGGGTGGCTGACCGCTCCACGTGGTGGGCTTGCTGGAATGAAAATATACACCAAAAAAACCCCAAAGCTGCATTTTTTTCCCCCCAGAATCCAAAATGAATAAATACTGTTTGCAGTAGGACAGGGTGTTTTCTCCATTTTCCTAAGCATGGTTTTATAAAAGCCTGAGGGCTGGAGTTGCAAGCTGGAGGAAATGAAGGTGGCATTTCCTGTTCCTTTGGAGCAGCTGGGTGGGACGTACAGTGTCATTGCTCTGGTGCCTTCTCTGTCCAGTTCAACATGTCCTCTGGCCCAGAAGGTCATGTGCTAGAGGTGGGTCTCTCCAGTGGTGCTGCTCTGCGACACTTAACTGGGGATAGTGGCTTTCCAGCCCCACATCGATGAACATCTCGGTGTATTTATGCAGAAGAGGACCCGACTTACGACTCGGATGCTCTTCTTGCGGCTGTGACATCTCACTCAAACCCACGCACCAAAATGGGTGGAAAGAAAATGTTTGCCCCTACCAGTAAAATTTCACTAACATTTTAATCCATACCTCACCCCAAAGAAAGCCTTTCTGCCCCTTTCCTCCCATTCACGCATTCATATTTCTGGGCTCTTCCCTCCTTTGTGACAGCCCAAGCATTTTTAGCAGCAGGCTTTTCTTTCACGGAGTTAAATTTAGCCCAGCTCATTCCTCCCAACTCCTGCCCCTGCTATTTCATCCCTCCGTGACTCTCCTGCCCCAACCATCTGTAAGAAAATTTCACAGCTATCTTTCTATCACAACAATTTCTTTCTTTTTACTTATGGGAAATGTTGCATTTGTAATGGATGAAGATTTTCCTTGGGATATAGGTTTCAAAATGATATTGCAGCCAGGAGAGCACCTACATCAAAATGCTGGTGGTCCTGTTGGTCCCTTACATTTCTGTCATGAGGTTGTTATGAGGGTGCAGCTGCCAGGCAGACAAATAATATGAATTATTCCCAAGGAAAAAAATAATACTCAGCCATTAAATATCTAGCTACCTGCTTCCTTGCTGGCACATCTTGGTGCAAATTCAGCCCAAGTCCACGCTATTCTTAGTTTCAGTCAGAGCTGGTAAAACATAGGTCCTAGACTGAGAGTTGCAATGTTCCCAAATAATCCTGTTCCCAACTATGCCTGAAGACCCTGAAGAAATGAGTCAGAGCATCTTGTGTTTCTGTAGCTGCTGGCTCCACCAGACTATTTGGAGTTGACGGATGGAGCTGTTTTCTCCAAAACCACCCAGGCACTGATCCTGCCAAGGCTTTTTCACATGGTTAAGGTGGACGCACGCAAGCAGTCCGCAGGCTACTCCTAAGCGGCCAGGAAACAGGTTCAGCTTTGCACCTGCACTGCCTGGGGCTCTCCCTCCTGCTCCCTGGGCACTGGCAGCAGGGCTTGGTGCTTGGCGAGAGGGAACAATCCCGTGTCCCCACTGGCTGAGCAGCAGCCATCACCAGGGGTGCAATACCCTACTCGCAGGTGGTCAGTAAACTGCTCTGCTGCTGCTCTTGGCACTGGTAATTCATGGCTGGGAGGAAGAGACGCAGTACACCAGGTTTTAGTGCAGCTAGCACTTTGGATAAACAGAGAAACAAGTTGTTCCCATGACTCCCCACTGCCTTGGAGGTATTTTTGGTTGTTTATTATCCTCTTTTTCCTATCTTCCAACTCCCTCCCCCTCTCTTCTCTTTTTAATAGACTAGGTAGGCTCTGAAATCCTTAAGCATCCTTCTTCCCAAGGGAGATTAGCCTGGGGCTAGGTACAAATTACAGGCTTCAACAATAACAGAGAGTACAATTATTCCTTATGCCTCTTTGCTCTCACTAACAAGTTGACGTGTAAGCTGCAAACCCCGCACTGGTTCAGCATTCGCTGCTTAGTCAAATTGTGCTGACCCTGGGGGAGAAATTACACTGACAGTGCGTGGTCCAGGTAACAGGAAGGAATTACAAAATTCAGTGCTCCTCTTCTGGGCTCCCGAGCATCTAGAAACTGGGAGCATCATGTAACGGCAGACAGCCTGAAAAGAGGACGCAACCGATGCCTCCTGCTTGAGAAAATCAGGACTTGGGCTGCCACAGGCTTGAAGGGGTTGGTGGACATGGCCAGACTGTGCGGTTGTTGCTGGATCCATGTGTTTTTTACAGAGGAAGCTTGTTGGCTCACCATCTCCCAGACTGCACTGCCTCGGGGCATACTCTGGTCTGAGTCCCTTCCTCTCCCCCTTGCACCCTTCCTAGAAGGGTTTCCAGGAACCCCCTACTCTACTACAATCCTGTTTGGGACCCTGAAAAAATCCTGTCCCACCCCTTCTTCCCAGTTTTGCATGATGAGCTGCAGCAAGCACTGAATACTTCAGCTACACACTGGTGCTGGCTGGAAGCAGGTCACTGTGGGCCTTGGGTGGGCAGCAGATCTTCAGAGGTAGAACAACAATCTTTGGCCATGGTTAGGACCAATAAACAGCCCGGGACCTTGTGAGATCTCCTAGTTTCGCTGTAAGGCACCACCTTGTCACTGCTGTCGTCAGAGCATACGGTGAAGGGTTGAATGTTAGGGGTTGGAACTAGATGACCTGCAAGGTCCCTTCCGACCCAAACCATTCTACAATTCTATGTGGATCTGCCAGTGCCACCATCTGCTGATGACACCATCTGTGTTGCTCCTGAAGGACACCAGGACCTACCTGCTGGCTCACGTGTAGGACGTGTCTGTCTACATGGCTGAAAACCTTGGAGTCAGAGAAGAGATCTCTCCTGGTCTTTCTCTGGACATTTTTAGCCCGCTTTTCTTCTTCCAAGCTGCTAAGCCCTTCCTCGAGAAGGAGGGCTGGAGAGCAGCTTTCCGCAGTCACAGAAGACTTCTGCAGTAGCTTTTGGAAGGCAGTTGTTTTGCTGCTGTTAACTTTGTTGGCCCAAAACAAGAAAACTGCCTTGGAGGCGGATTCCTTGGGCTCATCTCTTGCTTTCTGTGTAGCTGAGATTTCCTTTAGCACCCCCTCCTTGCTCCTGTTCACCTTGGTGACTCGGTGAGGGAGTTTCTCTGAGGTCTTGCAGCTGATCTCTTCAGAAATATGTCCCAGGGGAAAGTTGCCATTACAGACGTCTGACATCTGACCTTCCCCCCAGCCAGGCAAGATGTTTTCTGTCTGGGATGGCATCGCGTTTTCTCCGTGGTTCCTGGGATGGGTCCATCTCGATGTGGTTTGTTTTTCATGGTGGCTGCCAATCCTTGAACGATGGGAGGGAATTGGCTCGTTTGCTTTGATAGTCTGGGATTTGGATGATTTTTGTCTGTCATAGCTGGTTTTCATCTGTGTGATGGGTAAGGGGGTGATGAAACCACGGAGGTCTGCTGATGGGAAGAGAAATTATTTTTTTCAGAAGAAGAATGTACTCTGCATCAATTACTTCAGAGCCTGCCTGTCTCTATGGTTAATTTCAGAAAATCAGGATTTGGTCAGTCGGGTTTAGACAACAGTACTGATTTTTTCCTACTTCCAGAAGTAAGGTGGGATGACAATGGCACAGAGAAGCCCTTGGCCTCTTTCCAAGTGCAAATATGGGTTTTTTTTTTTGATTGTTGGAGATGCAGTGGTGGCCTATCAGAAGTTACATCTCTGCACTAGAAGAAACTGGAAAAATCAGGGTTAGTACTTTTGCAAAGAAACAGCAAGGAAGTATTTATATGTATTGGAAGGGTCTCTAAGTGGGTGCAGGGAATGGGTGGGCACCTTGGTTTCCCTACATGAAACTAGGACTAATCACGTAGCATTTCTTCTTGCCTCCAGAGCCAGGAATCAAGGAGAACAAAGAATTAATACAATTAGTGTTTTGCTGCTCCAGAGAGGTACAGCTTTCCTTTAGGAGAACCCTCAGCTCCCACCCAGTATATTTTTGTTTTGCTCAGAATCACAGAATCACAGAATGTTAGGGGTTGGAAGGGACCTCTGTGGGTCACCAAGTCCAAGCCCCCTGCCAAAGCAGGGTCACCTACAGCAGGCTGCAGAGGACCTTGTCCAGGCAGGTCTTGAATATCTCCAGAGAAGGAGACTCCACAACCTCCCTGGGCAGCCTGGGCCTGGGCTCCGTCACCCTCAGAGGGAAGAAGTTCTTCCTCATCTTCAGACGGAACTTCCTCTGCTTCAGTTTGTGCCCGTTAGATTCACTTCTGCCTTAAATGTTGTTCTTTGCATTATTGCTTCGCACTTGAAATGTAGGTGTGTTGAGCGAGAACTTTGCAGGAGAAAATACGTGAAAAAGTGGAAGGAAAGGTGCAATCCAAGACTGATGATGTTTTTGGGTTAAAGCTGTGGGTAGAACCAGCTCTTGCATCTGCACAGTGCTCACTAGTTTTATCTTGGTTTAGCTTCTATTTGCCGTTGTTGTTTTTAATAATAAAATGACTATTTGTGCAATGCAAATAGCAGAGCCTGCTGTGAGCCACTTAGGGTAGCCCAGAAGTGTCACTCACCGTATTCATGCAGCCTCTCCCAAACGGAGGCAGGCTGGGGTTTCAACAGCTGCACTGGGGCACTGGCCTCGCTCTTCCAGGAGAGCAGGATGTCACTCATCCCTCTCTGTGCTACCCTGGTTTTTCCTGCCTTGCGTGGGATTAAGCCTTGTCCAGAATCACAGAACGGTCGGGGTTGGAAGGGACCTCTGTGGGTCATCTAGTCCAAACCCCTGCCCAAGCAGGGTCACCCAGAGCAGGCTGCACAGCGCCGTGTCCAGGCAGGTCTGGAATATCTCCAGAGAAGGAGACTCCACAAGCTCCCTCATGACCACTCCAGGCTTGCCAAATTTTTTTTCCCATTAACACACGAATGCACGTACAAACATTGAGAGGATGCAAACAGCACCAATGAGTTAAGCCAGTGCTGGATGCTCAAATAGCCAGAGGATGCCTCGATAGGAGGATGTCCCCTAGATCGATCCTGAGCACATGGGATGTTTTAATCTGCAGGACAGCCATACTGGAGGCCAGACCGCCCCACTGCCATGGGGTTAGTGCATGGCCCGACGAGGCCATACATTCTCTATTTACTCCTGGACCACATCTGAGCTCAAAGAGGCGAACTGTTCATGCCCAGCCGTTGACATGTTCAAGTTGTCCTTGTGCGTGTGAGCTGCAGTCACTGCTGGGCTGCTCTCCCATCCCCAGGCGCAGACACCCGCTGTCACAGGCAGAGAGGGATTTCGCCTGCCGCTTTCTAGGTAAGTGAGCAACAAGAGGCCACTTCTGAATCCTTCACGGTCGCTACGTGACACGAACCAGGCATGGTAACTCAAAAAAAGTCAATCCCAGCAGATGCCAGATGCCCCAGCCTTTCTCCTCTTGCTTCGGCGGGGCTTGCTTCTGCAAAGCGTACCCTTTGTCAAAGGGACTGAGGGACTCTAAGCCCAATTTTTCCACGGCTGTGCTTTCTGAGCACAAGGCTCTCTGCTGCCATCCTACATGGCATTTGGGAGGGGAGTAGCTTGGGACTGGGGTGGAAGATGCCCCCTCGGCCCTTAGCCACGTCTCAGAAATACTGGAAAAAATGGGCTCTCTCCAGATGACTGAAAATGTGAAAAACCTCACTTGCCCAGTTTTATTTCTTAATCTAAGCATTCTTTCTTGGGTTCAGACCAACTGTTTTATTTCAATTCCATGTCACTTCTGTATTTATGGCTTCGAAAGCAATTTAAGCAAAAGCCCTGCTTTGATATTAGCCTAAACAGTTTCCTCTCCCTGTGCCTTAAACACAGTTCTTCATAAACCACCCCATCTCAGAAATCCCTAAGTCACTGCTTGCCAGTGGTCAGAGAAGAGGATACCGGGGGACTGCTGCTTTCTTACTTTCCCCACAAATTTAATCCGCGTTTGGAGAGGACAAGCCTTTGAGAACACTGGTCTCATTGCAACCTGCGCTTGCACCCACAGGGTGGCCAGCCCCTTCCCCATGTCCCATAGTGCCCCGGAGATGACAACATGTTAATCCACGAAGCAGCAGCTCCGGCGGGGATGTTTCAGCCCAGAGGTGCCATTGCAGAGGGCTGGGGGAGAGGTGAGAGAAGGGCTGGTTGCTGCTGGGGTTTGGACAGAAGCACCCCGCACCTTCCCAGGGATGGCTGTGCTATCAGCAGGCTCTTGACTTGTGTTCCCAGGCAGGCATTTCGGTCTGCCCTGACCACGCTCCGAGCAGATAAATTCAATTTTAAAGTAGCCCGGGCAACGTTATCACCGGCAGCTCTGTGCAGTTTCAGTGTCGGGAGTACGGGAATTGCTTTGCCTCTGCAAGCTGTAGCGGTGGCAGCTTAGAGCTGTAACGGTTCAGATGGAAAACCTCCACAAGACGAGCAGAGAGAGCCCATTTGACATCTCTGCAGCATCCCTCCCATGGTAACCGGCGTGGCAGGGGGTGGAGAGGGGAAGGGAAATGCCGTGGGGAGTGCTGAGTTGGCTAAAGAGCTGTTGGGGTGGGGAGGGTTTGGGGCAACCAAGGCGGAGGTGGTCAGGAGATAGGGAGATGACGGTAAAGAAGCCACCAAATCAGAGCCACGCTGGACCCTGGCCACTCCACATGGGGTTGTGGCACTATGTCCTGCTGTGGTACCGGCAAAGAAATGGATGGAGCCGAGGGAATAAATGCAGAGGGGTGACAAAATGCTGGGAAACGATCTCCAGTGGGTCTGTGCGGTGGCGGGTGTCCCTGGAGAGACCCAGAGCAGCGTGCGTGGGGGCTAACAGCAGAGCCAGCAAAGCCTTTGAGAAAGGGAGATGTTCCTACTCACCCTGCTCGCGACGCAGCCGTGGCTCCCCGCTGTTTGCAAAAGGCAGGCAACACCCGGCAGCCCCTTATCCCTTTTATACACATGCCAAATCAGGACAGTCTTTTTTTTGTTTTGTTTTTTCTTTTTTTTGCACCTTGCTAATGTCAGGAGGGCTAAAAATACTGTAAAGCGCCGGCGAACACGCTGACGTTGCTGCTGCCAACCGAAGCCTCTGCAGGCCTGGCACTTCTGCAGAGCATAGAGGCTAGGGTGTATTTACAGGAGGGGCAGGGGAGAGATAAGAAGCTTTCCCTTATCAGCAGCCGGGCTTTGGCAGGGCAGCAGTAGCTGGCTCTGCCCGGCTGGCTCATGTCCATCCATGCCTGGGGAGGGCAGCCGCCCGCAGGAGGTAGTGCAGCTTGTCATTTCGGGTATTTCTGCAGGGTTGCTCCTGCCTTGTAGTCTTTTTCTGGGCACCTTTCACTGCGTTCTTGCTGTGCTTCGAATTTCACCATCCTGGCTTTGCGCTGGCAGGGATCTGGGGAAAGCCAAGAGCGGAGTTCTCCAGCGAGCTGGCGGGGTTGTCCTCTCTCCCCCTCTGCTCGCTAGCACTGCTTGGAAAGATCTTACTGTCTTGTGAGATGCTCATGGAGCAGTTCACAACGCCTTTGCGATCCTCTGTGTCTGCCCTGAGCTTATGGCATCCTTGATTTTCCCACTTTTCTGCAAAATTCCCTGTGCCATCGGGCTGTGTCTGCATGATTAGAAAAGGAACATTTTATCCTGGCTCTGCCCAGCACAGGTTGCTTTGCAGCCCTTGTCTTTAGCTTGGTACTCTGGGAAGTCCTGGCACGTCAGGTTTAAGAACATCATCTCATAGAGGTGGCCAGAAATTTGAAACACGAGTGTTGGAATATTGCTCTTTATTATCATCTAACTATGTTCCACTAAGTGGCATCATATCCCTTGTTTCTGTTCACTTGTCTTAACTCTGTCTCCAAATATGAAAATTTTATTCGTCAGACAGGAAATAATAAGGGAGGAAAAATATTTGCCAACTGAGTGGAAATGTATTTTTGGAAGAATTTTTCCAAGTTTTTGGCTGAAAGTGATGAGGGTAAAAAAGGAGAGGAATATTACTTTGGAAAAGAGGAGAAACACTTCATTTAAACTCCACTGAGATCTTAGCCCCCAGGCTCGCTGCCTTTACCTGGGGTTTGGAAACCACAGCCTATGGATGCTGCAGGTTCTCCCCAGCTCCCCTTTTGGTGCGGTGTTTGCTCTATTTTGGACGCAATGGACGCACACCCAGCTGCTGGAGAGCACAACATGTCATTTGGGTCCCAGCAACGAGACCTTCCTAATTTGCAGAAAATTATCTCAAAATGAAATTTTCACAGCGGGTGGGTTTTGGCAGCAGGAGGCTGGCAAAGGAAAGCCCTGGGTCACTGGGGAGAGAGCACGAGATGCCACAGCTCAAAGATGTTTCCAGTTACATGTGGCCATTTTGGGTCTGTTTTGCAATTAGTGACCCTCTGCTGGTCTCCACCCAATCCAGAGACCTACTGAAACACTGCAAAAGTCTCTGTAAGGCGTTACACCACCCTGGCTAATGAAGTTTTGGAGTCAAGGTTCAAGGTCAAGCCTCTAGGCAGACCTGTGGACAGCAGTCTGGCCATAGTGGAGCCCACCATTGATGGGACGCTGGTTCTTTAGTCTGCAAAATCAGTGACATCTCATCTGGGTGCTGGCCATGTCCTTCCACTGGCTACAGAAACACATATGCCTCATCCATGCTCACCAGTGAGACAACAAAGGTGAGATTGAGCTTTGGTCTCTGATATGCAGCAAGTCACTGTCCTTGCTGTGGAACTCTCCTGCTAGATGATGTCCAAAGGGCAAACTAAAGCTTTTGCAGTTGAGACAGCAGGAAAAAAACCACACTAGACAGACCAAGGGGCTCACCAAAAAGTGATGAGCCAATATGAGTCGCCATGGGTGGGCAGCTCTACTGACCATCTAACAGAGGTGAAGGGGTTTTGCAAATGCTGCAGGAAAAGGTGAGCTTGCAGGGAGGGTATGAAGCAGAGGGATGAGACCTTGCTGTGTACTACCAGCATTCAGACAGACAGGGAAAATAGCACAAGATTATTCGCTTGGAGTTTCAGTAGCTAGTAGAGGATGAACCAGGTGAGCCTGGTTGGGATGAGAGGTGAGACGGGAGAGGGCATAGACGCCTTAGATAACAAAGGCAAATCTCTTCTTATCTCCTTCTATAGGGGGAAACAGTGCAAAGAGAATCAGGATACAGAAAGAGTTGACCTGACCAAAGCAAGGAGCTAAAAATACTCTTGCAGAGAGGTATTTCCCATGTTCAATGAAGGCAAATTTGACGAGCCCAGATGAGAGGCTGCGGCAGCAACCCCGTGAGGAGACAAGGGCCTTGATGAGCTGGTGGGCTGTGTGTGTGAGCAGGGGGGGGGCATTGCTTGGAAATGCTGGGTGGGAGGGGTGCAGGCTCCAGCTATGTCAGAAAAACTGCCCACACCAACTAAGGCTGCTACAGACTTGATCCTAACTATGAACATATGGCAGAAAGGACCAGTTTTTCTATTCAGTAGTAGCTACTGGCGGGTGTTTGCAGATGAGGCCAAGATAGCTGTAGTTGTGCTGTCCCCACCTTGGTTGCCTGGCATGGTGGAGAGCAGATGAAGAAGGCCCCCAGGCCATACCCATCCCTGAGCTATGGCACTGCTAATATTGCAGAGCAAGGAGAAATTTCAGACAGACAAGTATCTATCTTTAAACTGGGGCTGGTCTCATGCTGTTTGCTTCACCTCTGCAGAGCCACGAGCATCTTGGGGTTTGCAGGACTGGAATCCAGCGCGGTGCCTGTGAGAGGGACCGGCCGTGGGCTCCCGACCAAGGCATAAGGATCGTGGCAGCAGTTCTGCAGCCTTCTCATGCAGAGCGTGGCTGAGAAAGTAGTTTTCATTGTAATCTTTTATTTTACTTGTGAAGCCTTCCAGACTCAGGGAGTCTCTTGGCTCAAAAGCCGGGAGCTGGTTTTTGGGTTATTTCTTTGGTTTTTTTTATAAAGCACTCAGCAGGAATCCAGAATTTAAGAGACGAGAGAGAATTGCTCACTCTTCAGATGTTGGCAGCGAGCTGCTTTTCCAGTCTATTTCCCTGGAAAGAGGGGACAAATACATGGAAATAAAGCAAAGGCAGTAATTTAAAATCCTCTAGACAAGCACCTTCACCTAATGTAGGTCTGGGCTGGCGTTTGAAGCCAGCAGCCTTCCTAGCCTGGCAGATCCTAAGCCCAGAGCAGGCAGGGAAATTCACAGCTGGTTTTGAAAGGGTGTTTGAAGGGTAATTTGTCTTTCAGGAGGGACCCCAAACTCAAACCAAAGACTCCAGGAGGGGCTGAGTTCACCCCCACCACTCAGAAACTAACACCATGTTGTTCTTGCAGCTAAAAATCCCTGATTTATTTTGAGTCTGCAATTTTCCAGCTTACAAGGGACAGCCGCTGGTTACCCATCCAACCTATGGATTCAAAAACCACTGCACAAAATGGGCACTCTTTGTGGGTCAGGGCCACCTTGTTATTCTGTTTGTACAACACCTCCTGGGTTGGGGTTAGTGTCTAAGCGATGCTGCTCGTGTCTGAGCAGGTTTACAGCAGACCCAGTGGGGAAGGATTTCTGTTCTGGGATGGCCTTTGAAAGCATGAGATATGAAAAACAAATAAAAACAGGAGACGAACAAAAACAGGAGACGAACAAAAACAGGAGACAAACAGGTGATACTTCAGCACTTTTTCTGATTTGGAGGTGTCTCTAACACTGTGTTTTAAAGGTTTTTTTACACTATTCGTGAAGATGCCCCCAACAGAAGAAGGACATGGATGGGTTGGAGCGGGTGCACAGGAGGCCACGAAGATCATCCGAGGGCTGGAGCACCTCTCCTACGAGGACAGGCTGAGGGAGCTGGGGCTGTTCAGCCTGGAGAAGAGAAGGCTCCGGGGTGACCTTAGAGCAG
>Ga0065711_1003416_pt1 | contig 28058 bp, 13 predicted proteins | sample Hoacrofraction12_FD_59098 | JGI IMG/M metagenome (GOLD analysis project Ga0065711, IMG submission 59098) | Hoatzin crop microbial communities from Cojedes, Venezuela - Epithelial fraction 12 v2 (version 2) | ecosystem: Host-associated > Birds > Digestive system > Esophagus > Crop | place...
CCTCCTAGGGAAGCTCAGGAAGTGTGGGCTGGATGAGTGGTCGGTGAGGTGGATTGAGAACTGGCTGAATGGCAGAACTCAGAGGGTTGTCATCAGCAGCGCTGAGTCTAGTTAGAGGCTGGTAACTAGTGGTGTCCCCCAGGGGTCAGTACTGGGCCCAGCCTTGTTTAACTTCTTCATCAACTAAAACTTCTGCTGAATCAGGCAATTATAGATAGCCTGTAAGTTGTGCAAAAGAAATACAGTATTTCACACTGAAATATTGATTTAATTTTAAATTTCCATTCCAGATGGTAATTCATAGTGAGGTCCTTTTCCTTACACAGACACTTACACATCCTACATTATTTCCAAATGCACAGGGAATGATTCAAAGTAAATTCTTCTTTATCCTATGTTTCCCCAGCTGCTGCTACACAAATTGTAAACACAATCTTAGTGTACTTCACAATTTCATATGCTTCTTAGGAAGGGCTAGAAAGTGTGAAATTCAGAATTCTAAAGTGTAAGCTTCCTTTTTTTGTCAATAAAGATGTGGAGTTTTGGTGATGACTGAGCTCATATCATGCAAGCAATATACATATTATAATTGCTATTGCTATCTTATTCCTGTGTGATGTTTACTTTAGAAGTCATTCTCTAATTAAAATAAATTTTTAAAAAAAGTGTTCTAGTGTAACACATTTTACTTTTGCAACATTTCACTTTTTCCTTTTTTTCCATTTATGGGCACATGCGAAAAAACTTGTTAGCAAAATCTAAGTATGTATTAGTATGTATTTCAGTCAGGATAGGATTTCCTAGGAAATGTATTAATTGGCATAATCAAGTCATCTCTTAGCTAAAAGAAATTACACAGGTGGAAGTGTTTGAAGTTCATTTGCAGACTCTTTCGGCAGCTTACTTTGACAGTTTTCTGTGCCTTCTCTTTTGAGATTAGTGGAAAATTCAGCCCAAGGGGCAAATATTTTGTGCAAGGTGTACCGATGCATCTCCCACCCTGGCAATGCCACACCAAGAACACAGCTTTGAGACTGCCTGAAGTGCAGGTTGTTGTTGAAAAGGCAGTGCCACACAACACTGCCGCGTCACGCTCACCAAGCCGCAGGGTGAGCCAAACCAGGGACCGAGCCAGGCTGGCAAAGGGGAGAGAAGAGCTTACCCCAGAACAGGTCTGCATCATGAGCAAAGATGTTGGACCAAGAAAGCGGGTGGGAATACTTGACAGTGGTGGGGAAAATCTGGTTCCATCCCTCCTGACAGCAGCATGAACGCAGGTCAACAGAAAATGATCCTGAAATTGCAGCTGTCTAGGGCAATGTTGTTTCCTTGTGCCAAGAACAGCAGAGTTGAGCTGATGCTTCAGCACATCAGAATCTCCACTCTCTGTTATCACCATTCCTTTCCCCAGCATGGTACCTGCCACTACAGACAGCCAAGTGCGGATTCAGGGGCTGAAAGGAGAGCTGCTAGACTTACCCAATTAAGCATAAATATGGCAGATTAGCAGGGTCTGGCAGAAAGTGTAGATCACCAAAGTTACGAATTAGATGTTTTCTTGGGTCTGTCAAATGCGGAGTCCCTGAGGCAATCAAGTACCTCCCAGATGCAAATCTTCCCTGTTGTTCCCGCTGTTACAAAGAATAAAGTACATAATGCTGAAAACCAAATTCATGTCAATGCTAACCATATGAAAACAAACCCACATGAAATGGGAACCTAGAGAGTCTCTTTAGCATGCATGTTTTCTCAGGCCAGTAAAAAGACGTAGATAAAAATAATTTTGCCTTTATGCAGGATATGGTTTTTACTGGATTTGTAATGATTTAAGTGACTTGGCCCTCATATTCAGATGGGGAAAACTTTAAAATTGCAGATTTTCTTTGGGTATGAAATGTAATGCATTCCTTTCCTTATTTTACAGGGACATCAAACCTGACAACATACTACTGGATGAGCATGGTAAGTGAATATCGATTGCTTTCTCTCAGATATCTCTAATTCTTGAGATCTAAGTGACATGCTCATGACATGCTTTGTAAATCAGCCTCAGATATTGGATTCCTACCTAAATCTGGTCTTTATCTGCAAAGTCCCTCTGTCCACCTTGTGGATTTTGTACTTTCCCCTCCTATTGCAAAAAAAAATATGCCGATCTGACATTTACAAGGCTTGAAGTAGAAGGAATTTAATATTTATTGAGATCACTAGGGACACCTGACAAAAAGAAGATAATATTTTATTAACAAGATAACTGTGAATCACCATAATCCCATTTTAGGGGCCTACCAGTAGAACAGTACCAAGAATTTATCTTCTCTTTTAGAACTTCTGAAGAGCTAAGAAAATTTATAGCAAATTATTTCTCCTGTGGTATCTGAATTTAGTTGCCTAGATTTAGACACAGAAATTGGAAATTTGACTCTAAGTATGCAGAATTTTTATGGTTCTACATGCAGTTCTGGATTGAATAACATAAAAATACTAAACAATGTAATCAGCTTTGAACTTTCAGTACAAATTCCATGATCTCAAACAAAAAAGGTGTGGTACGAAAAAAAAACCCCAGCTAATTTCTTGGAACTTAAATTTTACACATATGAGCTGTCCATGAAGTATTTTGCTAAAACCTCATGCATCTTTTTGCAATTATTCATAGTAACAACATGAGGAAATCCAGGTAAAAGCAGGGATTAACCTTGCATCCGTCAGAACAGAAATACATACAGGAGGAAGACTAAATGGAAGAAGGAGATGTGTGTTTGCTACTGTGGAAAAGTCTTGTTGTGCTTTGCTCATCTCAGAAACTGATTAACAGCAGTTAATTTTTGAGAAAATATAAACTTGAAATGATGTCAACATTACCATTATCTTTCAAAATACATTGCAGAGCTGCTTGGTATACCAGTTACAGTTGATTAAAGAGATGACATTGCAAACAGCTGGAGTTTGTCCCTAGGAATATGGAAGCCAACGAAGTTAAATGAAGTTGGAGTTTAAAACCATCTAGAACTTCAGGAATTTAATGTTTTAGACCCATAAGTGTTAATGTTCCCTAGACACTAATATCAGCAAATAAGCTTGACATAGAAATCTCTTGTCTTTAAGCTCTGGGTGAATTAAAGATGTCAAAGGCAACATGAAATGACTGTGAGTGTGCTAAATCTCTGATTGACAGCCTTTCAAGTACAATTGCCCTTATCTCTCCTTGTCCCTCGTCAAGGTCGATTACTGCACAAAACCAGCCAGCTTTCCTATAGGAGATGAAGTATTGCAGTGAGGAAGCTACACCAAAGTGAGCAATATGCTGCAAAACGAAGTTTTTTTGGTCATTCTAAGCTTTTCAAGCAACAAAATTATCTGTAGAGAGCTTGGAAATTTTAGGAAGGATAGCCCCTTTTCTGCAAAGCAGCAGAATACTGCTCCCTCATAGCACACCTGCAGACAAGTGGTGAAACAACCATGCTTCTGCAGACTTGCAGGTAGACCTTGGTCAGCAGAATTAGTTAGCTCATGGATTCTTGGTTCACAGACCTGTTACATGTTTGGGAGATGTAATTCTTTCAACATGGGTAAGGGTCCACACACTTCAGCTCACTAAATGGGGTGACATCATTAGGGCAGGTGTCTGTACCATACTCGTCACCACAGGCTTCCTTTACAGATAACTGAAAGACATATTTTTGATCACCTGATCTATTTTGGATGTCCACACTATACACCAGTGTCTATTTGTCTTTCATGATGGATACCTAGGAAGTTTTGAGTAAAGATATAGATCTCCACCTTATAGATGTACATTTTGCAAGATGAATGCTAGCCTTGAATTCCATAAAAGCTTTGATTGAGCCACAAGACAGTAACATTGTTTTTAGGAAATCATCAGATTTCACTTAACAGAAAAATATGTTAAATATGTGCACCATAAACATGCTAGGCTGCAGAGGAAGCATAGCAAATTCACCAAATATGGGTCTGACCAGGTGCACAGGAAGGAACTTTATTTAACCTGTGGCCTCTATGATGGCACGACAGTTTCCTATATACTTGACTTTACCCCTAGGTCTTTCTTACAGTTCATTAAAAAAACTGTGCTTACACAACATATTATAGAATTGGATATGCACAATATTGAGGACTGAGAGTTTGTCTCAGTGAGTTAGATTTCTTTGACTTCACTGAAGAAACCCATTTTGGCTGAAGTCAAAGCGAAGTGTTATCCCTTTCACATTGCCTTACATCTTCAAGCAGTTAAACTGACTGATTTTCATAATATGCACCAAGATTACAGATTATAGATAATTCTGCTCATTAAAACCAGTTTCACTAAAATTTATCTGTATGGTTTAGGAAACATACCTCAGGAATACAGAAATAGTGAAAACAGGAGATTTTTCTCAACCCATAAAAAGTATTAATCTAGTTTACAAAGAAAAAAAACACAAAAATATAGACAACTTATTAAAAATCATGTTGGCAGAAGAACCTTAAATTTTGCTGTATACTTTTCAGCAAAGCGACATCTCAACACTGCTGAGAACTGGTTCCGATGCATTGGTGGAAATTAATGTTAGATGATCATGAGGAGCATAATGCTACATTAGAATGGAGTAATCAGCTTCTTAAAATAGTTTTCAGCCTCTACCAGAGAATGATGGCCGGGTCTCCTGGAGAGATTCTCCATCCCATAGAGGAGTCTCCCGTGGGGAGAGAAAGCAGGGATTTTTTCAGGGTTCGCTCTCTGAACCTGAATCAGACGTCTCTAAGGAAGTGAATGCTGTCCATAAAGCTCTCTTGTTACATTTCCCTCTCAGCTTTCCCAGAAAGCTCTTCCTTTTACAGCTAACACTAATCCCTAAATTAAGTAGTAGTTCTCTGTTCTGCTAACATGCATCTGAAACAGAATTATTCCAGGGATAGATGAAGGGACTACCGGGTGGTTCAGGAGAACTATTATTATTGTCTTGTACAGAGAAAAGAATTATGGAATTCTCTTAATAACATTATTGGGGTTTCCTGTACTATTCCTTTCATTTTAATGGTTTAGAACAATATAACTGAAATGACAGTGTTTAAAACCGAAAGATGCCGAGCCTGGTCCATGTTGTATTTTATTCTGAAATATCAAAGAAATTAAAGATGTCTTTAAATCTTTCCATGATCTACTAGCTATGATGTCTAAGGAGATGTGGAATGCCTAAAATGCAGAAATACAAGCAGTAGCATGCAGATAAGTGCATTGTCTTTTTTCTAGAGATGATAACATTATTTCTATAGCTATTTGGTAGCACTGTTGACATTAGCATTTGTGGATGTTGTGCAGAAATTATGAGGCTCTGCTTTGGCCTTTGTGTTTTGCATTGTGCAGAGTGACTACTCCATTATTACACTCTGCCTACAGGAAATTTGCAAGAATTTGATTTCCTCCCAGGCAAGTTTTTCAGGATATCATTTCATAAGACCCAGCAAGGTCCCTGCCTGGTTTACCGAGGAAGAACTCCCTGATGGGTCAGACCCAAGACCTCGGCTGGTGTTCTGTCACAGCCAGTGGCAAAAGACGACACTATTCAAGGAGAGTGCCCCTTGCCACTTTTAGTCATCTGATGCTTCAATGCTCCCTAATCACCCACAATTTTTGTATTAGAGTATTAGGGTATCGCTGTATATTCCCTTTAGAATCTGGATGAACCTGTGTCAATGATTTTTTTTTCTGCCTCTTTGAAGCTGCTGCTGATATTGACCTCTACAACCTCCTGGAGCAACAAGTTGTAGAAGCTCATCATCCTTCATTAAAGAAAACTATTTTCTTTTATTTGTTTTGAAATATTCTTCTTTCAAAAAAACATCCTCCACTTCTAGAATTGCAGGATTTGGTGAATAATAGCTTACAATCACAATCTTTGCAATATTCAGGAAGTCCTTCAGCACTTTTCTGTCTCAGCTGAACAGCCTCAGCTGTTTTAATTTGTTCTTTTAAGGCACTGCTCTGTTCCTTTTGCCTCTCTCTGTTGCCTTAGATAGGGTTATGGATACGCAGGCTTTCCATTTCAGAGCAGAAAAGCAGACATACTGCATCAAAGACCCATCGAATTAAGCTTCTTATCTCCAAGAGTTTCCAAAAAGTGAACGACAGAACAGGATATAAAACAAGGCAGGTTTGCTTGGTACTTTCTCCACATACTCAGGCTTCAGGCATTCACTGAGCTGGATACGATTTCCACCCATATAACAACTTTCAGTGGTCTTTTCCATGGTCTTTTCTGGTGCTTTCTTGAGTAGAGGGAACTTAGAGCATCCTTCATGTCTTGTGGCAAAGCATTCCTTAGCTTAAACACCAATTATGTGAAGACTCACTATCTGTTTGTTTTGAAGGTGCTACCTGCTAATTGCACTGAATGCCTCCTACTTCTGGTCTTGGAATGGCTTCCTAATGGTTTTCCATATTGAAATCAGAGAACTTATATTTCACTCTTAGCCTTAACAGGACTCATTATGTTTAATTAGTTTTGAGGGGTTTTAGAGATTGGATTTTTGCATCTGTGTTAGTGATAGTTCTACATAGTAATCATTTCTCTTATGAGAGAGCAAGGCAGATTCAAACTGGCATTCATATATATCTCTTCATATGTGATTATATTGTTTTATGATCATCAAAGTTTTCCTTAAAACTCTATTTCCTTGATTACACAAAAATCTCAGCTCTTACTTGAAAACTAACAGCAAAATTTGAAAAATGCACAAAATGAGCAATCTTAACCTTAAAACCAAAAATAAGACGAAAAAACCCACCCATAAATTCAGCATTTTGAACTCTGATGTTTATTTCCAAACAACAGAACTGATGACATTATTACTCTATAATGATGTCTGGGAAACATAAATCTCCGCTAAGGATGTACCTGGTGTGACTGCATAAGGGCTTGTCCTCATCATACCCACTGACAATTTTCAAGGACTGTACCTCATTTAATCCTCTGACGTTGATTAACAAGATCAGTGTTCTCAGAATAATTCATCTACACTTTGAAAATAGATTTGAAACTTCTGCATGCCTCCATGGCCATTAAAGAGCCTAACCTTTTGAAATGCACAGCCTTCCTGAACCCAGCTATCGCAGTACTATACGGTTTCTAACAAGCTCCCTGATAATAAGTGGCAGACTGCCAAGTTATGCCACGTTCATGTAGATACAAGCTTACGCTCTTGTACATAGTACAGATGAACCCAGAAAGATGCTTTTTCAGATTATTCATAGGGTTTGACCTTCTGAGGACAACCAGATCTGAGTTTGCTCCACAATGTGGAGCATTTCCCACCAGCTCTGATGCATGCTGAGTCTGGCATTAGCTTTCGTCTGGTATTTCTTTTCTCTGCCCTCACATTCACCCCTTTGGTTTCAGACTCTGAGAATTTCAATGAGGGTTGAAGTCATGTACATTTTCTGCTGCTAAATGTTAGTCAGCCAGCCTCAGCCACCTTTCAGGACTTGTTTTAACCATCTTTATGATTTCTTCTCATTTAGCTAAAAGTAAATAATAGTCCAAACAAAGATAATTTTCTGTTTACCTCAGGTGTTGGGATTTCAGGCCATAAAAGCCACACAACCCTTCTGAAGTATATGGATAAAGCTTCTCAAGGTCCTACACTGTGCTGTGGGTATTAACTTGCAGATTTTCCCTGTTAAAGCCTTACCTGGAAGCTGACTGGAGGAATGCAACTTTTGAAACGATTTCCACTGAGATACTTTCTGCTTGCAATGTATGTGTTGGTGTCCATGAAATCTGTGCAGCCTGGGATGATTTGAAAAAGCCACTCTGCAGAGAGCCAGAGGAAAGTGGTCATTTGCCTTTTCTTCCCTTCTCTCTGCCATCTTCTTATTACCATACGGAGTTGTGCAGCCATTGAGATTAAGCAGTGAGCTCTTTCCTCCTGATACTTGAATTTAGTTAAGTAGTGTTGAATCTGTTGTGTACTACTCTGTTTCAGAGCTCTTAAAATCTAATCCCAAGTGGTACTGACATACTGCTTAGTTCGATATTATACCTGGTACCTGAGAAGGGAGCCAAAGTACAAGGCTCAGTTTTGACATTTAGTTGTTCACAGTAATATCCAGAAAGGGTGATCAAACACAGGATGTGAAGCTCAGATGGGAATAAGTCCCCAGGAACTGGAATTTTGGAAACAATATGAAATAGCCAGTATCCCAACATTTTTACTGCAGCAATAGCTATCTTTCCTCTTCCTATTTACAACAGTTGCAGTAAAAAGATGTCTTAGAGGCTGCTTAGAAAGTCTCCTATAGAAGATTGAGGGCTAACTCTCTCTTGAAATATTCCCACCAGAAATGAAAAATTTTAAAAATACCTGAAAAATTCAAGTCACTGGGCTTAGAAGAGTTGAAACAGTTCAATGGTGTGTGCAGGCAGGCAGAGCTCTGCCTCGACATCCCCCCAGCCCTCCTCCAGTGCCAAAAGGGTTGTGTTTCATTCCCCTCTAACCCCTGCTCTGACTCCATCCCAGGCACAGCCCCTCTCTGTGCTCCCAGCTCCCACCAAGCACTGTGTGCAGCCCCTGCAGCACCACAGCCACCTGCCTGCCTGCGGGACAACTTGCCTTCCCCCCACAGCCAATTAGCAGCTCTCTAACCAACGGGCAAAGGCTGCCTATGGCCACTGGGGTGGCCCTGTGATGGGGAAGAGTAAAGGTAGAGTTTTTCCGTCTGTGCAGACATGGCTCTGGTGTGCCCTGCTACGTGTACAGGAGCTGTTTGTTGCTGCTGTATCAGCAGCAAGATGCAGAGGAGCTATGAAGAACCCGTCTTCCCAATCCATCCCTTACCTTACAGAAAGACATTTTTAACAAAAACTGTCAACCAGTGTGTACAACATTTCACGCGCGCTATTTTGGTTTTGTTAAATGAAAAGAAATCTAATCAAATGGAGAGAAAGCAATGCACTGCAGGAGAGGCAATTTTCATTGCAAATCAACTATTTGGATCAGTCTGAATGGATGTTACGCGATAGGTGTTTTGCAACAGGCTATCATGCTGGCACTCTAATAGGGAGCATCACTTACAATGCTGTCATTTAAATGACAGAACTTTACATTTTTCTGTGAAAAAAAAGAAAGTATTAGTCTGCCAAGATCCTTGCAGCTTTTCATTCTACGACGCACAAGGAATTGCTTAAAACTACTGCCATGAGGTGGCTGTTTGTGGTTCAATTATCTTTTTCAAGAAACCTTTCTGTCATGGTGTTTTATTATTGCTGAAATAAACTGCAAATATGCTATGCTCCGGCCACCAGGAAGGTGGAATACCATATCGTGAAATCTGATGGCAGGCTGGGCTGCGAACACTAATTCTTTTTATGGCAGCTTAACACCTCTCGCCTCTCGTAAAGTGACGGCTTTCATCTGCTCACAGTTTTTCTCTGCTGTGTGCAGATGTCTTCCTGGGCTGGGTGTCTTTTAGGAGGAAAGCATCAAAAAAATGTATGCAGTTTTTCAGAGCAAACTGCAGAAAGCATGCAAACCACTTCATCAAAAACTTCTACTGTGTCTCCCATTTGGAGAGACAGCTTAAATTTTGGCAGTGGGATGTGCTACCTTCTTTTTTCCATGAAAACCAGCTCAGATCTGGATAAATTAGGGGAGTCTGAGAGTTTCAGTTCACACATGCATGGCTGCAGACTTCTCTGAGGTTTGCAGATACATTTCCTGCGGACTTTGAGCAGGATCTGGGTTAGACTGCCAGAGCAGCATAATCTTTTGTTGAGACTGCTGTTCCTCAGTCGGGCACGGTGGTAACATTCAACATCAGTCATTTGTCACACTCTTTTAATCTTTGGCAGTAAACATGATAACAACCGCCCTCGCTTAATAACTACCATGCCTAAAGCCTGCTCCATTCTGTGGACTGAATGAGGTTGAGATCTTGATAAAAAAAAAATCACAGGAACCTGTCACTCAAGAGTCTACTTCAACACATGATGTATTAATGGTGATATGAGTGCAAGGCTAAGCCAGGGAAGGGAGCACCTTTCCCTGTACTCTGTCCTCCACAATGGTATTGCCAGATGTAATCACAGGGAGCATAATATCTGCATCCTTCCACAATACAAAACTAGTCCTTAAGTGGAAGATGCAAAACCTAACAGCAGACTTACCAAATTAAAAATCTGCAGATATATTTTCAGGATGGATTTGCATCCAGTTCACCTGCCTATAGCAAGCCAGGATTAACAACTCTTGCTTCCCTGTGGTGCAGCAATTTAACCTATGCTTGTTGTAAAACACCCCAGGAAAAAAGTAATGACAGCAGGTTTGGGCCATCCAGTCTGATTAGTTCAGTGTAAATCAGCTGTCTGGCTGGTCAGGCAGCAAGTCTGCAGGCTGACTTGTGTCATTTATCTTTCATCTTGCAACCTGCTGTCAAATGAGTGATCATTTGGGACCTGCTAATGTTACATATACACTCTTCTGCTTCCATGGATCTAATTTTATAGTTATTATATGACAAAAATACCCTTTTTCTTCTCAGCTCCCTTTTTGCCCTGAGGGGTCTCAGAAAAACCAGGCTGATGGTAACCTGAAGTGGATGTGGTAGCAGACAGGTGTCACGAGTACCTGAGCCTGCGAGGGGTGGCACTGGTTGGAGATAAGGAGAGGCAGATTTCACACATAGCTTCACAAAATTCAGCACCGCTCCTGCATGTTACTGCTCTGAGAAGACTGTTACTGTTCTTAATATTCATGGCAGGAGAAGGTTCAGGGGTGACCAGCAAAATAGGTTCAGTGTATGCAAGCATACAGGAAAAATATTCTATCAGTTTACTGCCAATATGATTTTTCTAGTTATGAGCAACATTTAAAAGTAAGTTTCTATGCATTTTTATGAATCTTTCCAATGTAATTTCTTTCTATTATCACTTAAGTGTTAAATAAAGGAAGGAATGTTTGTTTTATGTACTATTTTAACTTCTGTTTCTACTTTATGTAATTACAGGACATGTTCATATCACTGACTTTAACATAGCAACCATAGTGAAAGGCTCAGAAAAAGCTTCTTCTATGGCTGGCACAAAACCCTATATTGGTAAGTTTTCAAGACTATTTTAAAAATGTAAAAACCATACACATTAATATTTACTAATGTTATATTAAAATGATTTTAAGTTGTAAGAACATGCAATAAAAGTGATCAACCTCTTTTTTTGACAGTATACATGTGTTAGCAATGGAAAACATTGGACATATGGGGTTGGGCAGGAACTTGGTCTCTGCACTGCCCTTAGTCAGGTTCTGCTTGGTTTTGTGAAGTAAACTTGGGAGACTCTCAGCTGTGTTACTTCCTGCACACTCCCACAACTGGACACAAGACTATATAATTATATTTGCATCACTGTGACTGTGATCTGGCAGAGAACATGTAAAGTTAGTTTAAAAGCACCTAGGCACATCCTTAATTGCTTTGCTAGGCTGAGTTCCTCAAACTGCGTCTATTAGAGTTGTATGTAACCTACCACTTAAGTGCTTGCCCTATGGCTTTTAGGGTCATTTTATATGTTTTAACCATCTATTTCAAATGCATAGATAGATTGAAGGCTGGGAGAGTAAAATTCAGTTCACCTGTCCTCATGTGTCTACATGTTAAGCATGTTGGCTAAGCTAATAATTCAAACTTTGCCTGGAGCTGAAAGACAGAAGGCACCTCCTCAAGGTCATTTGTGCCACCGAAGTTAGGCTAGCTTCCATGACTAAGAACAGGTGTGATTTGTCGTATTTGTGGCTTCCTACACCTCTGCTGTCTTCATTCCATCAGTGTACATAATTGTCATTGCCTGTGGTGATAACTAGCTTAAGACTAAACTTACCTGCGTTCTGGGAACCCGACTGAGAGATATGTGTGTCTCCAAGAGACTTTCTCTAGCAGACACGCTCAGAATGTATCTGACACCCATACACTGGTAAACACAGATAAATTACCATATTCTGAAAACGTCATCCGGGGAACCAAGACCACTGTGTTGACACACTTGTGCATATTAGCATAGGAGTAAAAGCGTATGACCAAGAAATAGGAATTAACACTTAGGTTTTTCACAGCATGAAGCTCACTGTACCAACCTGCACATGGAGCAGGCAAGCATCTGCAGGGTGCTTCTGTACCAGCTGTGAGACTGTGCCAGAACAGTCCCGGGCACAGCAGCAGAGCTGTATTTTCAGATAGGACGTGGTTTTGGCACGAATCAATTACCACTCTCCCTAATAGTTCCCAGGGAGTTAGCAGGGGCTGGAGTCTATTCCCCCTGAGCCGCTTGGGCATAGCTGCCCTGTTTTGGCCGTTAATGGGATACAATAGCATGTGTGTGGCCACAATGTGCCACTTGGGCTTGTGACCAGTGCACTGACCTGACGCTGGTTAGCTTACTCTTATAAATGTACTCAAAACAGACCAAGAAACATTTTATGTAGTTCTGAGTCAAGCATTTAAGTTACGCAGAGAAATGAGGTTTTAGATGAAAATTTTCTCTGCATTTTGTATCAGTTAGCTTTAGCTGAGTGTCTAGTTCAGTGTCTCTACTTAGATGAGATGGCCAACACTGCACACGCATGGGATATAGAGCATTAGGAGACCAAGTCTGGGTAATGAGCTTCCCCTCAGGGCTTGTACCTGAGTGTTCAATGTCCCACCGCAAATTCCCTATTCGTTGTGGTGAAGAGAGAGGGGAAGGGATGCTGCAACTTGACTTACACCAACAGCTTTAGTTTAAAAAGAACATTCTTGATCATTTTTGCCAATATGTGGTGGGTTTTTTTAATGAAACAAACAAACAAAAAAAAAAAAAAAAACCTGCAAAAACTCAAGAAAAAAATATTTTTTCTCTAGAAGTAGTTTGACCACCACCCCCAGCACACAAAGACAAATAGCATTACATTCATGGAAGTGCCCTTACATACATGATGACAGAAATATTAAAAGATTCCAACATTTGTGATAGGGTAGGTGAAAAGCTTATTTCTCAGAGCTTACACATTCTGCTTAAATAGCTGCCTACAATCATCTAGTAGCCCTTGTCATTAGCTGCACAAATTCTTATTACTCAATTATTCGAAAGTACCCTTGAAGAGCAGCCGTTTTGCAGGAGCTCAAACAAATTTAGAATAGACATTTTCCGTATTTAAATGTGATGATGACAGCAGACATAACAATAGAGTCTTTTCTGAGATTTAATTTGGTAGTCAATTAAATGACTGTTTTGATGGCCTTACATTTTTAATCTTGAAGCAGTTTCACAGTTTTACATTAGAAAGCCTAATTATTATGAAAGCACAAAAAAAGCCAAGTACTTGCTTAGGGGTCAGCTAGCATTTTAACATCTGCCTGTCATAGTTTGAATGTGTGCAAAGAAGAGATCATCTGGTAGCTAGTGATCAGAAGCAGATTAGTTAAAACAGCTGTACAGAAATGTATGTAGATATTCTTCAAATATTTTGCTGAGAGTTAACAGGAAACTTAGTGTCCTATGGACCGTCTTTAAGTCCGTCTGCACACATAGGTTGACTTCCACTTTCTAAGTTCATGAGTGGTCTCTGTTGGCAGGCTTTTCTCACAAGAAAAAACCTAGCTCAAAAACCCGTAGCAAGTGCTGAGTACTGTGATTTTGTATTTTAAGCACAAAATTGTGAAAAATGGCCCCACCCTTTTGTAATGCCTAACCTACCCCCCAACCCAAGAAGGAGTAACTTGTTCTTTGTGTAGCTGACATTTGCCAAGAGATGGTACAAAGAAGGGAATGCTGAGATTCATTTTAGAAAACGTCTATTTATTCTTCATCTGTTCAGTGCAGAGATGCTCAAGTCCAGTCCATCCTACCTAAACTCCACTTATGTCCCCTATCATGGTATTCTCCATTTGCCAGAAAATTCTGGAGTCCTTGTGTTTAGTAGTAAAATACTGATTTCCAGGACAGATTATGTGCTTATAGCTTTATTGTTTTGTAATCACTTCTAAGCTTACATTATGGGAAATCGTTTCTCTGACCTAAGTCTGGAGTACCATAGACAGCTGAGCATTTTTGCCTTCTCAGGAGCTAAATAAGCTCCTGGAGGGTTCCTGTGAGAGCCCAAGCTGACCAAAGGAAGGAGATAAATGATAGACCTGGACTCGGGGGAAGATGGGAGATGGGGAGAAGATTTTATCTTTGGATGCCAACAAACTGTTGTCTTGGTTCATCTCAGCTCATGGAGTCATTCTGCCCCCGATCACTCCTCCCCACACATCAGGTGTCCTCCATATCCAACAATCTCACAACAAGAAAAATCAGTGCAAGAAAAATGCTCTCCTTCCCTTTATGAAGAGACAACGTCACCATCCACCAGCTTACTTTTGCTCTACTGTGCTTTCCTCAACTCTTGGAAGTGCAAAAATACTTCAAAAGCCACAAGTTCAGTCTTCGCTATTCAGAAAGAGTCATCCTTGCATTTATCTGGAGCTGTAAGAAGCCGGGAAAGCTTCTAGAGCAGTAAGAATCCTCTGTTTCAGCTGAGAAGTGGTGAGTGAGGATTCTCTGTGGCACAGCTTGGTCATCAAGGCTTCAGCAAACCTCAAATCATAGATTCATAGAACCATAGAATGGTTTGGGTTGGAAGGGACCTCATAAACAGCTCCTAGCTCCAACTCCCTCGCCATGGGCAGGGACACCTTCCACTAGACCAGGTTGCTCAAAGCCCCGTCCAGCCTGGCCTTGAACACTTTCAGGGAGGGGGCAGCCACAGCTTCTCTGGGCAACACGTTCTAGTGCCTCACCACCCTCAGAGTAAAGAATTTCTTCCTTATATCTCATCTAAACCTACCTACTTTTAGCTTAAAGCTATTACCCCTTGTCCTATCACTACATGCCCTTGTAAGAAGTCACTCTCCAGCCTTCTTGTAGGTCCCCTTCAGGTACTGGAAGGCTGCAATAAGGTCTCGCCACAGCCTTCTCTTCTCCAGGCTGAACAGCCCCGACTCTCTCAGCTTGTCCTCATAGGAGAGCTGTTCCAGCCCTCTGATAATTTTTGCCCCGTCCTCTGGACCCCTTCAACAGGTCCATGTCTCTCCTGTGCTGAGGGTTCCAGAGCTGGATGCAGGACTCCAGGTGGGATCTCACCAGAGTGAAGCAGAGGGGCAGAATCCCCTCTCTTGACATGCTGGCCATGCTGCTTGTGATGCAGCCCAGGAGACAGTTGGCCTTCTGGGCTGTGAGCGCACATTGACAGGTCATATTGAGCTTCTCATCAACCAACACCTCCAAGTCCTTCTCCTCAGGCCTGCTCTCAGTCCTTTCTCTGCCCAGCCTATATCTGTGCTTGGGTTTGCCTCAACCCATGTGCAGGACTTTACACTTGGCCGTGTTGAACTTCATGAGGTTTGCACAGGCCCACCTCTCAAGCCTGGCTAGGTCCCTCTGGATGGCATCCCTTCTCTCCGTGTTGACTGCACCACATAGCTTGTTATCATCGGCAGACTTGCTGAGGATGCACTCAGTCTCACTGTCTGTGTCCCCGACAAAGATGTTAAACAACGCTGGTCACAGCACCGACCCCTGAGGAACACCACTCATCACTGGTCTCCACTAATATTAAGAGTTTGACAGATACGGCCAGACACTCATTGGTGTTGTTTTTTCCTCTAAGTGCATTGATTTCACTTCCTTTCTCTTTTAGTTTACACCTTTAATTTCATGAAGAATCATATCTTTAGTGAAATGCTATAAAGACTTTGCAGTGCTCAGATTAAGAAGGTTTTGGTTTCACTCCTGATATTTCTTTAAGTCCATGTGATTTCTGGCTTTAAGTATCACAGACTTTTCATGTGGCTTCACCTAAGCCATTTAGACAGTTACCAAAACAGAAAAAAAGACTTGGGGAGGTTGGCTCTGTGGTTGATAGTGATCTTTTGTTGCCAGGAATTTAAACCACACTTTAACCTCAATGTAGCAAGACAAAGATCATCTTCAAGGAAGTCCCTTGCGAAGAACCAAGGAAAATTCCGTGGTGCCTTATGCAATGCTGGTTTTCATGATGATGAAGGTACGAGATGCGATAAAAGCTGTTTCCCCCTCTGGGATGTTTATAAAGGCTCCCTCCCATGTGAATCCTGCTACATTGAATCAGATAAGAGGGCATTCTAGCCCTTCCCTTAGTAGAGGTACTTACACTATTTCTCACTTCTTCCTATGGCAAATTCAGGGAAATAAACAGAAAAATGTTATCTCTAAAGCCTCCATTGCTATTTGAAATCTGATTGAAATAGGCTGAGAAATTGCTAGCGAGCAATTTGCTCACATGCAGCATGACTGCATAAAACTGATATCCAGGAAAAAAACACAGTGAATTGATATTGTGCTATAAAAATACACTAGCTGTTCTGATGAAGATACCTATCTTGTGATGCTAAGCATGGTATGAGTCAGTTCCTGCAGCCTTTGCTAAATCCACTTCATATTAGCCTTTTTTGCCCCTAAGTCTTTTTCAGCCTGAAGTTTCCCCAGCCTATTTCCCTGCTTATTAAGTGGTTACATAGAATGGAATATATCTGAACCTGAACGTTTCTCCAGAAACCCTGGTAATTTCTCTACGTTCCCCTTTCCCAGCTGATTCATTCAGACAAGTGAAATACCTGTCACATACAGGCAACAAAAACATCGACAGCAGTGAATCTGAAAGGAATGAGACCAACAGCCTGGCAGGACAAGCTACTTCCAGCTGCTTTTGCAGTTTTACTTCTCAAAGCCATTGACCTGAAATGCTGAAGTGAAATCAGCTGCTTAGTTTTCAGGGGTCTTCAGAGTTTCTGTCTTGTGTTGCTCAGACAACTGCAGCTGTGCAATAAAATGTGTGCCTTAAGCTGGTTTAGGAAACTTGTGTGTGTCACCCATGCCTGATTTCGGCATCACAAATTCTCTGCCCAAACTTTCTACAACACCTGCGACTGAGGGTGTTGTCAAAGGCTTTATTGTATGAACAGCCCTTTGCAAGCTCATCGGTTTCCAGGCTGTCATCCTAGGCTGGCAAGCAATGCAAAGCGTGCTTTGAGACCTAGCTGACTTCTGTCAGGGGTGTCTGCTGCCAACAAATGAACACAAGTGTTCATGGGGGACCCCCCCTCTAGTCTGCACTGGGATGTGGAAAGCCAGTGCAGCGCAGGACACGGTCTCTGGCCACAGCCTGTGCCCAAGATATTCATCTGTGGTTATTTCTTCCTGCAGAAGGCTATTCATTAGGCCTCTTGTGTTTAAAAAAAGTGGGCGTTTGCCTGGCTGGAAGCACTTGTGCAAGTGTATGCCATTTTCAACACTGTTCCATCTTTATGAGTGAAAAAAGCGATGATTCTTATATTGGCCCCTCACACAGGCTGCAAGAAATACGCTTGTGTCTCAGAGAATGTGCTCTGTGCTGGGCACCCATTTGCAGTAATGGCCCTCTCCTCCCACAACAGGTTGGTCAGCTACAAAATGAAACATTAAATACTAAAATATAGCTAAAAAATATTACAGATATTGCTTTCTGTTTATTCTTCACTCTGGCATAATTTAGATGTATTTGAGTCCTACAGCACATGCTTTTTACTAGCTGAAATATTTCTTTGTTGAGTGATGGAATTTCCATTCATCTGTATTTTTTCTGTGCGTGTTGCAAACTTTCCGTTCACAGGTTGTAAATTTTGGGGGTTTAGGATTTGCTTGGTGTTTTTTTCTGTTTCTGGTGGGAGGAGGGTTAGGGGGCATAGGTAAAGGCTTTGTGGTTTTCTTCAGCAGAGGCTGAAATTATCCAAATAATGCACCATGACTTTACTTTAAATCAAACCAACAAAATACATTTTATGATATAAATACACCTGACAAAAATCCAAAGCCAATAAAACCAGCCGTAAATTATGTGAAAAGTTTCAGCTACCTCTTCCCATCCTACAGGCTTGTTATCTCAGATTTTCACAGCTGCTTTCATAGGTTGCTGTCATGGTGAAGAATGGCTGTACGCCTGAGATTACCAGAGGAGTGTGAATTTACAGACATCCACTGAACTTCTAAAATGTATGAGTCATCCTTATTTATAAATTAGGACTGTGTGGGAGTACTATTGGAGTCAGAGGAAAGCTAGTGGATGTCCCAATATCAGCCTTACAGGTAAAGTAAAGATATCGTGCAGGGCTAAATTTGTTCCTGAAGTGGTTACAATATAGTAGGGACAAATTTGGAGCTGGGTTTTAGAAGGTGTTCAACCTTGGTCTCCCTTGCACTCATGCTAAATAGTGCTCTGAAATTAAATAGTGTTTTGCAGCTCGTTCCTTTTTCAGTGCAGTTAAGGCAGTGTTTAGGTTTTTAATAATCCCACCCTTTTCCTACCAAGGATTTGGCTGCCTGTCTACAGAGTTTCGCTGGTGATGTCGCTACCTGCCCTTTTGATCCCAGGGAAATATCACAATGCCTGCACAAGTCGAGAGGTTTCTATTTGTTATGATAAGCAAGAACCGAGAGTGGAAATGTGAGGGTTTGAGGTGCTGAAACAAACACTTGCTGTACTGATGGTGTTTTCAGGTTGTGCTAGGAGCACCGTGGCTGAGGGGATTAAGCGCTGACCTGCGAGTAGATACTCAGGTTCTGGCTCTGCTCTGACGTTAATGAGTAGGCACACAAGCAGCTGAAAAACCTCAGGAGATCAGGAAAGAAGTTATTGTCTCCAGCTGCTTTTCACTTCTCTGTACTTTCCAACCTCCTATCGCTCTTTGAGGTCTTCCAGCAAAACTGCTAATATAATCATTTCTTTGACTGTTTCAGTCAAAAAAACCCCACACTGAGTTCAAGTAGTAGTTTTGGTTTGTTTTTTTTATTTTCCCCTAACCTGCCCGAAAGGGCCTGATCCAATGCGGAGCTCTGGAGGCAGATCTGAGCGTGAAAAGACCTCCAGCAGTGGTAGCAGATGGGGCAACGAGCAGGGACTTCCAGCAGCCCAGAGGGGCATTTCTACTCCCCGGCGACTCCCGTTCTTTGGTCAAGCCATGAAACTCCCCAGGTTTTTGCATGCATAAACTGATGCAAAGACATCTGCTAACCTGGTAGGAGTATGTGAGGCAGGAGTCTGTAATAGTCCTGATGTGTCAGGTACACAGTCTGTCCTGCAAATCCCCAGTTATCCAGACCAGTTAGTCTCAGTACTGAGGCAGAATGGCTGCTGTCCATACACTGGGCCAATCTTCCAAACAGCACATGGATATTTTTGGGCAGAATCCCTTCAACAAGTTGCTAGAAATGTGGCACTGCAGCCACTGTGAGCTTTTGGATGGAGTAAGGAAGGTACTTCTGTATAATTTCATATTCTTTAGTAGGAGACAGTGACATGTTCATTGCTGCTGGGCTTTCTTTCAATGGGGCTAGCTATTTGAGGTTGTTCCTCTGAGGCTGATTTAGATGTTTAACCAGAAAGCGCTTCTCTGTGCAAACGCAAGGGCAAGAACTGGGTTCTGTTCAGTGGCTGAGTAATGCAAAGGGTTTTATGAGGACAGTGCTCTGAGTAAGGGCAGGAGAGGTTGTATAGCCATATGGCAAACTAACAAAGCATTCTAAATGCGATATCTGTATTCAGGTAATGGTATCTAAAATATTTACTTTGATTGAATAATTGCATTAAATATGAGTATTAAAACCATTGAGGTGTATTCTGTGAATAATGGTCCAAAATTAGTTACACTGCTGTAACAAGTCTAGACCTCACACTAGAAAATTGCCAGCCCAGCATGGTCAGGCTTTAAGCAGCACTTTGCATTATACAATAGAAGTTAGCAGTTGGCTAGTCTAAAGCTCTGAGTCAGAAAGCTCTCTGTTATAATTCAGACCCTTTTAGCACAAGAGAAAGTAAACCCTAGGAGGTAAATTGATAGTTTACCAAGTCCACATTTATATTCAGGGAGAGGGAAGTTGTTTTCTTCCACTTTGCTCTTAAAACAGCTTCTACTCTAAATAGAAGATCATGTGTCATCACTGTAGTTTGATTTCTGTTTTCTATTTAAACCATGACCTAGAAGAATTAATGACCTCTGAATTTGCTTTTCAGACAAAAGTGAAAATTAATAATTTCTCATCACAATGCTGAGAAAGCTATTAGTATTTCACTGAACGGTCCCGGTCCAAGGTTCTTGGATAGTTATTTCAAAAATCAAGTTCATTCTTTATTGAGCTCAATCTGTCACCCATTAAGCCTGATTCAGCAAAGTCAAACCATGAATGTGTTATCTACATCAAGTCATTCACACATATAAAATTTGGAAAGGTCTAAGCTTTTAACAGCTTATCCTGTCTATCAAAATATTGTTCATACTGTGTGCATTGTATAAATGTGTATATATCAATTTTTATACACATATATATTCTTTTTTATTTTTCAAGATCAGGGACTAATATGACGAAGGAGAATGATACCTGGCAGCATGGTATTATGCTGAACCTTGGTTAATGACATTGGAATCTATTTTCTTATCTACAAAATCTCAGGCGTTACAATAAAACCCGTGCCACTGAGGTACGTTTTGCTATGATGACTACAGCAGGGCGTATTGCTTTGCAACCCCTTCCGTACACCACAAAACTCTGATTCCCCTTACTGACTTGTAGGGTCTCTGTTGAGATGTAAATAGACTACAGAGAGCTCTAGCTAGCCAACTGGATGACTAATGTCAGGGTTTTCATTCTTGAGAAATATTTTGGACATGCCCACCTGAACTTAATCATTCAAAAAAATTGAGACCAAGCCACTATGTCTCTATTTTTTATTTTATCTTCAGTTTGTCACATTAATAACATTGGCACAGAGCATTTTTGAGGAATTAATGACCAGCTCTCATTGGCAACACTTAGCTATGCACGGACAATCAGCTCTACAGCTAATCGATCTTGCAAGACTAGCTTGCAAGTTATTGCTTAAATATACTGACTTGTTACTATGTAGCAAAGGCCACTTACAGAACGGTCTAAAGCGTTCATCTCACTGCACTTTCCCTCTCATCAATTTTGCAGTTTCAAAGCAGCCTATGGAATTCGGCAATGCTTCAGAGTAAGTAATAGCTCTGTAAGCTTCTCAATCAACACTTGGCAGTCTCCCGGGTAGTGGTAGGCAAGTACACCAGGCGATCTTTGATTAGCTTCTTGCTAAGGAATTGAAACTTAAATCAGTTCATCAGAAAAGAAATGCCACATTGTGCTGTTTAGGATTCATATCAGAGCCACTCCAAGCTCTTCATTTTATGATTTATTCTGATGAATTATCCTTATGATTAAACCAGTATGCTCCATCAAAAATAATATCAGCTTTTCTTTGTGCTGACGATTCCAATTGATAGACCTCAAATTGACTATGTTATGATGGACAGCGTTTTCAAATTCACCACGGGGCACCGAATCAAAATGGCCTGAATTTCACAGACCTGGGGCGCTTCTACTGTAACTGTGGAGTTAAGTGATACCTATGAATAATCAACAGATTTTTAGAAACTCTACTTAAAAGCACTTTATCCTATGTACAAAATGCTCTTTTACAGTAGGAAAAAAAAATAGTGAAAATTGGCTTCTGTGTTGTTTGCACTTACATTGACATTCTCTTTTATTTCAAGCTCATGAATCATATTTTTAGATACTGAGAATCTTCCGCAAATAGGGTACAGGATTACCAACCCAACCAGTTAAGTAAACTTTCAGTTTTGTACTTTAATATTTTTACAGGTCTTTAGCGAAGTGTGCATCCAATATGAGATGAATCCTCTACATAATTTATGCTACAGATCATCTGACTGCTGTGACAATTTCAGTGGGTAGTTATATATATGAATTAATTTGTCAGAAATTACTCTCTAATTCACAAAATTATATGGACCTCAAAGTGTGGCTAAACCCACAGAACACAGGTATGGATATCCCAGGAAGCCACTGCTTCTGAGATGGGTGCAGACCAACTAGATTTGCTTTCATGTCAAATTTTTCAATATCTGTTCTCTGGTGTGGTTTTATTTTAAAGCAAAATAACCATTTATTTACTTCATTGGAATCTTCCTCTTGGTACAGAGACAGTCTATGACAGAATCATAGAATCCTTAACATTGGAAAAGACCTCTAGGATCATCAAATCCAACCATCAACCCAACACCACGATGTCTGCTAAACCATGTCCTGAAGTGCTATATCTACACATTTTTTTAACACCTCCAGGGATGGTGACTCCACTACTTCCCTGGGCATTATGAGAAAGATACAGTGCAAAAGCATCAAAAGAAGGGGCTCTGAAGAGGATTTATTTTAATTTATTAGTTGGAAAAAATCACTAACTGGAAATACGCATTAGGGACAGCCAAGAAATGAACTGAATGCACTGAAGTACACTTAATGCAGCACAAAAGTGAGTTCATTTTACGTCATTTTTCAAGAAAGAAAAGCAAATAAGTAGTGAAAGCATGAAAGTGTATTAAAAAGAGAAAAATAAAGATGTAGAAAAGAAAAAAATCTATGGGAGGTTTTTTAGATTGGTGAATTGCTGAAGTTAAATAGGTGTGCTTAATCATTATTACGTAAGACACAGGAATGGTCCTGATTCTATTGCTTGCCCTGTTAAAATAAGCACAGATGTCCCAGCTTGGAATGGCATTAGTTTTGAAATGCTCTGTCTCTGCAGTTACCGAAGCCTTGCCTGAAAGGTGGCGGATCACACTTCTGGCACATATGAAGAGTAATTCCCCAGGCCAGATGACTGCTTTGCTTCTGAGATCCAGACTTTCAAAAGTCCCAGTACTTTAAGTGACAGGTTTTCCAGCTGTCTGAGTGTAGGTGAAGAGCCCATGCGGTTTACGGTGACTCCTCACTCAGATGGACTGGGTGAGAAGGTGGTTGCTTGAGCTGTATTAGCATAGCAGGATTGTAGGATAATTCATGTTGGCAGGGGCCTCAGGAGTTTCTAGTCCAACCTCTTGCTCAAAGCAGAGTGAGCGGTGAGGCCAGACCAGGTTACTGCTATTGAAGGCAATCTTTTGGGCAGCTCCAGTAAAGAATCATAGAATCATAGTTTGGAAAAGACCTCTGAGATCATCAAGTCCAACTGTCAGACCAACACCACCATGCCCACTAAACCATATCCCGAAGTGCCACATCTACATGTTTTTTGAACACCTCCAGGGATAGTGACTCAGCCATCACCCTGGGCAGCCTGTTCCAATGTCTGACCACTCTTTCAATAAAGAGATTTTTCCTAATAACCAATCTAAACCTCCCCTGATGCAACTTGAGGCCATTGCCTCTCGTCCTATCGCTAGTTACTTGGAAGAAGAGACCAACACCTGCCTCACTACAACCTCCTTTCAGGTAGCTGTAGAGAGCAATAAGGTCCCCCCTCAGCCTCCTCTTCTCCAGACTAAACAACTCAAGTGCCCTCAGCCGTTCCTCATAAGACTTTTTCTCTAGACCCTTCACCAGCTTTGTTGCCCTTCTCTGGACACACTCCAGCACCTCAGTGTCTTTCCTGTAGTGAGGGGCCCAAAACTGACCACATTATTTGAGATGCGGCCTCACCAGTGCCGAGTACTGGGGCACGATCACTTCCCTGCTCCAGCTGGCCACAGTATTCCTGATACAAGCAAAATAAAGCAGTTCTCAATCATGTCAAAGATGTTTGTTCACGAGGAGCTGTGAAGATCTGTAAGACCTACCAATTCCATCACTTCACTTGTCTTTGAATTCACTCTTGATGTTGCTAGACTTGCTGTTACTTGATTTAGCTTCACTGTTTAAAAACTGTGCTTCCACCATGCAAACTTCCATTGCCGTCCCTCTGACTGCATGTGACAGTAACTGCAGCCCTCAGCCAAAAGAATCTACAGCATCAGACCCAATGTTAAAACTGTGTATTTTCCTGAAAAGCCTTTGTTTGGTAGAACCTGCTTGAGGAAAAAGATCTGAAACTCCTGTTCTGAAATTTACTCTCCCTTTTGCTCACATGAATGAACTTTAGCAGGCAGAATCCTTGCATTTAGGTAGATGCACAGGGGTAAAAGATGCAAGTATTCTTCTCATCCTAAATCTGTTATGATAAGACAGGATGTGTACAAAAAGATTGTGCACAGCAGAGCTGTTGCCCTTGCTCCAAGCTGGCAAGCTCAAATCTTATCATCCTTTGGAAGAACCTACCCACAGTAGGCTGCAGGACAGCTGTCCAAGCCGAGCATGAGATAAAATTCAAATTTTAGAAGATTTACAGATAGTCTATTTCAATAACAATCCTAAAGAAAATCAATGTAGGTTTTTAACTTTCCTTTCAGATTTTTTATTTGCTTTTCTCCTAGCCATTTTCCACTCAGAAGTTATTCTCCTGACATAGTTGTTTCTGACAGAAAAACCTAATGTTATGTTCTGTATTTCACAGCTCTAGTTCTGCAGAGCTTGGCTAGCCTCATCACTTGGAGGATCTGCTGTATTTCTGTAAAATCATGCTATGTGTCTGAATGAGCAGCCAAACTGCAGAAGTCTGCCGTACAGCCTTGCCAAACTGGGGAAAGGTCTTTTGGCTTCAGTAGGTCTGAGATATCACCCTGAGAAAAAACTTGTATGTAGGATACTGTAAATCATATTGCACCCTCTGTCAGTCCCCCCTCATCTTGCGAAGCGGGTGCTTAAAACTGCTTCGCAGGATGCTGACTGAATGCAGAGAGACAGTCCAGCTGGACTGCAAATAATGCTGCTACAGCAGGGGAAAAGGGGCTGTCATCTGCTTTAAAAATCAGGAGCCTAACTGCCAGTTTTCTAATCTAGGGATGCCATCAGCTTAAAGTGAGAAAACAGCTTCGAAACACTAGGGCCAGTGGGCAAAAGAAAGTGTTTTCTGCTGGTCTGCTTAAAGTGGGATGAATTGACCCTGAAGCTTTTAAAACTAGCAAATAAAATAAAAGTGGATAACTCAGTCACTGAATTAGCAAAACAGCTGCACCATTCTAGCAATGTTGTAGATCACATCAATAAAGTACTTTCATCTCTACCTCACAGAAAGCAGATCGTGATCCATCCCATTATTACAGTGTTAAAGTTGTAAAAGAAAGAGTGAAACCAATATTATACATATATAGCTACAAAAAGGCCACAAAGGCTATTATTTGTAATGATATATTATACACCATCTAGGCACAGTGGGAAAAAAACTGTCATGAATATGGCTAAATAAAGCAAACCTTCACTACAAGGTGCCTATAGTGATATTCAAAATATGACTTTTGTGCCTGATGTGCAATTTAGGTGCACTAATCCACTTCAGTAACACAAAATATCCTGCCTGTCCTCTTAGCATCTATCTGTGTGACAGACCACACACATTTAAGTTGTGCCTACATGGATCCCCAGCAGCACGCAAACAAGATCTTAAGTACATCTGAAGATATGGTGTGCCAAATGAAGCTATATTATCTGGAGGTGAGACAGAGCTAACTCAGTGTGATGACTTTTATGGCATTGTTGACTCATGCCATACAAGTTTACCTATGCCAGAGATCCACTGGCCAGCTATTCTCCAAACACACATATTCTGGCAAAAATATTTATTTGGGTGCCTGCAGTTCTCCTACCAAACTTATTTAGAGATGGTCCTGCTGGGCAAAGAGTGTAAGACCATGTTCATTCATTCATTGCTTTTTATTCTACAGATTAGGGTTTTGCCATGTGTAATTCGCAGATGCCAAAACCTTCTGCTGGGTTTGGCTCTTCAACACTTTCTGAAGCCAGGTTTGGAGTTGTAAATTCTTAGGTTGCCATCCACAGCACAAGGACTGCAAAAACTCCTCTGAAAGGAATGCCTTTCCTTTAACTGAAGGTGCCTCTCTAAATGCGATACATAGTCGAATCGCAAACTGCCAGTCAGAAGTAAGTGTGACAAGATTACATTATTCATTGCAGTATGCCCATTAGAAGGGGAAGCGATGGTAATCGGGTGGTAATGTGCTACATTAGACTCAGTATCATGGCCAGAAGAGGCTCGCGTGGTAATTGCAGTCTAGCACGATGTTATGGTTGGTGATAGCATTGTTAAGAAAATCCCCAGGGAAAGTGTAGCTTTCACAAAGTGTACTGAGATTCTGCTGTGAAATAATCAGAAAAGCATGACTGACTTTTCATTTCATTTCATATCCTCTCTTATTTATGTATGTTTTTCTGAAGAAACTACAGTGGTATTATATAGTATGTTTTTCTTGCTGAAATTAGCCAGCTGGATCCTTGTTTTGGACAGATCTCTTTTTTCCCCCAGGAAATTTATTTTTGTGGAATTTGCTACTTTATTGACAGTGTGTTTATTTTGAGTTATGACAGAGTTTCTCACAGCATACAATCAGTGTCAGGATTTGTATTTAATTACCTTTTCCCTGTGTTGAATACCTTTAAAACCTGTCTGATTTATTCTGTCCAAATGTAGAATAAGGATGAGATTTACCATGTTCAACATCTCCATCACTCACAAAAAATCACCTTGCTTGCAGATATCTGTCCCATTAAATGTTTGCATTATCCTAAATATTCCAAGTCACTCATCAGTTCAGGAATTCCTCTCATTTTTTTTTTTCCCCGTTACTTTTATTCACGGAACATAAAACTCAAAAGGACCAGGTAAGAATTAACATATAAAATTATTGACTTTTGAAAAACCCTGATCAGTGAAGGTCACTTGTTGCCAGCAAACCAAGGCACTGAAATTGCATCCTGAAAATGTTGTGCTTACAAATGTATTTAATTCCAGCTAATTACAACCTTACTAATTTTTCATCTGTCAACACTAATAATCCATACTCTAAACTTAATATAATGGGTTTTGTTTTATTTGATTTATTGTTTCAGCTCCAGAAGTGTTCCAGGCTTTTATGGATGGGGGTCCAGGATACTCGTACCCCGTAGACTGGTGGTCGCTAGGAATTACAGCGTATGAATTACTGAGGGGCTGGGTAAGAATGATCAGCTTTGTTCTTATTTAACACGTTGACTGACAGAAGTCCCAAAGTTTGCAGTGCCCCTGAGTGCACCCTTCATGACAAAATTTGAGTGGACGAGGGTGCAGTTCAGGTCAGGAATGCTGTCCTGGGTCTTTCCCAGATGGAAACATTCTTGGGAAATTTTCACTCCACTCTCAATTACTTTATGAAAGTTTGCCGAAGTTTGGCTAAGGAAAGGCTTAATGTTTTAATGGCTTGTCCACAATGATGAATTAGGAACAATGGTATTTTTTTCCAAATGGAAGTTGAGTTACTTCAGGGTTTTATTTTATCTTTGATTCTCTTGGCTAATATCTTAGAAGAGCTAATGTAATATTGTAAGATGCTTGGCCCAGCTACAGAAAATAGTTATGTGCCAGTGCACTTATTACTTATCTAATCAATTAGATGAATAAGCTTAATGAAAAATCTTCCTGAGCATAGTCGAATATCACAGAAGATAATAGAAATTTCTTTTTCATTTTGGTTCTAAGGATTGAAGTTGGTTGCTTAAATATGTACTATTCCCTATGGAAAACAGTAATTTAGATTCTGTTTCAGGATAATGACATAGCTAAAGCAGCTGTGTTTTTTTTTAATTTTTGATTCTTATTTTGGAATGAGGATTTTATTTCATTGCAGTATGCTGTTTTTAAGGAAGGAGTATCTGTTATCATATGACACTAACACAGTACCACTACCCTGTCCTGCTAGGCACTTTGTAATGTGAGACAATCCATCCCACAAAGATCTCACAGTTTCATGAATCACAGAATGGCAGGGGTTGGAAGGGACCTCTGTGGGTCATCTAGTCCAACCCCCCTGCTGAAGCAGGGTCACTTACAGCAGGCTGAACAGGACCTTGTCCAGGTGGGTCTTGAATATCTCCAGAGAAGGAGACTTCACAACCTCCCTGGGCAGCCTGTTCCAGTGCTCCGTCACCCTCAGAGGGAAGAAGTTCTTCCTCATGTTCAGGTGGAACTTCCTATGCTTCAGTTTGTGCCCATTGCCCCTTGTCCTGTTGCTGGGCACTACTGAA
>Ga0065711_1032090_pt1 | contig 28056 bp, 17 predicted proteins | sample Hoacrofraction12_FD_59098 | JGI IMG/M metagenome (GOLD analysis project Ga0065711, IMG submission 59098) | Hoatzin crop microbial communities from Cojedes, Venezuela - Epithelial fraction 12 v2 (version 2) | ecosystem: Host-associated > Birds > Digestive system > Esophagus > Crop | place...
GGGGGGGGGCTTTTCCATTTATAACTATGTGCGAGCAAGTGAATCCTCATTTCAAAGACACTCAGTGTATCCCTCCAGTTTTGGCTGGCACATAGAGCAAAGACACTTTTTTAATCTATCATCAAAAAAGACCTTCTGATTAAGAGAAAGTTGATATATAATTTAGACATGTATTTATGATGGTTCCTCATCAAGTTCACTTAACAAGCTTTCTCTCTTCAGCAAACTCTAGAGTCAGCTTTTTCACTTCAACTACGCAAAGTATCTGCCAGCCATCAGTGCACTTCAAAAGGACTGAACTCGTCTATCTCATTCCTTCTGCATGCAGCAAATATATGCGAAATTTCAAAGCTAAACTAGTTCAAATGCCTGCTACCAGCAGGAGACATATTTTGGCTCTGCTTTTCCTCATCTTGATTGCACGAACAGAAGAAATAGAAGTCAGAAATAACCCACTTATATCCAGATCCCAGGCTCTAAAGTCAAAGAGGTAGGCAGAAAAGCCAGACAAAAAAGAAGAAGAAATGAAAGTCGCTCTCCCTTTTTACTGGAAACAAACAAAAAGTCAACAAAAAGATGTAAATAATTCTTTTCCAGTAAGTTTTTCCGGCCCAATTCAACACTGCCGTGTGGCTTTGCCCTGCCAGACAGGTGGCCCGAAGCTCAGCAGCCCAGGCACGAGCTCACTCGGAGGCCATTTCCAGGCTGGAGATGACAGGCACCGTGAATTCCCCCAGCAGTGCCCAGAGCAGAAAGCAAATTTGGAGGGCGCTGAGGGAGCAAAACCAGGCCAGGGTTCCCCCTCCGTCACGCCGTGCCCCGGCGCTCGCTGCGAGCCTGCAGCTCTGCTGGAAGGCAAGCCAGGGCAGCTTGCGGAGCCATACCAGCACGTGCAAGGAAAGCACGCTCACAGAGCCCAGGGAGGTTGTGGAGTCTCCTTCTCTGGAGATATTCAAGACCTGCCTGGACAAGGTCCTGTGCAGCCTGCTGTAGGTGACCCTGCTTCAGCAGGGCGGTTGGAGTAGATGACCCACAGAGGTCCCTTCCAACCCCTAACATTCTGTGATTCTGTGAAAATGCTTTGTGTTCCTCTCTCTGTAGAGGAGAGCCATTCATGACAATGTGGACTGAATGTGTCCATCCTAAGGACATTCTCGGTCCACGGGAAATATACTTTCTGTGCTTAAGGATCTAGGAATAAATAGTAGTAAGCCCCCAGGCTTCCTCCCTTGATTTCCAGGAGGCTTTCTGACGGCACAGTAATGGCATTTGTTACTCCACATACTGGACGCTCCTCTTTTATCAGTAACTGGAACATTATTTTATTCCACTGCTGTTCTATCACGATCTGACACTGCGTGAAAAAACCCGTGGGCTGCAGATCTGTGATTCAGACAGATGATGCTAAAGTGCATTGGTCATTGCTAACAGATGGAGAGGGATAAAATCTCCCCATAAACCTACATTCGCAACAAGTCTCTCGTGTAGACAACATGTTACAGAATAAGAGTGGCTTTCATACTAGCATATTTATTTAGCTTCCCTTGCTTAGATGAGCCCTTGTATTTACTGATCTTAGCTTCTGCGATTATTGGCCATGGAGTCTACAGGAAGTTATAAAGTGCCCTTTTAAAATAAATTACAGTAAAAAAGACATAGGCAAACTGCAAAAGCTAATTACGCTGTTATCTTCTTCCTTTGGAGAAAAAAAAAATGCAAGATTGACTTGTGATGACCAACAGAGGACATCATTTACGTCAGAACATAAATTACCTGATTTATGTCAATATCCTCATAAACCAACAAATATCCAGGTAGCTTATTTCAGTCCTAATACTATTTTATCATCACCTTTTTGGTACAAAGAATTTTAGAAAACAGAATTCCATCATTTTAGAAGTTAAGAGGTGTTTTTCACCAGAAAAACTGCAGCTGCACTGTAGGTTTAAAAACCTGGCAAACTGTGTGAAACCTTGATTAAAAAGTGGTTTCTTGTGATCTGTTCTTTTGCTGCACTTCACCTCCAGCCTGACTGTGGCAGCTAATATTCTCTCAAGTTTCTGCATTGAAGGTATGAACGCTATGTGATAACCAGCATTAAATCTTGACTGTACTTGTCCTTGAGACAGCAACGGTTAAATCAGGTCAGTATGAAGCAGAAGGAAAAAAAGGTTAAGCGAGCAGAGAATGATCAAGATTGGTAGTCCAATACTACAACTCCAAACATTGCAACACTGGGCTTCAGAATTTTTCAGTGGTATGTAAGATTTTATTTAAAATTGGTACTGTACACCTTAATGATCTATTTATAACCAGTTTAGGTAGAAATGCAGACCTGGATGCTTGGAGGGGGTCTATCTCTTCACACTCACATATGTTTGAAACATGGATATCGTTTAGAAAATGCCCTCCCCTATCACCTTAAACATACAAAAAAAATGAAAAAAAAGGTGATGATTCCTAGCAAGACAGTATAAGGAGAGGAAGCTAAACTGGTGCAGAGGCTAATAAAATCAAGCTTGGTGCGCAAGAGGAAGAACTGAATCACATAACAGCTTGTTGACTCAAGAATAATGATGGAGATGACTGAATCAGACAAATCTTTATCTCAGTAGCAGATGGGAGTGGATCCAGAAGGCTTTCAAGGGATACTTTTCCTTTAGATGAAGGATATCCTGACAAAAAATCCCATATGGATACCGACCCCGGCACTGCAAGCCACAGCACAGCTGTATAGCTGCGAGACACAGAACAGCCTTCATAAGACAGAAACAAATCCTTCACAGAAAATCTCTCCTGGCTTTTAGGTCTGCCCAGGGACACATCGCCTAGCATCCTAAAAACAGCCAGACTTTTTCATGATGTAGGGAACATACAAGCATGGTATCTTCTCAGCTTTCCTCAGAGCTTCCACTGGGTTTTCCTTCCAAAGAGTAATAAGACAGTTCTGCGTTAAGAGTAAGGAGAAAGGGGCACCTGTTGTCCATAGGGTCTACAGTCAAGGACAACAGGAACGGCAATCTTGTCCTTGAACAGCACCTACAAGCACAGACAGTGAACCGGCGGCTAAGCAACTAGATATTTTGTAATGAGCTCTATGTACTGCAATAGAGCGCTGTACAATTTGATATAAAATGAACTTGCCTAGGGTTTATTCTCAGCACAAGCAGAAAGGTTAGTTCAAAGTGACAAAGCATGCTCCTCACTAAAGGGTGAATAATAGCCATTTCCTACAATTATACCCGCTATGCCTCCAATACGCCAAGCACGTTGAAGTGGAATGACCAGCAGGATCAGAAACCAAGTAGTTCTTCCTAGCACTGTCTAATTGTTTTTTCCTCTGAGCAATACAAAAAGATACAGCAAATCCATCTATTCTGGTTCCTTTCACCTCACTTGAAACTTTTCTTTCTCTTTTGTGTTACTAGCAGTACATCAGACAAGTTCTTTCCTGCCAATGAAGGAGGAAACACCATGTTAGTGAAAATATACATCTTATCTAAGGGCAAATTCCCTCACCAATAAGTGTCCAAAGAGCTTTTGTTACCATTATCTGTGGTATCTGGCATCAGTCTGTATGTATGCACCACGATTCCTGTGCAGTCATTTATATTTTTTAATAAGTGTAATAAAACACTAGGAGCTGAAACATTTTGTCATACTTCTGTAATTCAGACCAATACTGAAGAAGTGAAAGTGAGAGGGAAACTGTGCCCTACCTTCCAGGTTTATTGCATTTTATTTCAATTTTATGCAAGTGTAGAAGGCTGGAGAGGTGTAAAGAAAAACTATAACAAAGTCTGGCACTTTTCTAAAAGCTGATTTCATACATTTTGTACCCTTATTTAATAACAAAGATTGTTGCAATTGCTCTTCTCATGCATAGTGTCCTTCTTCATGGCCAGAGACCCCACGATGTAGCTAACCAGCCAGCCCACAGAGGAGAGCCAATACAGCCAAAAGGCATCTCCTGAGAAGCCCTACACCAATATTTTCACCTCGAAGTTTCAGGCACGTGGGGCTTTTTGAGAAGAACAAATTCTCTAATCAAGAGAAAAGAAAGTCTAGGAAATACTGATTCCAGCCATACAGGAGGACGATGTGGTGGCTGATCTCATATGCATTTGACTAGCTTTTAATTCAAGGACAGTAACTCAACAAACAGGGGAACAGTACTGGGTAGTGTGGATGCAAAATCTTTTTTCTGACTCTCTATACAAGCACTTCTTTACTATTATGTGTGTATGTGGGCATGTGCATCTTACGGGCACACACGAACGGGACGCAGGCACCAAGGAGGTCATCCCCAGGTCATGAAAATATTTTTCATATTTCTGTTTGCTAACATCTTCTTAGATCTAAAGCACATTTCTAATTTTAACTAAAGAAATAGCATTTGCAGATATCCACAGTCACATGAAAAGACAGATTTGGCACAGTTCACAAACAAAATCCAAACCACATGACTCCAAGGGAGAAAGAAACTGAACCCTCTAGGAAGCGACCCAGTATTCCTTGTCTTTATTAACCCTCTTACACCTTATGATTCAGTAGTTCATTCTTATTTAACCAAACAATGTGAAGGAAAAGCCTTTTTTATGAAATAAATATATTTTTTCATTAAAAGACAAACCGAAAGCTGCTTGGATTGTTTCATAAAATATTAGCTATCCAATCTTTGCCATATTTTCTACTTCTTTTTTTTTATATGCATTTTACTTCACTTTCTCTTTCATCCTGGGTTTAACTTTTATGATCACAGCGTGACGACTGCCAAAAGCATGTTTCAGTATATTTTTTCCAGCTGTCTGCTCAGCCATAAAGAAAAAAAAATACAAAATGTAAAATAATCTAAAAAATTGTGTTCAAGTTATAGGAACACAGAAATGGGAAGGCAAAGGGACTGAAGATTACCACATTGTCTATTAAAGACTGCACTTAATGAAAGGCAACAGATTTGGGAACATGCAGCCAGCGCATAAAATTCACCAAGACATGCTACTAACCCAGCAGGTAGGAACAATATGTTCTACCAAAAACATCCGAGTGATATTTGACCCGATATGGCTCTTCTTCTAACCATAAAGGCTTCTGTCTTTATACAATAAAGACATTTTCCCTTTTAGTCTCCCTAGTGGCAAAAACTACCACAGAAATGACATTGAGAGCTCAGTTTTATCATCTTTTTCCTTTATTTCGGACTTGAATCAATGAAGCACATTACGTATATGCTTACCTTCACCATATTAGCGTCAGCGGGGTTAGTCTGGAACATAAAGTCAAGCACATGCTCAGGAGTTTGCCAGAACAAGGCATCACGGTCTGATGCAAAAGCAACAACGTTGAGAAGAGATTTTCCACTGACTCCTGTAAATTCTGGATCAAGTCTTTATTTCTGAAAAATTTCTTTCTCGATGTAATTTTTCCATGTTTGGTTTCTGTCTGCAGTTTGGGGTTTTTTTAAAGCAAAAGCTTTTCACCTATTTAGAATTCATCTGGGGATAAAAAAATATTGGCCCTATTAAGATAACATTTTTTTGCAAGGGTATTTTCTTTGCACTTGTGTAACCCAGAAAACAAATTAATTTTTCATGTTAAAATTCTCCAGGTGGCTTTTTTTCACTGAGACCTTCTCTTCAAACCAGCTATGAACCAGCAGAAATGTAAAAGCTTGAAAACTCCATCTTGCAGTAGGCAATATGAAATTTTGAATCATGACACTATTTGAAAATCTGCTAGTTAAGTTGCATATAAAGTAGCAGTGCTAGGCACACAGTTGTAGTGGGGTGTTGATGCTTAACTGTCTACTCTGCAGACTCGTATCTCTTAACCAACTGTAGAAAAGTACGCTGAGGTTAGTACAACATTAAGCCTTTCTCTCTTATTTTGCTTAAAAAGGGAGACAAAGTAAAATTGCATTTATATTATACTACTGCTATGCTAAAACAACTATTTCAAACCCTTCAGTGTCAGAGAATGACGTTTTTTTCCAGTGAGAAAGCAAAGCAGCCCCTAGAGACAAGGCTATGCTGGGAACAAACGTGTGCTAGGTGCTCAGGGTAATCTTTATTTCTGCCACTGGACATGGTAGTCCATCACAGTAACCCCATGAAAGCGATAAACTGAAAGCTGAGGTTTCCTCATAAAATATTTCACGGTGAGAACAATGCTGTTATCACATCCCATGCTGTTCAGAAGGCCCCTTTAGATCCAAATAATCAGCTCAGTGTGTCAAAGGAAGCAGGATGCGAAGGCAAACCTAAGTCTTTCACGGCAAGAAGAAAAAAAACAACCCAAACACCCAAGAGATAATTTCAGGAACCGTAACAGTTTCCTGACTAGGAACCGCTCCCAGACTTCCATCAAGATGTTGTTCTGTCACGGCTGCATGACTTATAAACTACCAAGCTAAAACATAACACTGTGTAATGCTGTGCAACGCAGGACACCTGAATTTATCGGGCTTTCCGAGCTACGTGGTATACACGCCTGTTATGAGCAGTTCATGCTTTGGCTTACAGCTTCTTCAACCAGGCAAAAATAGTCTGACTAGGATGGTTTTTCCCAGAAAAACGCCTATTTTAGATTGCTTGACAATGGTGAGTGGCTTGAGACGCATATACAAATATGGAAAAATCTATATAGTTTACTGCATTGATCACTAAACAACAGGCCTTTTTATAAAAATACACCGGTCAGAGACAACAGCCCTCTTTGCTGACACGTACGCAAGCACGATTCCAAGGGATAGTCGCAGTGCAGAAAGCCACGCAGCGACCTTGACCACGGGCTCCTCAAAGCTGCCACTCCAGCAGTGCGAGACTTTCCATTCCAGTATTAATACCGTTATCAGGAAGCCTTACCAGTCTCCACGACACAATAGACACCACCGTGCTGTCACTGAACAAACAAAGACTGTACCTGCTCTCAGAGCGCTTGCTATCTACGCAAATGAAGAAAAGAGAATAGAAGCATATGGCAAGCACAGGGCAGGCAATGATCTTACCCTAGATCTCATTAACCCCTTTTCCTCCCTTAGCTTTAGGAACTGCTGTGACAAAAGTAAATATTACGGAGAGATCTGAAGGAGGGCATCAAATCCAGGCATCTGAGGCTGTTGCTGGGAAGTTGTTTGCTACCACAGGTTTCACCATGGAAGCAGGTAGAGGGAAATCGGTTTGAAAATTTGCCCAGTGGACAACAGAAGTGACAACAGGGGACACTCAGAAGTACAAATTAATACTTTAATGTTTACTAATACTTCAGCAGTATTTCTCATCTGCAACAAAATCGAGTACCAATCCCAAGTGATGTCCCAAGCCTTTGGACTCCAAGAAACTGGCAGAATGAGCAACGTGCAGCTGAAATAGACAACCGAATACGAACACATTTTTTCTTAAGGAAAAATTCATTTTGCAATGCAGTGAAAAAAGCTGAAGAAACAGAGAGGTTTGTGTAAGAAAAGCAAGACTGTCCAAAAGGCAGATCAGTTCATTGTGCAGTTAGTACAAAAGCAGCTGAATACTGGCAGAGGATGACACACAGAGCCCTCACTCCTCACCACACTGCAGTTGCTCCTGTGTATACTGCGAGTATGTTTCCACTAAACAAAAATTTAAGGGTGCTATTATAACATTTTTGAAATTTGGGCAGCTGTACTGCAGTACTCTTTCTTCACGGAATTTCGCTACAGAAATACCCTCACAGATGTCATTTTCATATCACATCGACACACATGAGAGAAAGCGGGATGACATGTGATGTTCAGATGCTATTTGCTTATCATTGGGCTTTATGGCTATATGCTTCTATTTAAAGGAAAGAAGGAAATGCACTATCTTATGGCTTTATCTTAGGATTGCTGAATTGTGACTACGCTCACACAAATCCATCCACAAAGGAAAATGCAAGTTTTATGAGAAGCAATATGACACCCTGTGAATATAACATTTTCTCAGGTAAATTACACAAAAGTAGAGAAGAGACTATGTTTTTGTTATGCCTTTTATGTGTAGCTTCATTTAAATTCCATCAATATCCTAAATCTCAACAGATGCGAGTGAAAGACAGCTCTTTTTTTTTTTAACCAGGTGAAGAAGACAGAGAAGCTGGCAAGGTTTATGTGGATATTGTATACTCTCCTCCTGCCAGAAGATTTTGCTCTAAGTTTTCCTTCAAGGTTTATCTACTTATTTTCAAATAACGAACTCCTGACACCCTTTGTAGACTATTCCCCAGTCTGATGAACCTTCTGGAAATTTTTCTTTATCACTTTGACCACTATATCCTTGCACCGAGCTACCTGATACTCGTGTCAGTTGATGTAGGTTTCTCACTGCCACTTCCTTTCACTTCTCCTTTAATTTATAATCTGTAAAACATCTTCCAGTTCTAAAACCCATCTTGGGGGAAAAAAGGGGGACAAGACAGCATGAAAGTGATGTCTCCAGTGCCTCTCACAGCTGAGCTCCTGATCTGTACCAGAGTTTCAGGACACGGCTGCTGAGCCAGGAATGGCCACACATCTCGAGCGGGACACCACAGCCAGCCCAAATGCGCTGTCATGCCCCAGAGGAGTCTCAGAAAGGCGACAGTCACAAACCAGTGAAATTCTGCAGCTTGACAACGCAGCCACCATCAGCATAAAAACATGGACTTGCTGCTCACAGTGGCTTATTGAACCCCTCTTCCCACACAGAGTTTTTAGCTCCTTTCTCTCGATTCCATCTCTCTTACAGAGTGGAAATCCTAGCTAGAGCTAGACAAAGTCTCTTTCTCCTACGAGTGTGCAACTTAAGAGACCGCAAGCATCCTGGAGAGCCAGTATCCAAGCACCTGTCAAGGGAAAAGGTCCACGCCGCAACAATTACTTTTAAACTGAATCTGCCTGTTAAATTCATCAGTAAGAGAGTAAATGCTGATATTCAAATTTATTATGAGAGTTCAGAGACACATCTTTCTTAACATGGAAATTACAGTCTGTTATATTTATTGCTTGAGTCTGCAAATTCAAACAGTAGTTCTGGCTATTTGAAGGGCTGGAAATACTAATTAATGAAAAAATATAACATTCTACAGAAAATGAAAATGTCTTGGCACATCTGAGATTTGACAAAACAGTGTCAAATCAGGTTACTTCAAATCCTGTGCCAAATGGTCTATGAATTGAAGAAGGATCGTTGCCTTAAGTAATTAGACGCCAGTTCAATACTGCACTTAAACCTGTTTCTGACAGCAAGCAGAAAAGTAGCCTGAACTAAGTTTAGAGAAGAGCTGGCACAGCAATCACCATACTGGTTCACAATAGTGATTTATTAATTTGTTTGTTTATTCTAACTTCAGTACCCAGTTTTTAATAAAAGGAAGGCCCAGATGTTTGAAAGTACAGAAACTCCACACTTCAAATGTATAAGGACGTATGTAAGAAGCACGTGAGTAAGACCTGGATAAGCAGCATTTTCCATTTTTTATGGGTTTTTTTTCATTACACGTGGTGCTAGCTGTATTATTTCATATAGAAAGAGGGTTTTGCTCTTTGGAAATTTGCCATGCTGGGCTTTTTTGTTATGGCTTAGTTTGGTGGTTTTACTCTTTCTATCGCTCTATTACTGCGAGATCTGACTGCAACTAGTTATCTGTTATAAAGGAGTAACAGATGTAAAGATGATATACATAGCTGAGTTTGGGTGGCAGCAAACCACACAAGTCATATATTACTGGTCTAATGAGCACCCATGTAACACAGATGTGCCTTCCATAAATAATTCACTCTGAAGATACACTGTTTTCAGTGACACTGTACATTTCAGAGCACTACAGAGGCAAGACAGATTCCCCTCACTGCATATTTTCCATGTTAGACGTATTTTTCTGTCAAATATAGGAAATTTAGATTTTACTTTGGCATCAATATTCTATGCCTGGGGATACTGAACCTGCCACATTTTGCTGGCACAAATTCTTAATGCTATTTTTATCTTACACAAACCCTGATGTAGCTAATTTCACAGAATTATTCTGGAAGCAGAACACTTGGTAGCGGACCACGCTAAACTCCTCGTCCTCTTAAGAGGGCCTGTTCAATGCAAGTTGCTACACTGTGATACTAGCAACAGGAATTTAAGGATCCCGACACCTCCGTCCTCCTGTTGCGCAGGGGAGGCTAGCTATGGGACTTGGGATCTATTCTGCTCTCTGTTACATGGTGCACTTCAATGGCCTTCAAGAGGAATTGCGCTATACCTTCATATTTTAGAGCAATGAACACTGTCCTACAGCAGAGAGAAGGGTTATTTATATATCCCTATAGTATACAAGGTTATCTACCAGAAAAGCAAAGACCTAGACACTAGGAAAAGAATCTATGGCTTGTTATCACCATGTGTAATGTACTATGCCTAATTCGCCCTCAGTCTCTCCGCTGGATCTATACACTGACAAAAGTATCCACAAAGCAATGAAGCAAGTATGGGACAGTTCAGCATGCCGAAAGCATCCTGCTGAGGCTTGCACAGTAGCTATAAAGCCCATTTTGCATCGCAGTGCACGCAAACTTCATTTCACATCATGACAGACTTGAAGCAGGTATAGAAATATATGCTTTTTCTCCTTTAAAAATTTCAAGGCTATGGTATTCTAACTATTTTCACCAACCATTTCATATATATATGTTGTTGCATTAAGACAAAGTATGTTTCGTCCAAGAACCTCCAAGCGCTCATCTTCCTCCAGAAACAGTGACGGGTTTTTAATTTCTCTTATCCTTTTACTGGGTGTCAGAAATGGAGGAGGAAGAGAGGTATACTTAAACTGCTACCTTAGCAGAGAAGCAACTAACATACTTTTAAAAAAACTCTCAAAACGAAGAAAACATTTAACACATGCTAATATTTTCCTCTGGAAATCACTGTGGAAACACACTTACATGTCCTTCAGCCTGGGCAGCGGGAGGCCAGGATTTCCTGAGGCTAAAATACAATGCAGAAGATAATCACACTGGACTTTTTCCTCCAAGTCAAAGTATTTCAGAAGTTATTGCGGACTTCAGGAAGAGTTAAGCTAAGCTGCCGTAAGAGGTCAATTAATAAAGACAATTATAGAGAAGAATACAAGACCAGGATAAGCTACCCCAGGCAGACAATAAGATGAAACAAGAAATAACGTACCATGTCTGCCTCTGAAAGGTGAGTTCAATTCTGCCGCAAGGCTCGTAAGCGAGCAAAGGGAGCAGCCTCACAGCAGCTGGGAAACAGCACTTGGCAATTCAGGCCCCTACCCAGAAGGCTATTCCGTGATCCACGCTGATGTTTTTGAGAACAGCAGAGAAGTACTTGGAAGAAATTGGAGGTCATCTGAAGCAGAGGGGGAAGGAGAGGGAAGTTACACTGCACGGGACCCGAAAAGAGGGAGGACAACAGGCAGAAGGCGCAAACCCATCAGCCTGCGCTCAGACAGTGCTCTCTTCTGGAGCCAGGGCAGGAGAGGTGCCAAGGGCTGAGCAACCAGGCTGCACAGCCCTCCAACGAGCCGTGCCCCAGCACCGCACGCTCCCGGGACAGGACACTGGCCAGTCCAGCCCGTGTGCCGCCCTCAGACCCGGCGACAGGCAGCACCAAGTTTCCAGGACCTCGTTACGACCTCGTGACCACGGCATCGGCTTTCCATCATCATTCACCCTGCGAGATCACACCACCCGGAGCATCCCGCTGCTTTCACCTCATCTAAAGCCGCAAAGAACTGCTATGCTGGTAACGAGAAGGGTGAAAAAAGGGGGGAAAACAAAAAATCTTCACTGGCTTCTCATGCCACAGACCCAACAGGATGAACAGGCACTGGCCTAAGAACAAATGAGGAGGGAACAGGTCTGAGAATTTGCTCATAGCTGTTTTCATAATTTAATTTCCTAACCTGAATATTACCAGATGCTTTTCCTGTCTTTTTTTACATGACTATTTTCTTATTTCATCTTTTCACTTTTTTCTCATAAACCACCTCCCCACTACTAAGTTTACACAGTTTATTACTTTTTCTCTGGTTAGGTATTCCACACTGAGAGTACTTTCCACGTGCCACCTCACCACTGCTCAATCCTAACCCTTACCCTTTGGTTTCTGTACATCCCCCCTGAAAAATATTCCATTTGGCACAGCGATTAGCATCTGTTCACTGGAGATCGGTTGGACACCCAAGGCAGCGGCAGCTAAGTTCCCCAAGTTACTGCCAAACCAATATACTTTCATTTATTCTCTTTACAGCCTTGGCAAGTGATAAAGTAAAACTAGTGCTTAGCCTCCCAGAGGGCCATAATGCTGGGGGCTTTTTGCATGTGCTAGGAACTGATGGAACATCACGTGCACTGCGACAAGGATGGGACATGCATTGTCCCAGTTATGTGTCAAAAAGTGAAATTATTCTAGCTGCTACCTCTATAGGCTTAGTGTTTTAAAATTACACACTGCTCTTTCTGAACCATTTTTAACCTTCCTTTCTCACATTGTAACATTATACCCATCATCACAGTATTCCTACCCATGAAAAGAATCTTGCAACCAATTTCCACCTCCACTTAAGTAGCTGTGCAGCGCATGAATGTTTGTACAAAAGCCAGCTCATTTTTCCACTGTTGTGTTGACTTTACTACCCAGGAAAAATGCATCCATCTTTGTTACAAGTAGAATAAACTCAAATTAAGGAAAAGGTATCCTTAATAGTGATGTTTTGGTCCACAATATGGACCTCAATTATGTTTCAATTCCAGATCACTCTCCAAAGTCAAATTAATCAAAAAATTATATGTACTGTGATTTCACTTTTACTAGAATTATGCAGAGTTTTGTCAAGTTCTTTCTCTTCTGATCATTCTAACAATGATAATGATTAATAATTAACTAAAAATACTTCTTAATTCATTATCTGCATTCCACTTATCAGTGAAATGTAATTCCACACAGTGGATCTACAAACACTGCTCATGATTTCTGGTTCCTGAGGAAATACCACAGGGACACAGGTTTGAAACCACGGTCATGACATTATGACAAGATTATGAGCTGACATGTCAACTGCAGTTCAGCACTCACACGGGAAAAAATCAAAAGATCAGGAATTTCCTCCCAGAGTTCTTATTTTAAAAAAGAACATAATAACAATATGAAGAAGGAAAGAACAGAGAAAATCTTTAACATTATAGTTGCTTTATATTAATTTCCAAAGTTGAAAGTTCCTTGAAGAAAGAAAATATGAACTAAATCATAAAAAGTATTCTATTCTATTTGACTACTTTAATAAATTATATTTATTTTAATTATTAGGGAAATGTGAAAAAAAATCCATTTTAAGAAGTTTAATAACGTAGTGGCATCAACAAGACAATGAGAACATTCAACATCATCTTTGTGATACAAGCTAGGGACATTATTTCACACAAAAATATCAAGGAAAACCTAATAACAGCACTTCAATAATGTCATCAGCACTGACAATGCAAGATGTTTCTACAAAGAAGATTTCTTTGCTTGTCTATTTTCACAGAATACCTGGATACCGCAACACCTCCAATCCCACTGGCAATGAATGCCTCACATTGTTAAAGACCACCTCTTTCCGAGGGTGTCAACCTCCAGATTATTAGGAAACTTAATAAATTCATATCTGTCCTCGTTAAAAATTCTGTGACACTTCCTTAATGACCGGGCTGTTTTTCCTGGTCCTGTCTCCAGATTTGAATTCCAACAACGATATTGCGTGAGGAAATCTTGTAAATGGAGGGATGACAGCAGTACGGACAAGTTTAACCTACCTAAGGGGGTGACAACAGTGATTAAGATGCAGGTTTAAGTGCAGGCTAGCAATACAAATAAGCACCCAATAGTCCCAGTCAGCTCAAAACACCCTCAGGAAAAGTTCTATTAACACAGAGGAAAACCTCTGCTAACTTATTTTCATCAACACCAATGGATTCATTCACTTGACTAAACAAAGTAGAAGTACCCTTTCTGGTACAACTGCACTTCCAGCTATTTGGCAGACATCCTACAAAGGGATGTGTCCGTGTTTCTCTTTTCTAAATAAATTTGTCCTGTGCACATATATACCACTAACAGATCGATAATTAAAAAGAATGAAATTGTCCTTGAATGTCGTCTTAACTCTTCAGCAATCTGAGAGTCTGTTCAAGTCTTGGTAAACAGCCTTGCCATGATCCCTCAGAATAAACGCCACTGAACAAATCTCACAACATGGACAGATCTTTTTAACTGGCATCAAAACACTTCTTTCTCTTTTGGTATAGCCTACAGAAAATCCTTCCTTGAATAGTGGGCACTCAGTAAACATTTTCTGCTACTGCATTATAGTTGTTCACATAGCAACACACTAGCACTCTTGGGAGAATTTTGTTTCTTTTTATCTAAAGAGCTTTCACAGACCTTAACATTAGGTAGATTCTTTTATTTCTTTTCTCTGTTTGTAGAGAAATAAATAAAACAGTTATTCAAGATGCACCATATGCCTCTAACCTATCGGCTCTTACCCCTTCAATACATGAGAAAGTTTTAGAAAGTTACCTTTGATATTTTTGTTCCCATTCTCTAAGACCACTTCCTTTTTAAAGTTATTTATGTTTTTCCCCTTTGAAATTAATGAATTGCAAACAAAGCAAGCTCTTGACTTGAACACAGTTTAGGCTTAGTAGATCTTAAAGGCTTTTGAGCTCAGTGTGAACATCTGAAATTCTGTTTTCTGGGGGGTATCTTTCATTCCACCACCTATCAATGGTATTCTGGTTTGCCTTGATCCTCTGGTGACACCAGACAGGGCCACTGTCTGCAGTGCTACAGCTACTGGCCTCACTCTTCCAAGTCAAGCAAGCGAGCTGACCTGAGAAACCTTCCCTGAGCACACTGTAACTTATACAGACTCGCCATAAAGTTCCACAGATCTTTTCTAGAACATATCATAATGCTTCAAGTTTTGAAGGATGTGTCAACATACGTCAGGAAATCACCTGCAAAAAAACTTAATAAACAGCTGGAGAATTTTGATGCACCAAGAATGGTAAACTGAGACTTGAATTGCAACTACTCTTCCATGCTTAAAACTCTGATTAGCAGCTGGGTAGTTTTACATAATTATTCATTCTTATTAAAACTTCTTTAACCAAACGAATAGAAAAAAAATCGCTTTCTTCAAGGTGAAATCTTGCCACTGGAGAATTATGACCACTCCCAACGCAGTCTTGACTGATCCAGAAAATCAAGGAATAGAAATAAAACAGACAAGACTTGTGATTTTTGACATTTCAAAGTCACAAGAATACATTTTTGTTTTGTAAAGCTTTGAAAATAAAAAGTAGCTTTGGAAATGGTTTGTTGCATGTTTGGTTTTGGTGGGTGTTTTTTTCTTATTTCCCTCAAGAGCTTAGTAAGACAGACTTGTTTTTTGAAGTATTCTGAAATTATAATTGCCACTAGGAATAGGCAAGGAAACAGGAAAGAAAATGAATCAGGGTATCAATTTTGCACACACTTGAGACCACTAAAGCTTTGCTAATAACATCAGGAAAGGCAGAACATCACAAATTAGCTGTAGTACGGACTAGTAACACGGGAAGAGCATGGACTTCATGTATCTGCGGTTAAACTGTGCATGCTGCTAACCATATAAAACAACTTATCACACAAGATCATGCATACTTGTGTGTTAATTTATATCCGTATATTATCTTGAAGGGTCTAGAGCACAAGTACTATGAGGAGTGGCTTGGGGAACTGTGGTTGTTCAGCCTGGAGAAGAGGAGGCTGAGGGGAGACCTTATTGCTCTCTACAACTACCTGAAAGGAGGTTGTAGTGAGGTGGCTGCTGGTCTCTTCTCCTGGGTAACAAGTGATAGGATGAGAGGAAATGGCCTCAAGTTGCATCAGGGGAGGTTCAGACTGGAGATCAGGAAAAAAGTTCTCCACTGAAAGGGTTGTCAAGCACTGGAACAGGCTGCCCAGGGAAGTGGTGGAGTCACCACCCCTGGAAGTATTTAAAAGCTGTGTAGATGTGGCCCTTAGGGACATGGTTTAGCAGTGGACCTGGCAGTGTTAGGTTTATGGTTGGACTCAATGATCTTAAAGGTCTTTTCCAACCTACATGATTCTAAGATAATAATTCAGAAGTCTCCATGAGACTTCACTACTGTGGCTAATGAATGTCATCAGTGCTATTTTAAGAATGTTAAAATTGAGTATTTACCATGCTTCTTTTCACATTTAACGTCATTATTTTATGAAAAGGTAATTGCAGCATGAATATCAAGGGCAGAAAAGTTTACCAAGTACCTAGTTTTTAACGTGGAATCCTACCTAAGATAAGGACTAGCGTAAGTTTTTTCAGTCTTTAAATTCACTTTCTCCTCTTGACTATTCAGTGAGCTTTAAAGGCCAGCTCAGCAATTACCCCACTGATCGGTGCACCTTCACTTCCACATTGATTAGCTTCTGCTACAGCTCGCAAGAAACAGATCCTCTACACAGCCAGTGGCTGAGAGATTTGAATTTTTGCTTTCTATAAGGACTTTTTGGAAGATTTTTGATATAAAATTTACATGTACACATGAACATGCACATGCAGTCATGTATGATTTTAACCTATTATAAGTAATTTCATATTATTAATAATGGCTTATGAAGGCACATACAGCCCACCCTCTTGTCTCGCTTCCATAGTACTTAACAGTGTAGGTAAAATGTTAAACTCCAGATCCCTTGATGTCACTGGCAAAGCTTCAATGAACTTCCCTGTGTGCAGAACTGAAACCAATACAGATTTTCATGCTATTTAATTTTGACTGCTTTACTGGAAGACGCATTCAGCACTGTAAACCAGTTAATGGGAAAGCTGGAAGAAATAACTCTTGACATACTTTTCTTGAAATGCACTTAGTGCGCTTCTGATAAACTGTTTCAAAAATTAAACATGCTACCCAAATTGCCAAGTAAACACAAAGAGAAATTATGCTGCCTTAATCTCCATGCTTTTTTGAACAATCGAGAATAACACAAGGACAACCAAAGGGAAAGTAGCAGAAGAGGATGACAACTGCGTTGAAATCAGCCTATCCCTCACCTAAAGCAATCAGAGGGAAGAGCTTGATCCACACTCCTGTTGACTCTGCACTTGCAAATCTCAATAACCAGATCAGCATTTTTCTGGACCAATATTAATGATGAAATCACCACTGTATTTCGTTTGCTTGCTTCCACTCCTTTACCCTAGGTAAGACCCTGTACGCTTACTGGCTCTTGTACTCCCGTGCTCTTCTTCGCAGAGGCTTCTATTCAGACACTAGTTGCAATGACAGATCCCAGTTCGTACAGGCTGCAGCAGCCATCTCATCATCAGCTGAGCCACTGATGTCATTGGCTATTCCTTTTATGTATCTAAACGCAAACATGGTTTCTATCTCCGTCCGAAGCTTTGAAAGGGACATTTAATGACAGAGCTACAAATGGCAGAGGAGGATCCCTGCCTGTGGTTTCTCCCTGGCATTTTTAACATACATTTCCTTTTACAGCCACAGATGCTTCAATTTTCCTGAGATTCTGCTGGGGATCCTCCTACAGAAAGGGCAACTTCTGCTCTAAACTACAATGTTACAAACAGATTGCTTACTAACACGCCATGTTCTTGCTGCAAACTACAGCTACAGCTTCCCTCTACATACCATAATCCCGATACACCCTATAATGCAGCCTCGAGGCCAGAGAAAACTGAAAGTCGACAGAATCTGCAGCAAACCCACATTATCTTTGGTCTGGTCTGTTTCTTCCCCTCTGTTTCACCTTTGCTGTATTTTGAGAGGCTGCCTTTAAAAGACAACTGCAGTGATAAATAAAAAAAAAATTGTGGAAAAAAAAGATAGGAGTAGTGAAAAGAAAGGAGGAGGAAGAAGGGAAAGAGGAAAATGTTTTAAATGAATCCTTGAATCAAAAAAATCTATGCCATTCACATCTTTCCAGGATGGAATGAGTTTAAACTACAACTGGGAGCTCACAAGGGTTTCAACCTACTTTTTTTATACCAGCAATAGGTTAATGTCTATCTAACTCAATGTCCATACAATTAATTTTAATAGAAATAGTCTGGGAAGTGCTCCCAGGTGACAGGCACCAGCAATAAGCAAATTGTAAGCTGTTCAGCTCTGGATGCTCACCTGTCCTTTGCAAATACAGCTCTCTTCCTAACTCTGGTTAGTAGCATGATGCTCAAGGTCCTGCCTCACACCAATCTATTTTACGCTGGAAAAAAACATGAGATCTGTGATATATATTTAAAGCAATTTTAAGTAAATTTTGCCACAAAGTGAATAAGGAACTTAACAGAGACACCGTGCTCTGTGCCAGTCAGTCCTTACATAGCAGATGAATAAGAGCAGAAGACAATGCCACCAGTCACTAGAGAGGACAGTAAGCAACCCTTAGTAGGACATGTCACAGGAGCCTCCACCTCCTCCGGCCACGTCAAATGCATATTTTTTGTTTAGATTGTCCTAATCCTTTCAGTTCATAAGGAGGAGAAAATTAAATATGGATCGGACTGCACGAATCAATATCTCCAGTTTCTGTGGCGTTTGGGCAACACAGACATCAAAGAGTTCCCTCTCACAGAGTCCCGTGAGCTGTGCAAGCACTACTGCTCCAGGGTCCCAGAGGGTGAACTGAGATTCAGGCAGAACAAATACCTTTCTCAAAATTGCAGAGGAAGTCAGAGGTGTGGATGGGCACTACATCTTTGTCAAGTCTTAGAGTAACACCTAAGCATTCCAGAGTGACCTTAGATACTGATTCCACTGGGATTACTGGAATAGCACTGGAATGCTATCCAAAGGTGCAATCTACCTGGGACAAAGCTTCGGAAGCATAAATCTAATAGTAGTTCTGTTTATATTTAAATAGAGAATTCCTGGAGCCTTTTATTGATTCTTTGTACGGGAGACATTTCACCTTCTGATGAGTCAGCTGTTTCTAACTGCAGGTCTCTGAAATTGCCTCCATAATACGGAAATATAGTAATTAAAGTAACCCACTGAATATTGGATCTGCAGATCTATCGCAATGGTATCGTAAGAAGAACTTGTTATTAGTCATTTATGGCTGGTTATTTCAAATACACATTTCCATATCATTAGTCATCAGGGCTACCACCAGTAAAATAGATCACAAAATATATGATAAATTCATCTATGTTCATTCCACTTCACATTAACAATAATTTTCAAGAATTGCATTGGAGACTCCAGACAAGAAAGCATAGCTGCGACTATTTCACTTTCAGACAGTCCGAGTCATCAAACTTTGCAACTCAGTATAATGTTACGTAGCCCAACCACTATTCCACATATTGGTGTTTCTCAGTCCTGCCGTCTTTCCTCACACTGAAATAACCTGCGAATCAGTAGGCTCACTGCAGTGCTATGGCAATGCAGGAAGAATGGAAGTGGCATTCCATCCTTGGAAATGAACGGAATGAAGAAAAACAAAAGAGTTCATTCCCAAACTATAAATATTGATATGTCAAATTTCAGTATCTGGAGAACTGAAACAAGTCAAATACTGTGAAGGAATGAAGGAGCATCTGGCCAAAATAGATGGCTGCAGAAATTAAGATTTTAAGTACAAATAATTTTCAAGAAACTATAGCTTCTGATCATAAAACTGGAAACAAATACTTCTGGCTGTGCCTGCACTGCTAAGGGCACCCAGGAGACCCTCGCCCCAAGCAGTGTAGGTGGCTCACACCCTCGCTCCTCAGGGCTAGGCCCTTCTGATCGTCCCCACAGCCGGACAAGGCTACGATGGGCCCTACAGGGTGTCTTCAAGAAGCAGTTACCTGAGAGTTTATCTATTTCAAATTGCCTGCAATCATGCGAGGGCTGAATCACAGCCTCTCAGGCTGATTTTCATAGCACAACACTGTGAAAGTGCTCAGCATACCCCGGGCGCATTGTGAGAGCACGCAGATGTACGTGATGCTGTGAGCCATGACGAGGTAACACTGCTCAGCGACAACCGCAGCAAGCGGTCCTGCAGCAGCCCTGCCCGTACCACCGCGAGGTAGGCCTTGGGGTGAATGGCTCCCCAAAACTGCACCCAAGATTTGACTCAGAGAGAACTGGATGACCGGCTTCAAAAAAAAAAACAACCCTGGGAGGGATGTGACTTGCAGACAAGGAACTGGGGCTTGGGAGTGGGCTGGGGAGATAAGTTATTTGGCTTTCTTCATGTGTCCCATATTCATTCTGACAGAGTTAAAACAGAACTAAGCTGTAAAAACATTAAGCATCACATATAATCATTCTAAAGCTATTTAAAGGAGTTAGGACATCCACAGCTATGTATTTTTTGGGTCTTGCATTTGAATTATAGGATGAATTTATTTTGGCATCAAAGTCAGAGCTCCAGAATAAAAGTTTCAAACCTAAAAATTTGTGAAATAGATCCCAAGTCCTTGTTTCATTTTATTATTGCACTACCCAGTACACCATCAATATCCAATAAATATCACATCAGTATCTGCAGACAACTGTTGCACAGCTGCAGAACACCATTACAAACGCTTTCCATCAGTAACTTCAGAACACTGGTAACTTGAGAATATAAAAATGCTGCCATTCCTATGATTTCATAGTGTTTATTATCAAGATTTAACTTCAAATTCAGTTTGGTTTTAAGTCTGTCCAGGGGAACAAAGCCTCCAGCTAGTTTTCCCTCCATCCACTTTTCCTCTGATGCTCAGCCCACAGACAGACCTCTACACTGGAACACATAAGCTCAGACAGGAACATTTTCTGCCTATTAACCAGTCACCCTTTGAGCATCCATCTGTGCCTGGGGAAAAACTCTGGAGAATAATTGAATATCACAATAGTAATTACCAAAGAAAAAAAATAGTGAAATTTTACAAGTGTCTGAGGAATGTCAGCCCTGTCATATAAGCTCCTTTGGAAGATAACTCCCACTCCGGAGTGGTATTAAGGAAAGCAGATGAAGACTCACAGCTATAAATAGATCAAAGATAAGATATATCTTAGTCTCTATGAACTGTCTTCCTTATCAAATACTTTGCCACAAAATATGTTTTCAATGGTATATAGTCAAACCAAAAGAAAATATTTCCTCTTGAAAGCATGGACTCTGAGGTACCCTAGAGGGGCTCTATTTCGTTAGACCTTTTTTTGTTGATTTAACTCTATGACATACTTTTCCTTAATACGCAATACAACGAGCAATAGGATCCCATGCTTGTTCAAGGTGGCGGAGCTGTAGCTCCCAAGCAGCTTCGCAGTGTAGAGTGAAAAGGCTTATTTTTGAAAAGAGAAATGTGGCTGCCTCCACATACGCACCTGAAGAAACATGCAAACATGCACATTTGTGCAGTGAATATTTTAAATGACTGAGTGCAAAACAAACTTCTGGAATTCCCTGCGCCGCTTCCCAAAGCCCCACTTCACCTCTGTACGTGCTGTGACTTCTCAGAATATTTTTAGTGCACGAGGCAGCTTTTCAAAGACCTCTTAACCCTTGTAACTCATCTTACGAGCATAAATCAAACTATGTTGGCCAACTCTTTCCGTAACAGAACGGTACCTTTAAATACCACTAATGCCAGATGGTCTCAGCATATAAAGCAGCAGGAGACAACATATTAATGCTACTCAAACAAGCAACTTGTGCTAGCAGCAGACCAATGACATCAGTCTCCGGCTGCTAATCCTCTCTGTCTCCATGGCAACATCTATTTCAGACAATTCTTCAATTTTCAAGTCAGATGAGCTTCTTGGCCCTTAAACTTCTTTATTCAGGAGGTCTTCCATTGTCAGGTACTTTTTCATCTTGTATTGGCTACCGTTATAATACAGAATTTATTTTTATCGGCTGCTCCATGGAGTATCAAGGAACAGATGCTCCTCTGTTTCTGTTTATTTACACACATTTCCACTAAAGATTTGTACTATAAGATCTCCACTAAAGATTTTTACTATTTACTTCCACTATGGATTTGTTCCCCTAACTGTAACACATGGAAACCTTGCAAATACAGATGTCTGTTATGACTCTACCTACCAGCACTGGAAGAAAAGGGAGGATTGGTACCTTCTTCACACTCCTCTGCTATCAAGGCAGATTTTTAAACAAATAAACAAAAAATTGTGTATCTGCAGCAGGTAAACAGGCAGAGAAACTCTCGACTCCTCCTCACCATATGTCTACTAGCATCGCTGAGACAGCCTAAATATTGGGGCTGTTTGTTACTAGGAATAATCTGACAGGAATCAGGTAGGAACCGTGTCTTAGAGGCAGATCAAACGCTGAACCCCGTGCTATCTAGTGCATATATATTGGGCACAGGGCATAGCCACATGCTGACCTGCAGCATGGAAGATGAGAACCTAAGCATGTAGATGAGAACCTGAGGCACAGTGAGAGCATGTTCTTACCCGAAAAGACAAGAAATACATGGCAGAGCCAGGAAAGAAGCCAGACATCCTTTATCACAAGACTGCTTTTCCTCTCTGTGAAACAACTTCCTACAATGACAATGTTTAAAGTTTAAACATGAGATAGCCCAGTTCCCAACCCCACAGCTTTTTTCTCCTCTCCATCCCACTAGGCCCCAATGTCACCAAAAAGAAAGCAGAAATTTTATTCAGAAAGGCATTCCTTAAGCGCAGACTATTACAGAATCAAAGTCACATTTCGCCTTCTTTCTTAAGGGCACACAAGCAAGTTGGCTTGCACATTAGGATTTATAAGCCTCCTGCTTGTAACAAAGATTCAGATGTACAGCTCCCACTGACTTCAGTTGGATTTGTGGATGCTCAGCAGCTGGGCGGGAGGAGAAACTAAACCCCTATCTAGTTTACATCAGGTAAAGATCTGACATGGAGAGTCAGCTTACCACAGCCATAAAGCTCCTTTTGAAGTAACATCTTTTTCGTGTGTAAAAAGCGTGTATTTAGGTTGTAGACTCACCCCAATTTTGCTTGTAGTTCTAAAACTGTTATTTTGCGCAATAAGCCAAAAGGCAGAGCCAGCCAAAACCACAAAACCTTCAGTTTAGCGTAGGGAAAAAAGGTTGATTTTTAATGATAAATGTGCAAGGAATAGACCGTTCATAACAGTGAAGGACAGCAATGTGCAACTGAAGGACAACCACATTCCCTTTATTTTTAAAGGACACAAAAATAAAAGGACATTCAAGTGACTTGTCTTGCAGCTATCAGTCTCGGGGCAAAAACTTGCAGTAATTCATACACGTTCTCTAGTTATCCCTAAGGTGATGGTATAGGAAATACAACTATGCAAAAAGCTTTGACCTTTGAAATGCCTCACTGTCCTTTCACTTGCTTTGTATCTTCCAGCTACTAGTTCTATTTCTCATAGCAAAGTACTGCATGATTTCTCTTCTGTTTGGAGAACTAACAGGGCAAAAGTCAGGGTCTTACTTTCTAAATACCAGAAAAATCTACCAGACCATCAGACTGGTGTACCAGCAAGTACGCCTTCGCCAAGAAAACAGCTCATTACACCTTGGCTAGTCGGCTGTCCCACCTCCTCAAACAGTTCTTTCCACTCAGCTTTAAGGCAGATCCACACCTAAGGATTAGTATTCAAAATGGCCTACGATGGCTGTTCTCACTGTCGCCAGGCTCTGCAGCCAGAGCAGCATCTTCCTTTGGTGGTAAATCAGGCAGCTCATGCTCCACAGTCACAAACAGCTCCACGAAACAAATGACTATCTCAGCTTGCTCCACAGGACTTAATTTGTGAGTAAACAAGGATGTCAGGTTTTGCTCATAATTCAATATGAACAACTACCAGGAAGCAGTTACTAGCTTACACAGTTATAAATGTCTCACTTTGGAAAAAGAATTAATTAAAAACAAATGTTTACTGGCTTCAAACTGCCAACCATGGGCTTCTGATTCAAGATTGTCTCTTACCTGGCCATTGTAGCTACACAAACACCTTTCTAACATCTGCCTTCGTATTGCCCCAAACCCCACAGCCCTCTGACAACCACCGTGTTGCCATGGGAAGATGTGGCTGGTTCAGCTAGTGCAACAGCAGCACCCTGCAATAAACCTCCACTCCAAAGGGAAGGGCACTGTGGGCCAAGACCACACTTCTAGTCTGGTGCCCTCGTCCCCAGCAGTGCCGCTGGAAGGGGTAAGCGAGGTGACAGCTTCAGTGCCACAGGGCAGCTCTGACATCGTGGCACATACGGTCGTTTCTTCACAGTATGGCAGAACTCCGACTCCAAAACCCCAAATCCCAGCAAGCTGAGCTGCTTTTTCCAGCACTGTTCTTCTGCAGAGCTCCTAACCCACTCCCAGTAAAGCACCCGCTTTCAACCTTAAACCCGAGATAACATGTGCAGATCTATGGCAGCCAAAACAGCTCAGATTCACGTCACGCAGCAAATCAGACCTGCCCACTCTGCTACCATTTTACTGATAAGGATTATTTTTATCAACCTTTTAACTACAGAGATCCCCCCCCCCAGTGTCTTCATTTAGCCTCACCATATCAGAAAGTGAGCTTCAAATATAACATCCTAATCCCACTGAAATCACTGAACCCTGGCTTTTGATGTGCCGCCTACTCCAAAATGAAGTATACACCCTTTACTCCACTGCTTGTAACTCTACTCATCATTTTAATTAACTGATCCAGAAGCCTTAAAGTACACACTGCAGTTTTCATTCTTCCTTGATTCCACAAAATTTTAAGAGTATTCAGCTACAAATCTTATTTCCAGCTTAATTCCTAGCTCATGGGAAAATTAAAAAAAAGGCATGAGTCTGTGGCAATACATGCATGCAATTTTTGTTTGAAAATAAAATGTAGACCAAAAATAAGATGCGACATACGACTTCTTTTTTAGCAGGAACATGATTTAAAATAGGTATGAATGAAGACTTAACAATGTAAATTAATCTGCAGAGAAAAGATCAGATAGGGTTCATAAATAGTACATTTCACAAAGCAAGCACATAAAAAACAAGAAAGTACTTTAGATGCTGGCAGACGAAGCCTGGGATTCAGCAGGTCTTAACCATAAGCTCTTGCACACATTCCTAAGTTAGAAGCCTGCCCATCACTGGCTCCTCTTATAGTCAGTCTAGAAAACAGATGTTTTCAGATGGCACTGCAGCCCAACCAAGAGGTCTACCTGCTAACAAGCTAAAGGAGATTATAGCATGAATATGCACGCACAGCATGTAGGCTTCTAAATCACATACCACCTTTGAAAACAAAAATCAGGGGGAATGAACACAGAACTAATTCTAAATCAGTTTTAATACTAAATTGTTGGCAGAGCCTAGCAGCAGCTCCATTGTTACAACCAAAAATTTGTGTTTATTCTGAAATAAGAAGATGTGTCTTGCACTGTTCACCCTCTGTGTAATTTAAAGGCTTGAGATATTGATCACTAAATTATAGAAAAATAAACAGTTTCTCCTTAATAAGGCAAATTAAGAATTAATATAATTACAAACTCAATTTTTGATAAATCACACAATTACAATTCACTGCCTTTAAAAAATGTCTCACAAAATCTTAGGAAATGACTATGCTTTATAGACATCTCACTAATTCTCTGGAGTTTGCGCTAATGTCACCATAACAAAACATCCCTTCAATCCCAACCAACAACAAAACAGGCTCACCTCCTGTTTCCACTGGGAACTGTTAAGGCATTCTGCAGACATGGGAGGTGATGACAACTCTTCTCTTTAAAATAAATTTAAGTAATCCACTCTTTCAAAAGGGGTTGTCAAAACCAGCCTGGGTCAGATCAACAACTCTGGATGCTCTGCATACTCAGACAAATTTTAAGCCTGAAAAATAAAACAGCTGCCTTCTGTGGAGCCATGTTTATTCTTTACGATTAAAGCCCTTTTTACTACAGCCTGGTTGCCCTTTTTATTATTTCAGCAAATAAAAGAGAAACTTCTGAGATTCAGTAGCTGGGATCTATAACATTTACACAGGTAGAACATAGCCTCTCTTAACCCCTTCCTAAATGATCTAACAAAAAGGGTAGTCTTTAAATACCTCAGCCGGTGAAGCAGAGTGGAGTGAGGGTGTTGTACCTCTAGAAAATACTGCAGAGACTGCCCACCACAGCTGCTTAACCACACTTGCTGTGAATTTCCACTGACTTCAACGGGAACGTGAATGGCATTAACAACTAGCTGCGAACGTGGTCTACACACGTGCCTACCTCTCCTTGATTTTCACCAGAGTGTGAAAGTGAGCACTTTTTTCTCTTGGTATTTTTACCTGAACGTTAAAACTGAGATAGGATGAAATCAGAAATATTGAAGAAATATTATTTATTCAAGGAAGACAATATTAAGGAAGTAAAATCTATTCTAAAAAAACTGCGCATTATGATGTACATTCTAAAAAAAGAATGAAGTTATTCAAGGCTCTTAAAAATAAAACAAATGCTTTTAAAAAGCTCACTCGGCATGTACAGACAGCCATCTTATTGCCAGCAAATCCGACAGCCCTCCCGAGACCCGCGCAAGCTACACAATCTGCGCAGGACACTGGGCATCCCGCTCCGAACGCGGGCAGCATTAAAATCAGCTACCCCGTGCCAAACCCTGGCTGGGAGACTCCCGGGGGGCTGCCCTCCGTGGCACTGCAGCCCAGCAGGGATTTTGCTGGAAAGTTAATCACAGCCTGTCAGCCTCCTGCCGAACGAGCGCGGTACGGCCAGCCCCGGATTCGAGGCGGCCGCGTATCCCCTGCGGTGTTCGACGGGAAAGCCGGAACGTCCTCACCAGCTCCGAGAGAAAAACCTGTTCCCTAACGCACCAAGGAAAGAAAACCCCAGCTGCAGAAGGCTGCGCGAGTAACAAGTTCAACCACGTTTTACCCTGTGTTTTGTCCGAAACATCGCTGTAGAGGCTGCCCTGCTCACGCCCTCGGCTCGGCGCTGCGGGTGCCGCAGTTACCCCTCACCTTCACAGGGGATGGCAAACGCAGGCCGTGAGGGAAGGGGAGCAGCTGAACCACGGCCGACAGAAAAATGTGACAGCATCTGGTGCTTGCTTAAACCTCAAGCACGCAAAAAAATAGGTTGGCTCTCTAATATCTAGGCTTAATTACAAGCGCTTGCCATACACAATTTGTATTAACTCTCTGCAAAATTGGGAAATATTAACAGGGCCCATCAAAGAGCCTGCGAGATTTTTACTCGCCAATTCCAAGCGTAAGGAAAAGAAGCTTTAGAAAACCAAGCGCAATTAATCGCGAGTGATAAAATTAGAACGGCCATGTCTGACGACATCGCTGTAACCGAGAGACAAGGTGCATGCGTCCTGATGCCGCCGCCGAAACGCCCCGCTACCCACCCCAGCGCAGCACTCGCCCCCCTGGAGCAGGGAACCCAACCCGGAGACCCCCAGGCGACACCGAGGGGTCCCCCGGCTCCCGGGCCGCCACACTCAGGTGTCCCGGCAGGCTCCTGCCCGCGCGGGGCTGACCCCGCGGCAGCCTCCTGCGCTCTTGTCTCCTCTTGCTGATGCTGTTTCTCTTTTTCAAACCTCAGCGCTTGCTCGTGGTTCTCTGGAATGGCTCCAGAGGCATTTACATTACAATCATTTTAAAAAAATTTAAAAAATGGGTTTTGCACAACAGCAAAATACGAATATTACGAGCAATAATTTTTTCCCTGTGAATTTGAAGGCTTTACTTACCACAATTTTTTATCACAGAAAAGTATCAGCTCACCCGGCTGGTATCACAGTTGAATGAGGGAGCACTTCAGTGACAGAAAAAACCCTAGGTATCATTTCTGTATCAGAGGATTGGGTTTCCCTATTCATTAGCATACAGCAGAGGCACGATTTTCCCTTCTTTTAGTCACCCTTTAATTACAGAATCAAAGAAAGGTAGGGGTTGGAAGGGACCTCTGTGGGTCATCTAGTCCAACCCCCCTGCCGAAGCAGGGTCACCTACAGCAGGCTGCACAGGACCTTGTCCAGGCGGGGCT
>Ga0065711_1006080_pt1 | contig 28055 bp, 8 predicted proteins | sample Hoacrofraction12_FD_59098 | JGI IMG/M metagenome (GOLD analysis project Ga0065711, IMG submission 59098) | Hoatzin crop microbial communities from Cojedes, Venezuela - Epithelial fraction 12 v2 (version 2) | ecosystem: Host-associated > Birds > Digestive system > Esophagus > Crop | place...
CCCCCCCAGCTCCCTCTTTCACTCCTACTAAACATATACTTATTTTGACCCTTGGGTTCCAACAGTGACAGTTACTTCAGTTTAGTCAATATTTAGCTGTCTGATCAAAAGACCTTCAACAAAAAGTCAGTTTCTGTGTTTTCTTATAGGGCAGCAAGCAAAAGAACTACAGAATTGCTATTTGCTCTATTACCTGTTAGGATGCACAATCTTTTTTTTTTTTTTTTAATTTCATGTTTTATGGTATGCTTCACTGTACTTAATTACTTGCTGCAGAATGAAATTTTCACAAGGGTATTCCGTACTGCATCTTTCAACTTGACTTTATTTAAAGAATGAGATGTCTTAGTATCTTCCTAATCTTGAAGCACAGTCTACCATGTAAAGAAAATCATATTTAAACACAAAGATTTAAACGCTATTTCTCAGAAAATCTGTCACCATTGGACTTTCATGGAAAAAAGACAGGAAATAAAGGAGGACAGGAAACTCTTTATCTAAGAAACACACCATCAGAAAATTATTAGTAATGCTTAGTGTTCATACAGTCACCACTGAACGTGGCATTATCAGTGATGTGTCATCAAGAAGAAGCATTGCAAAGCCACAAAGAAGACAATTTGCAAAAGTACAGCAGGCCATCACAATGACGCCAAAGATAGCTTTAACTGATAAAAATTCTATGTATGTTCACGTATTAAACACTCTAAAATGGCATTTAATCACTAGGGTCAGGTTATAATTTGACATCTTTTTTTAATGCATTAATGACATTTAGCGATCAAAAATAAGTGTTTGATAACACATCCAAAATGTGACTTCTTTCCCACTGAGAACTTGTACTTGTTTGTCATTTCTTGCCCTTTAATTAAAAGAAAATCACTGCTCTAACTGAAGAAAACAGCAGTAACCATCCTCTGCTTCACTAAAAAATAACAGCTTGAATGCACATTTTGGAGATGGTTAACGAGACCGTTTCATTAGGGTTTACACTATCTTATCCAGTAGCCACAGCCAATGTTCTGTAACATTTACCGCTTTACATGAGAAAGAAAATTTTGAATACTTGGACATTCAAGAATAACGTCTGCTCTGGCCAATATTCACAGAAATTAAAGCTTTTTCTAGATTCGTGAGTTTCTTCAGAGTACCTCAGGCAGCTCCAGCCTCAGACACTGACACCCAGACTGAATCTCTGAATCTCACCAGCAATGGGTATTTTAAAGGGGCCTCCAGCTCTCCAAAGGTTTGGTTAAACTATTCAGTATTTCAATGTTACATGACTGAAGCATTAACCTACAGTGCTTAATCTGAAACCATCTGACATGTAATACGTGGCAAATGTGCCATATGTGGATCGTTTAAAGCAGAAAATAAGACTTCAGGCTCAGCCTTCAAGTGAAACTCACCAGTCATGAAGTATGGGAGACAGAACTGGCTTCACGCCCTCTTGCAGCATAGGCATCTCTGGGACACGGATGGCGTTTCACAGCCTTAACACACTGGTACGCTTACAAAACTATTGCAGCAGTAACTTTTACCCATCTGCAGCAAATCTTTGACTTTTATCCCTAACGACAGAAGAAGCGCAAAACTGTTTTGTCTTACAAACCTTAAGAAAATCCATCATTCATAACAAGAGCAGAAAAAAGAAGGGGGGGGGGGAACTAAATTTCTATCCTTTCCTCCTGTTGGTGCTCCTGAAAGAGCACGAACATTTCAAACCCTTCTTAAGAGCTTGTCAACTAGAGTGATAACCAAATTAGAAAATGAGGCTGCACATTTCGGGAACAACTGTTCAAGTTTTGTTCTGTTCTGACATGACAAGTGGTCTGCTGGGTTTGCCTCTGTGGCAGCAGAAGGTAGCCCACTTTTGCTAAAACTCAATTATTTCTCATTTCCAGAGAATAAAGGAAGCAAGTTATGTTAATTTTTCAAGCTATCTTTCTAGTGAGTATTCCAGTGAACAAATACTTCTATTCATTCTGTAGTATTACGGATGCCAAATATTGAGCCTACTTTACTGTTCTTTTGTATTTTTTGCAATCATTTACATCTCTGTAAACCAAGCAACATATACCTTTATGCTAACTCATTCTGCGAATTACAAAAGGTGAAAAGCAGTGGATAATCAAGCGCACAATGTATGGATATTATTCTTTCCAAATTGCTCTGTTAACTCCTAACTTTTTTCTATCCTTGAAAATTATTGTTTGCTGATAGAGAATGTAATTTCCAAATTGAAAAAGGATAACAAAAGAGAAGCAAGCCATTCTTTCAGTAGCATGTCAAAAAGGTCAATCATTTTATATTTCCATATAAAGAACTGATTAACATAGCTCAAGCTTTATGAAAGCATGCTCGCCTTGGAGAAACCAGGATCTACCGCAAGAAGAATAGAAAATCCTAGTATTGAGTGCAGCTAATAACTTGAATAGAGGACATATTATAGGGTGTACAAAAAGGAACATTTATTTACTAAGCAATAGCCAAGCCAAAAGGCAACAAAAAAGTAGCATGCAGTGGATGAAGCCCTTCCACATCAGTGTAAAAAATGTCTTTTATCTGCTGATGGACAGCAGCTCCAATGTATGGCCATACAGCTGCAATGATATGGTCTAGGTAAATCCGGAAGGGCCGTCCAATGACAGGTGCATGCTATGGATTTGCGTCTAATGGAAAAGCAGCGTGCCAAACTCCTTCTGAGTCATCGGAGTTCCCTGAAAAAAAATCACTGTTCCCTCTCCCTAGTCTTAGGGTTGACACTCCAAAATACACAAATACAGTAAATGAGACACCCTGTCTGCCCTGAGAGTATTTCTAAATTAATTTTCTGAAATATCCTCTAATAAGAAAAATCTCTTCCAAATTGCAACTCTAAAATTGGAAATAAAATTCACCCTCTAGAAAGAAAACCTTCGGTGCATTTCAGTGGGTGCTAGTAACATCGTGTAACAGCAATGACCGTCACCCAGTAACTGATCACTTAAACCAGGTGAAACTAAGCAGACTATGGGATAAAAACTTCAAGTGTTCATGTTCAGAAAAAAAACCTATAATTGTTGAGTCTCAAAAGATCATTATTTTTGTGTATATACATTGACCACCAAAGTTTTAAACACCTAATAGCCTTGGATGTTAGACACACTTACTTTCAAAAGAGAAATTGGAGAACAGTCACATGTTGATTTACTCCTGTACACAAACCTGTTTTCCACAAAATAGTAAAGAATTTCATCGCATTTTTAGAAAAACTGAAGATATTCTGGAACCAGCAGCATTACAGGCCTGGTGTAAGAGCAAGTTCTTCTCTCTCTAACAGTTCAATGCTCACCGTGTTACTAGAGAAACCCCTCCTCTGAAGAGAAATATGGTACTTGTTAGTACCAGGAAACAAGACTTCTGGAATTTTATTATACTGCAGTAACCTTCCCATTTTACCAATTTTTAATTAAGTCAGTTATCCGCTTCATTTTTTACCATTAACATTAATAACCTAGTCCACATTTTTTTCATCTTTTACACTTATTTTGTACATGTTTTTTCGTTGCTCAAACGCCTGCTAGAAGTTGGCGCACCTCTGGCTTCAACCTGGGGCTTTGCAGCGCCGGCGTGTTTGCAGCAAGGAGCAGCAGCCACGCTGACATGCGAGCCCAGTGGGAATAGGAGAGCTGGAGTAAGCTGGCATCGTTGCCTTTGCCTGCCTAACTACTTCAATAATATCAGGTCTCACCTTAAACGGTTGAGTCTCACACGTCAGTTCCCCAGTCACGTTCACCCAACCCAGCACCCACAGCCAGCGCTACTCAAGGCTTTTCTCCGGCTCCAGGACAGCTGCAGGTGTTTGCCACCTGTGGCTGGCACACGGGGCGGTGAAGCACAAGCAAAGCTGCTCCGCAGAGCTGCCAAAAAGTGTGTTGAGCCTCCTCACGGGCTCAAAGCCATGCTGTGGTGGGCCTGTGGCGTTGCTTTTGGTTCCTCCCTCCCTCCAATGCAGGGTTGGCATCAAATAAGTTGCTACGACCCCTTACACTGAGCCGTAAATACCAAGTAAAACGGCGCACAGCTCGAAGCAGCACTTCATAACCCGTGCTGACACTGCTCCTGGCTCATGCTTGATCCTGGGCAGCACAGCCTGTGTTTTCTAAAGGTTTCTGCTCCTGGTTTTTGCCTTTAGCAACTAATTTGACCAATAGTTAGCTGCTAAAATCATAGTAGCAGAGGAACTGATCACTCCAGGACTGGGTACAACCAAAATGAATGCATAAATTTCTGAAGACCCTGAAAATTTGCGAAGTGTCAGCAGAGGTAACGTGTAGAAACAATCAAACAATGAGTCAATGTGAGTCACTCATTACAACAGAACATAACAGCGCCATTAAATCCTAAAAAACAATGACAGCACCAAAGTACTCCATTTGAAAGCAATTCTAACTTCCTAGAGAAAATTTAATAAACGGGCATTTGACAATAAGATGAAATGAGCACTATGTACCGCGACCTTTAAATAAACCTGCCAAACAATCACACGGTTCTAGTATTATTGTAGGAAGAAATGCCTTTAGGGATGTGTATGGGGAACAATATTTTTTTCCTTGATTTTAATGGAAACAGCACTCTCTGTGGACATAATTACAGCCAATGATGTGTTACACATCAGGCTCCGAAAGAGTGTGGGTTTTAACCTTCCTTTCAGTTCTGAAAAAAAGGTTAATATTGTCACATTTTCATGCCAAGTCTCAACAGACTGGAGTAAAAAAGAGAAAACAGAAATTGAAAGCTAGAACACTAGACAAAACAATGTATCTGATGAGCTATTATTTCATTTCAAAATACTGACAATAGTGGACTTCTGGATCAATGAAGCTACTACAGGAAATCAGCCTATAACTACCACTGTTGGCAAAAAAAGCTAACAGAGCTTGTCCATGGCCAAAATAAAAGAATTCTGCATTTATTCATAGTCACTCTAATTAGTTACTGAATGCTCAAATCATAGGAGAAGAAATAAAAAGTTGCATTTGGTTTTCTTGCTCTAAGCCCTGAAAATACGGTATAGCATGCTGGATATATCTGATGGCCCTCATATAGACATACAAGTAGATTTTCCTTTATGAAAGAAAATAATCTGCTTCATATGGCTGAACGAACAGACACCTTCCAAGGTTTTATAGCAATGGGCAAAAATTACCATTAATAGAAGTACTGATACCAGGAATAATTTCTAAGCATTTTTTAGGCTAAGGGAGAAAAAAAAAAATACAACACGTTGTGTTTGTTCAGACACAACCAAAAATATTTGTTGCAGCTGTACTCTCTCATCTTCTCAGTGAAATGGCATGTTCATATGTAAGACTGATCACAGATGGCAAACTTCATTCCCCTCAGAAGAAATCCCAGCTAATGATACCAAAATACCAAAATCGAGTAGAAAAAGCCCATGCCTTAAATACTGCAGATCTGTGGACGACACAAGTGGTGAAAGAGCCCAAGCCCAATACTATGCATTTTTGTGCATGAGCATAAAATGACGACTACACGGACCTTTGCTTTCTCTTTCATTCTGGGTAAGCCCCTCCAGGACTCAGGGCACAGACTGCTATTATGTGTAGGGTCCATTTATTAAAGAGAAAAGAAAAGCAACTATTTTCCCCCAAATTATCACCATATAGGTTGGTCATAAACACACTGCAATTCTTCTTCAGTTTAACTTAATGTAAGGTACAGGAAATGGCTAATTGTGTGTGTAATGTTTTTAGTTTTGTTTCATTGAATAATGTTCATTATTTATCTCCAGATGGGTTAGGTCAGCATATAAATAAAACACAGTAATTTACATCATCCCAGTGTGAAAAGAAAGAAGACATCAGAGATCATTTAATAAGAGGTTAAACAGAACACCCTCATGAACCCAGCATCACAAATAAAACTACTTTCACGTTATATTTACATCACTTTATATATATATTTACATATGACTTATGGTGAAGATAAAGACTCAGAAAGAAGCCTGAAACACTCTATTTGCAGTCATTTTGAAGTATCCATTAATGTTATAAAGTATTTATTCCCTTTTCAAGTGTAATAATTTCAATCAGCTGATTCAGGTTTCTCAGTTCAGCACAGGATGGTTTATCCAAGGTGACGCTATAAAAATGAACAACTATCTCACAAATTTTACTTTTCAAGGAATGCATTTAGAGTGAAGGCGAGCCTAAAAAATTTCAACTAGCCCAAACCTCATTTTTTAAAACCAGTTGTGACATCAAAACAGATGTCATGGCCCTGAAAGCATGCAGATAGCCTTCAGAAACCAAATCCTGCTTTGCACCTGTCGTCTCTATTCTTTTTTCTCTCTCAGATGATACAGCACAAGCCCTCAATCTAACACACTTTTCTTTACAGGGGGAGGATTTTCAAAAACAAAGTTTTAATACCTACTATAACACAAAAATTCAGATCCAACCTTTTAAGAAACAGGATAACATACGGAAATGGAGATGTGTGTAAAGCTCACCACCTTCTCTGCATCTTCTGTGTTTATAGTCTTTCAGTCATATTTGCTGTAATGGGTTTCAAAATCCATCCAAAAAATCGCCAAAAGCTCTTTTAGTTTTTGAACTAAATTTACCACATGTGTTTCTTCCTACAAATGTGTTGATCCTCGCTAATTTTTTGTTAGACAAATGGGAAAAGGAACTAAATTGATTGATGGAATTCTCTCATTTAAACATAATTTAAAAGAATGACAAAATGCAAACTTATTGTGAAGTTTTAAAGTAAGAATAATAAATGGATTCTGTAACTGTAAAACCAAAAGAGAAGGAGCTAGGAAGTAAAAATAAAAAACATTAGCAATTTTTTTACTTAACTAAAATAATATTTTTTTTAAATACCATTTTCTCTAGAATTGTTATTCAAATGGACATATTCCAAATGAAATGATTCAGTTCCAACAAAACTGCATTTTCTTCTTAAAAACTGACATTTGGAAACATTTCAATCAATCATCCCTAGCTCAAAAAGAGTAGCTTCTACTTCACTATCTTCTAAATGTTTAGTCTACTTATTGAGTTAAAGCAATACTTTACTGAGCAATGTTTATCCTGGGAATATTCCAAATTTCCAGAATTCCAGCAAAATGGGGAATTAATTTATCACGCCTATTATAATGACAAAGTTTTGGTATTCATGCCAATATCACCTATATATTTCTAATTCTAGCCACTTAGCAATAGTTAATAGATATTGAAAATGTGCCATTGATCAATCTTGGATATCTTCCATTAGTATATACTTTTTGTTCTCTGATTTAAAATAAAATGTGTTAAAGCATTACATTTGCCAAAAGCGACTGCCTAAAACTATTTCTCAAAGTCATTTAATATCTCTTATTATTAGGAACTCATTAAGGAAACTATTCAACAAAGTTTAAAACTTCTTTAATGTTTAATTGCATCTTTGATCATTAATTACATCTGCAGATAGACATAACTTTTTAAATCTTAATTTTCTCATTTAAGTTTGAAATAGAGTTCGCTGCCCAATAAATTTCATTTTAGTGCAAAGACAAGGCCCATGTATTGATGAACCTTTTAAAACGTACAGCTCAATCAGAATAAAATTCTATTTTTCTACCATATCATAATACAGGAATGAAAAAGTCAACTTTGCAGCTGAAATTTTGAGTTCCATGGAAAGAGTCTTTAAGATTTGTTATTAATACATTCTATAAGTTAAGACATGAAGACTTTTTATTTATAAATATCTACTACAAAAGTAAGGCCCCTGAACTTCTTAGTGAAATGAGAGAAGTTCTTGTTCTCCTTGTCCACTGCAGAAAACAACCTGTATGGAGCCCAGAGCACACCTCTGCATCTCGAGGAGTTTATCGGAGGCCGTAGCGCCTGGTGCAGAGCCCTTCCCACCCAACCCTCAGGTGCCGCGCGGCAAAGGCCCCTCCCAGCTTTGGCGCACGTGAAGGTTTATACGGCGCGTCATCTAATGGCGAAACACTGGCGTTCTGTGTCTCCTACACCGAAATAAACACACCGCTCTTCTGGCTTAAATTGTGCCTGCCGTGTCTTCACAGACACGATGCGGCTGGAGAAGAGGGATCCTGGCGTGATTAGGTCTCGGAAGGGTGAAAAACTGACTGATCGGGATGAGCGGCAGAACAAGCACATGAGCTTTCTGTTTATAGATATATAACTATATAACAATAGATTATGTCAATCTGCAATAGATTTTTTAAACCACAATGTGGGAATGTTTCTGCAATAACAAGGAGTATTTTATTCAACTCAGTAACACGAGGAACAAACAAAAATTACTGTTTTTTTCTTTGCAAATAACATTTACGATAGACTTTTCTTTTTTTACCAGTATCACTCATAAGAAACTTTCCTGCTTCACTTTCTTTTCCTTGCTTCCCTCTATGTATTCCAGAATAAGTAATTTGAATTGTCCAATCTGCTACTTGATTATTTTCTATTCCTTTACCTCCAGAACTGCATTATTTTCTAGTATGTTTATTTAGGAAGTTCAGGCTTATAAATAAGAGATATGAAAATATTAGAAGTCACACCACTGTACTTATTATCTTTCAAAAAATATAATTAGCAAATGCTCTTTATGACAGAGACCATTCTGTCTATTAAACTTCACTGTATGTATGAAAAGTTCAGATGTAAGAAGTTTAGCTGGAACGAGACAGAGGAAAGGGAGACTGAGTTGCCCATGATATTTCTAGATGGAGATGAGCAGGCAGGCAGCTGAATATATATATCCCACTGCTGTCTAGTCGCTGAAACTTCTGCTTGTGACAGAAGGGTTTTGGTTAAAGACTTAACTATTTGCATTACGCATCCCCAAGGAAGGAAAATAATCTATTGCTGGGTGATACACCAATACAACACAACATGACAGAAGAGTAGTGAGGGATGCTCAGGTAGGGCCTGCTGTGTGTGCTTGGGTTTCGTGCGCCTATTTAGGTGCTATAAAACGATGTAATGTTTAAAGATGGACATCGTATTTACATTTGCACTTTGGATATTTGTTATTATTCATACTCCTACCAAGTTCTAGCAGTATTTTCAGTATTCCTACTGCAGTTAGGCTAAGAAGATAGCAGGAAGACTTTGGAATAACAAAAACATCCTTCACTAAATATTCCTCTGGCTGGTTTGGTTTTGTTGTTTTGTTTTGTTTTTTTAATGACTGGCTGTTTGTTTTTTCCCCTCTGGCTGTTTGGTTTTTTTTTATAATGAAGTTGCATAGCCAACTTCAAGGGACTCCAATACCTTTTTATTTATAAATATAAATATCTTTTGTCCTTTTTTACCAAAACATGTTTGGGAAAACAGCTCCTTCAAGTCAGGCAAACATAGAGCTAACACTTCAGTCTTGACATGAATTAGTCTGAAGACAGATACTTTTTTTAGAAAACAACTTTAAAAAATTGTTTGGGGTTAGATAAAAATAAGATAAACATAACAGACTCTTTTTGATGTGTTCCTTCAAGATTATTTCTATGACAGACTTATTATTCCTTATTCTCAGTGCAAAAGGCTCCACGGCCAGTAAGGAAAATGAAGGAGGCCATGGACATCTAAGTCACAAGTTTTTTCCTTCTGCTAGGACTACCTCTAAGAATTTTTCCTACTACTTAATCAAAAAGTTTTTAGGCAACTTCATACATTTCAGCAAGTCTGCTACTTCCAGATATTTTTTTGTTACTTCAGAGCTCAGACAGCTCAAGCTTACTGCATTTTAACAGAAATAGTAAACGGCCCACTGAAAAACACAAAAATCTTTGGTGATTTTTTTTTTAATTGCTGAATCCCTGTTGCTCTTGAAGATCTTATNGCTCATGAATCAGAGCTCATCACTGCCCTTCCTTCATCCACTCACACCATATACCTGAGGACTCCACAGCAGGGAGGCTGTGATTTATGCACCCAGCCCTCCTCCTGTACTCTAATTTCACTGCTTTTATGAATCCCATGTGTTGGTTTTTCCTTGACCTCACTTTGCAAATGAGGAAGACTGCTTATCAGCAGCTCCCAAACTGCTGCTTCACCTGCCTCTGACAGACAGGCTGACACCCCTCGGATCATTTCTCTGCGGGCATTAAACCATACAGTGTCCCGCTGGTGCAGCGGTGCTCCGTCCTGGAGAAACAAACAATCTGTTTTTCAACCCAGCAACGACTGGGACCTGCCCTGATTAACAAATAGCATTTCCTTCGAGGTGGCATCTGACAACTAAACAGTGCTAATTTCTGAAGATCTTTCTTGCTTCATGAAGGATTATTAAGAGATTAACGTTTAATCCATTCTAGTACATAAATGATGAGGGTATGGATAAAATATTCAATCTCATTCCTCTGGGTACAGTTCTCTCAGTACTTGGGGAGAATAAATAGCTGGCAAAAGGTACAGGTTAATGGTGCACCTGTTTGGTTATTTATTTGTCTTTAAAAATAAAAATAAAAAAACCCCAGACTCATCTCAGTAAGGAGTCTGGAGTCTATAAACAGATAAAACCTCAAAGGTTCCCAATCCTTCTCGCACCACAATGTTTATGGTGATTTTGAATCTTCAGAAAATCTTTTTGCTTTTATTTGGGAACATATCCTACACCTAATATAACTAATAATTTGACTATTTAAAATCATCTTTGTTTGTCTTTGAGCTTTAACATGACGTGTTAGTCATTGGAAAATCCTGTGTTCGATGCATTTTGCTCTTTGCCTTGTGAAAGTAAAAAGAAATACTGAAGTAATGCTTATGCCCTTGATTCCTCCCATTTTCAAAATGAGACTTCAAGGGAAGAATAATATGACTTGGATTCTTTCTGATGGTCTTGTTCAGCCTTTTGGCACACAGAGATAATACTTTAAAGAGAAGAGACGATGGTATTGACTTAGTTTGCTGACCAATCTTAATGTTATTTGAAAGCATGACTCCTGTGTTTGTAAATACACTCTGATTGTGATTCTGTGCTCACATCCAGCACTTCTGTAGTTATGCTCTGCTTTAATACTCCTTTGCAGAATTGTTCCACATCCTTTCCTCCCTGTCTTAACACACAGTACTAGATGAATCTAACCCCAAATGACTATAATAAAACCCAGGTGGATACTAAACAAGCATCTACCTTGTAAACAGAAATGTAGGTGCACTTGTGGCTCCTGTATCAGGACACAGTGTTGATATAGACAGCACCAGAGCCAATGACTCTGAAGACCGTCTGGCATAGATTGCTAGGCCATGCTGAAATCCAGCCACCTGCACAGGCAGAGCTGAAATCTGTACCAGCATGGCTTCAGTGCTGAGGTCCTTCTAAACGGGTTAAAATCACCAGCACCAGCATGCCTTTCACTGCCACAGCCTGTCACGGCTCATTTGCGTGGGTGAGCATACTCCTGGACCGCTTCTCATGGGAAGTGCATGCGGGAGTTAGGGAATCCCATCTCTTCTCATTGAGAATAAAATAGCATTCGGTCTTCCCCGCTGGATAAGAATAATTTACAGAGTCCCTACAGATCATTCACCATTTCTGTTCTTTTCTCCAGTATTTTCCATCTTCTATTCACCTACCTTGAACATTCTGTCCTTTCTTCTCAATTTAAAAAATTGGTTAAAAACACGCATAGAATTATACCTGTTTCTAGTGAAAACAGCTTGGAGTTTCTGTTTATTTTCTGTTGCTTTAGATCTTTTTTTGTTTGTTTCTTCTAGATTAGTTTCTAGTTTATTTGTTCCATCTTACAATTCAATCACTTTCATATACAACACAATAACTTAATATATTTATGCTAACTGTTAGAAACAATTTACAACTGTAAGGAGTTCAAAATACTTGATTTTTCTTTTAGGAAAAAAGAGACTAGTGAAATATTATCATTTGGCTAAATTCAATCTTAATTGGAATCACTCTTTTTTGAATTCACCCAAAATAGTGCAGTGTGAGTCAGTTCAATTAAATATTGAAGATATTTTACCATGAAATAATCAGACCATACACGGAGTTATATCTTCAGTCAAGCACTAGTTGCTTTTTTATATTTGCTAATAGGACAGTGTTAACTGAAAATTACAGTAAGGCTTATTGGAATTAAAAGATAAAAAAAATCTATACTTCCTATGTGATTTCATTATTCAATATCTCCATTACAATTAATTTCTCTCAGCTCCATTATATTAACATCATTATTTGGCTATAATCTGCACTTGTGTTTTCAAAGGTCGAGTATGCAGATAACAAAATGCAGATCTTTGCAGTAGTGGAGTTTTTTCAAATATGTATATATGTTTATATACACACATCTTTCATCTATTGTAATATTTGCCAGCCCTACTACTTTATACTAACACATGCATTTGGAGAATGTTTTAGATATGCATGTTTTGTAAAATAGCACTCTGCTGGGCACCCACAGAAGTTTCATACTATTCTAAGATACTACAAAAAGGAGAATTTAAAATATTTTTTTTAAACAAAGATGAAGATGGATCTCATGGGGACTCTGTAGCTTTAGTGTTTGCATAGTTGTGCAGCCTAAGAGTCTTACATGCGGAAAAACATTCATCCTATCAGAATCGTTAAGCCCAGAACGAGTACATTTACAACCCAATCTCTTGTTCTATAGGGTTTGCTTTGCATTTTTATAATAATTCTCTTTTCCTTAGTTCCTGGCCACCAGTAAATATTACTGCTCAGTTTCTCACCAGAGATGGTTTCAATTACAGACTTTCACTGGCTGACAGGCTCAACTCCAGGAAATTGGTAACCCATTTAAAACTCAAAGTCAAATGTAGGCGTGTAGCAAGTGGGGAATTGCTATCAGCTGATACCAAAGTACTCTGGACACAAAACAGTTCAATACTATGTTATCTTACTTAGTCCATGGCATTCAGATTTAGGAAGATAGTTAGTATCCTTTAATGTTTTTAATACATACATTTTTTTATCCACAACAGGAAACTCAGTGGAAAAGAGCAAAGTGAAAGCTTCCTTTCAAATACAGAAGTGGAGTAGCTATTGCTGGTCTTCTTTAGTGAAACCCCCTACTACCATTTTCCCAACCTCCTGTCCCCTTCCAGGAAGCACACGTATCTCTCAACTTCCTAAGATCTAACAGTTGCACACCAATATTCTGAAAAATGACAGAAAAATTATTTATGCATCAAACCTAATGCCAAATTCCTTTTTTTTCAGTATAATTTGCATTTGGAGTAAGCCAGTCAGATAATTTCCATTATCTGATATAAAGAATATCAAATAATAAAAATGCTCAGTTACTCTATTTTGGCCAGAAATACGAGGAGGCATTTGCAAGACAGAGTCACAAGAATACTGAGGAGAACATTTTCATACAAACATGCCATTTGAGCTGCTGTATTTCAATGGGGAAGGAATATTATCCCTCTTCAAGTATTAGACAAGGTGTAGGAGTAGGAGAAAGAAAGAGACCTTTCAAATCAGAACACTCTTGGTGAGTCACTGTTATCGTAAGAGGTAGAGTAAATCCTACTCCTTTCAAAGACTTCAGAAAGGCACTTGGGTATCCATTTATCTGCTTGTAGGATCCAGGGACGGGTGAGAAGTGGTGGGGGAAAAAAAAATATGGTCTTTCAGGGCATTTTCCTACCACCCGCTCTTGTACAGCTCACAATACTTACAACATTCTTTACTACATTGCTCTTCCTATTTATTTTGCCAGTGCCAGCTAATAAACTTCAGACACCTTCTTAGCTGGCTACCTAGCAAGGCAGAGAACAGTAAAAGCTTACACAGGCACCGACAGATTCTGACTGAATAGGTGGAAAAATAGTAATGTTTTTAACAGAGTTGAATTTAAGCTTCTAGCAAATGTGAAACCTCAGGTGAAATGTTGGGATCGTTTTCTGAAGCCCTTTTTCTCCTACACCCACAGCCCAATCAGCTGTGCTGAACAGATAATAAATCCCCCGTCAGTCTGTACCAGCCCCTGTAGCACTGCAGCAGTTTTGCATATCCATGTATAACTCTCTTGTGCAAGACTAGACAGGAAAATAATTTGGTATTCCCACACTTTCCTAGGCCTGTTAATTACCTGATTTCTCTCCTGGTTTGCTCTCCTCAGCTGAGAACTGTATCTTGCTCAAATAACTTATCTGGCATTTTTCAGGCTGCTAAGTGACCAAACTGGGTTGATGAAATGCAAATCAGGTATCAGAAAATAAACAATAAAACTCCATCTCATTGAAAGAGATTTTGTCTTGAATCGATCTGCTCAGAGTTACTCACACTGAGTAAGCCCATCCTCTACCCTGGAACACCTTACGCTTGTTATTAATATATATGAACCTCATATAGGCTATAATTCAAATTCAGACAGCTGCTGAAGTTTTTCTCTGAGACTTTCTGAAGGTATTTTTAGCTCAAAGACACCAACATCCTTTATATTTTAGACACATCTATTACATATCCTAAATCCTCCCACAGGAAGAGGGAGTTTGCCACAAAAAGTCGTGGTTGGTGCAAAGGCCAAGGCATACGAATCATACAAACTCATGAGCAGAGCGTAACAGTAACTTTTACCAGCAAAAAAGCAAGCAAAGAAGAAATTCTTTTATACAGACGTAGTACATAAGAAAAATAATGTTTCAAGAGATAGCTTGCTTTAAATCATGAAATGCGGGAATTTAAGGTAAACTACCAAGAGAGCTGTGCTTTATTAAGATGTATAATTACAGCTCCATTTTAGCTGTCCTTTTGACACAGATTACAGCAAGGTGTTAGCAAAGAAGGACTGCTGTCTTATAATGATACACAAGCAGCATATTGCCATTGTAGAACGCTTCCTGAACAAACCAGAGTGTTAATTGAATGTTAAATTTCTGGATTTGGTATTTGGAGGCTTTGACAGGATTGGAATGAATGGTAGCCTACTGGGAAGCAGGAAAATCACAGCTATCATAATGCTGCTAAGTGCACTGCAGACTGCTGATTCAAGGACATATGCAGCAGCCAGGTGAATTTAAAGCCACTATATTCACATCTGTACGCAGCAGGAATCATGCAAGGCAATGGCGTAGGGAACGTCTCTATGAATAAAATATAATACAAGGCTGTTTCTTAAAGAAAGGGAACTGTCTGTGCTACGGTCTGAAATACCCGGTGATTGGGCACAGCCTACGTTCTGCGCTAGTTAATGCATTTGCTTTCCTTTCAGTTACTTGGCTTTTGCTCGGTATAGCTACTGCGCAGATTAGGGATGTTTGAAGTATACTGCCTGGGCGAAGCGTAGCTGGAACTGCAGGATCACTGCATTTACAAAACCCTGTCCCAGGCAGCAGCCCCCATCCTGGAAGCAGGCTGGCAAGGTGTGCCCAAGAAGGACAGGCCCCAGCCCAAATTCGCACGCAGATTTCCAGTGCTCCGTAACTTCACCAAAGCCAGTCGCGTTGCCCCATATTGCACCACCCCACTAATCCACCTCTAGAGTACGTGTCAGTGTTTGCAGTGCGCTTTTATTTGCAGAGAAACAGACTGAGAGCACTCTGATGTGGGGCTCCTGCACGACAAACACAAAGCCCTGCGCTTGTTCAGACCGGCGTTCCACGGCGCGGTGGAGTTGCTGTTGGCACAGGTAGAAAAGTCATCCCGGAGTCTGCTGATGACACGGATTTTGCAGTGCTGTTGACACATAAGTGAATTGGGACATCACAGAAGAAGAATGGTATGAATGAAAATGGAAGCAACGGGTACTCGACGTAACTTAATACCACTGAGTATAAGGCCATGCATGTAGTGACTAGCAAGAATTTCAGTTATAAACTGAGCATCCTAAAGTTAGAAACTGCACAGGAGGCAAGGGATCAGAATGCACTTGTCAGCTGTGGAGGAAGTAATGAAAAGGAAAAAAAAAAGTGATTTCTTGTGTGGGCAGAGAGATATTGCCGAGAAGATATGGCAAGCACTAACCAGAATTGCACAAGATGCTAGTCCTTGTCTTGAAGGCTCTGAACAATTCTGTTTAACTGTGTTAAAACGTAAGGAAGAATTAAAACCTGAAGAGAGCAGAGAGGCATCGCAATCAGGGGAAAGTCTTCAGTCCTAGGAGAAAAGGCTAAAACAGCCTGGCTTGTTTAGCCTAACTAAACAAGGGCTGGGAAGAAATATGATTGCTCGCAGAAAACACTTCAGGGACACACCAGGAAGGGAAAAGACATTTTTTAAGCTAAAGGATAATACTGGCACAGGAACAAATGGATATAAATCGTCTCGAATATATTTAGGCAGGACATTAGAGGATGATCTCGTTCAGAAGAGAGAGGTCCTAGAACAGTCTCCCAGGGGGAGTAGCTGGGGCAGAAATAACAGAACAGTTTGTAGATGGGATTTATTTAGTTTATTAAAAGGATTATATGATATATTCGCACACCGCAGCAGAAGACTGCCTTCGATGACCCAGAAGCTGTGGGAAACCTGCCTCCCTTGTTCACTAGCAACTGTATTTGAAGTCAGGACTTAAATTTAAGCAAGGTCTATTCAGTCTTAAGAGAATTCATGTCTGGTTCTCCTCCAGCCCATGCTATCTAGCTATGTCAATTTTCATGTAAAAAGAATGGGAACCATATATTTACTACAGCTGAAAAATACTATTGCAAGCTACTCTGAAACGCATTGTCTCGTTGAATCTTACTAAATGAAAGATGACGTTAGGGCTTCTTCATGCCAATCTACAGGTACTCTAAGTCTCAGAAATATTTGTGCTATTAATATGATAAATATGAAGAGACAAAAATTTTAGAAATTATGAACCAACACTATCAAGGGTTTTATTATAATTTAAAGCATTTTATGTAGTTTAGCAGGCATTAAACAACTAATTCCCACCTTAAAGAAGTACATTGGAAATAAAGATTAATATTTTCCTTTTATTCTAAGCATTATTCAAAGACATTGATCAAAAGCTCTTTTTTATTTTCATTGAAAAATGCTAAACCATAGCACTGAAACTCACATTTCCATATGCTAAGGAGCAGACAACATTTACAAAAAAGTGAATAATATTTGCACAGCCAATGAACATCTAATAACATGCAGTAAGACATGTAATGTCAAATTTGCTTGAGATATTATCTTTTATAAACAGCTAATGTCTCTCTCATTATCCCCTTTATGAGTCTGTTGTTGAGGGTTTTTTTAAGAGCCTCATAATTTTCACTTGATAGGTTATAAAAATAACAACTTGATTTGGATATTAGCTTAAAATGTTACTGACATTTCAGAATGCATACAATATAAATCAGTACTATCAGCACTGAAACACTCTACAATAAGGTGTCTCCCATTTTAAAGCATTCATTATATCAACTTCATGTAGTATGAAAAAGTTTGATCTGATATTGTTAGGATGAGTAGATGCTACTAAGTCTACTTAATGCATATAGATTGCATCTGTAGGGCAAATTTGGATACCTACCCAGAGTCAGGAGGACTAGCAGGTGTCTAACCCTGAATTGTCTTTACATATATACTGTAAGGTATCATTAAAAACCACTGGGAAAAGATTTAACTTTTAATGAGAGCTTCTGGTATTTGCTACTCACATTTGTATCGGAAGAATGATTTATCTGTGTTTAATGCTAATTAGCGTTATTCTCTGGCTTCGTTTTTCCTACACAGCAATGAGCAGTCATGTTATTACTTGAATACTCAGGCTTATGATCATTGGAGTTTTATCTCATCTGCTACTGTGAACAGAAACTGGCAGTTTTCACTTCATACGGTTTTGCAGATTCACAGCGAACAGTACATTTTTCTTTCTCTGTTTGAAAACAGAGCAAGATCCTCGCTCACATTCATAAAGCGTGAGTGAACAGAGAGGGCTCTATTCTGTCCACCCTCACCAGGTTCAGGCTGGTGTAACTTGGCACTAGCACAGTAACTTCTAACTTGCCCTTTTGTACTGCACGTAGGGTACCAAGTTCTGGGATTTTTGTCAGCTGAGGCTGGATGAAGTATACATAAAATAGTTTGCAATATAATGAATGGTTTCAGCTGTCAGCCTTCATTATTGCCTGGAAGACTAAATGAGCCCACTACAGTTGTTTACTGCATTTCAGATATTCCCTCTAGTAAGTATGGAAGTTTAGATAGCGTTTGTACTGATTTAACCTTGTTTATTTATATACGGAAATCTAAGCATCTGCTAAAAGCATGCATTAAATTTATGCACATTTACACTAACAAGCTGCAATAAAAGCTGGATTATACATTACTACATATTACTGTTAATTCTGAATTGATTTAAAGCTAACACAATGCTTTCTTTGTAAGAATCCCACTTTTGTTCTCACACTAGTTACACACTGATGTAATTAAAATGAATTTGGTAACAGTCTGGAATATTTATCCCCTGGAATAACCATGAGACAGCAGATTGAAGTCTAATGCAGAAAAAGAACATGCAAAATTCAAAAGGTTACATTTTCTTGTAGGCTTTCCAGCCGAATCTCCAACCTCATGGGCTCAACAAGGCCAGTTCGCTATTTTAACAGTGATCTGTCAGCGTTGGGGCATTTGGAAATGTGACTGCTCATGTGCAGACTGACTCAACAATTTGGAAATGCGGCTGCTCGTGCGCAAATTGACTTAACACAGTGTACCCCAGCCTATCCCACCCCGAACGCTTCAGAGACAGCGCTCGGACAGCCCAGCTCCACACTGCCAGTAGACCACGCTGTGTGCTTCCCAGGCATGCTGGTTATGGCTGGTGGAAGCCTGCACGGAGGCACGTGCATCTTTTTATGCCTTTGATCATTCATAAAACATATTCTCTTAATGCAAACTCCTACTTAGAGGTTAGTGTTGATCCTTTATTTATGTTTTATCTCTGAACCAGCTATGAAACTTTCTTCTTGATTGAACCATATAAATATCCGTTCATGCATTACTGCAATAGATGGTTATTTCTCATAACTGTTAGAAATTAGGAATTCAGTAAATTAGTTTCATCCCTTCAGTTTCAAACTCCAGTCGAACAGTAGGCAAGGAGAGACCGGTACTGCTCTTTTAAGCTGAAGCACATATTTTGGCCTCAGTTTCCGATTGGGAGAAAACACCAACATCTCATCCTGCCCAGTGAAGTCTAAGTTACAAAGATAGAAACCAAATACTAGTAATGGCAGAAGAGGAGAAGAAATAATTCTACATCCCCACCAGCTGAGCCTTTCTAATTGCTGACCCCAAATTTGGGAGCTAGAGCAGAGCAAAGTTTTGTGAGCAGCTGTGACTGCTGCACCAGAAGGAATCCTTTCTCTGCAGACTTGCTTGCTTCTTCACTTCCCAGAGCAAGTTACGGTACAGCTCACTAGACACAGAGAATAAAAACAATATTTTGGAATTTGGCAGTCAGGACGTGTATTTCTTGTACAAAGAGTTGAAGGCAGCTTAAAGAAAGATTTCACTGAGGCTTGAAGTAAAGGACAGAGGCTTTTGACACCTGGTGCACTAGGAGGAGCGACACCTTTTCACCACCACCCTCCCCTACGCGTCCCCCAGGGACCTCTCCGCCGAGCACTGGCATGCGAGGTGTCGTCCACGTCCTTGGGATGGAAACAGGTTACACCAGAGAAAAAAGCAGGCGTACAACAACAGCAAAAGGCAGAATAATCAGGAAGAGACTGTTGACTCAGGCTGCACCGTTTACTGCCAAATGATGTTTCTAGGTAAACCGATAAACTTGCCCCACTGCACATTCTTACTTTCTCTGCTCACGTGAAAATTGGCAAGAACCACGGTCAGCCCGATTGCGCGAGGCTGGAGGGCACAGCCCCCTCTTTGCTAACCCTTGCTTTTGGCTAACAACTGAAAAAACTAAAACCAATAATACTTGTTATACACAGTCATGGTGCATTTTACCTTCTGCTGGAACCATCTCATGGAAGGCTAATTTTGAGAGCTGTCTCCCTACAGCGAAAACGGGATAATCAATGAGAAATGGTACCAAAACTGACCTGAAGTATGCAAGCAGACAGGAATGGTTTGTACGTTCCAAAGCATTGGCAGATCTACTTTTATTCTGAGTAAATGATGGATCTGCATCAATTTCAGGTAAAACCAGGAAAGGAAGAGAACATCAATATTTATTTTGACTCTCTAAGTATTCCTAGTTATTAAAGTTACTACTGTGGCTGTGAATCACAGCCTTCAAATCTTATTTATGTAAATTTACATTTATAAATCTACTTTACCTATGATAAACTAAACCTTGAAGGCACCAGTAAGGTGGAGCGATACAGAAAGGAGCCAATGAACCGCTGGAGTCACTGTGGAAAGCAGTCTGTGCAGGGTAAGCGTTTAATCATAGGCAGTAAAAGTGATTCGACAAAAAGTTTGCAAATGCTAGTTAGAAATTATCAGCTCAGTCCTTCACAGACATACAGACACATGTAACTTCAGCTGTGTGCAGTTCAGCGTGTCTCCTCATGTCTCAGCATCTTGCATACACATTGGACTCAAGATGTGGCACCTGGCACCTTCAGCAGTCTAACTGCCTTGAAAATGTAAATCTCACCTCGCCTCAGTGCTCTGACCTGTGGTCTAGAGAAGCTCCTGCTGAAACTTCTCATTGAACCTGAGGGTCTCCAGATTAAGCTAAATCCTTATACATACTTACATCACAACAGCACATTTTCAGGCTTTTTTCCTTTTATGTAGGAGATTTTTTTTTACCATCTCCAACAGAAGCAAGGTCGGCTCAAACGCCTATGATGATTGCCTCTGTAACTAGCCTCAGTGAACGCAAAGTCCTTCAAATGAGGGGATGCATTCACATGGCAAACCTGATTGTTTTGGTGGTCTGTTTGGAATTTTATACTCTCCATTGCTATTAAAAAGTTTTAAAAGGTATTTATTAACTACAGAGAGAAAAAAAAAAACCACCTAGATTAGCAAGACAGCGCAATTACATCATTACTGAGTTCACAATAAGCTGCTGTCAACTCTTCCAGTGCGTGCAAAATAGAAGAGGGTTTTACAGCCTGTCACCATCTCCTGACAGGCAGGTGAGTCGCTGCTAATAATCAAAACAAGGCTCCTTTCTGGGGTCTAACTTCTCCCAGGGATACTCTGCCAGATGACAGCAGTCAGTTAGTTCACAACTAGAACATGTTTTCCCTCCCAGCGTGAAACTTGTGCTCCTTCCCAGCAACAACCAGAGCGCTCAGCTCTCTCCTCTGAACTCCTTTTTCCAGCCTGGCAGGTAACGCAGGGGCACCGGAGCCCTGTCTGACACCGCAAAGGTTCGCACCACCCGTCCCTCAGGGATTTTTACCAGCAGTTGTTACTGGAAGTAGACACTTCACTGCTGGTTGTATTATGACAAGCACCTGCCTGATAACCCAGTGGGGTCCTCTTTAGGCTTCGCGTTTGATAACCGTTTCTGAAGCAGTAACAGACATTTTGGAAATATCGTCATTCTTTACCCCTTGATTCTTATTCCAGGAGTAGCCAAGCAGCAACGAAGCACGAAGATGGAGATGGGTGTAGGAGATGTTTGCCTCTAGCTTGGAGCACACATTTAAACTGCTTGTAAACAGCAGGTGAAAACAACAGACCACCTAACTACAGTCCTAACATAGCTAAATGAGGCAGATTGAAAGTGAGGGCTTCAGACACGTTTAATGAGTGAATGTTGATGCTTCCAGACCTACAGGCCAGATGGTCCTACTTCTACAAAGCCCAAGGATGGAAAAAAGTAAAAGCCTCCAGGTGTCTACTGTACATTTCAATCTGTGATAATATTCAAGAAATGACAAGTCTGATAAGTTAAAAACCCAGGAGGCAAAGCCAAAAACAAAGAGAATTTATAGACAAGACATAATTTATGCAGTGATTTATGGAAACAAAATAGCAGTTAAAGCAACTTCCTACAAATGAATTGTAGTAATTTTATTTAATCCAAAGACTGTAATGCTTTTTTTTTAAATGCTCATCTGGAACAAACTATTATTTGCTAGCCTTCACCAATACTGAAGTTTTCTTTCTCCCTTGGAATTACACCACCTGCCTTGTCCAGTTCCACCGTTAATGCCTGTTAGGTTGCATACTAATATATTATTCACACTTTACACTAGCATTGTGTATGGCCTTGCTGCTACAGTAAAAGTCTCAAGGAGATGGATCCTGTGCTTCTGCAAAACCCTATCGCAACAGAAAAGTGACATTGCCTCCATGCCAAGTTGACTCAGAAAGAATGATTGTCTGGGTGAACCATAATTTGGGCATATAACATTTTAAACACCATTTTAGACAGATGTGATTTCCTGATTTGAGTTTAGCTGAGCCAGTTTTCATCACAAATGCTTTTACATTAGTAATTTCTTTAAATTTAGAATAAAAAAAGGCTATTGCTTCCTTGATTGAAGATAATGTTGCCTGAGCTACGACATACCTTATTCCAAGTAATATAAGCAAGGCGCTCTGAAAGCAAGAGATTTATTTTCTCAGACAGGCAGGGAAAAACACTATTGAACTTATTAAAAATACCCACGTGGGTAATCTTATTCCAGCTTCAGTGCTCTCTAGTTTCAGTACAGCAAGGTTTTACGGCATATCACTTTGGTACCATACAGTCTTTCATTAAAATTCCAAGTTCTCAGAAAACAGGAGGTTGATTATTTTTCAAATTTACCTATATTTCAATATGCTTAAATCATTTATCACCAGGAAGAGGAGGTGTTGCCATGCAAATACTCACTGAGTGAGTAAGGCATTACCTCATGCAGGTAAAGCATTCAAAACAGAAGCCCACTGCATTTGTTCAATGCTACTGCAAAATCAAGGTGAAGTACAAAAACTCCTGATGTCACTGAGCGGATGTGAACTCGGAAGACTTGTGATATTCGAGATATGAATTTGAAAATTACCCATCACACATGCTATCAGGCAGAAAAAGGATTTTTTTATACATGACACAAAGACCCAAAGGGGTAGAAAGTGAAGGTAAAAGAGTCAGACTATGATACACAAGACCTTGTTTTGAGGAATAGTCTCCAAAGGAAAGGAACAAGATATTTTTGTGCACCCAGAGGCACAGAAGCACAGTGGGAAAACATTTAATCGTTTCAGGAGACAACAGCCAAAGGAAACAAATTACCTTACAGCAGACAACATCCTACTTACTTCCCAAAGATCATTTATGCTATACAGTAATGTTTTTTCCTCTGGATTGGGAGATGCCAGGCTGCCTCTCAAATCTGGCAGCTCCTGACTACTGTGAAGGTCTGTGTCCGGAGTTCAAACTGCTCCGTAGGACTGGATGAGCTAATAGCTCCTCTAGTGCTTCACTTGAGGTGGATTTCTTCCTCCTTTCTTAGCTCTTCTAAGGCATAGTGGATGGATGGATGCTCTAGTCCCATTTCCAAAGAGACACTCACTCTGGAATAAGTTCAAGGAGGAGCATATGACAAAGCACACTCCCCAGCACACCAGTTTGCTCTGATGAGCACACTCAGCTCACTGATGGCATCCAGGGAAACACGGCAGCTTGCCAGATAAACCACGTCTCCTTCCTCTGCATCAAGCAGGACGTAGCATCAGAGGAAACCAGAGCCATTCAAATATTAATGTTGTGTTATGTTATACCTGGTGTCATTTTCCTTTGAGCTCCTCCCCACTGCTTTTAATCATCATGCTGCAAAAGTACAGGAAGGTTCTTTGACATACTAACTGGGAGAAACAGCATGCATAGAAGGAAAGCATCACATTTTTAAAAACTGATGGATTTCCTAGTTTATCTATAAGAAAAATCTGATACTTTGGAGTTCAGCACACTCTCACCGCATGTTCCTGGAAATTATGAAATTTGCATATTCTATTGGGAGGTGAGTTATAAAAGTAGCATCTAGTTACTCTATAATGCACTTCAGTGAAACTAGCTGTCACTGCAGAGAGGTCTTACATCAAAGGAACATTTTAAACCAAGACTTGCATAGTAGAGATGCAGTGTATCATTTCCATAGCTACCTCCCACAGCTCTTTGGTTTTCTTTCTTTTGCCAGTTGGAGACGTGTGTTATATTTAGCCACTACTCCTGAATTCCAGTTCTGTAGGTCCACGTATCCAATCTCTCACTCACTTTCCCTCTAGAGATAAAAGCCTCTGATTAAGGACAAAGGAGGAAGCTGTTCTCTCCCAGAGTTGATCTCTACAGAATCATCTAGTTGAATAAATATTAGAAAAAGATTAAGGTGATTAGAGGAATTTATTAGAGGGTGATAACTTCAGTTATAAACCCATGAAAAAAATTGATGTCACAAAAAAAAAGAAATCACAGATCACAAGTAGATAACACTGATTACACTGAACACACCTCAGACTTGAAGCATGATCAACTATATGCACATAATTCCTGCCTAATCGGTCTTCAAAGATCTCCAGTGAGAAATACTCCAGAGCCTCTTGGGGCAATCTCTTCCAGTGCTTCACCATCCTCATCATTAAAAGATTTCTCCTCACATCTACCCCGTCAGTTTTATACAGTGCTACGTAATAGCATCAACAGCCCCATCACCACATAACCAATGTGAGAATATTTAGGAGGAATACATACAAGCCCTATGGTGGTCCCTAAGCTACTCTGTACTTCACAACTGGGGAAGAAAAAAAGGCAGTGCATAAGGAAAAATACATGAGTATGATTTTTTTTTTACCATGGAAATACTGAGCTGCAAAATCTGCCCACTGAAAGTGGTGTTACTGAAGACATGAGTTGTATCAAGACTGTGATATCCCCTCTTCAAAGTCAAACCCAGTAAAGAGCCCAGCATCAGGCCACCAGGAGCTGTCTGCTGCTACCTTGGCTGCAGCAGAAGATCTGGGTCACTGTATTTTTATAACTCCTGAAGAAGTTATAGGATGATTCAGAAGATGAGAAAAGAGCTATTTTGGAAAAATATGTAAAAACCGAAAAGGTGTGTTTTAAAAAGAACATACTGCTGCACTCAGATCACAAATGATCCTCAACTTGGATTATCCCAGAATCCACTTATTTATTTCAGAAATCTGGGCAGCATTTTGTTTGATGTCATGATATAAAATTATAAAAGCCATTGATTTTTGAGAACCATAAGCCTTTTCAAATTAAAAATGCTTATATTATCCTATATCCATATCCTTGGAAAGTAACATAGCTTGGCTATATAGAATCAAATTCTTCTTCCCTTATCTGTACTGAAACAACTTACTTTACAACTTACTTCACAGTTCCCAGATTAGTTATGCTATTCACTAGCTCACTGCCTGCCCGAAACTAAATAGAAACAAAAAAAAATTATCCATAAAAAGGATTTTACCTTTTTTTAGACCTTCCTTCTTTCAAGGTCCCAAACAGAATGAGAAGTGGAAGATGGTATGTATTTTGAAGAGATTATGCAGACTGCAGATTTTCTACTGCTGGTAATGCTTACATAACCCATCTCCTTCTCCTTGATGTATCCGCAATCTTTATAGACCAATAAGCTACAGAACTTCTATATTGGCATTTCCTAATGAGCAGAAGCTTCTCAAATGCTTTCTAAAATCTCAGTTTTCGCTAAAATACTTCTACTAATATGATTTTTCAAAGGTAAAACTCTGCTATGTTTGTCCTGGAAACTTCCAATCTGAGAAGTGTAATCCGTGCAGATGTATCTATGTGCATTTGCTGAAAATCTGAAATGACAATTGCTGTGACCTTTCAGTAGCAGCTGTCTCCTATATCTCTGACGATTCTTTAAACAACAGCATCATCAGCTAATCCACTGCATATCAAAGCAGAAAAACATCAGTGAGTTCTTAAGTAATCTAACAGTCAGCTCACAGACAAATACAATAAATGTAATAAAGTCCAAACAATCTACAAACCTTATCCCAAACACTATTTTAAACCAGGAAGAAGGCATCTAAAAGCTTTTATGAGTGCTCCAAAGGATTTTGCAAGCTATCTACTGATTATACTTCACATGCATGTATACAATGATCTGACAGAGTTCCTTAGTTTGATCTGCTATTAAGCAATGAAAGGTGAAGTACAGCTTTGAATACACATTCCCTGTGTTCTAACTGCCCATCTTGCAATGGAGTCAGGTAAGGAAAAGCCTTTGGGGGTCCCAAGCATTGCAATATGCACAGGAAACTATTGACTAGGAAAAAACAAAAATATGTTGGCCAGAGGTACTCAGGTAAGTTTTCACAGATGATGGCATCTACCAAGTAGCTGGAATAGATTAGTTAGGCCCATCATGTCTAAATATGAGCTAATAAATCACTACAGCTTTTATGCAGTTCCTCTGTTATTCCAAACTTGACCATCTCAGGAGAATAAGTGCAGAGGTCCCCGGTGTCGAAGCTCTCTGGCAGGCCAACCTTGACTTTGCATATGAGTTGAAGAAACTAAATACTTCGCATAACAAATACATTTTATCATCAAAACGGCAACATTTTTAATAAAGGTATATAATTAACATTAGACAGTCAGAACTTAAGCTATCTGCTAAGAATACACCAAATCTGTGATAGTATTCTGAGCTAAATGTTTCTCCATTTGCAGTGAGAATAGCGAGAAGGGAGAATGGGTCTTGGCATCCTTCAGCAATGAATCATTGGGCTATACGGCAATAAACTTAACACTTAGGCTGTAAAATGAACCGTAAATGGAACCACAAGACCCTGATTTATGTACTAGATAGATTCTGGTTTGAGATCTAGATTAATTCTTTAATAAAGATGCTATCCATCACTGAAAAAGACCTACCTTGGTTGTTTATTTGCCTATCATGAACAAAGAGTGTTAATTATGTTGTTTCAAATATAGTAGGTCTTCCCTAATACTTACAGGCTGCCACACTGCAATATGTCTTATGCGGGAATGCATTATATTTTCAATTGAAAACGACTTACCAAATTGAAAACATAATTTTTTGTCACTACTGTATTATGGTTTGCACTGCTACAGGATAGCAATAGGAAAAAAAAAATCAGATCTGCACCTATTTTTACTGTAAAAAATAAAGTTTTATATTACTTCAATTATCAGTAAAATGAATGTCACTAGGGATGGAAAAAAGCTAAGGATTAGTTTGAGGAATGTCAAAATGTCAGGAACTGTTCTGAAAATATTTCTGCATACAATAGTATAAATGTCATAAATTGAGGTATTCTGGCCAGTTTTCTATCACCTTGAATAGAAATGTCATCAGGACAGCAGTTCTCACACAATCTCACCACATACTTATTTTGGTTATAGGTCCTCTTCTAGAACAAATCCAAACCCCAGCAAAACTGGATTAAGAAAAAAGGCTTTATCTGATCACAGCCCAAATGGAAGGTGAGCTGACGCTTGGCTGGCCCCAGCTGGCACTCTCTGTTGCTACTTTAGTCTTTTCCCACATTGCAGCCAAATGCTACAAATAAAAACTTCCCCAAACCCATCAAGGCCAAACCAAGAGAGTTATAACCAAGCCTCCAGGCATTTACCAACTTGAATCTAGGATGCAACTTTAAAACAATTATAAGTGTCTCACTGCTACCCACTGGCAAAATTCATTTAGATCTATTATTGTTATGAAATTAAAATGCATGAGATTGTGGGTTAATAATCAATGGCAATTAATTTTATTTAAGGTTTTAATATTAAAATTATATATGCATTTGATTACAAAAGAAAAAACCAAACACTAGCTGCTACAGTGTCATCTGGAAGTGGAAGAATAGGTTTTCATCCTAAAAATAGGCATTTCTGATTTGAAATGTAGATTAAGTCTATTGCAAAGGCATAGCTATTTTTTGACTTAATACTTTGTTTTAAATCTCTGTTTTGATCCAACAATCAAATGTAAGCACCATTTGTTGGGTTAAATAGCAGTCAGGAGCCTAGTTACGTAACATCACCTCCAGCTCACATTGAGCCTTACCCAAATATCACTGAAACCAAGGAGTATGTTCCACTGACTTCAATAAGTTTTGCATTAGATCCATGCTCATTTCCTTCCGACCAATAAAGTGTTGGCATTTTC